>Ga0073909_10000047_pt1 | contig 46381 bp, 43 predicted proteins | sample Coa_R1_6_FD_66439 | JGI IMG/M metagenome (GOLD analysis project Ga0073909, IMG submission 66439) | Surface soil microbial communities from Centralia Pennsylvania, which are recovering from an underground coalmine fire. - Coalmine... | ecosystem: Environmental > Terrestrial > Soil > Unclassified... | reverse complement strand
GACGAGCCATCCTGATGCGGCCACCCCGACGTAGACCCAGAAACCCGGCCGGTTGAGGAGGAGGAGCAGGGGGTAGAAGAGCACGATCATGCCAATTGCGCCCACGATGGGGAAGATCTTGCGTCGACCGAGTCGGTCCGAGAGCGCACCGCAGATCGGCACGACGATGACCAGCAGCGTGAGCCCGATGACGCTGCCGACCAGGGTGGAGCCCTTGTCCCGTCCGCTAGTGAGCTGTGCGTAGGTGGGCAGGAAGGTCGCCCAGGTGTAGTAGGCCACGGCCGGCGCGGACAGCGCCGCCGTCTGCAGCAGGGCCATCGGGTGTTCACGGAGCAGAGCCATCAGCCGTGCCGGTGCCGACTTGTGGTCCACGAGCGAGCTGGCCTCGAACTCGGAGGTCTCGTCGGCACGCGCCCGCAGGACGAGACCAACCACACCCATGAGGCCGCCCACCAGGAACGGGATACGCCAGCCCCAGGCTGCGAGCTGGTCCGGAGCGAAGGCGGTAGTGATGATCGCGGCAGCCCCGGTTGCGGCGAGGGTGGCCAGGCCGCTCGCCATGTTCGAGAACGACCCGAACAGGGCTCTCCTGTTCGGCGGGGCGTGCTCAACCATGAACGAGATGGCGCTCTGCGCCTCACTCCCGGCGGAGATGCCCTGCAGGATCCGGGCCACCACGAAGAGGATGGGCGCCGCGTAGCCGATCGTGTGGAATCCGGGGGTGAGCGCGATGATCAGGGCGCCGAGCGCCATCCCGGATACGGCCAGAGTGAGGATGACCCGTCGGCCGTAGCGATCGGCCAGCGGCGAGATGATGATCCCGCTGAAGGGGCGGACCACGAACCCGATCGCATACGTGAGCAGCGCCGCGATGAGCGAGGCGACCGGGGAGTGGCTCGGAAAGATCTGCGGGGCGAACACCGCGGCCAACAACCCGTATACATACCAGTCGTACCACTCGACGAAGTGGCCGATCGTGCCCGCGACCATGTTAACCGGGCGGTGAGGGCGATTCGGGACTTCGGAAGGCCTAGGGAGGCTTGAGGTGCCGAAGGCGTCGGGTGAGTTCGTCGTCATTGACTGCTCCTTGGTGGGTGTGTGCCGTGGGTGGTGCCGTGTTGGGAATCGTCAGGACTTGTTCGTCGAGGACATCGCCGTTCCCCGTCGCAGGTCCCTGTCGAGGGGGCGAAGCCAGCGGTGCAGCAGCACCGCGGTGTTCGGATGCCGCTCGAGCTCGTCGTCCCGGACTTGGGCCGTACGAGCCGTCATCGCCGCCCGGTCTAGGCCAGCGCGTGCCCCTTGTGCCGATCCGATGTGCTCCCCGTTCGGGGATGCAGCACCCGGGCGACGCAGATCGCGCCCGGGGCCAAAGGCTCTGCGAGATCCATCATTTCTCTCCAATGAGATCGGTTGCTGAGATCGGTTGCAGAAACTATAGGGAGCGTGCGACTATCTGTCAATCACGCACTTGACCAGAGAGGACACCGGTGTTCACCAAGCTTGCGACACTGCGCACGATCGAGGAGTCGGGCGCTGTGCTCATCGTTCGGCTGCCCGACGCGGACAGCGCGGAGCGCGTCGCGCACGCCGCGATCGAGGGCGGGTTCCGCGCCCTGGAGATCACGCTCTCCATCCCAGGGGCGGTCGAGCTCATCGGACGGTTGGCCACCCGATACGCGCCGGACGGTGTCGCCGTGGGAGCGGGAACCGTCCTCGACGGCTACGCCGCGTACGAGTGCATCCGAGCCGGTGCGTCCTTCTTGGTCAGCCCGCAGCTCAACCCCGAGATGATCCGGGTCGCCAACCGCTACCAGGTCCCGACGATCAGCGGGGCCTTCACCCCGACCGAGATTCTCGAGACGGCTGAGGCGGGTGCGGACATCGTCAAAATGTTCCCGACCGAGAACGCGGGTATCCCCTACGCCAAGGCCGTGCTCGCGCCGCTGGCGCACGTACCGATCATGCCCGCCGGTGGTGTCACTGCAGAGAACGTGAAGGAGTGGTTCGCTGCGGGCGTGGCGGGCGTGGGTGTGGGCAGTACCGTCACCAAGGCGTGGCAGCCTGACGGCGACTTCACCCGGGTGACCGCCGCCGCCCGCGACTTCCTGGTGGCGGTGCAGGACGCGCGCAGATGAACGCCCCGACCCTGCGCATCGTGATCGGCACGGCGGGCTCCGGCAAGTCGACAATCGCACAGCGCCTCGCCCAGCAGCACTGCGCCACGTACCTCGACAAGGATGCGATGAGCGCGCGGTTCGTCGAGGCGGCTTTGGCGTCGGCGGGGTGCGACCCTGGGGATCGAGAGGCCAACGCGTTCTACCGTGACAGCATCCTGCCCCTTGAGTACGACTCGCTGCTCGACGTCGCCGGGACCAACCTCCGCCTCGGTTGCCCCGTGGTTGTCGACGCGCCTTTCAGTCCCTACTTGTCCGACCCCACCTTCATCACCGCTGCCGCGGAGCGCTTCGACTGGCCGCCGATCGACGTGGAGGTGGTACAGGTCCGCGTCTCCCCGAGGATGCTGCAGGACCGGCTGCGAAGGCGCGGCCTCGACCGCGACCGGGTCAAGCTCGCCCATTGGGACGAGTACTGGGCCTTGCACGGCCAGGTGACGTGCGCGTGGACGGGCGTAGTGCTGTCAGAGGTCTCTAACGACGCGCCGGAGGCGGAGACCCCCTCTGATGTGCCGGCCGCTCCGGTTGACTTCGGGCACGGAGAACGCGGCGTGGGCGGAGGCGCACGATGATCAGCGGAACGACCACACTTATCGCACACCTGGGCTACCCCACGCACACGTTCAAGTCGTCGCTGATCTGCAACCCGTGGTTTGACAAGAATGGCATCGACGCCGCCGTTGTCCCGATGGGGATCAAGGCCGAGGACTACCCGGACTTCTTCCGAGCGGTCTTCACCCTCACCAACATCCGCGGTGCGCTGGTCACCATGCCGCACAAGGTCACGACAATGGAGCTGGTGGACGAGATCAGCCCGACCGCCGCGATCGCCGGCGCGACGAACGCCGTCCTGCGGCGGGAGGACGGGTCACTTCTGGCCGACCAGTTCGACGGCGCCGGTTTCGTCCGCGGCATGCTGCGCAAGGGATTCGACCCGTCCGGGAAACGCGCGCTGGTCGTCGGCAGCGGCGGGGTCGGTTCTCCGATCGCTGCGTCGTTGGCAGGCCTCGGTCTGGCCGAGATCGGTCTGTACGATCCCAACGCAGCCGCCTCCCGAGCGCTCGCCAGGCGGATCGGCGTGCATTACCCGGACGTGAAGGTCGTGGCGGGGTCCAAGGATTCCGACGGCTACGACCTGATTGTGAACGCCACCCCCCTCGGGATGAAGGACGACGATCCTCTGCCGGTCGACGTCGACCGCGTCGCCCCCGGTGCGTACGTCGGAGATGTGGTGCTCAAGGCCGACATGACCCCGTTCTTGCAGGCAGCCAAGGACAAGGGCTGCACGGTCCAGGTCGGCAGCGACATGTTGTTCGAGCTGATTCCGGCCTACCTGGAGTTCTTCGGCTTCGAAGGCGCCACCCCCGGCGGGCTACGGGCAGCCACGGAGCGACCGTAACGACCTCGGCTTGCGGACAGCGTCCGTTGCCAACGAACTTGGCAATAGCGGGCGGGCCTTTGGCAATCCATGAGCATGTCCACCATGTTAGTCCCTATTTAAAGGAGTCAGCACGATGAGAGCTTTGGTAAGCGGTGGAAGTAGCGGCATAGGTGCGTCCACATGTGTGAGACTCGCCGAGGCGGCTCTTGCTCGGGGCGAGCAGCCGATGATCGCGGTGTGTGGGCATAAACTGACCACCAGCCAAGAGGAAGTTGTTCGTTCGATTCAGTCGATGGGCGGTACTGCCATAGCATTGGCTGGTGACCTCGGTGATCCCGACGTGCCACGGCAACTGGTGGAAGCTGCGGTTGCCGAATTCGATGGTCTGGATGGATTAGTAGCAAATGCTGGAATCGCCAGCCCTGGCGCAATATGCGACCTATCCGTCGAGGACTGGGACGATATGTTCTCCGTTAACCTCCGCGGCGCGTGGCTTCTTGCCAAAGCAAGCTACGCGCACTTGAAGCGTAGTCGGGGCTCGGCTTGCTTCATCTCCTCGATGTCTGGTCAGCTGCCACACGCCGGCTCAGGCGCGTACAGCCCCAGCAAAGCTGCCGTGACAATGCTCGCGCAGACGCTCGCATTGGAGTGGGCACCGCACGGTATTCGCGTGAATGTGGTATCCCCAGGCATGACCCATACACCAATGACGGAGAAGATGTACGCCGATGCCGAAACGAAGAAGGCCCGGGAAGACATCATTCCGTTGTCAAGAATTGGGGAACCCAAAGACATTGCGAATGTAATCGAGTTTCTTGTGAGCCCGTTGTCGGGCTATGTCACGGGGCAAGATATTTGTGTCGATGGCGGGTTCTCGAAGTCCATTCTTAGCCACATCCCCGGGCGCCCAAGCTCCAGCTCTTAACCGCACCGACAGGTCACCCTGGGAATATTCGCTACCTCGGCGCCACAGGCAATCATGTCCACGTCGGCCTTATGCTAAGGAGCGCTGCCTGGAGCCACCGATCACCATCGGTTTGGGTGACTGACCACTCGGGGTTACCGCTGATGGTCGAGGCGACCGAGGGCAACAGGGACGAGCCCTGACGATGCTGCCGATAGTCCGCTTGTTGATGGCCGCCCACCAGTTACCCGAAGCGGGCCCCGAGGTACTCCACTACGCGATCACAGCCATCCACGCCCGAGGCGCTGCGCACGTACTTGATAAAGGTCGGACACGCCGTGAGGAATTGGTCTCACAGTTTCCAGCCCTTATTCTTGAGGTCGTGCATTGCTTGGCTGAACTCCTGCAGGGTGTTTTCTTCGCGGATGATCTCGAGCACAACATTGTCCACTCCGCATGTTGCGTCGACGGCACTGCCCAACCCGTCGAAATCGACGACTCCGGTGCCGATTGGATCATGACCCCAGATGTCCAAGCCGGTATCGGAGATGTGCACGAGCGCAATGGATTCGTGGTGCGAGAGCAGACCCGCGACGGGGTCCTCCTCGATGTAAGCAGCATTGGCGATGTCGTAGACGATCTTCAGCACATCGTCGCTGACGGTGCTGACGATGCCCGCCAGCTCCTGGATGGTGGGAGTGAAGCAGTACGGAGTATTTTCCATGAGGAGTCGCACGCCGGCCTGTTTGGCATGTGGGATCAAATTGTCCAGACTCTCATACAGCCACCCATACGTTCTCTCGAGTGAAGGTGAGATCATGGGCCGCCGTGTGCCCGGGGAGATCACAATCTCGGTGGCATCCCACGCTACGGCCAAGTCGATCACCGATTTGATGTGATCGATGCTCTTGCGCCGCATGTTTGCGCCCGGACTCGCCAAGTTGATGTCGTATCCGCCCGCATTAAGAGATCTGATTTTCGCGCCGTACTCATCGAGTCTTGTCTTTACCGTCGCACGCTCCGAAGCGGAAATTTCATCCGGCCAACAGTGCGGGGAGCTGATCGGAACTTCAAAGATCTTATAGCCGCTATCGGCTAGTTCCGCGATTGCATCGATGGCCGTGGAAGACCACAGATACGAAAACGTGCTAATGATCATGTCAAAACCGTCCATTCGGGTGAATAACTGTTGACGACCTATGCCATACGGAAGCTCAAAGACCTGGTCGAGCCGGGCTCGACATCCGATCTAGGTCACTTCTTGGCGTGGCTGCTCCAAGCCCGTCCGGGTTGCTCGTCGGTGGGCAGCCCGGCGACGGCGAGGATGCGATCGAGGAGGAGGTGGGTCTTTACCGCGTCAGCTCCGGAGGTCAGGGGCTCGCCGCGGTCTCGGACACGGTCCAGGAAGTGGTGAACCGCTCCGGCGAAGCCGAAGGTCTGCGTCGCTGTCGCCCAGCCGAAGGCCTCGGGCGACATCTCGCGCACGGTCGTCCCGTCAAGCCGACTGATCGAGATCCGGTCGGGTGCGGTGACGTTTGCGCTGGCCCCGTCGCCGTAGGCGTCTAGCTTCTCGCTCCAGCCGCCAGCGTTGCGGGCCGCCATGAGCACGCCGCAGTGGCCGTTGTCGAACCGCACAAGCGCGGCTGCGCCGTCCTCCTTCCAACGGTCCTCACCGGCCGCGCACGCGCTGACGTCGACGGGCTCGCCCCCGCAGTACCAGCGCAGCAGGTCGACCATGTGGATCGCGTTCTCGAAGGTGGCGCGGTACTCGGAGCCTGCCCGGTTCTTCTGGGCGACGCAGAAGCTCGCGCCGCTCTCGCCGAAAGCTGCGCGACCGGCCTCGTACACCGGGGCGAAGCGGCGGTTGAACCCGACCATGAGCACCCGTTCTTGTGTGGCGGCCAGCTCGGCGAGGGACTGCGCGTCGGACACGCTCGTCGCCAGCGGCTTCTCGCAGAAGACGTCGACGCCGGCCTGCAGCGCGAGTCGCGTTGTGTGGACATGCTCTGACCGGGGCGTGAGGACGAACAACGCGTCCAGTTCCTCGGTCTCGAGCAAGGCCTCGACTGTCGGATAGGCATGGTGGAAGCCCCAGCGCCGCATGAGGGGCTGCGGGTCGTCCTTGCGGGTGACCAGGCCCCGCAACTCGACGTCGTCGCGCGCGACAAGGGTGGGGAGTTGGGCGATGCTGGCGATGTTGCCGGCGCCTGCCACACCGATGCGCAGCACGTCTCCTCTGGTCATCCGGGCACCACCGTGGCGAGCATTTTGCGAAGCGTGAACGCGGATTCCTTGAAGCCGATCGCGGGGTCGGGCAGGTCCTGAGGATGCCACCGGTACTCGTACTCGAGTGAGAGCACGTCGTCGTAGCCGCGGCGTACGAGTTCTTGCAGGATGTCGGGCCATGGCACCACACCGGTACCGACGACCCGGGACCTGACGGCGCGTTCCTCGGCCTTGACCCGGGCGGTGTCGGAGGCTCGGAAGGGCGCCTCGGGGTCCTTGAATACGAGGTCCTTCACATGGACGTGGCTGACGAGCTCGCCTTGCACGGCGAACGCCTCCTGCCAGGTCTCGTCATGGGTGAAAGTCAGGTTGGCCTGGTCGTACAGGACGCGGACCGAGGGGGAGCCGACTTCGCTGACCAGACGGGCGGTGTCGGCTGCCGTCTGCGTCATGGTGCCGAAGTGGTTCTCGACGCATAGCACAACGCCCGCGTCCGCGGCCACGGGCGCGAGGACCGTCAGCGCGTTCCGAAGCTGCTCCCAGTGCCGGGCGTGATCAGTGTCCCCCGGGTGCCAGGAGCCGGCGTAGACCCGGACGCGGGTCGCACCGACGGTGTGTGCGGCCTCAAGGCACGCGCGGAACTCGTCGAGCCCCTGCTGCCAGGTCGTCGCGTCGACGCTGTTGATGGAGGTCGTGTACGGGGTAAGTGCGACAATCGGGACACCTTCGGCGTCGGCGATCGTCGCGGCCTGCTGCGCAGACCGCGGGTCCGACGGGCTGATACCCGCCGGGTAGTCGTCCTGGTAGATGACTTCGGCGGCGTTGAGACCTGCCTTGCTGAAGAGGCGCAGCGCTTCGGCGAGGTCACGCCCCGGGGTTCCCAGCGTGTGTCCGGCGATGATCATGAGAGAGGGGTGCTCCTTCTTGGCAGGCGGGTCCAGTCCGCCGGGCCGACGAGATTCGGGGGGTTCTGCACTCGTGACCGGTCCACGAGCTCCATCAGCAGGCCCCAGGGGGTGACGAAGTATGTCCACCGGTTGCCAGCGACGAGGGGGCTGTCGGGACCGACTTCCTTGCGGCCGCCGAGGACCCGGACGCCCTGGATCGTGCCGAGGTGAGCGACCGCCGCGTCGACGTCGTCGACGACGAAGCACAGGTGATGACCGCCCCGGTCGCTGTGTCGAGGGTGCTGCGTCCGCTGGTCGACGGACTGCCACTTGAACAGCTCCACGTTCAGGTTCGGCGGGAGCCGCAGCATCGCGAGCTCGAGGGCAGCGTCCGACGGGACGTCGAAGTGCGCCGGCATGAACGACGGGTCGGGACCTCGCTGGGACCGGTAGAGCTCCTGCGCCCCGAGGACCTCGACGAAGAAGCGCACCGCCTCGTCCAGATCCGGGACCGTGTATGCCGCATGGTCCACGTGCCCGAGTCCGGGCAGCAGCCGGCTAGTCACCGGATCGCCCTCGTCGAGGAGCGGACGAGCAACTGCGGTTGGAGGACCACGTGCTCGACCGGGCCGCCGTTCGCCGCCTGCTCGGCGAGACGGATCGCGATGCGGCCCATCTCGGCGATGGGTTGCTCCACCGAGGTCAGCGGCGGGTTGATGCGGGCGCCGAGCGGCAGACCGTCGAAACCCACCACCGAGACGTCGCCGGGGACCGACATCCCCCGCAAGCCGAGCGAGCTGATGAGCGCGAAAGCGACCAGGTCGTTGCCCGCGATGACGGCGGTCGGCCGCTCCCGCAGGCTCACGAGCTCTTCCGCGGCACGTTCGCCGGCGCCGACGCCGATCCCGCTGCTGTCAAGCTCGATCGGCGTCATACCGTGCTTCTCCGCCAGCGTCCGGTACGCCTGGCGCCGGTCTGCGGCGGTGTGCGTCCCCGCGATCCCCGAGACGTAGGCAATGGAGGTGTGCCCGAGCTCGAGCAAGTGGTCCAGCGCCAGCGCGATCCCTTTCGTGCTGTCGACGCTCACCGTGGGTGTCTGGTCGCCGGACTCGACCCGGTCGATGACAACCAGCCGCCCTACGAAGCCCCGGGACTCTAAGTCAGCGGGAAAGACCCGGGCGTAGGGGGCGATCACCGCGAAGGGCGCATACATCGCCTGCATGGCGTCGAGGTACCGGGCCGTTGCGTCCGCGTCATTCTCCGTGACGCACAGGACCAGCTGGTAGCCCCGCTCCCCGGCGGCGGTCGTCATTGCCTTGGCGAGCTCGGCGAAGTACGGGTTGGTGATGTCGGGGACGACCAGAGGCACCAGGGTGCTGACCTTGGTTCGGAGCGCCTGTGCGAGCGGGCTCATCGTGTAGCCCATGGAGGCCGCCACCTGGCGGATATGGTCTCGTGTCTCCCGCTTGACGGCCTCGGGGCGGGAGAACGCCCGCGAGACCGTCGACCTGTGGACCCCGGCTGCCGCCGCTACCTCATCGATGTTGGGTGTGGACACCGGTTCTCCCCTCGCGGTCGTGCGCGTACGCGTCCCATATGACGGCCATCGTGGTCTCGAGATCGCTGATCCGTGGGAGCTCCGCGAAACCACGTCCCAACTGCTCGGCCACTTGGTCGACGAACGATCCGTACAACGGGTCGCTGTCTACGTCGATGAGTGCGGTCTCCGTAACACCGTCGACGGAGGTGAACGACGCGTTCCCGTCAGACGAGATGGTCGCGGTTCCCGCGGCGCCGATCCGCATGAAGGAGCAGTGCCGCTTGAGCGGCGACCCGGGGAACGCATATCCCACTTCGATGGTGGCGATCCGTCCGTCCGCCGTGGCCAGCGTCATCGAGGCGTAGTCCTCGACGCTGCTGTGGTGCAGCATCGACGACAGGGCTGCTGTCACCGCCACTTCCTCCGCACCGGCTGAGCGGAGGAAGAGATTCACGAAGTGCGGAGCGAGGTTGACCATGCACCCGCCGCCGGCGCGCCCGATGTCGAGCATCCACGGGCTGCCGTGGACGAGGTAGCGGTCTGGCGGGCCCGCGATGAACTGGACGCTCTCGTACACCGAGCGTCCAGCCCTCGCCAGCCAGCGGTCGGTCGGACCTCCCCACTGCACGAGAGGCACGGCGATCGGTACCCCGGCAGCCTCCGCGGCCGCCCGGACGTCGACCAGCTCCTGCAACGACAGCCCAGCCGGCTTCTCCACGACGAGCGGGATGCGCCGAGCGACGAGAGCGAGGCAGACTTCGCGCATCATGTCGTGCGGGACGAAGACGTACGCCAGCTCGGCGTCCCCGTGGGCCGCGAGCACTTCCTGCCAGGACTCGTAGAGGGGCGCGTCCCACAGAGCCGCAAGATGCTCCGTGCGCCATAGGTCAGGGTCGCTGACCCCCACCACGTCGTGCTGCTCAGCGATTCGGTCCGCGCACAGGCGCATGTGCCAGTGTGACGCACCGAGGACGATTGTCTTGGCCCTGTTCATGCCTGCGCACCACCGAAGCCGGGTATCCCATAGGCGGGGTCGCTCGACCACTGGCCATTGTCCCCAACCGAGGGAGGAAAACCCGGGGCGTCGACAGCACCATGAGCCCGGCCATTAGGGTCTCCGTGCCACAGATGGGGCAGCGCGTTGCGACGAACGCAGCGGGCACGTAGATCGCCAGGGCAAGTGATCATGAACTCCCCACTGAGACCGGTTGCTGAGATCGATTGCACAAAACGATATCGGAGGAAAACAAACGTGTCAATCATGGGCCTGCCACCGACACCGGCGAGGCGGACATCGGCGCTGCTGGGCATTGCCGCCTCGACAGGCGCAGTGACGCCGATGCCGTCTCGGAAGGCGTCCGCTACATCTCATGCCGTTGGCGCGCGCCATCTGCCGCAGTGGAGGAACTTGTCGGGCCGTTGACGCCGTGCCCCGGCTTGCCCGGGCGTCGCGATCGTCACCGCGGACTGGCTCCCGCAGGCCGGTCGACTCAGCCATCCGATACAGACGGGGTTCCGCAATAGCAGCGCGGCAGTTGGCCAACTCGTTGCCCGCGGTCATCCACCAACAAGGGCAACCTGGAGACGCGAACTCTCGTAACCGACGACACACCCTCTTTGGGTGGCGTCCGGAGCGCCCCGGAATGACGCGCGGCTAGGTCACGCGAGCGCAGCCGAAACGCTCGATACCTACAGCCACCTCTGGCCCGACTCCGACGAGCGGACGAAGGACGCCGTCGATGGAGTTCTCCGAAATCTTGCGGACTATTTGCGGACTGGCGACGACACCGAAATGAATATCCGCAGGTCAGAGCCTTAAAAGTGGATGAGTCGGTCGATACGCCGGGTTCTGTCCCGCGCCGCCGTTGCCGGTGACGTGGTGACGGTCATCCATCTAGGACGGCCGTTGCCGGCCGCCTCCAGCGCTCTACCCGTGTGCTCGGACGGGCCGCCCTCGAACGCACACTGTCTGAGTTTGCTCCGGGTGGGGTTTACCTAGCCGGCCTGGTCGCCCAGGTCGCTGGTGGTCTCTTACACCACCGTTTCACCCTTGCCCCGCGCGCCGTTCCCGAGGGAACGGCATACGAGGCGGTCTGTTCTCTGTGGCACTGTCCCGCGGGTCGCCCCGGGTGGCTGTTGGCCACCACCTTGCCCTTCGGAGCCCGGACGTTCCTCGGCAGCACCGAGGTGCTGACGCGACCGCCTGACCGACTCATCCGCGTCCAGCATACGGGTGCAGAATGACCGCCCGTGTGGTCCATCGACCCGATCGGGGTCCTCCTCCCCCTCGCCCTGTCGATCACGTATGCCGGGCTGCTGGCCGTCCGTCGTGAGGCCTGGCCCGGGTGGCGCACCGTCTGCTGGTTCGGTGGGGTGGTGGTCCTCGCGTGGTGCCTCCTCGGCGCACCGGCGGCGCGGCGGGCCGAGACGCCGTGGTGGGGCGCACTGGGCATCGCGCTGGTCGCCGCGGTCGTCCCGCTCGGTCTGGCCCTGGGCAACCCGATCGGCTTGTGGGAGAACGGTCGTCGTCCGATCGCCTGGGTACGCGGGAGGCCGGCGCGGGTGGTGATGTTCCCGCTCGTGGCGTCGGCGGTCAGCGCGGCCGTCCTGACGATCGCGTTCACTGGCGGCTGGTATGCCGCGGCGAGACGTCACGACGGGGCGTGGACCCTGCTGGTGCTCGCCGCGCTGGCCGTGGGGCTCCTCGTCAACCTGCCGCTGCTGTCCGAGGACCTGCTGCCCGCCTGGTGCGGCCCCGGCCTGCGGACCGTGCTGGCGTTCCTCGACGGCCTGCTCGACGCCATCCCCGGCATCGTCGTCATGACGACCGTCGAGCGGTTCACCGGTGGCGCCCTGCTCGCGGTCGCCGAGTCGGTCGGCGTCCCGATGATCTTCGCCGTCCTCGCCCAGTGGGTGCGCGCGGACGAGCGTGAGGCCCGGGCCACCGATGCCCGCCTCGACGCTGCGGAGGCCGAGGGCGACTTCGACGGCACCCCCTGGTGGCGCTCGGCGGAGCGTCGCTAGGCCTGCGAGCCCACGGCCGCCCGCAGCGCGGCATACGACTCGACGAGCTTGCCCCGCTCGGCGGCGAGGAGTGGGTCATCGCGTCGGGACCCCGCGCGCACCCAGGCGTCCGAGAGGTCCATGGCGGCGACCCGGGCCGCTGCCGCCGGCCGGAGGAGGTCGCGGGGCGCGGCATACACGTAGGCATAGAGGTCGACGAGGGCCCGCACCAGCTTCGTGTCGCTGACCGCAGGGTCGTGCTGGTGCGCCCGGTGGATGCGCCACCACTCGACCTCGTAGGCCGCGGCCTGGGCCGGGTCGATGGGCAGGTCGCCGGCCCGGGCAACGAGGGTGTAGAACCGGCCCATCGAACGTCGAGCGCCGTCCGGGTCGTTGTCCGGGAAGGGCGCCCACTGCTGGTTGGCCCGCAGGACCCACCAGGCACCGAGGAGGGTCCGGGACCGGGACATGCCGAAGCCCTCGCGCACCATCGCGACCGCCGACCGGAGGAAGGAGACCCACTCGTGGCGGTAGTAGGACGCCCAGGCCTCGGTCTCAGCCTCGCCGACGGCGACGGGGTCGAAGCTGCGTGGGCCGCGGGGCTTGCGGGTGTCGGACATGGCATGCCTCCTCACCCCATCATCGCGCGTCCGGTCAGCCCTGGACCTGGAACTGGACCGTGCTCGTCGCCAAGTCGGCCTTCGTGAGCCGGGCGGTCACCGCGTCCCCCGGCTGTCCGGGGCCCTGGGCGGGCGCGACGACGGCGGGGTCCAGGATCTGGAGCAGGTCGCCCTTGCCGTTCTGCTCGACGATGACCGCGGCGAAGTCCTCGCCGACCCGGGACGAGAGCACGGCGGCCTCCGTGGCGTCGGTGCACTGCCGTTGGACGGTGTTGGCGAGGGAGTCCGTGCGCTTCATGATGTCGGGCAGGCTCGGCAGCGCCTCCCGCGCCCAGGCGGGGATCTCCGTACCCGAGGCGATCGCCGCACAGACGGCGAGCCCGAACCGGTCGACCAGCCGGCGCAGCGGCGCCGTCACGTGGGCATAGATGCCGGCCACCGCGGCGTGCTCGGGGTCCTTCGGGACGGATCCGTCGAGGGGTGTGTACGACGCACCCCGGAACAAGCCGGTCGCCGCATGGACGAGGGCCAGGTGCTTGGGGTTGGTCAGGTCCAGTCGGCGCAGCAGGTCGCCATAACGCTCATCCTGTCCCCAGTCAACGCCCAGTGCCGCCGCCTGGCGGCGAAACCGTTGCACTGCAACGGGATCCGGCGACGGCATCGTCCGCAGGATGCCGACCTTGGCGTCCACCATCATCCTCGCGGCGACCATGCCGGCGAGGAGGGAGATCTGTGCGTTCCACTCCTCCGCGGGCACCGGTGGCCGGAACCGTAGGGTGTAGGTCCCGTCGTCGGTCCGGTTGACCTCCTGCTCGGGCATCGGCAGGCTGGCGCCGCCGCGCGCCGCCTCCTGGGCGATCCGCTTGACCCCGATCTCCTTGAGCAGCAGGAGCCGCTCGTCGGAGGTGTTGTCGTCGATGGCGTCCTGGACCTGCCGGTAGTCGAACCGGTTCACGCTCCGGACCTTGGCCGGGTAGATCGTCGAGGTCGTCACGGCGCCCTCCGCGTCCAGCCCGATGTCCCAGACGTATGCCGCCCGCACCTGGCCGGCGAGCAGGCTCGCCGCTCCCTCGCTGAGGACCGTCGGGTGCAACGGGGTGCGTTCGTCGGGGCTGTAGATCGTCTCCCCGCGGGTGCGGGCCTCCTTGTCGATGGCGCCACCGGGCGCGACAAATGCCGGCAGGTAGGTGATCGCGTAGCGGACTCGGTAGCCGTCGCCGTCCCGCGAGAGGTGCATGGCCTGGTCCAGGTCCATCGAGCCCTCGGGGTCGATGGTGAGGAATGGGACATCGGTCTCGTCGCGGTCCGGCATCGTGAGCGGGGCCTGCAGGACGCGAGCCGCCTCGGCCTCGACCTCGGCCGGGAAGGCCTCGGGCACCTTGGCGGCGGCGCGGATCTCCCGGAAGCGGGCAGTGAGGTCATCGGAGGAGTCGTCAAGCCTGACGATCTGCTTGGGCACCCGGTCAACCTACCGACCGATGCTGACGAAGTCGTCGAAGACGACCGCCACGCTGCCTACGGCCGGAGTCAGCCGCCCGTCCCTCGATAGCTGAACAAGGGGCCGAAGTGCGGCTGTGATGCGTGGTCCTGCACGGCAGCAGCGCCGACACCGCACGCCAGCTGGAGCGCCTCCTCGTCGCTGAGCCCCGACCGAAGGGCCAGGACGAGAGCCGAGCAGAAGGCGTCGCCGGCGCCGATGCTGTTGACCACCGACACCTTGCGCGCGGGCGCCGACGCGACGAGCCGCCCGTCGCGGAAGAGGGCCGCGCCCTTGCCTCCGTAGGTCACGGCGACCAGACGCGCCGAGGCCAGCTCGGGGATCTCGGCGCGCTCGGTCTCGTTGACGATCACCAGGTCGGCTCGGTCGATGAGCTCGGGCGGGAGCGGCTTGGACGGCGCCGCGTTGAGTGCGAAGAACCCGGCGGTCCGGCGGGCGGTCTCCAGCACCAGCTGCGTATCGACCTCGAGCTGGCACAGGACGATCTCGTCGTCCCCGAGCTCGACATCATCCAGCCGGATCAGGCCGTTCGCACCCGGGCAGACGGCGATCTGGTTCTCGCCGCCCTCGTCGACCACGATCAGTGCCGTGCCCGTCGGCTCGGACACCGTACGAATCTGGCCCACGTCAACCCCGGCATCCGCCAGCGACGCGATGACCTGTCGGCCCGAGTCGTCGTCACCCACCGCGCCGATCATCCGGACGCGACTGCCGAGACGGGCAGCGGCCGCAGCCTGGTTGCCGCCCTTGCCTCCCGGTTGGAAGCTGAGCACGCCATCACCGACGGTCTCTCCCGGCCCAGGAAGCCGATGGGTCCTCGCGATGATGTCGAGGTTGATGCTCCCGAGCACGCAGAGCGGGGGGATCGTCTGGTCAGTCATGGGCGGGCCTTTCCACGCAGGACAGTATGCAGCGGCGACACATCGCGAGCGCGATCGTCACGGACTCACGTGTCACAGGCTCAGGATCCGGCTCAGCAGCTCCGGAGCAAAGGGCTGCGCAATCTCCAGGACCACCCGGGTGTGGGCGCCCTCCTGAGCCGGGTATCCGCGGAACCGCCCGCGCAGGTCGCAGACGGTCTGACCTCGACCGGGGCCGTCGGTGGTATCGACGACGACATCGACCAGGGGCGCGCACGTGAGCTCGACAGTGCCACAGGCGATGGCCGCTGCCAACGGGTCGTGCAACGCCACGGCCCGACGCCCCAAGACGTTTATGTAGAAGCTGGCGTAGCCCTCGATCATCGAGCCGATGGCCTGTGCCACCGGTCGGCCCGATGCCAGGAGGGCGGCCTCGTCATGCTCCTCGAAGAGGTGCTGCATGGTGACGTCCAGGCCGGCCATGGCAATCTTCCAGGGAGCAGCAAACACGATCGCGGCTGCCTCGGGGTCGTGCATGACGTTGGCCTCGGAGACGGGTGTCATGTTCCCGGGGACCATGGCGGCACCGGCCATCAGCACCACGCTCTCGACCAGGTCGACGATGCCCGGATCCTTGGTCAGTGCCGCCGCGAGGTTGGTGAACGGGCCCACCGCAAGCACCCGCAGCTGCCCGGGGTGTTCGTGGGCCAGCCGGATCAGCAGGTCGACGGCATGCTCCGCGACGGGTTCTGCGGTCGACCTGGGCAAGGTGACGTCACCGACCCCGTTGTGGCCGTGGACTTCCGGCGAGCCGCCGTCGAACGCCTTGGCCAGCCAGTCGGTGCAACCGACCGCGACCGGGATGTCCGTCCGCTGCGCGAGGCCGAGCACGTCAATGGTGTTGCGAGCCGCCTGGGTCGCGCTGCAGTTGCCGCTGACCGTCCCGATCCCGCGTACGTCGACTTCGGAGCCGGCCAGCAGGTAGGCCAGCGCCATGGAATCGTCGATGCCCAGGTCGGTGTCGTAGTAGAGCGGGACGGCGTGCGCCGCGGTCATGAGGCGCTCCCCCGGGTTGCTGCCGACGAGAGTGGTTTTGCTTGCAGCAGGAACGCGGAGAGCAGCGCGAACACGCCGATGACGACGCACACCCACAGCGATGTCTGGTAGCCCGCCACGGTCCCCTTCCCGACGATCGGTCCGGCCCAGGCGAAGCCGATCGACGCACCGACGCCGAAGCAGGCGTTGCTGATTCCCGGCAGGGATCCGGGCGCGTCATCGGGCGCCTGGACGACTCCCATGCCGCTGGCGGAGGTGAGGAGCAACCCGTTGTAGACGATCCCGAACAACAGCATCAGGACGAAGACGACCCATTTGTCCGTCGCAAACAGCGCCGTGGCCGCCGTGACGACGAGGGTGGCCACGATCCCGGCCCGCAAGGTGACGACGAAGCTGGTGCGGACCGCAAGGCGACCCGCGAACGGTGCCGAACCTAGGCCCAGCAGGGCCGCCGGAGTCAGGAAGAGCAGCGCCATCGTCGTCCCGCCCAGGGCATACCCCACCTTGGAGTCCTCGGCGATCGCCGGGACGATGAAGTTGAGGACGACGAAGAAGGACGAGAGCGACAGGATCACCGACGTGATGACCGGCCACACCTGCCGGGACCTCATGTGCCGCACCGCGATGAGCGGGCTCGCGATCCGGCTTTCCACGACGAGGAACACCGCCAGTGCCACTGCGGAGACGACGATCCACGCAAGCGCGCCACCGGAGAACCAGCCACCGGTTCCGCCTTCGGTCAGGAAGAGGTTGACGCCGGCCACGACGAGGGCCATCAGCACGCCACCAGCCCAGTCCATCGAACCGGTCGCCCCAGCCTTCGGCCGGCCACCGGGCACGGCGATGCTCGCGAAGGCGATGGCGATGATGCCAACGACGAGGATGAGCACGAAGATGGATCGGAAACCCCATTTGTCAGCCATGACGCCGCCCAGCAGCGAGTCCAGGCCGGCGACGCCGCCGTTGATGGCGGAGATGACACCCACGCACGCGCCGAAGGCAGGGCCGGCCAGATGCTCCTTCAGGATCATGTAGGACAAGGCGAAGGAGATGACGCTCCCGCCCTGGAGGATCCGCCCGAACACCATGAGCGGCAAGGCCGTGGCGATGATGCAGATCACCGTTCCGACCACTGTGACCGCCATGACACCGATCAGGACGCGCTTGCGCCCGATGAAGTCGCTCCACCGAGTGCAGATCACCGAGATGATGGCACCGGACAGGAAGAAGTAGTTCCCCATCGAGTTGTACGCGTTGCCGCCGAGCGCCTTGTTGATCTCACCGATGGCGGGCACCAGCATGCTCGAGTTCAGCTGGAATGAGATCACCGAGCTCAGGAGAGCGGCGACCAGCAGGGCGACCTTGCCTCGCGACAGGATGGGTTCATCGACCTCATCGACTGCGTTGCCCACCGGGCCGGGCGATTCGTGCATTTGCGTGTCTCCTCGATCGTCGTTGACCGGATCCTTGTCTGACGTCAGAGTGCAGACGTCCAACATGTGATGGCCATTCCTATGGGGTGCCGACCCGCGCTGTCAACCGGAGCCCACGGTGCGATATCGGCGAGGCCCCGAGGCCGAGCCCGGGCGAAGACGCCGCCCCTGTACCGTGAGCCTCCGATGCCGGAAGGGGCTGATGGGTGGACAGCGATCTGAGCTACTTCGATGCGCAGGTGTCCGTACGAGCCGGTCTGCCCTTGCGGGTCGCGGTCTACAACCGCGTTGCGGACGGCATCCTCACCGGGCGGATTCCGCTCGGTGCAGCGTTGCCCAGCGAGTTCGACCTGGCCCGGCTCCTCGGGGTCAGCCGGACCGTGGCGCGGGAGGCTCTGATGCTCCTCGAGGAGGACGGCCTCGTCAGGAACCGACGCGGCGTGGGCCGGTTCGCCACCACCGAGCTCCCGCGGATCGGGTTGGAGCGGATCCAGCCCATCGAGAAGTTCCTCACCGGCACCACACCGGGCGTGCGGCTGCAGCGGACCAAGATGGAGATCCAGCTCGCCTCTGCGTGGACCATCCCCGGGCTCGCCCTTCGCGACGGCGACAACTGCTGGATCTGGGAGTCGGTACTACGTGATGGCGACCGGACGATCGGCATGACCCAGGAGCACATCGCGGTCGGCTCGCAGCTGGCCGCGGTGGACGAGCGGCTGGCCAAGGTCGTGGAGAAGGTGCCCTCACACGGTCACAGCCTGCTCTGGGTGATCCAGGACACCATCCCCGACCAGCTCGGCCCAGCCACCTGCCAGATAACCGTCTCCCGCCTCGGCACGACCCGCTCGGCGATCCTCGGGGCCGATCGGCACGACCCCGCGCTCGTGATCACCCAGTCCGTCCACTATCGGGGCAAGCCCTTCTACCTCGGCAAGCACGTGCTGGTCTCGACGGCAGCGCAGATCGTCGTGATGCAGAGCTGAGCCGGGGCCAGCGGTCATTGCCTCCAGAACTGGAGCCACGTGACCGAGGAGAAGATGGCCAGGCAGGTGGCATAGCCCGCCACCACGACTGCGGCTCCGGCCACGCTCGGCCGTGCTCGAGCGCCGTCGACCGGGTCGAGCCACCATCGGAAGCGAGCCGTCCCCCAGGGCATCAGCACCCAGGTGAGCAGGCTGACGCTGATCAGCTGACTGAGCCACATCGTCAGCCAGACGTCGGTTCCGAGCTTTCGGATGAGGGGGTCGACGAACCTGCTCAAGAGCATGACAGTGGGGTAGAGCACGAGCAGGACGACCATGTTGGTCTTCCACTTCGGCGTGACCCGGGTGACACCGTCCTGCAGCCGCGTGATCGAGCCGAACGGCGTCCGAGCCACGGCATGGAAGTCCTCGGTCAGGTGGGACCGGAGCTGCGGCAGTGTTCCGGAGCGCTCCGGGGAGTGCAGCCACCCCTGCAGCTGGCCCTCGGTCCTGAACCGAGTCACCGAGACCCACGGGCCGGTGTCGTATGCCGGCTCGAGCAGGGTCGCTCCCTCGAAGCCGCTGAAGGTCATCGAGAGCTCCGCGAGCTGGGTCTGTGCGGCGATGAACCCCTGGACACTGTCGGGTTCGACGGTGTGGACGAAGATGCCGACTCCCGGTGGCGACGGCTCGGGATCCACCAGGATGTCCAGGCTCTTGCGCAACGGACGCGAGGCCCATGCCCGGCCGGCCACCGGCATACCTTCGTCCAGCCAGTGATGCAGGTCGCCCTCGCTCTCGAAGGTCGCGGCCACCGCGCGGTCCAGTCGCCCGGGGTTCAGCACAGACACCTGACCGTGGAGGTAGCCGCGGGACCGGCGGGCCGAGCTGTCAAGGGCCTCGGCGAACGCGCGAAACTCCGCATCGGTCCCGGCGTCGTGAAAGCTCTGGATACAGGTGGCAGCGTTGTCGACCATGGCGGGACCCTATGGGCTCGTGGCTGACCTCGTAACCTTGGCCGGTGCTCATCCTCCTGCCGCCTTCCGAAGGCAAGACCGGACGCCGCAGGGGCAAGCCGGCCGACCCTGGGACGTGGTCGTTCCCCGAGCTGGCTCCGACCCGCGCCGAGGTCCAGGCGGCGCTGGTCCGGACGAGCTCCGGCGTCGACGCGCTGGAGCGGCTGCTCGTCACCGAGAACCTTGCGCACGACGTCGCGGCGAACCTCGACCTCGACCTGGCGCCCTCGGCGCCGGCCATCGACGTCTACTCCGGTGTCCTCTACGAGGCCCTCTCCTACGACACCCTCGACGCGGCCGCACGACGCCGCGCCAACCGGTGGATCGTCATTGTGTCGGCCCTGCACGGTGCCGTCCGCCCGACCGACCGGATCGTGCCGTACCGGTGCCACATCTGCGCACGCCTGGAAGGGCTGGACAACCTGGAGCGGGTCTGGCGCCCGCGGCTCGCCGAGGTACTGCCCGCCGTCGTCGGACGCGGGCTGATCGTCGACGCCCGGTCGAGCACCTATGTCACGCTGTGGCGCCCGCAGGGCCCGCTCGCCGACCGCCGCGTCGCCATCAGGGTTCCCGGGGCGAGCCACATGGCAAAGCACACCCGAGGCCTCGTCGCACGCACCATCTGCGAGCAGGGTCTGGACCCTCGACGGCCCGAGCAGCTGGCCGAGTCCCTCGCCGCGGCATACGAGGTGTCGCTCGACCCCCCGGATCGGCCGGGCGCGCCGTGGACGCTGTCGGTCACCACCCGATGACGACGGCCGCACCCCGGTGACCGGACCGGACCTCGTCGACCTGGTGGCCCGGATCGGGCCGATCGTCGTGTTCCTCCTGGCCATCACGGTGACGGCCGAGATCGCCGAGCGGGCTGGAGTCTTCGACGTCGCCGGCCACATCATGGCCCGCTGGGGGCGGCATCGAGTCTGGCGACTCTGGCTGCTCTTCGCCGGCCTGGCCGTCGTCTGCACGGTGGTCCTCAGCCTCGACACGACCGCCGTCCTGTTGACCCCGGTCGGGCTGGCGATCGCCCGTCAGGTGGGGCTGCCACCGCTCCCCTTCGCCCTCACCACGTTGTGGGTCGCCAACACCGGCTCTCTCCTGCTCCCTGTCTCCAACCTCACCAATCTCCTTGCGCTGCAGAGTTTCTCGACACTCGAGGTGCATCACGCGGCATACGTCCGACTGGCCGCTCCGCCCGCAGTTGCGGCGGTCGTCGCAACGCTGGCGTTCATCGCCGTGCTCCGTCGACGGGACCTGCTCGGCCGGTTCACGGTGGACCCACCCCCGGACCCGCACGACCGCGGACTGCTCTGGATCAGCGGCACCGCATGCGTCCTCGTCGGACCGCTCTTCGCTGCCGGCCTCTCACCGGCCTGGGTGTCAGCGGGGGCGGCCGCCGTGCTGCTCGCCGCCGCGTCGTGGCGGTCCCCCACACTCCTGCGCGAGATCAAGGTTCCGTGGCTCATGGCACTGGGCTTCTGCGCCGTCTCGCTCGTCGTGACGCTGGCCAACGCGCACGGGCTCACCTCCGTCCTGGCTCGCGCCACGGGATCCGGCGACGGGTTCGTTGCGCTGCTGCGCGTGGCGGGCGAGGGTGTCGGCGCGGCCAACGTCGTCAACAACCTCCCCGCCTACCTCGCCCTGGAGCCGGCCGCATCGACGTCGGCGACGCGACTGATGGCCTTGCTCGTCGGCGTCAATGCCGGCCCTCTCGTCACGCCGTGGGCGTCCCTCGCAACCCTGCTGTGGCTGCAACGGTGCCGGTCGGCAGGGGTGACCATCCCGCCCCTGAAGCTGGCCCTCGCCGGCCTGGCCTGCGCGGCCGTCACGGTGCTGGCGGCGACGGCTGCGTTGGCGCTCGCCACCTGACCCCTCCTTAAGTTATCGGGTCCTCGGGGTTGTTGCCTCCGCACCCGACAAGGTTTGTCGGGTGCAGAAGGTAGTACCCCGAGGACCCGATAACTTCGCGCGAGCGCCGGGGCCGGGGCCGGGGCCGGGGGCGGGGCGGGGGCGGGGGGCGGGGGCTGGGCCGGGGCGCGGGGGTCAGAGCCGGTGGGCGACGGCAGCGAGGACGTCCGACGCGGTCGCGGACAGACCTGCCCGGCATACGACATCGACGCCCTCGGGCTGGTCGTCCTGCGCCCCGTCGAACACGGGCTCGAGGATCTCGGCGAGCGGCGGAGAGACCGTGTGGTGACCGACGAGCAACGTTGCCACGCAGGCGGGTTCGCCTAATCGGGGAAGGCTGCCGCGAGGGCCGCGTCGAGGTCGTCGATGAGGTCGAGCGGGTCCTCGAGACCGACCGAGATGCGGATCGTCCCGGGGGTGATGCCCACGGCCTGGCGCGCCTCCTCGGTGAGCCGGCGGTGGGTCGTCGTCGTCGGATGGGTGGCGAGCGACTTGGTGTCGCCGAGGTTGTTGCTGATGTCGACGAGGGTGAGCGCGTTCATCACCCGGAAGGCCTCGTCGCGGCCACCGTCGATGGCGAACGTGATGACCGTCCCGCCGCCGAGCATCTGGGCCTTGGCCAGCTCGTGCTGGGGGTGGCTCTCGAGGAACGGGTAGATGACCCGGGTGACCCGGGGGTGCGCGGCCAGGTGCTGCGCCACGGCATACGCGTTGGCGGCCATCTTCTCGACCCGCAGGCTCATCGTCTCCAGACCCTTGAGCAGGACCCAGGCGTTGAACGGCGACAGGCTCGGCCCGGTGTGCCGCATGAGGTTCTTGACCGGACCGTCGATGTAGTCGGCCGGGCCGAGGACCGCACCGCCGAGGACCCGCCCCTGGCCGTCGATGTGCTTGGTCGCCGAGTAGACGACGATGTCGGCGCCGTGCTCGAGTGGCTTGGAGAACACCGGGGTGCCGAACACGTTGTCGACGACGACCTTGGCGCCGGCGGCGTGGGCCAGGTCGGAGACGGCGCGGATGTCGACGAGCTCCTGCATCGGGTTGCTCGGGGTCTCGAAGAAGACCGCGGCCGTCGGCTGGGAGAGCGCCTCGCGCCACTGGTCCAGATCGGGACCGTCGACGAAGACGGTCTCGACTCCCCAGCGCGGCAGGATCTCGTCGAGGATGACGAAGCACGATCCGAACAGGGCCCGGCTGGACACGACCCGGTCGCCCTTGCCGAGCAGCGCGGCGAGCGAGACGAAGACCGCGGCCATGCCCGATGCGGTGGCGTAGCAGGCCTCGGCGCCCTCGAGGAGGCGGAGCCGCTCCTCGAACATCGAGACGGTCGGGTTGCCGTAGCGGCTGTAGATGAACTTGTCGATCTCGTCCTTGAACGCCGCCTCGGCCTGCTCGGCGCTGTCATAGACGAAGCCGCTCGTGAGGAAGGTCGCCTCGCTCGTCTCGTCGAACTGGCTGCGGGTCAGCCCGCCCCGGACGGCGAGGGTGTCGGGGCGCAGCTGCTTCGGGGCAGAGCCGTCGCTCATCCCTGCCTCCACGGCAGTCCGGCGACCTTCCAGCCGGCCACGGTCCGGTGGCCGGCTGCGTCGTGCGGGCCCTCGAACCCGTCCAGGATGTTGTATGCCGGGCCCAGACCGGCCGCGGTGGCTGCCGCGGCGGCCGCCTTGGAGCGCACGCCCGACCGGCAGAGGAAGTAGACCGGGGTCTGCGCCTCGATGCCTGCGGCGGCGAGCTGGTCGAGGAAGGCAGCGTTGACCTGGCCGTCGGGGAAGCGCTGCCACTCGACGGTCACGACCTGCTTGCCCAGGCCCCTGATGTCGGGCAGGCCGACGTAGCTCCACTCCGCGGACGTCCGCACGTCGACGAGGACGGCGTCGGGGTCGGCCTGCAGCGCGGCATACGTCTCTTCCGGGGTGACGTCACCGGCATATCGGGACTGGTCGCTCATGGCGTCCAGACTAGAACGACGCCCGTATGCCGAGACGCCGGGTTCACTTCGTGGAACCCGCCGCTACCCAGTCGCGCCCCGTCGGTCAGGTGCGGTTGGTGAAGACGACCGAGATCTCGCCCCTCGGCAGGACCTCCAGCGCGGTGAGCGACCCCGGGCTGGCCGCGAGCCGCCAGCTCGCCTCGGTCGAGATCCCAAGAACGTGGGCGAGGACCACCATGATCGGCTTGCGATGGCAGACCACCACGGTCGTCCCGCCGCCGGCCAGGATCGCCTCGAACGCCGGCACGATCCGGGCCGTGAGGTCGGCGGACGACTCGCCTCCGGGCCGGGCGTATGCCGGGTCCTTGCGCAGCGCGACGCACGCGTCCCGGTGGGTGTAAAGCAGCTCGCGCAGCACCGCCCCGTCCCAGTCCCCGAAGCTCTGCTCGTCCCAGGCCGCGTCGGCGACGGCGTCGACACCGAGCGCCTCGGCGACCGCTGCGCCGGTCTGGCGGGCACGGGCCAGGCTCGAGGTGACGACACGCGCTCCCCCGGCGCCGACGAGGTGGGCGACGGCCCGGCCGGCCGCCAGCGCCTGGGCCTGCCCGGCAGCGTTGAGCGACGGGTCCGCACCCCCCCGTCCGTCCAGGCGACCGGCCTCGGTGTAGTCGGTGACGCCGTGGCGAACGAGGATCACTCGCGTCGGTGCCGGGCGATCCGCATCGGCCTCAGCAGAGTCGGGCCTCGACTCGGTTGCGGGAGAGATGACCTCGTCGGCCTCGGCATCAGCCTCCTCGGCATCAGCCTGCTCGGCCGCCGCCTCCGCGGCCTCCACCGCCTCGGTCACCTCCGTCGTCGACGGCTCGTCCAGGCGACGGTAGATCGTCCGCCCGTCCATCCCGTCGTTGGACAGCTTGTCGGCGTCCTTGTTCTTCTCGCGCGGGATCCAGGTGAACGAGACCGACCCGCCGGCAGCGGAGATGTCAGCGACCAGGTCCCGGGCCTGCAGTGCGAGCCGGCGCATGTCCTCGTGCTTGATCTTCCAACGCCCCGACATCTGCTCGACGACGAGCTTGGAGTCCATCCGGACCTCGATGTCGGCACCGGGCTCCACGGCATACGCCGCCTCGAGGCCGGCGATGAGCCCCGTGTACTCGGCGACGTTGTTGGACTCCTTGCCCAGGGGTGCGGCGCGCTCGACGAGCACCGCGCCGGTCGACCGGTCGCGGACGAGTGCGCCGTAGCCGGCCACGCCGGGGTTGCCGCGGGACCCGCCGTCCGCCTCGACGACCAGGCGTCGGCCCACGGGCCTCAGAGCCCCGACTCGGGGGTGCGGACCAGGATGCGACGGCACTCCTCGCAGCGCAGGACCTCGTCCTCGGGAGCCGAGCGGATCCGCTGGATCTCCACCGGGTTGAGCTCCAGCTGGCAACCACCGCAACGCTTCTGCCGCAGGGCGGCGGCGCCGGTGACGGACGACGCGGCGATCTTGTCGTAGAGCGCGACCAGCTCGGGGCCGACGCCGGCGACGATGTCTGCGCGCGGACGAGTCACCTCGGCCTCGTCCTTGGCGAACGCCGCGAGCGAGACGTCACGGTCGGCCTCGAGCCCGGCGATCCGCTCGCTGAGCCGGTCACGTCCTGCGGTGAGGTTGGCCAGGTCCGACTCCAGGTCCTCGGCCCGCTCCATGACCTCGAGCTCCACGTCCTCCAGCTCGGACTGGCGCCGGGCCAGCGACTCCAGCTCATGCTGCAGCGCGACGAGGTCCTTGGCCGTCCCGATACCGGAGTCCAGGCGCGCCCGGTCGCGTGCGGCCCGGTCGCGGACCAGCTGGACGTCGGCCTCGGCCTTGCGCACCTCGCGCTGCACGTCATCGAGCGCGGTGCGCGCCCGCACGACCTGGTCGTCGATCAGCCTGGCCTTGCCCTCCAGGTCGGCGAGCTCGGCGAGCACCGGCAGGGTGCGCCGCGCGTGCGTGATCTGGGCCACCCGGGTGTCGATCGCCTGGAGGTCGAGGAGGCGCAGCTGGCGCCACGGGTCGGCTTTCAACGGTCAACCTTCAACGACGGGCCTCCAAGAGCCTCGGCGCCGACCGTGAAGGTCCACGGGTCGGTGCGCAGTGTGCAGATGTGGGTCTCCAACCTAGCCGCCTCCGGAGTCGCGGCCGCAACGGCGTCGGCCAGCTCGGCCGCGGCCCGCGCCAGCCAGAGCGACTCGGTGGCCCAGTGCCCCCCGTCGATGATGAACGGACGCCCGCCGCGGGAGGTCTCCCGGTCCTCCAGGACGGGGTGGTGGCGCAGGTCGGCGGTCACGAAGACGTCGGCCGCGGCGGCCCGAGCGGCTGCGAAGAGCGAGTCTCCCGCTCCCCCCGAGACGGCCACCCGGCATACGGTCGCCTCCGGGTCGCCACTGACCCGTATGCCGCCCGCGGCCGCCGGGAGCACCTCACCCAGGCCGGTGGCGAAGTCCGCGAGCGAGACAGGCGTCGGAAGCAGGCCGACCCGACCGAGCGGCTGCCCCTCCTCGATGGTCAGCGGTTCGACCTCGGTGAGCCCCAGGGCTGCGGCGAGCGCATCGTTGACGCCACCGGCGGCGACGTCGGCGTTGGTGTGGGCGACGTAGAGCGCGAGGTCGCCACCGATGAGCGCGCGGATCGCGCCTCCCTTGGCCGTGGTCGCCGCGACCGAGTGCACGCCGCGGAGCAGGAGCGGGTGGTGGGTGACGAGCAGGTCAGCCCCCGCCGCGACGGCATCCTCGATGACGGCCTGGGTCGGGTCGACCGCGAAGTGCACCAGGCGGATCGGCTGGTCGGGGTCGCCCGAGACGAGGCCGACCTGGTCCCAGGACTGGGCGGTGTCCAGCGGATACAGCCGCTCGAGGCCGTCGACGACCTGGCGCAGGGTGATCACGTGGGCCCGGCCGGGCTCGAACCGACGACATCCACGGTGTAAACGTGGCGCTCTACCAACTGAGCTACAGGCCCGCGGCGACCGGTGGGTCGGCCGCGGCCGACATTGTGTCAGGTGATCCGGGGTCAGGTCGCGAGCTCGGCGAGCGCCGCGTGGTAGCCGGCGAAGTCGCGCCCCTCGCCGGGGCCGTTGACGAGGGTCCACCGGATCACCCCGTCGACGTCGACGAGGAAGGTGCCGCGGATCGCCATGCCGCCCTCCTCGCTGAACACGCCGTAGCTGCGGGCGACCGCACCGTGCGGCCAGAAGTCGGAGAGCAGCGGGAAGAAGTAGCCCTCCTTGTCGGCCCACGCGCGCAGGCTGAAGATCGGGTCGCAGGACACGGTGAGCACCTGGACCTCGTCGGAGACGAACGCCCCGAGGTTGTCGCGGATCTCGCACAGCTCGCCGGTGCAGATCCCCGAGAACGCGAACGGGTAGAACACGATGACCACGGCCTTGCGCCCGCGGAACGCCGAGAGGGTCGTGTGGACGCCGTTCTGGTCCTGGAGCGTGAAGTCGGGAGCGGCGTCACCGACTCCGAGCGGGGCGATCGGCGTCGTGGTCATGGCCCAGAGTGTGCCAGCCGCGACCGACATCAGCGCCGCCCCGTCCTGGGGGCGACCAGCCGGGTGGCGCGCCAGCCGTTGCACGCGTTGACGCTCCCGGATGTGTGCAGCCCGGCCGTCACGGCGGACTCGTCGATCACGCTCGCGTCGACCGAGCCCGGATGCCCGGCCTTGGGGGTGAGCAGGGTGATGGACCCGCCCTCGCCGAGGTTGGTCAAGGCGTCGACGCAGGCGTCGACGAGGTCGCCGTCGTCGTCGCGCCACCAGAAGACGACGGCATCCGCCACACCGGAGTAGTCCTCGTCCTCCAGCTCGGAGCCGGTGAAGTCCTCGACGGCGAACCGGAACTCGTCGTCCACGTCGGAGTCGTAGCCGAACTCCTGTACGACCTGGCCGTGGGCGAAGCCCAGCCGTGACATCAGGGCGGCGGCATCGGAGGTCGGTGCGTCCGCGGGGGTCACCATGGCCCAAGTATGCCGTGTCGCCCCCTGCACGGCATACGCTGCGTCTCATGGGTCGAGTCACGCGTCTAGTGCCACGCATCCGTTGGGACCTCCGGCAGGATCCCGTGGCAACCATCACCCGTCCGGACACGGTCGTCGTCGAGGAGCCCCTCGAGATCCGGGTCAACGGCGTCTCGGTCACGACGTCCATGCGGACACCGGGCGACGACTTCGACCTGGCCATCGGGCACCTGCTCGCCGAGGGGCTGCTCCGCGACGCGGCCGACGTGCGCACGATCATGCACTGCACCGACCTCGGGCCGGACGGGTCCCCGACCTTCAACGTCGTCGACCTCAACCTGGTCCCGGGCGCCGCTCTGCTCCACGAACCCGCCCAGCGCGCCAACGTGACGTCCAGCGCCTGCGGGGTGTGCGGGAAGCAGAGCATCGAGGACGTCCTGGCCCACATCGGCGCCGGGGTCGGCGACGACGACCTCACCGTCACCCCGGAGTCGCTCATCGCGATGGTTGCCGAGCTCCGTACCCACCAGAAGGTCTTCGAGCGCACGGGCGGCATCCACGCCGCCGGCCTGTTCACCGCTGATGGCGTATGCCGGGTGGTCCGGGAGGACGTCGGCCGCCACAACGCCGTCGACAAGGTGATCGGCTGGGCGGCCCGCGAGGGTCTGCTCCCCCTCACCGGGAACATCCTCGTCGTCAGCTCCCGCGCCGGCTTCGAGATCGTCCAGAAGGCTGTCGCCGCAGGCGTGCCCATCGTCGTCGCGGTGTCGGCGGCGACCAGCCTGGCCATCGACCTGGCGAACGAGTCCGGCCAGACGCTCGTGGCGTTCACCCGGGAGACCAGCCTCGCGGCATACGCCCGGCCGGACCGGATCAAGACGTCCTGACCGGACGGCCCGGCGGTTGGCCGGGAGATATATCTGACGACGCTACTGGGCGGTAGTCGCTTGCGGTTGTGACGGCGACCACGTGTGGGTGCAGGATGGGCGAATCGACTCTGGAGCTGGGCGGCCGGACCGGCCTGCCCACCACGAAAGGACCGCACTGTGGCGCGACGCGAGGATGCCGGACCTATCCTCAACGGTCTCCCGTCCCACCTCCCGGACATCGACCCGGAGGAGACGCAGGAATGGCTCGACTCCCTCGACGGCGTCATCGACGGACCCGGGCGGACCCGCGCCCGCTACCTCATGCTCCGCATGCTGGAGCATGCGCGCGAGATGCAGGTCGGGGTCCCGTCACTGACAACGACCGACTACGTCAACACGATCGGCCCCGAGGCCGAGCCGTGGTTCCCCGGTGACGAGGACGTCGAGCGCCGCTTCCGCGCCTACCTGCGCTGGAACGCCGCGGTCCTCGTGCACCGCGCCCAGCGGCCCGGGGTGAGCGTCGGCGGGCACATCTCGACGTACGCCTCCGCGGCGACCCTGTACGAGGTGGGCTTCAACCACTTCTTCCGTGGCAAGGACCACCCGGGCGGCGGCGACCACGTCTTCTTCCAGGGCCACGCCTCGCCCGGCATGTACGCCCGAGCCTTTCTCGAGGGCCGGTTGACCGAAGACCAGCTCGACGGGTTCCGGCAGGAGAAGTCGCACCTGGTCGACGGCAAACCCGTTGCGCTGCCGTCGTATCCGCACCCGCGCCTGATGCCGGACTTCTGGGAGTTCCCGACCGTCTCCATGGGCCTGGGCCCCATGAACGCGATCCACCAGGCGCAGTTCAACAAGTACCTCCACAACCGCGGCCTGAAGGACACGAGCGACCAGCACGTGTGGGCCTTCCTCGGCGACGGCGAGATGGACGAGCCGGAGTCGCGCGGCCTGCTGCAGCTGGCGGCCGGCGAGGAGCTGGACAACCTCACCTTCGTCATCAACTGCAACCTGCAGCGCCTCGACGGCCCGGTCCGTGGCAACGGCAAGATCATCCAGGAGCTCGAGGCGTTCTTCCGCGGCGCCGGCTGGAACGTCATCAAGGTCGTCTGGGGCCGCGGCTGGGACCCGCTCCTGGCCGCCGACGGTGACGGCGCCCTCGTCCACCTCATGAACTCCACGAGCGACGGCGACTACCAGACCTTCCGCGCCAACGACGGCAAGTACGTCCGCGACTTCTTCTTCGGCCGTGACCCCCGGACGCGCAAGCTGATCGAGGGCTGGAGCGACGAGGACGTCTGGTGGCAGCTCAAGCGCGGCGGCCACGACTACCGCAAGGTGTATGCCGCGTACAAGGCAGCCGTCGAGCACACCGGCCAGCCGACCGTGATCCTGGCCAAGACGATCAAGGGCTACGGGCTGGGCTCGCACTTCGCCGGACGCAACGCGACGCACCAGATGAAGAAGCTCACCCTGGACGACCTCAAGGGCCTGCGCGACTCGCTCAAGCTGCCGATCTCCGACGCCCAGCTCGAGGAGAACCCCTACCTCCCGCCGTACTTCAACCCCGGCAAGGACGACGAGGTCGTCAAGTACGCCCTGGAGCGTCGCGCCAAGCTCGGCGGTGGGCTCCCCTCGCGGCGGGTCGAGCACGCTCCGGTGCACCTGCCCGACGACCCGGCATACGCGTACTCCAAGAAGGGGTCGGGCAAGCAGGAGATCGCCACGACCATGGGGTTCGTCCGGCTGCTGAAGGACCTCATGCGGGACAAGGAGTTCGGGAAGCGGATCGTGCCCATCATCCCCGACGAGGCACGGACCTTCGGGATGGACTCCTTCTTCCCGACGATCAAGATCTACAACCCGCACGGGCAGAACTACACCGCGGTCGACGCCGACCTGATGCTCGCCTACAAGGAGAGCGCCCAGGGCCAGATCCTGCACATGGGCATCAACGAGGCCGGCTCGATGGCGGCCTTCACGGCGGCGGCCACGTCGTACGCCACCCACGGCGTGCCGATGGTCCCGATCTACATCTTCTACTCGATGTTCGGGTTCCAGCGGACGGCCGACTCGATCTGGGCGGCCGCCGACCAGATGTCGCGCGGCTTCCTCATCGGTGCGACCGCCGGCCGGACCACCCTCACCGGTGAGGGCCTGCAGCACGCCGACGGGCACTCGCCGCTGCTCGCCGCGACGAACCCCGCTGTCGTCGCCTATGACCCGGCCTACGCCTACGAGATCGCGCACATCATGCAGGACGGCCTGCACCGGATGTTCGGGACCGACGACTCGCTCACCAACGACCAGCGCAACGTCATCTACTACGTGACGGTCTACAACGAGCCGATGGTCCAGCCGGCCGAGGCGGCCGACGTCGACCGCGAAGGCATCCTGCGCGGCATGCACCTCATCGCTCCCGGCGACGCCAGCGGCCTGCCCGACGGGGCGCCCACGGTCCAGCTCCTCGGATCCGGTGTCGGTGTGCCGTGGGTGCTCGAGGCCCAGGAACTGCTCCGCAACGACTGGGGTGTCATCGCCGACGTCTGGTCGGTCACCTCGTGGAGCGAGCTGCGGCGTGATGGGCTGCGCTGCGACGAACAGGCCTTCCTGCACCCCGAGGAGGAGCGCCGGGTGCCGTTCGTGACGTCGCAGCTCTCCGGTCGTCGCGGCCCGGTCGTCGCGGTCTCCGACTACATGCGTCAGGTCCAGGACCAGATCCAGCCATGGGTGCCGACCGACTTCACCTCCTTGGGTGCCGACGGGTTCGGGTTCTCCGACACCCGGCCCGCGGCCCGGCGGTTCTTCCACATCGACGGCCCATCCGTCGCGGTGCGCGCGCTGCAGTCGCTCGCGGCGCGTGGCGAGATCAGCCCCGACGTGGCCCGTGAGGCAGCCCACCGGTACCGGCTGCTCGACGTCACTGCCGGGACGTCCGGCACGGCAGGCGGCGACGCCTGACGGGCCGTTACTCATGACCGACCGGCTGGCCGGTGCCGACCACGTCGCGACCCAGTACGACGACACGACGCGGCTCGAGGCCCGGCGCTCGGTCTGGGGGCCGGGTCCCTCGGGCCTGGATCCCGCCGAGGTTGCGCTGGCCGAGATCGCGTCACGACTGCCCTCCCGGATCCTCGAGATCGGTTGCGGCACAGGTGCTTTCGCTGAGCGCGTATGCCGTGCGCTCCCGTCCGTGGACTACCTCGCGACCGACCAGTCGGCGGCGATGGTCGACGCGACGCGAGCCCGCGGCATACCGGCCGAAGTCGTCGACGCGACCGTCCTCCCCTTCCCGGACGCCTCGTTCGACGTCGTCGTCGCGGCCTGGATGCTCTACCACGTGCCCGAGCTCGGGGCGACGTTCCGCGAGGTCAAGCGGGTGCTCTGGCCCGGTGGGACGCTCGTCGCGATCACCAACGGCAACGCGCACCTCGTGACCCTCGTCGTGGAGGCCGGCGGGCGGCCGCTCGTCACCCAGTTCTCGTCGGAGAACGGCGAGGAGCTCCTGCAGCGGCACTTCGACGAGACGTCGCGTCAGGACATCGAGACGACCGCAACCTTCGCCGACCACGCAGCGGCCGTGGCGTACCTCGCAACGCTGGGCGTCGACGAGCAGCTGTCACTCCCCCACTTCGAGGGGCCGCGCCAGGACGCGGGGCGGGTCACCGTCTTCACGGCAACTCGCTGAGGCGCTGAGCGTCCACCGCCACAGCACGGGCACGACGCTGAGAACGAGGTACAGGGTGCAACGGCAGTTTCGGTGACGTGCGTCGGGGTCGGGTGCTATGTTCCACTCGCTCGCCTCCGGCGCAGTACGTCCCGTGACACTTGGGGGGACGGTCGACATCAGTACCTCGGGGGTCCACCATGCGACGTCGCACCAGTCTCGCGGGGGCGGTCACGGCAGCACTCCTCGCCCTGGGAACCAGCATCGCCTCGTCCGCATCGGCTGCGCCTGCCGAGTTGAGCGGCACGGTCACCGACCCGTCCGGGAGCGGCGTCGCGACCTGCGTCGAGGTCTACACGGCGAGCGACGACAGCTACGTGGAATCGGCGTGCTCGGACGACACCGGCGGGTGGACGGCGAGCGGCCTGGACGACGGGACGGCATACGTCGTCCACATCGAGGGGACGACCGCGCTTGCGGAGCAGTGGTACGACCGAGCGGCGGACATGTGGTCGGCCACGTCGGTGACGCCACCTGCCCACCTCGACACCGTGCTCGCGGAGACCGGAACCCTCCAGGGGACCCTGACCGACCAGAACGGTCTACCCGTGGACGGCGCGTCGGTGTCGGTCGTCGACAGCGCGGGCAGCTTCGTGACCAACGCCTTCACTGCGCCTGACGGCACGTGGTCCGCCCAGGTAGCGGTGGGCACGTACAAGATCGAGTACTCGAACTGGCCGGAGGACATGTGGTACCGGCAGTCGTTCAGCTTCGACACGGCCGACTCGGTCACGGTCACGGCCGGGGCCGTCACCCATGCCGATACCCAGTTCGTCGAGCAGGGGACCGTTGTGGGGACCGTCACCGACGCCCGCAGCGGCGCACCTCTCAGCGACGTCTGCGCCCAGGTGTTCCCCACTGACTGGACGAGCAACAGCGAGACGAACTCCGTCGGCTACGGGTGCTCGAACTCCGACGGGCAGTACCGGGCGACCGTCTCGACCCCGGGAACTTACGTCGTGCAGTTCATCGACCAGTCCGGAAGGTACGTCGGCGTCTTCTCCGGTGGCACGCGCGACGTCCGCGCTGCGCGGACGGTCGACGTCGGACCGACCGGGGACGTCACGGTCGACCAGTCCATGAACCTCGGTGCGGTCATCACCGGCCGGGCGCTGGACTCCCGCACCCATGCCCCCCTCGCAGGCGTCAACCCGGCGCTGTTCAGCGGCGCGTTCGGACCGCCGAACTACGACTGGTCCACGTACGCGTGGGGCATCCAGACCACCGAGTCCGGGCCGGACGGCGTCTACCGCATCGGCGCCGTGCCCCCGGGGACCTACGACGAGCTCCTCACGCCGCGCTATGAAAGCGGTTACGCCCAGCAGTGGTACGACAACGCGACGGTACAGACCAAGGCAACGGCCGTCGTCGTCAAGGGCCTCACCAACGTGAGCCTCAAGGACGCCAAGTTCGTCCCCGGCGGACGCGTCACCGGCACGGTGACCGACTCCGCCGGCCGCCCGGTGGCCGGCGCGTGGGTGGACCTGGGTGGCTACTGGGGCGGCCGGATGGGCGGTCCGGACGACATGCTCGGTGGACAGACCGACGAGAACGGGCACTACTCGATCCTCGCGCCCGGCGGAAGCTACCGCCCCATCGCCTACGACCTGGACGCCGACCTTGCACCGTCCTTCGCCGGCGGTGCAGCCACGCTCGCGACGACGAAGCCGGTCGACGTCAAGCCGACGAAGACGACCGATCTCGACTTCACCCTGGTTCCCGGCGGGCATCTCACCGGCCGAGTCATGGCCTCCGACGGCTCGCAGCCCGGGGGGGCCGTGACCGGTGACGTCTACACGACGACCGGCGACTTCATCGGCACCTTCGACACCGGGAGCCAGACGGACTGGTCCTTCCGGTCCACGGCCCTGCCCGCCGGCAGCTTCGTCCTCAAGCTCACCACGTTCGACGAGTCCAGCGGTGAGGTGACCGGTACATCGTGGTACGACGGGTCGACGGACCGGGCCGGGGCCACGACCATCACGTTGGGCGCCGGCGAGGACCGGAACCTCGCCGTGCACCTCCCCTGACCCCAATGCCGGGTGCCCCTCAGGTGCCCGCCTTGAGCCCGTTGCGTGCCTCGACGCAGATGTCCGGCTGGTCGCAGAAGAGGCCGTCGACGCCGGCCCTCATGAACGCCTTGTCCTCGTCGATGGTTCGGCCGTAGTCCGCCGGGTTGCTGCCGTGCCAGTAGTCCGTCGGCAGGAAGGTGTTCTCGGCCCGGAAGGTCCAGGGCACGACCTGCAGACCCGCGGCGTGCGCACGCTCGACGAGCCCGGTGGGCGCACCCAGCGAGCCGTCGGGCTTGCGGGCGATGACCAGGGCCTTGTCCGGACCGATCCCGTTGACCGTCGAGGCGAGCGTCTGGAGGCTGCCCGCAGTCAGCAGATCGGCATACGTCCGCGGGTCGCCGGCGGCCACCAGGTCGTACGGCGCTCCGCCGTTCGTGGCGAGGAACACCTCGTTCGCCCGGTACCCGTACTGCGTCCGGAGCGTCGAGAGGTTGGTCAGCTCGAAGCTCTGGACCCAGATCGGCGCCTTGGGCGTGTTCAGGCCGTGGCGGTCGACCGACCTCATGAGCGCGGCCTCCGGGTTGAGCCCGTGGGCGTGCAGGTAGGTCGAGTGCTTGATCTCCGGGATGATCCCGATCGTCCGGCCGGAGGAGCGGGACAGCTGCTCACGCAGCGTGAGGTCCTCCTCGAAGGTCGGAACCTGCCAGAGCCCGTCATAGATGGTGTTCTCCTGACGGATCTGGGGAAGTCGCTCCTTGGCACGCAGGGTCTTCAGCTCGGCCAGCGTGAAGTCCTCGACGAACCACCCCGTGGTGGACACCCCGTCGAGCAGCTTGGTCGTCCTGCGGGACGCGAACTCGGGATGGTCGGCGACGTCCGTGGTACCGCTGATCTCCGGCTCGTGGCGGTCGACGAGCACCCCGTCCCTGGTCATGACCAGGTCCGGCTCGAAGTAGTCGGCCCCCTGGGCAACGGCCAGGTCGTATGCCGCGATGGTGTGCTCGGGGCGGTACCCCGAGGCCCCACGGTGGGCGTAGATCGTCGGCGCGGGAAAGGTCCTGGCAACCTTGTCCCCGGTCAGGACGGTGCTTCCGGTGACGGGGGTTGCCGAGGACGCCGAGGCGGCCAGGACTGCGGAGACGGACAGGACAGAGAGACCGGCGAGGGCGGCGGCCAGCAGGCGAGAGGTCATGGTCTCGACCTTGCCGCAGCAGCGATGGACTGCGACCCACGCGCAGGTGTCGGGCAGGCGAAGACTCGGTCAACAGGCGGGTGGGGCATCCCTCCGGGGAGTTGTTGGTTATGCAGGCCGCCGCATATGCTTGCATGGTGTCCAAGGTACTGACTTCCCTGCCCGTCGGCGAGCGCGTCGGCATCGCCTTCTCCGGAGGCCTCGACACCTCCGTCGCCGTCGCGTGGATGCGCGAGAAGGGCGCGGTGCCATGCACCTACACCGCGGACCTCGGCCAGTACGACGAACCGGAGATCGACACCGTCCCCGAACGGGCCGGCCAGTACGGCGCCGAGCTGGCTCGTCTCGTCGACTGCAAGTCCGCCCTCGTCGAGGAGGGCCTGTCCGCTCTCGCGTGCGGCGCCTTCCACATCCGCTCCGGCGGCAAGGCCTACTTCAACACGACCCCGTTGGGTCGTGCCGTGACGGGAACCCTGCTCGTCCGGGCCATGCAGGACGACGCCGTGTCGATCTGGGGTGACGGCAGCACCTACAAGGGCAACGACATCGAGCGGTTCTACCGCTACGGCCTGCTCGCCAACCCCTCGCTGCGGATCTACAAGCCCTGGCTCGATGCCGACTTCGTCGGTGAGCTCGGTGGCCGGCACGAGATGAGTGAGTGGCTCGTGGCGCGCGACCTGCCCTACCGCGCGAGCACCGAGAAGGCCTACTCCACCGACGCCAACATCTGGGGCGCCACCCACGAGGCCAAGACCCTCGAGCGACTCGATGAGTCGATGGAGATCGTCGAGCCGATCATGGGCGTGCCGTTCTGGCGCGACGACGTCCAGATCGCCAGCGAGGACGTCACGATCGCCTTCCACCAGGGGCGTCCGGTGGCCATCAACGGACAGGACTTCACCGACCCCGTCGCACTCGTCCACGAGGCCAACACGATCGGCGGCCGGCACGGCCTGGGCATGTCCGACCAGATCGAGAACCGGATCATCGAGGCCAAGTCGCGCGGCATCTACGAGGCCCCGGGCATGGCTCTCCTCTTCGCGGCATACGAGCGGCTGCTCAACGCGATCCACAACGAGGACACAATCGCCAACTACCACGCCGAGGGGCGTCGGCTCGGCCGGCTCCTCTACGAGGGCCGCTGGCTGGACCCGCAGTCGCTCATGCTCCGCGAGAGCATCCAGCGTTGGGTCGCCTCGGCCGTCACCGGTGAGGTCACCCTCCGGCTGCGGCGCGGCGACGACTACAGCATCATCGACACCCGGGGACCGAACTTCTCCTACCACCCGGAGAAGCTGTCCATGGAGCGCACCGAGGACGCCGCCTTCGGGCCGGTCGACCGGATCGGCCAGCTCACGATGCGCAACCTGGACATCGCTGACAGCCGGGCCAAGCTGGAGCTGTATGCCGCGCAGGGCCAGCTGGGTCGAGGACATCTCGACCTCGTCGGCGAGCTCGAGCCGGGGGGGGCGGCCCAGATCGCGTCCAACCCCAGGACGGTCGACATCGACGACGCGCTCGACGCGCTCGATGCTGCTGCCATGGAGTTCGGCACCGACTGAGCAACAATGAGGCAATGACCGACCAGCAACCGGACCCCGGCACCTATGAGGGCGAGGAGGGCACCCCGCCCGCCCAGACCCCGCCTCCCCCGGTGCGCTACCAGCCCGACCCCCCGGCACAGCTCCCGGCCCCACTCTCGGACGCCTCCGCCGTCGCCAAGCCCGGGCCAACGACCCTCGACCGGCTGGCCGCCGTTGCCGGTCCACTGTCGTTCGTGCTCTTCATGGTCTGCGGCTTCCTCGGGGGGTGGGCCTGGTCGTGGCTGTTCTTCCTGCTACCCGGTCTCCTCTACACCTGGAACCGCGGCACCGGTCACCAGCGCTGACCGGATCCCACCTGTGAACCCAATCCTGTTGCGGGGTGGTCGCCTCGTGCCCGTCGACGGCCGCTCGGTGACGCCATCGGATCCGGTCGACCTGTTCCTCGACCAGGGCCGGGTCACGAACGTGGGGCCTCGGCTTCCCAGACCGGCCGGGGTCGACGAGGTCGCCCTCGACGGGCGGTTCGTCATCCCCGGCCTCTGGGACCATCACGTCCACATGACCCAGTGGGCGGCCACCCTGCGTCGGGTCGACCTGGCCGGCACCGCCTCACCGCGGCACGTGCTGGAGCGGGTGCGCGACCACATCGCCGCCCTGGACTCCTCGGGCGCCGCGCCGGACACCCTCGTCGTCGGCTGGGGCTACCGGTCCGGTGCGTGGGACCCGCTGCCGAGCGTGACAGCCCTCGACGCCGTGTCCGGCCTGCACCCGGTGGTGCTCATGTCCGGCGACGGGCACAACGGCTGGCTCAACACGATCGCCCTGGACCTGATGGGCGTCCCACGCCGCGACACCCCCCTCGACGAGGGCGACTGGTTCCCCATCTGGCCCCGCGTCAGTGCCCTGCCCGGAGCAGCCGAGCAGGCCGATGCAGGCTTCGCCGATGCCCTGGGCCGGGCCGCGGCCGCCGGAGTCGTCGGGATCACCGACCTGGAGTTCGACGCGGCCACCGGCACCTGGCCGGCGCGGTATGCCGCGGGGCTGGACTCCATCCGGGTCCGGGTCGGGGTCTATGCCGACCAGCTCGACCGGGTCATCGCCGACGGGCGCCGGACCGGCGACGTGTGGGAGGGCACCGGTGGCCTGTCGACGACGGGGCCGTTCAAGGTCATCTCGGACGGCTCGCTCGGAACCCGCACCGCGCACTGCTGCGACCCCTATCCCGTTGCCCTGCAAGGTGACTGGCCCTACGGCAAGCAGAACATCTCCCTCGACGACCTGGCGGCCGCCATGGCCCGGGCGACCACCAGCGGACTGGACTGCGCCATCCACGCGATCGGCGACGCCGCCATGGACATCGCGCTCGACGCGTATGCCGCGACCGGAGCCCGGGGGTCGATCGAGCACGCCCAGCTCACGACCCCGGCGCAGATCCAGCGGATGGCGGCGCACGGCATACGGGCCTCAGTCCAGCCGGCGCACCTGCTCGACGACCGCGACCTGACCTCCGTGTGCTGGCCGGGGCGCGAGGACCGCACGTTCATGTTCCGGTCGATGCTCGATGCCGGGGTCCGCCTCGCCCTCGGGTCCGACGCGCCGGTGTCGCCGCTCGACCCCTGGCTGGCGATGGCCGCGGCGGTCCACCGCTCCGCCGATGCGCGCGACCCGTGGACGCCCGAGCAGGGGATCACCGCGGCCGAGGCCCTCGCCGGCAGCACCGACGGGTGGGGCACCGTCGCCACCGGTCACCCCGCCGACCTGGCCGTCCTCGACACCGACCCGCTCGCGGGGTCGGCCGCCGACGGGACGGCTGCCGTCGGGCGGCAGCTGCGCGACGTACGCGTCGCGCTGACCTTCGTCGACGGTCGCCTCGTCCACGACGCCCGCTGACGCCTGCCGTTGTGGACGGCATACAAATAGGCTCTTCGGTATGCCGCGTGCGCACCCTTCGGCCTCGACCGCCTCGCTGGCCCGGATCGAGCGCAGTGCCGGCGAGCTGTCGACGTCGGCGGCCCAGCGGATGGAGGCCAGCCACGACTGGTACCGGCAGCTGTCCGCCGAGGACCGGTCCTGGGTCGGGCTCGTCGCGCAGGCGGGCATCGGCTCGTTCATCGAGTGGCTGCGGACCGGCGACGACCGGATCCCGGCCGAAGCCGTCTTCGCCACCGCTCCGCGCGAGCTGACCGGGTCGGTGAGCCTCGGGCAGACCCTCGACCTGGTCCGCACCGTCGTCGACGTCGTCGAGACCGACGTGACCGCGCTCGCCGCACCCGGCGAGGAGCAGGTCATCCGCGAAGCGGTCCTGCGCTACAGCCGGGAGATCGCGTTCGCCGCCGCCCAGGTCTATGCGCAGGCCGCGGAGTCACGCGGGGCGTGGGACGCCCGGTTGGAGGGGCTCGTCGTCGACGCCGTCCTGCGCGGCGAGGCCGACGAGTCGATGCAGAGCCGGGCAGCGGCCCTCGGCTGGGGTTCGACCAGCCGGGTCGCGGTCATCGTCGGCGGCTCACGTTCCGGGACAGCGGCCGCACGAATCGACGAATTGCACCGGGCCGCACGCAAGCTCGGCGTCGAGGCGCTGGCCGCCGTGCAGGGTCGCCGGTTCGTCTGCATCGTCGGCGACACCGACGACGGGCTCCACGCCGCCGCCACCCTCGAGGGCCATTTCGCCGAGGGTCCGATCGTCGTCGGGCCGACCGTCCCGCACCTCTTCGCCGCCGGCCGGTCGGCCCGGGCCGCGATCTCCGGCTACACCGCCGCCCCGGCCTGGCCCGGCGCGCCGCGCCCGGTCCGGGCCGACGACCTGCTCGCCGAGCGGACCATCATCGGCGACCTGCCCGCCCGGGCCCGGCTCATCGACCGGATCTGGCAGCCCCTGGCCTCCGGCGGCGGGCATCTGCTGGAGACGGCGGCCGCCTACCTCGACGCGGGCGGCAACCTGGAGGCCACCGCCCGCTCGCTCTACGTCCACACCAACACCGTCCGCTACCGCCTCGCGGGCATCGAGAAGGCCACCGGCTACAGCCTCACCGACCCCCACGATGCGTTCACCGTCCACCTCGCCCTCGTCTCGGGTCGTCTGACCGAGCCCCGCGGCAGGGCGTCGTCGCGCGCACGACCCGGCTGACCGGCATACTTGGAGAAACCCTCTAAAACCAAGGCCCATTGTTCGTGCTGTTCGGTCACGGCACCGTAACGCGGGGCCGGGAAGGCTGGATGCGTGCTCGTCATCACCGGCCCTGGTCAGGGCTCGCAGACTCCCGGCTTCCTCGCACCCTGGCTCGAGCAGCCCGGTGTGCGCGAGCGGGCCGAGGCACTTTCCGAGGTCGTCGGCATCGACCTCGTCGCCCACGGCACGACCTCTGACGAGGAGACGATCAAGGACACGGCCGTCGCGCAGCCGCTCATCGTGGCTGCCGGCCTGCTCGCCTTCCCGACCCTCTTCGACGGCCCGGTCGACCTGTCCCTCGTCGGAGCGCTGGCGGGTCACTCGGTCGGCGAGATCACCGCTGCCGGCGCGGCCGGCGTCCTCACCGACGACGACGCGATGGCCTTCGTCCGTGAGCGCAGCCAGGGGATGGCCGCGGCGAGCGCCGCCCAGCCCACCGGCATGAGCGCCGTCCTCGGCGGTGACCCCGACGAGGTCCTCGCGACCATCGAGCGGCATGGCCTGACCCCCGCCAACATCAACGCCAAGGGCCAGGTCGTCGCCGCCGGCACTCTGGACCAGCTCGCCGCCCTCGCCGCCGGCCCGCCTGCCAAGGCTCGGGTCGTCCCGCTCAAGGTGGCCGGCGCGTTCCACACCTCGCACATGGCTTCCGCTCTGGAGCGGCTCACCGCACTCGCCGCCACGATCACACCGAGCGACCCGGGCGTCACCCTGGTGTCCAACGCCGACGGCCAGGTCGTCGACCACGGCGCCGAGGTGCTCCGCCGCCTCGTCAACCAGGTGACCAACCCGGTCCGCTGGGACCTCTGCTCGGAGACGTTCGCCACCCTCGGCGTCACCGGCCTCATCGAGCTCCCGCCCGCCGGGACCCTCGCCGGACTCGCGAAACGGGCCATCCCCGGCATCGAGATCCTCGCCCTGAAGTCTCCTGACGACCTCGATGCCGCGCGCCGCATGGTGCGCGAGCACGGCAGCGCCCGCGCTGCCGAGGAAGGCTGATCCCGTATGCCGTCCGCTCGCCCCTCCCTGTCCCCCGGCGTCACCCCACGCCATTCGCGCATCCTCGGCGTCGGCGGCTACCGGCCGCGCCGGGTCGTCCCCAACAGCGAGGTCATCGAGGCGATCGACTCCTCCGACGAGTGGATCCAGGAGCGGTCCGGGATCAAGTCCCGCCGCTGGGCCAGCGAGGACGAGACCATCATCGCCATGTCCGCCGCAGCCGCCCGGGACGCGATGGCCATGGCCGGCATCACCCCCGACCAGCTGGGGACGGTCCTCGTGGCCACGGTGACCTGGATGTACAACACCCCCGCGGCCGCGCCGGTCCTGGCCGCCGAGCTGGGCGCGACCAACGCCGCCGCGTTCGACATCTCCGCCGCCTGCGCGGGCTACTGCCACGGCATCGCGATCGCAAGCGACCTGGTCAAGGGCGGGACGTCGGACTACGTCCTCGTCGTCGGCGTCGAGCGGCTGTCGGACTTCACCGACCCCACCGACCGTGGCACGGCCTTCATCTTCGGCGACGGCGCCGGCGCCGCAATCGTCGGCCCGTCTGAGACGCCTGGCATCGGCCCGACCGTGTGGGGCGCCGACGGTACCCGCTGGGACGCGATCCAGCAGCGCGAGCCATGGACCGAGGTCGTCTCGGCCGGCAAGGAGAAGCCGGCCATCGTCATGCAGGGCCAGGCGGTGTTCCGCTGGGCGGTGTGGTCGATGGCCCCGGTCGCCCAGCAGGCCATCGACGCGGCCGGCATCACGATCGGCGACCTGGACGCCTTCATCCCCCACCAGGCCAACATGCGGATCATCGACTCGATGATCAAGACCCTCAAGCTGCCCGAGGGCATCCCGGTCGCCCGGGACATCGCCGAGACCGCCAACACCTCCGCGGCATCCATCCCGCTCGCCACCGAGCGGATGCTCCGCGAGGGGCAGGCACCTCACGGTGGCCTGGCCCTGCAGATCGGCTTCGGCGCCGGCCTCTCGTATGCCGCGCAGGTCGTCGTCCTCCCCTAGCCCCGTTTCCGCACCGGCACGTCCCAACCCCGCAGTTAGATCCACGCAGTTACATCCACTGAGAAGAAGGAGCACCACCCATGGCTCAGAGCGAGCAGGAGATCTTGGCCGGCCTGGCCGACATCGTCAACGAGGAGACCGGCCTGGACACCGACTCGGTCCAGCTGGACAAGGCCTTCACCGAGGACCTCGACATCGACTCCCTCTCGATGATGACGATCGTCGTCAACGCAGAGGACAAGTTCGGCGTGAAGATCCCCGACGACGAGGTCAAGAACCTCGTCACCGTCGGTGACGCCGTGAAGTTCATCGGGGCCAACCAGTCCTGAGCCCAGACGTCACCGGACCGCGTCCGCCAGAGCCCGGCGACGCGGTCCGGTGAACGGCCCGCACCACCCAGCCCACCGGCATACGAGGAGCAACAGCGCATGACCACAGACCGACGCGTCGTCGTCACCGGACTCGGGGCCACCACCCCGCTCGGTGGCACCGTTCCGGCGACCTGGGAGGCGCTCCTGGCCGGCAAGTCGGGTGCTCGCACCCTCACCGAGGAGTGGGTCGCCAAGTACGAGCTGCCCGTCCACTTCGCCGCGCGGCTCGCCGTGCCCGCCGACGAGGTCCTCGCCAAGGTCGAGATCCGGCGGATGGACCCGAGCGCGCAGTATGCCGTCATCGCGGCCCGCGAGGCCTGGGCCGACGCCGGAGCGCCCGAGCTCGACCCCGAGCGGCTGGGCGTCGCCATCGGCACCGGGATCGGTGGCGTGTGGACCCTGCTGGACCAGTGGGACACGTTGCGGGAGAAGGGCGTTCGTCGCGTCTACCCGCTCGCGGTCCCGATGCTCATGCCCAACAGCCCGAGCGGCAACGTCTCGCTCGCCCTCGGCGCCCGGGCCGGCGCCCATTGCACGGTGTCGGCGTGTGCATCCGGTGCCGAGTCGATGGGTACCGGCTACGAGATGATCCGCACCGGCCGCGCCGACATGGTCGTCGCCGGCGGAACCGAGGGCGCCATCCACCCCATCTGCTTCGCCGGCTTCGCCCAGATGCAGGCGCTGTCGACCCGCAACGACTCCCCCGAGACGGCGTCCCGGCCCTATGACACGACCCGGGACGGGTTCGTCATGGGTGAGGGCGCGGGCGTCATCGTCCTGGAGGCCGAGGAGCACGCCCGGGCTCGCGGCGCCAAGATCTACGCCGAGTTCGCCGGGATCGGGATGTCGTCCGACGCCCACCACATCACCGCGCCGGAGCCCGAGGGTGCCGGCGCGAGCCGCGCCATGATCGAGGCCGTCGGGTCCGCCGGGCTGACCCCCGGCGACATCGTCCACATCAACGCGCACGCCACGTCCACCCCGGTGGGCGACATCGCCGAGTCCAACGCCATCCGCCGCGCCTTCGGCAGCGCGGCCGACGCGATGGCCGTCAGCGCGACGAAGTCGATGACCGGTCACCTGCTCGGTGCTGCCGGTGCCCTCGAGGGCGTCTTCACGATCCTCGCGGTTCACAACCGGCTGGCCCCGGCGACGATCAACATCACCGACTTCGACCCGGCCATCGAGCTGGACGTCATTCGTGGCGAGCACCGTCAGCTGCCGGCGGGTGACATCGCGGCACTCAACAACTCCTTCGGCTTCGGCGGCCACAACGTCGCCTTCACCGTCAAGAGCGTCTGACCCCCGCAGGCCCAGACCCACCTATGGGCGCCCGGCGCGTCAGCCCTGGCACCCCCTCCCAGGTAGCCCGGACCGCCCGGCTCGCCCCACCCGCCCGAAAACCTAACCTCTGCTAGCAGAGGTTAGTTCGCTTAGCACAGGGTGCAACCTCTGCTGAGTGACCCAACTTCTGCTAGCAGAGGTTGGGTCAGGGGGGCGAAGAGGCCCCGCCGGGCTCAGCCGACCTTGTGCAGCCAGCGGACAGGGGCGCCGTCACCGGCATACCGGAAGACCTCGAGCTCGTCGTCCCAGTCGGTGCCGAGGAGCTCCTCGATCATCTCGGCCATCGCCTCGGGTGAACCCTGGGCGAGCTTGACGACCTCGCGGAGCCGGTCCTCGTTGATCACGGCGTCACCGCTGGCCGAGACCCACGTGTGGTGGATGCCGAGGCCGGGGGTGTGCGCCCAGCGCGACCCGTCGACGCCGGGGCTCGGCTCCTCCGTCACTTCATAGCGCAGCCCGGCGAACCCTCGCAGTGCGGAGGCGATCTGGGCGCCGGTTCCCTGCACTCCGGACCAGGCGAACTCGCCGCGGACCAGTCCTGGGGCGGCGGGTTGCGGGGTCCAGTCGATGGAGACTCGGGACCCCAGGGCGCTCTCGAGCGTCCACTGGATGTGTGGGCACAACGCCGTCGGGGTCGAGTGAACGAACACCACCCCACGGGTCTTGATGCGCGGCATCGCGACAGACATCCTGGCCTCCTTCGGTGCGAGGGACGTCTTCCCCAACGCCGTCCACCGAGTGGTGTGCCACGAGCTCTCGTGCCGTATGCCGTGCTCTTCAGTTGTGTGGTCCTGTTGTGCGGTGCCGCACCATCGCGGCTCGCGCGCACCATTGTGCACGAGAGCGCGCATCCGCACCAGATGCCACACGGGTAACCTGCGCCCCGAAGTCCCCGCCCGTCACCGCGCCGCCTGGCCGCATGGAGCCGGCCCCAACCACCGCACCGCGATAGGCTCACCGCCGCGTCGACCGTCGCCACAGGCTGGCCAGAGGTCGCGCGGGGCGTTAGCTCAGTCGGTCAGAGCAGCGGACTCATAATCCGTCGGTCCTGGGTTCAAGCCCCAGACGCCCCACTAGTGGATCACTGCAGGTCAGGCCAGGTTTCGACCCCGCTGGGCGGATCGTGCTGCGTGTCGTCCGGGGCGCTCGTGGTCGTATTTTGGTCGCTTTTGCTACGCGACTGGGCCTCGATCAGGGCATCGAGGTAGTCCGTCGCTCGCTGCAGACCGTTGCCCACTATGTGGCTGTAGATGCTCAGCGTGACCACCGGAGAACTGTGGCCGAGAACGGCAGACACGTCGGTGATGGCCGCCCCACTGTGGAGCAGCAGGCTGGCACACGTGTGCCTGAGGACGTGGGGGCGCAGCCCCGGGTGGCCGATAGCGACGGCCGCCTCGTCCCAGCGCGACAGGCGTCGCCAGTTGCTGTAGCGGATCGGACCGCCATCGGGAGCAGTGAAGATGAGGGCGTCGCCGTCCTGCGCGGCATCGCGGCGGCGGGCGATCATTGGGCGCAGGGCCGAGGCGATCGGGACACGACGTCGCTGTTTGGACTTGGGCAACCCATAGCCGATCTTGCCGTTGACCTCGCGACTGGCCCGCGCTATCAAGACGGAGGAGCTGTCCCGAGCAACGTCGCGACGTCTCAGAGCCACCGCCTCGCCCCAGCGCGCGCCGCTGTACGCGAGAAAGCGCACGAGGTCAGCCGAGCGACGATCAACCGCGTCGGCGAGCGCTTCGACCTCGCCGACGTCGAGTGCAACCGCCTGCTCGCGGATAATCCTTGGCAACGGAACGCCTTTGGCGACGTTAGCGCCGATGAGGTGCTGCTCGACCGCCGCATCAAGTACTAGGGAGAGGACACGGTGGACGTGCCGCGTCATCTGCGCCGAGCGTTTTGTGCTCACGTCCCGAACCCGGGCGGTGACTTGGGCGCGCGTGATGGCGCCGACGTGACACCCGCCCAGTGTCGTGCGCAGATGGGTGTCCCAGACCGATGTGTAGCTGGCGACCGTGCGGGGCGCGAGGTCGTGCCGTCCGGCTATCCAGACCTCCCAAACGTCGTTGAGTACGATGCGGCCGGCGGACGGATCCACCCAGGCCCCGCGGGCTTCGGCGGCACGACGGTCGGCATCGAACCGCTGGGCCGCTGCGCGGGTCGCGAACGCCTTCGACCTGCCGATGCGCTTTTCGGTCGAGTAGTCGTACCACCGCACCCGCCACGTGTGTCCCCCGGTCCGCAGAGGGCGTTTCTCGATCACGGCGCTCCCCGCCGCTGGCGGTCGAGATACTCATCGACGTCGCGTCGGGCGTAGCGGATCACCTTCTCGGACAATGGGATCCAGGCGGGACCCAGCGCCCTGGCTCGCCAGCTGCGCAGGCAGCTCTCCGACACGAGGAGCGTGTCGGCAACCTCGCGGGGGGTCATCAATTCGTCGACGGCCACGATCAGCACCCTTCTGCTTCAGAGCCATGGCCACGACGACCTTGACGCGTGGCAACGACCTTTCGCTATGTACACGCCCTCCCTGGGTCACGATTCGTTCTGGGGTCACCAACGGCGTGGCCGGCGCTATGCGTCTCCAGAAGGAGTAGGGCGTCCATGTGCACCACGACGACACTGGCGGTTGGATCTGAGCCAACGAAGGGATGGGTTGTGCAGTCAGGCTAAGTCCGTAGCGTTGGTGTACGACGATCCGGGTGAGCGTGTCCTGCTGATGTAGGCGCGGTCACCGCGTGATCCTTCGAGTGATCTCTCACAACCG
>Ga0073909_10000045_pt1 | contig 46799 bp, 32 predicted proteins | sample Coa_R1_6_FD_66439 | JGI IMG/M metagenome (GOLD analysis project Ga0073909, IMG submission 66439) | Surface soil microbial communities from Centralia Pennsylvania, which are recovering from an underground coalmine fire. - Coalmine... | ecosystem: Environmental > Terrestrial > Soil > Unclassified... | reverse complement strand
GTGATATATTTATGAGTTTACCATTAATTATACTAGCTATTTTCTCTATATTCTTTGGTTATATAACTAAAGATATATTTATAGGATTAGGTTCTGCTTTTTTTTCTGATAATAGTTTATTTATTCATCCTACACATGAAATAATGTTAGATACTGAGTTTGCTGTACCTACTTTCTTTAAATTATTACCCTTAATATTTACTGTGTCTCTTAGTATTATAGCTATAATCTTTTCAGAGTTTTTACCTAAAGTCATTCTTCAATTTAAATTTTCTAGATTAGGTTATAATATATTTGGATTCTTTAACCAACGTTTCTTGATTGAATTATTTTATAATAAATATATAACAGGTCTAATTCTGAAATTAGGGGGTCAAACTACTAAAGTTATAGATAAAGGAAGTGTAGAATTATTAGGACCTTATGGTTTAGAAAAAGGCTTAATTAATTTAAGTAAAAATATAGCTAGCTTGGATACTGGAGTAATTACAAGCTATGCTTTATATATTTTAATTGGTCTTATTTTCTATATATTAATACCTTATTTAACATTATTTGACAATAGTTTACTTTTATTAATATTATTATCCTTATTTAGTGTTGTAAATCCTTCTAATTTTAACGAGAATATTAAAATTAAGGCTACTTAACAAACGAAGTTTGTTAAGTATACTTCCTTAATTAGTATATAATATAAGCAAGGTTTTATCTATATATTTACAGATAAAATATAGCTTTAAATATATTTTCTCTAAAAATAAATAATTTACAGTTAGCTCCTAGTCCAAATCCAAGTCCAAGTGATCTTTATTTACTTAAGGATAGAGGTTCTATTATTTATGTAAAGTTACCCACAAATGCTTAGCATTTTAAAGGTAATTTAGTAATGTGTTCAATACACACCAGGATAACAATACAATATTTCCTTATTTATTTTATATAGTTTAATTTAACTACTAGATCAGCTTTTTTCCATTATAACATCTAGAATAAAAAAAGAAAACAAATTTTTAATTTAATCATGAGAATTTTCAAGAGTCATCCTTTATTAAAATTGGTTAATTCATATATGATAGATTCACCACAACCATCTAATATAAGCTATTTATGGAATTTTGGTTCTTTATTGGCTGTTTGTTTAATTATACAAATAATCACAGGTGTAACATTAGCTATGCATTATAATCCTAGTGTATTAGAAGCTTTTAATTCAGTAGAACATATTATGCGTGATGTTAATAATGGTTGATTAATACGTTATTTACACAGTAATACAGCTGCAGCTTTCTTCTTTTTAGTTTATTTACATATAGGTAGAGGTTTATATTATGGATCTTACAGAGCACCTAGAACATTAGTATGAACTTTAGGTACTGTTATATTTTTATTAATGATGGCTACAGCTTTCTTGGGTTATGTCTTGCCTTATGGTCAAATGAGCCTATGAGGTGCAACAGTTATTACTAATCTTATGAGTGCTATACCTTGAATAGGACAAGATATTGTCGAATTTCTTTGAGGTGGCTTAAGTCAATTATTAATTGAAGAGCCTAACAACAGTGATGTTGTTCAGCAAATTCTGCTTAATGCTGGAATATCCCCAATATTAGTATTAGGATACGTTTGTGTTGTTAATATAAACGTGAAAAAGCCTAAATCAAGGGGGCAATCAGCCGGGGTTAGAGAGTTATCAACTCACGAAGCCTCTCAGAGACTAAATGCAGAAAATCTTAAATACGCGTATTTGGTTGGTTTATTTGAAGGTGATGGGTTTTTCACTGTAACAAAAAAAGGTAAATATTTTCAATGTGAATTAGGTATTGAATTAAGTATAAAAGATGTTAAACTTATTTATAAAATTAAGAAAATACTGGGTGTAGGTATTGTAGGGTTTAAAATAAAAAATGATAATAATATGGTATATTTAAGAGTTAGAAATAAAAAACACTTAATAAATACAATATTACCTATTTTTGATAAATATCCTCTTTTCTCAAATAAACAATATGATTATTTGAGATTAAGAAATGTCATTTTATCTAACGCAATATTTTATGATGCTATTCCTGTCTACACTCGTCCTACTCTGCCCTTTAATTCTATTGAATCTATAATTAATGCACCTTATTTTTCAGCATGATTAGTTGGATTTATTGAAGCTGAAGGTTGTTTTAGTGTTTATAAGATAACTCTTGCTTCGCATGTCGATGGTTATTTTATAGCTAGTTTTGATATAAGTCAAACTAATGGTGAAATACTTATTTTAGCTATTCGTAAATATTTATCTTTAACCCCTAAGCTTTATAAAGACAAAACTAATAATTTTAGATTGAAAGTTACAAGTGTTAGATCTATAGAAAATGTTATTAAATTTATAAATAAAGCACCTGTTAAACTATTAGGAAATAAAAATATACAATATTTACTTTGAATTAAAAAGCTTCGTACTATACCTAGATACGCTGAAAAAATAAACATACCAAATAAATACTAAATATAAGATTATGATATAGTCCGAACAATAAAGAAATTTATTGAGTGTAACGAGAATTTACAAAAAATATGCCTATAAGGCATATTAGCTGTTTATGGGGTTACCAACACAATTGTTCTGTTAATAATGCTACTTTAAACAGATTCTTTGCTTTACATTTTGTATTACCTTTTGTACTAGCTGCTTTAGCATTAATGCATTTAATAGCTCTTCATGATAGTGCTGGTTCAGGTAATCCATTAGGTATTTCAGGTAATTATGATAGATTGCCTTTTGCTCCTTATTTCTTATTTAAAGATTTAATAACTATCTTTTTATTTATTATAATATTAAGTATATTTGTATTCTTTATGCCTAATGTATTAGGAGATAGTGAAAACTATGTTATGGCTAACCCTATGCAAACTCCTCCTGCGATAGTTCCTGAGTGATAAAGAAAAGATGTCACTTAATCTCGCTATTTGCTGGAAAACCCTATAACTCCCTGTTACTTTCATATAATTATAAATAGGATAATCAGCAGGAAACCAACAGGTATATTAATAAAGATAACCTTAGTAGGATCTTCAGAGACTATACGCGAGACTTTTTAAAATTATAAATTTTAAATTGAAGATAGAGTCCAAACACTATAGTAATATAGTGAATATAAATATATATTATATATATATTTGTAGTTTAACATGATTTTTATATTACTATTCCTTTATGAGCTAGTCCTATTTTATATGCGGCTCGTTCTACTAAAGGTATTGTACGTTTATCTTCAGCTGAAAGAACTTTAATTACAATACCTGAAGAAATAAAGGATATACTAGTTGGTATATTATTAGGTGATGCTCACATAGTAAAAAGATCCTCTACTAGTAACTCTAGGTTAGTATATGCTCAAACCGCTGTAACACATAAAGAGTATTTTAACTATGTATTTAGTTTTTTTTAACCTTTTTGTGTTAATGATTATACACCTCAACTTAGAATTTTTAGAGACAATAGAACTAAAAAAACATATAGTGCTATATCTTTTACAACTATGCAACTTCCCTGTTTTAATGTATTTAAAGATATATTTTATTCATCAAATATAAAAAAGATTCCCGATAATATTTATGAAATATTAACACCTAGAGGTTTAGCCTTTTGAATAATGGATGATGGAAGTCTACAAGGATCTGGATTACATTTGAATATTTATGCTTTTTCTAATGAGGGTGTAGATAAACTTATGTTTGTTTTACAAGATAAGTTTAATCTCAGATGCTCGATACATTATAATAGGGATAATAAACCTCGTATTTATATTTTCAAAGAAAGTATGGATAATTTAAGAACCTTAATTATTACATATTTTGTTAAAGAAATGATATATAAATTAGGTTTGTAAAGCTGTCATTTACAATTACATATGGTTTATACTTAATATTTAATTGTATGTTATTTTCAATCGATCTTTTACCTTTCTATGCCATATTAAGATCTATACCTAATAAATTATTAGGTGTTATAGCTATGTTTAGTGCTATTTTAGCTTTATTAATCATGCCATTTACTGATTTAAGTAGAAGTAGAGGTATCCAATTTAGACCTTTAAGTAAAATAGCTTTTTATATATTTGTAGCTAATTTTTTAATATTAATGGTTTTAGGAGCCAAACATGTTGAATCACCATTTATAGAATTTGGACAAATAAGTACAGTATTATATTTCGCTCATTTTTTAATTATAGTTCCTTTAGTAAGTTTAATAGAAAATAGTTTAATGGATTTAAGTAACTATTATAAATCTTAAAATAACCCGCATTGTCTCATATTATATGTTGTTTTGGTTATATTATTTAATTAAAGATAATATTTCGTGTTATAAATAAACAAATATAATTTATATTAAATGTAATATGTTATCTTTAATTAAAAATAGTATACGTAATTAGTTTTTTATTTTTAATTAAAGATAATATTTCGTGTTATATATAAACAAATATAATTTATATTAAATGTAATTTGTTATCTTATAAAAATAGTATACGTAATTAGTTTTTTATTATACGTATATTACATAAAGCTTTTTTATAATTAATTCATACTAATAATTTAAACTTAAATTAAAAACAATAAACTTTTAAATAAATACCACCTGTTTCTAGTAATATATTATATTACGAATACGAATAGTGTTGTGGGGTTATGATTTGCCAGATCCTGCCTCCCATCCCGAGCCCGCTCAGGTTTTACTTAATAGAAACTTAAAAGGTGAGCAACCTAATGAAATAGAAAGCGATCAGTCTAAGATATCGGTATTAAAATCCAATATATCTCTATGAACCGAGCGTTGATTCTTATCTTCAAATGCGAAGGATATAGGAACATTATATCTAATATTTGCTTTATTTTCTGGATTACTGGGTACTGCTTTTTCTGTTTTAATAAGATTAGAATTAAGTGGACCGGGTGTTCAATATATTGCAGATAATCAGCTGTATAATAGTATCATTACTGCTCATGCTATATTAATGATATTCTTTATGGTTATGCCTGCCTTAATTGGAGGTTTTGGTAATTTTTTATTACCTTTATTAGTTGGAGGTCCAGATATGGCAAACACAAATGGACTCCTTGTTAGAAAACATACATATAATTCAAAAAAAAAATTCATAATAGAAAAAAGATACTATTCAACAAATGATAAAAATATTAATAATAATAATAATAATAACAACAATAACAATAAAGATAATAAAAATAAGAATAAAAAAACAATTTTACAAAGAGTTTGATTAGGTATTAAAATAGGTTGAAATGTTCCAATGTTACCACCTAAAGTTATTAGTTTTCACAATCATCCTTCTATACGTATTTTTAGAGTTTTAGGTGGTATATCAGTAGTAACTTTTTTATTAAAAAGACATCTATTACTTATATATCCTTTTAATTATATAGTTTTATTCTTTGCTTTATTACATTTTATGTATATTGCAATTATAAGTTTAACAAAATTATATTCTGGGATAAAAGTTTTGAGAAGTGACAAATTAGAGGTTAAAAATTCTCCTGTGGATAAACTAGCTACTGCTGCTGATAAGATACTTTTTTGTTGAAAATACCGTTATCCAGCTGGTTCTGCTGGTTTAGGTTTAGTAGGTACGTCATTTTTAATGGATAGTATGTTAGAAGCTGGTAATCAAGAAAAAATATTTACACCTCTAATAGGTAAAGGTGTAAACTTTTTTAAAGGTAAACCGGCTGATGATATTTTACTTGGTATTAAAAATGATACTCGTAATTTAGAAGTTACTAAAAAAACGTTTGATGAAATAGCTAATATATTAAAAGAAGCAGCAGAAAAAGGTTTAGGTAAAAATAGTGAATTTAGTAAGGGAGAAATACGAGAATTAAGTTCTAATATAAAAGAAATTAAAAATACTGAAAAAACAAAAATAACTGATTTAGCTTCAGATTTAGCTAAAAAGATTAAGGAGTACTCAAATAATAATAATAACCGATAAAATGAATAAAAATAATAAAAAAATAATAATTAATTCATATTTAGCAGGTTTATTTGAGGGAGATGGTCATATTTGATTATCAAAAAATAATACAAAAAAGAAACATAACCCAAGATTTTGTATAACTTTTGGTTTAAAAAATGAACCATTAGCTAAAAAGTTGCTTAAAATAATAGGTTATGGGTTTATAAGATATAAACCTAAAGATAATGCTTGTGTTTTAGTTGTTTCTCCTGTAAAAGGTCTTAAAAAAATAATTGAGTTTCTTAATAGTGAATTAAGAACACCAAAGATAGTTCAATTATATAATTTAATAGATTGAATAAATAAAAATCATAGTTCTAATATATCAAAACTTCCTTTGAAAAAAGAAAATTTGGATAAGGATAGTTGATTAGCAGGGTTTGTGGATGCTGACGGTAGTTTTTCTATTCAACATACTAAATTAGAAAATAATGCTAAAAAAAGAAAAATATCTTGTCGATTAAGAATAGAGCAAAGGATGTTTGAACCTGTAAGTAATGAAAGTTATTTTAATGTTTTAACTGAAATAGCTGAATTATTAGGTTGCAATTTAAAAACTAGAAAACAAGTTTCTACTGGTAATACTTATTTTAATATAACAGCATCTAGTCGTAAATCTTTATCGATTATTAAAACTTATTTTAAAGACTTTCCTTTATATTCATCAAAATATTTAGATTATAGAGATTGAGAAGAAGGGGCTGATTTAATATTGGAAAATGATCATTATACTGAACAAGGTATGGTTTTAATAGATATTCTTAAAGATAAAATGAATTTAAAAAGAACATATTTTAATTGAGAGCATTTAAATCTTTTAAATTAAAATATGATATGTATGTTTTCTAACTAAAAAGGGAATGCCGTGTAAGAGTGTGAACTCTTATATTATTACTTCGCTATATGCATAGAATCTCTCTAATTTGAAGAAATTACTTTTTATTTAACAGATATATATACACTTAATTGGATAAAAAAAAATCATAAGGTTGTTATTTCAACCGAATTAATCGTAACAATTATATATACATGGGAAGAATGTGCAGGAAACCAACGAATACCTTCTGAATCAATTTATAGTAGTTATTATATTATTAAAATATATTTTATTTTAAAAAGATTGTGTTATTCTAGTAGGATCCTCAGAGACTACACGCGAAGCCCATTATTTATATAATGGTGAAGACATAGTCCGTCCGGGTAGGAAACTACTTTTACATTGAAGTTTAATTAAACTAACTTTGTAAGATTATAAAAATATATATTTATTTTAATTATAATCGGGAAAAGATTTCCTAGATTAAATAACATTAGTTTCTGGTTATTACCTCCTGCTTTACTATTATTTTTATTTGCTAGTGGTATAGAAAATGGAGTTGGTACTGGTTGAACTGTTAAAGGAATTAGGCAGTTATTTTATGGTGACATAAAAAAAAGTAAATTCTTCTCGATGCGTGAACCTCTTCTAGTAATTATTGATTTTTTTAATATATTACACGTAGTACACTACTCATGTTTAGTTAAATTTAATATAATTTTAAATAATACGTATGTAAAAATGTGTATGTCATGGAGACAATACGCCTGTGTAGTAAATAAATGTTTATTTACTACACATCAGAGACTTAACGAAGAACATCTTAATAATAAATCTTCAGATCCAATTTTGTTTGAATCATGGTTAGTTGGTTTTACAGATGGAGATGGTAATTTTCATATTTCAAAGCAAGTGGTCGGTTTATCAACTAAATGAACTTTAAGTTTTAAATTAACTCAATCTCTATATAATTTAAGAATATTAAATTATATAAAAAAAGAATTAGGAGTGGGTTCTATAACAAAAGATGGTACAAATGTACAATATTTTATTAGAGATAAAAAAAAATTGGAAACAGTTTTAATACCTATTTTTGATAAATATCCTCTTTTGACTACTAAATATTTTGATTATATTAAATTAAAAAAAGCATTGTCAATATTAAATAATACCACTATGACTAAAGAAGAGAAAAATATAAAACTATTAGCTATTAAAAACTCGATACCTAATAATAATTATATGTCTCCTGCTTGAAAGAATGCAAATTTACCGTTGACTAATGTAGATTCTATTAATAAGGTGATGACTAAAAGTTGATTAGTTGGCTTTATTGAAGCTGAAGGTAGTTTTTATCTAACGAATAAGAGCTCAGATAGAATAGTGCATGCTTTTGGTATAACACAAAAATTAGATAAAGTTGTCTTAGAGGCAATACGTATTATGTTACACATAAAAAACCCAATAAGATATAAAGAATTAAATAATTACTATATTTTAGACACTGCTAATTCTAGGGCAATTGAAAATATTATAGTTTTCTTTAAAAATACAATGAAAGGAATCAAATCTTTAGAGTATAGAATATGAGCCAGATCTTATACTAAAAATAAAGGTAATTATTATAAATTGTCAAATATAAGAGATATGATAAGAAAATTACGCAAAAGTTTTACATAAACTACACTAAGTTATCAATATTATTAAGATGAAGGTATAGTCCGAACAGTAAAGAGATTTACTGCGTGTAACGATAAATTTAGTACAGGTTTATTTTATTTCTTCTTTTTCTTAAAAGAAAAATAAGAAAAAATTTAAACTATAAAACCCTAAAGTGAGGTTACCAACACAATTGTTATCCTCCATTAAGTGGAATACAAAGTCACAGTGGACCTAGTGTAGATTTAGCTATATTTGGTTTACATTTATCTGGTATAAGTAGTTTGTTAGGTGCTATAAACTTTATAACTACTATACTAAATATGAGAAGTCCTGGTATAAGATTACATAAGCTAGCTTTATTCGGTTGAGCTGTAGTAGTTACAGCAGTATTATTATTACTATCATTACCAGTACTAGCCGGTGCAATAACAATGCTTTTAACAGATAGAAATTTTAATACATCATTCTTTGAAGCTGCAGGAGGTGGTGATCCAATACTTTATCAACATTTATTTTGATTCTTCGGTCATCCAGAGGTTAAATTTGTAGGCCTCTTAACGTTGCTGTATGCTGGGACTACTTTGTTACAAAGTTTTAAATACTCCATCGAACACGACATAGTGAAAAAGTTAAAACAAAAAAGTAAATCAGCAGGTAACATTTCATTATTCAGATCAAATACAAGAAATGGAACCTCAGAGACTCTACGCAACGGAGTGGTGGTAAATTCAGAACATGTAAAACATATATCAGAACATGTACCTAAACATCTTAAACCTCTTAATAACGAACAACTCGGTCATTATTTAGCAGGTTTAATAGATGGTGATGGTCATTTTAGTAAAGCTCAACAATTAGTTATAGTATTTAGCTTTCCAGATGCATTTCTGGCTTATTATCTGAAAGAAAAATTAGGTAATTGTAATGTTAGAAAAGTGAAAGATAAAAACGCATATCTTTTAATAGTGTCTAAAAAGAAAGGAATACTAAATGTGCTAAACTTGATAAATGGTAAATTAAGGTCAGAAAATAGATTTAACCAAGTAATTAATAATATATTAAATCATGATAGATATAAAGATATAAGTATTAATTTTACTTTAAATTTAACGGATAATTTTAACAATCATTGATTAGCAGGTTTCTCTGACGCGGACGCTAGCTTTCAGGTAAAGATTATTAATCGTGTTAAAAGAAACAAGCCAGAAATAAGATTAAATTATCAAATCGATCAAAAGAATAGTATATTATTAACGAAAATAAAAAATTATCTAGGTGGTAACATTGGATATAGAAAAATCCAAAATACTTATTATTATGGTTCTACTAGTTTTGGTTCAGCCAAAAATGTTATAGAATATTTTAATCAATTTAATTTACAGTCTAGAAAACATGTAAGTTATTTAAGATGAAGAAAAGTCTATATATTTGTACAAAACAGAGAACATTTAACTGATAAAGGGTTAATAAAAATTTTAAGAATAAAGTCCTTAATTAACGATCACAAAGAAAATACTACCACTCAAGATAAAGTCCTAACAAGAATATAAAAGTTTTTGATAATTATTCAAAACAGACTTTGATTTAAATTCGTTGCTGTTTTGTTAATAAAAATATACGCTACATATTAATTATACCTGGTTTCGGTATAATCAGTACTACTATATCCGCTAACTCTAACAAGAGTGTATTTGGATATTTAGGTATGGTTTATGCCATGATGTCTATAGGTGTATTAGGATTTGTTGTTTGAAGTCATCACATGTATACTGTTGGATTAGACGTGGATAAACTTGTGTTCACGGTAAAAATCTTGCTATATGCTGGAAACTCTTGTATAAATAGTCCACTCGTATTCATAGCGCTCGGAACAATCTATTTATTTAAAAGACAATCAGCAGGAAACCTTAGTTTTAGTACATATGCTACGGCAGTTACTAAAAATACTTATATTAGTTATAAAAATTTACAGCCTATTTCTGATCATGTGCCTAATAAAAATATTTTAACTGATAATGACTTTGGTTACTTTTTAGCTGGATTAATTGAAGGGAATGGTTGATTTGGTTATAAACAATTATATATTATATTTGCAGAAGGAGATATTTCGCTGGCATACTATATAAAAAAACGAATTGGCTATGGTAATGTATATAAAATTAAAGATAAAAAAGCCGTTAGATATATTTGTAAAAATATAGTAGGATTGCTTATTATTTTATCTTTAATTAATGGTAAATTACTAAGTAATTATAAATATGATCAATTAATTAAACATAATTATAATGAACATTTTAATATTTGCATTTTTCCTCCTTTAAAAAAGTTAACTTTAGATAACTACTGATTAGCTGGCTTTACTCAAGCAGACGGCTGTTTTCATATAAGCGTTGTAAAAAGTAAAAGTCATAACACGGGGTATAGTGTAAGGCTAGAATATTCTATAAAACAAAATGATAAACTTCCTTTAGATTTATTATATAAAGAACTAAATAAGGGTAATATCTCTCAATATCATACAAATATTTGGTGTTATAAAAGCTCTGGATTTAAAACAGCTTTTAGTCTTATAAATTATTTTGATAGATATACCCTTTTTGCGGCTAAATATACTAGTTATCTTAAATTTAGAAAAGTTTATATTATGATAACGGAAGGAAAACATTTAGAAGAGAAAGGAGTAAAAAAAATTATAAGTATTACAACTAAGGGATCCTCAGAGACAAGCACGCAAGAGGTTTAATAAAGATAATTAAAAAAATAATAAAAATATATAAATAAAGCTAAAATAAATATCATTTATTTTTTATTAAATCAAGATACTGTCCAAAAAAAAAGGTCTGACAAGAGCATACTTTACGGCCGCTACATTAATTATAGCTGTACCAACTGGTATAAAAATATTCAGTTGATTAGCAACATGTTATGGGGGATCTTTACAATTAACACCTTCAATGTTATTTGCTTTAGGTTTCGTTTTTATGTTTACAATAGGAGGATTAAGTGGAGTTGTTTTAGCTAACGCTTCTCTTGATATTGCTTTTCATGATACTTACTACGTAGTTGCTCAATTGGGCCAGAATAATTTATCTTCTTATTTATTGACTTTGTCCATTAATAAAAATTATTTTGCAACTGACTATATGCTGGAACCTGTATCATTTGTGTATTGTTTACTATTGATTAATACGTTTTATCTTTATAAACTAGATGTTAGTAGGAATAGTCTTCTTTTAAATAGTGAAAATAATAATACTACAATAAGTAGCCAACTTATGGATACACAATCAGCAGAAAACTGTAAAGGATTCTCAGAGACTGCACGTCAGTTACCTGGTATTGAAGATTATAAATTTTGAAATTGATTTGCGGGTATAATAGATGGTGACGGTAATTTTGATATTAGAATAAATCCTTCTAGTAAAAAAAAAGTTCTTAAACAAATTAGAATAAAGTTACATAATAGAGATGTTAGAATTTTAAGTCGTATACAAGATTATCTACATATAGGTAAAATTAGAGCGGATAAAAATAAGCCTTATTCTATCTATATAGTTTCCACTAGAGAAAATATGATTTATTTGGTCAAACATTTAAATGGTTTAATTAGATTAAAAGTACCTGCTTTTAAAGAAGCTTGCCTTTTATATAATATACATTATGAGGAAGCCAATTATAATATAGAACTATATGATCCTTATTTTTCAGGACTAGTTGATACTGATGGTAGCATAGTATTTAATTATGCTGGTAATAGGATAGAATGTAATTTAGAATTTCAATATAATCAATATACTTCTAAGTTAAATTTTAATAGTACTATATTAAACTGTAAACCATATATTATAATACGAAAAAAATCATCTGCTCTAGCTGGTCCTAAAGATTTCACATCTATCGCATTCAAATTTCAAAGTGTTAACAGTATGCTATTTATATATGATTATTTTATGCATAATAGATTATATTGTAACATGAAATTCTATAGAGTTACTCAAATTAAAGGCTTTATGGAAATTAGAAAATATAAAAGCTCTCCTTTCTTTAGTTTAGAGCATAGAATATACTCAAATTTTGTGTTAAATTGAATTAAGTATGATAATCCCTTATGATATAAAGTACCTTTTGTTACAAAATATCTTTTATATAAGGATAAATAGTATACCTGTTACAGGTAAAGATACAGTCCACCATATTAATAAATATATATTAATATTTGCATTTCCACTACGTTTTAAGTATGGGAGCAGTCTTTGCATTATTTAGTGCATGATACTTCTGAATACCGAAAATATTAGGATTAGATTATAACAGAATGTTAGGTAAAGTACATTTCTGAATATTATTTATAGGGGTTAGACTAAAGGGAAGAAACTTTGAGTTGAAAAATATATGGAATAGAAACAGTTCATCTTTGGATACTAAAAATGGTGGAGGGAATTACCCAAATAAATTTGTCGTTTATTTTGAAAATGTTAAGGAGAGTAAAAGAAAAATTTATGTTGAATTAAGAAAAAAATCAGGTGTATACTTATTCATTAATAATATAACTAAAGATTTATATGTAGGTAGCAGCCTTAATTTAACTCAAAGAATGACTAATCATTTTTATTATGCTAATTCCAACAAGACTAAAAATACAATATTAAATAGAGCAATGAAAAAATATGGACTTGAAAACTTTTCTTTGGGCATACTTGAGTTTTGTGCAAAAGATATAATAGTTTCTATAAGTTTAGAACAAAAATGAATAGATTACTATAAACCAAATTATAATATATTAAAAATTGCAGGTAGTTCTTACGGATTTACGCATAATATTAATACTATACTTAAACTTAAGGAAATGTTAAAAAAAGAAAATCATCCTAAGTTTGGTACGATTACTTCTTCTGAAACAAAAAAAGCTATAAGTGATGGTATTAAAGAATTTTATTTAAAGAATTCTCATCCTTCTAAGGGTTTAAAAGGAAAACTTTCTCCACAGTATGGTATAGGAGGAAATTTAGTTTTTTGTTATAATAGAAATAATGAGGAATTAATGTTTCCTTCTATAAACGCAGCAAGACAACATTTTAAAGTAAGATGAACATTAATAAAAAAAAATATAGATACAAATAAATTTGTAATTATAAATAATAAAGATTGAATAATACAATCTATTCCACGTAATTCAACTTAAAGTTAACCGCATTAGCCCCTTTCAATCTTTCTATATGCTGAAAACTCTCATAAAGCTTAAGTACTATACCTTTTAACGCTTAGCGTTATAATGGTAAGTGAAAATTTTAAGTTTATCTAGACAATCAGCAGGAAACCAACGGATAGATTAGTTTATCCTAGTAGGATCCTCAGAGACTACACGAAAGAAACCATATATTTATTATATGGTTAAGATATAGTCCGCTTTGTTACCGTAATGTTACATTCTTCCCTCAACACTTCTTAGGTTTACAAGGAATGCCTAGAAGAATTAGCGATTACCCTGACGCCTTTGCAGGATGAAATTTAATAAGTAGTTTCGGAAGTATTATTAGTGTGGTAGCTACATGATTATTCTTATATATAGTTTATGTACAGTTAGTTGAAGGTAAAGCTACAAGCAGATACCCCTGATTAACACCACAATTCTATAGTGATAGTTTACAAACTTTATTAAATAGAAGTTATAATTCTCTTGAATGAGCATTAACTAGTCCACCTAAACCACACGCATTTGTAAGTTTACCTTTACAAAGTTAGTTTTAGATGGCTCATGGCTCATGGCTCATGGCTCATGGCTCATGGCTCAGGTATATTTTTTATTATTTTTAAATTTTATTAATAAAGTTTTGAATTAATCAATCTTTATTAACAATTTTTAGAAATTTATTAATCTAATAACTACATAATTATCCTTTAATTACTTTTTTTATAAATTAATAATAAATAATAAAATATATTGTATTTTCAGGTATAATAGTAATAGTATAGAAACCAAAAACAAATAATTATACTATACTAAACAGTAATACCCATTAACTTAATGGTAAAGTGAAATATTCCTAACATTTTTATCTAAGTTCGAATCTTAGATGGGTAATAGTCTTAATGTTTTTTAAGTATAAAAATGTAATAATTATATTTATTTAGCATTAAGACTATTATTGAATTATAAATCTCTATATTATATTTATAATTTTATTAGATTTGTGTTGAGAATAATCATAAATAAATTTATGATTATATTTTATAAATATAACAATTGTTATATTTATAATAACGTAATATTTGAAAATTTTATTAGCTCCCGTACATGTATATGGTTGTTTGAGTAGTTTAATTGTTGTTTGGATTATCTCAAGGGATAGTGTATGTGACTCGCTGGACTTTAGATTTAATCTAGAGATAAGGATAATAGGATTTAATAAAAGAAGTATTTTATATAAAAACGTTAAAATTTTTATTTAAGAGATGTACAACTTGACCCTTTAAAAAGTATCGTGATAATAACTGCGTGAATGTTATAAATAAATAAAACAAAAACATGAAAAACTATATACAAACAACAAAAAAAATGATTAACACTATACTAGTGAATTTTACTTTAGCAAAATTTACTAGTGCATTAATGACCATTATAATGGTAGCATTAATTAAATATATGATAACAGGAAATTTACACATAGAATATTGTGAATTCTGAAATAATGTGGCTATAGGGTTATTTGGTTGGACTATAAATACAACTATAATAAGCTTATTATCAGAATATTTTGGAATAAAAGGAATTAACTTTAATTTAAAGCAATTCCTTTATGGTTATGATACAATGGGTGCTGGTAATGATTATACATCAAAAGATTTTAAAGCTAAGTTATATAATGCCATGGAATCTGATGCTATGGAATCTGATGATGGACCCGTTCCAAGCAAACAGATAGATAAAGGAAAGGGTATAGATAAAGGTTATAATGAAGGTAATGATGAAAGCGGAGCTAAGCCTCTGGACAAAGGAAAGGGTAAAGAAAGAAGAGTGCCTCGTATAGAGCTTGGCCCAGGTCATTGTACAGAACCACCTTTTGTTACATGATCTCGGGTTTTCCCTGGTCTTGATCCAGCATCCGTTTTCTTTCCTAAAACAATAAATCCAGGGCCTGGGTTTAATGTTCCCGGTGGTGAAGTTCCGCTACAGGATGATATATGTAAACATATTGATTATAACTCAAATATTCTTAATCAATTTAAAAAAATGGATTTGAAGACTGCTATAGAACAAAGAGATAATTATATAAAATACCTAGAAGTCATTAATCATAAAACCACATTTGCACAAGATACATTATCAAAAGTACCTGAAACACCTACAAATGATTATGAACATAGATTAAAAAATACAATATTAAGAGATTTACAGGATTTAAATATGCAAAAAATAAGGGCGGAAGCTAAAGCTACTCTTCTTAATTCTAGAATTGAATTTATACATATTAATACAAAACCAAATGAATAATATTAATTTGATAATATATGTTTATATTTAAATATTGGGTAATTTAAGTACTTTATCAGTAAGATAATTGGTAGATATACTATATATAAAGTAAGAGAAGTACTTTGTATAGACATATATCTACTAGGGATATGTTGTAGATGGTTCTACGTTTCGATTGCAGATCTTAAATATGGGGTTCGATTCCTCCATAACCCTTAATAAAAATTTATGTTTTCCAATATAATAGTTCCTAATTCTTTTTTGATAGAGATGAACTAATAACAATATATGTTATCTATATTTTCAATAAAAATATTTGATAGATAAAAATTACAAAGGTTTCCTTAGTACGATATTTATATTAAATAAATAAATGATACAAGCAGCAAAAATAATAGGAACAGGATTAGCAACTACAGGTTTAATAGGTGCAGGTGTAGGTATTGGTGTAGTTTTCGGTGCATTAATATTAGGTGTAGCTAGAAATCCTTCATTAAGAGGCCAATTATTTTCATACGCTATATTGGGTTTCGCGTTTGCTGAAGCTACAGGTTTATTTGCTTTAATGATGGCTTTCTTATTATTATACGTTGCCTAATTTAAATTTAAATATTCTTCAGTTTTATGTTTAATTTATACGTTATTAAGTTTTAAGTTTAATAATTATTATAGATAATATGTATATAAAAAAAAAGTAATTTAATGCTATATACATAAAAATATAACTCTCATTAGCTCAATGGTAGAGCCGGATACTTCTAATATTTAGATCTAAGTTCGAATCTTAGATGAGAATTTGATAATTAGTTTATAAAAAAATATAAACTAATAAAAATAATTTATTAGTTTTATTTTACGTTAAGCATTATATTAAATAATAAATAACTTATATTTAAATAATTACAATTTAACAGTAAACTAATTAAAAGTTATTTTTAACCTAAAATTAACGAATAAAAAAAATTAAAGAAAATTATTATTTTATATTTAGAAAAATAAGCAAAAATGTTATATATACCCACTTTAATATCTGTTATAGAAGGTTTAATGGTAACTGTACCTGTTTTATTAACTGTAGCTTATGTCACTGTAGCCGAAAGGAAAACAATGGCTAGTATGCAAAGAAGATTAGGCCCTAACATAGTAGGATATTATGGTCTTTTACAAGCATTTGCAGATGCTTTAAAACTTCTTTTAAAAGAATATGTTTCACCTACACAAGCTAATTTAAGTTTATTTTTCCTGGGTCCTATTATAACTTTAATCTTTTCATTATTAGGTTATTTAGTTATACCTTATGGACCTGGTTTAGCTCTAAATGACTTAAATTTAGGTATATTATATATGTTAGCAGTTTCATCCTTATCTACATATGGTATATTATTGGCTGGTTGAAGTGCAAATAGTAAGTATGCTTTTTTAGGTTCACTTAGAAGTACAGCTCAATTAATAAGTTATGAATTAATATTAAGTTCTGCTATATTACTTGTTGTAATGTTAACAGGAAGTTTAAATATTACTGTTAATATAGAAGCTCAAATGGCTATCTGACACATAGTTCCATTATTCCCTGTGTTTATAATATTCTTTATAGGATCGGTAGCGGAAACAAATAGGGCTCCCTTTGATCTAGCGGAGGCTGAATCAGAGCTTGTTAGCGGTTTTATGACAGAACACGCCGCCGTTATATTCGTTTTCTTTTTCTTAGCCGAATATGCTAGTATTGTTTTAATATGTATATTAACTAGTATATTATTCTTAGGAGGTTATTTATACGATTATTTACCTTCTTTATTCTTCTTAGTGGAATATATTGACTTTGATTATTATATAAACAATTTAAATAATAAAGAAAGTATATTTTCAGATACTTTAATAGAAGGATTATTATATGGGTTAACTTTGGGTCTTAAATCCTGTATTATGATATTTATTTTTATATGAACAAGAGCATCTTTGCCAAGAATTCGTTTTGATCAGTTGATGTCCTTTTGTTGAACTGTTCTATTACCAATAATTATTGCCTTTATCATTTTAATACCTTGTCTATTATATAGTTTTGATATAATACCAAGTAATATTAATTTATTTTAGTTATTGCCTTTATCATTTTAATACTTTAAGTAATATTAATTTATTATAGTTATTGCTTTCATCATTTTAATATTTTAAGTAATATTAATTTATTATAGTTATTGTTTTCATCATTTTAATATTTTAAGTAATATTAATTTATTATAGTTATTGCTTTCATCGTTTTAATAATTTAAGTAATATTAATTTATTATAGTTATTGCCTTATGTTTTAGTTTTAGTACAGACTTTTGATATAATACCAAGTATTATTAATTTATTATAAATAATATACATTGACATTTAGACAATCTGCTCTTATTAAACAATAATTAAAAACTAATTAAAATAAATTTCGCATTTAATATTGTCTAAAATTAATCTAAATATTTATTATTTTTATTTTGAATAGTGCTTTTTGTATTAAAAAATAAAAGTAAAAAATATATTCTTATAAAATATATTTATATTTTACTATACAATTGTGTATAGTGTTAGTAAAGGTTAAGTTTTTATTTAACCCTGAGGGAAATTAGTTTTTTTAATATTGCCTTGTAATGTTACTTACTCTTTTATTAATAACACCTATGTTAGGAATATTTACCATATCTACAGGTATGTCTTATGAATTATCATCTGTGGATATTAACCGTGTAAAAACAATAGCTTTAAGTACGTCTGTAATTAATCTGTTTATCTCTTTAATAATCTTTATATTATTTGATTTTAGTAGCAATCAATTCCAATTTGTTCAAGAATATCATGAGATAAGTTCATTTGATTTTTATTTAGGTTTAGATGGTTTATCTATATATTTCGTCATGTTGACAACTATAATAACACCGATTGCATTATTAAGTAATTGAAATTCTATTAGCGAAAATATAAGATCATATGTAATAATAATTTTATTATTAGAAACACTATTATTAGCAGTTTTTTTAGTATTAGATATTTTGTTGTTTTATATTTTTTTTGAAAGTATATTACCGCCTTTATTTATATTAATTGGTTTATTTGGATCTAGTAATAAAGTAAGAGCCAGTTTTTATTTGTTTTTATATACACTATTCGGATCATTATTCTTATTATTATCTATATTAGCGATGTCTTCAATAATGGGAACAACTGATTTTGATGCTTTATATAAAACGAATTTTAATTATTCTACCCAATTATTTTTATTTTATGGTATATTTATAGCATTTGCTGTAAAAACTCCTACTATATTTTTAAACACTTGATTATTAAAAGCTCACGTTGAATCACCTTTAGGTGGTAGTATTATACTAGCGGCTATTGTTTTAAAATTAAGCCTATATGGTGTATTTAGACTTATATTGCCTTTATTACCTAAAGCCTCATTAGATTATACATATATTATATACCTTATAGGTGTTATAACTATTATATATGCTAGTTTTAGTACTTTAAGAACAATAGATGTTAAAGAACTTATTGCTTATAGTTCTGTATCACATGCTGCAGTTTATCTTATAGGTGTGTTTAGTAATACTATTCAAGGAATAGAAGGTGGTATAGCTTTAGGTTTAGCGCACGGTTTTGTTTCAAGTGGTTTATTTATTTGTGCTGGTGGTGTATTATATGATAGATCTGGTACTAGATTAATTAGTTACTATAGAGGTATTGCTCAAGTAATGCCTTTATTTTCTATTTTATTCTTTATTTTATCTTTAGGTAATTGTGGAGTTCCTCTTACTTTAAATTTTGTAGGAGAATTTATGTCTCTTTATGGTGTATTTGAAAGATTACCTTTATTGGGTGTTTTTGCAAGCTCATCTATAGTTTTCTCCGCTGCATATACTATATATATGTTTAATAGAATAGCTTTTGCTGGATCATTTAGTAAATTTTTTGAGGCCAATATAAGTGATGTTAACAAACGTGAATTTTTTATTTTATTTACACTAGTTATATTCCCTGTAGTATTAGGTATATACCCTGCACCTGTGCTAGATGGTTTACACTATTCAGTATCATCATTAATATATAATAACTAAAGTTAACTATATAATTAAATCTTAATTAAAAACCCTACTAAAAATAATATATAGGTTTTTAGAGTCTAGAAAAATTAAAGTTAACTTTAGATTTATTCTAATTAATTTAAGGACTATAAAGTTTTTATTATTTTAATAAATAATAATGTAAAAATAATTATAACATTGAAACTATATAATAAAAAAAAATGCCACAATTAGTTCCGTTTTATTTTATAAATCAAGTAACTTTTGCTTTCATATTACTTGTAATAATGATTTATGTATTTTCAAAATACATTTTACCAAGATTTGTCCGTTTATTTATTTCTCGTATATTTATAAGTAAATTATAATAAAAAAAAGAGTTTTTTTTATTATTTTATAGAAAAAAAGTTTAGGATATATTTCAATAAAAATTAAAACTAAAAATATAAACATATATGATTAATTTTTTTTATACTGCAATACCAAGTCCTTTAGATCAATTTGAAATTAGAAATTTATTAAGTTTGGATGCACCAATACTAGCTAATTTACATATATCATTAACTAACATAGGTTTATATTTAACAATAGGTGCAATATTAGTTTTAACATTAAATGTTTTAGCAACTAATTACAATAAAGTTGTAAGTAATAACTGATCTATAAGTCAAGAAACAATATATGCTACTATACATAGTATAGTAACAAATCAAATAAACCCTACAAAAGGACAAGTATATTTTCCATTTATATATACTTTATTTATATTTATTTTAGTAAATAATTTAATAGGTATGATTCCTTATAGTTTTGCGTCAACAAGTCATTTTATTTTTACATTTGCTCTTAGTTTTACTGTAGTATTGGGTGCAACTATATTAGGATTCCAGAAGCATGGTTTAGAATTTTTTTCTTTATTAGTGCCAGCTGGTTGTCCTTTAGCTTTATTACCTTTATTAGTTTTAATAGAGTTTATATCATATTTATCCAGAAATGTTTCTTTAGGTCTTAGATTAGGAGCTAATATACTTTCGGGACACATGTTATTAAATATCTTAGCAGGTTTTACTTATAATATAATGACAAGCGGATTTATATTCTTTTTCTTAGGTTTAATACCTTTAGCTTTTATTATAGCATTTTCTGGTTTAGAGTTAGGTATCGCTTTTATACAAGCTCAAGTTTTTGTAGTTTTAACTAGTAGTTATATTAAAGATGCTTTAGATTTACATTAATAACCAATGTATAATCTAAAAATAGTATCGTTGTATATAAAAGTGCGAATATATTAAATATAAACTTAAAATAACATCGGTGTGTGTGTGTTTAAATCTTGTTTTTTGTAAATAACTTATATGAAAAAAAAATATAGATATAATTTGATTATTTTTATACCTGCTCTTTGTTCAATCTCTTAATTATAAGAAGCGCTAAAAACTAAAAACTAAAAACTAATATATTTTTTTTCATATATATTTGGTCTATAATTATTGGATTGATAATATTTATCGAGCAGATACAAGATTTTTAATAAAAAAAAAAGGGATTTTTGTGTTACTAAGAGTATAATATTATATTAAAATATAGTATAGGAAAGTCAGGTGCTTGTTAAGCCGAAACATATAAGAAATGTTTGTTAAGTTAAAATTTGAGTATTAAACAGAAAATAATAAACTTATTTCTATAGTATTAATTATAGCTAAATGTATTTAATTATTTATTTTTATACAGTATGATAATGTTAACGAACTTTCAAGCTCTAGGTTAAGCCTTAATATAGACTAATAACTAATACAGGACCCCGCTTAATTGTATCCAAAAATAAAAAAAGATAATTTAAATAAAAAAAAAATAGAGATATTTGATAAAATTATCAATTTAAGGGTCATTAGTAATAGTATAGATAATAAAAATAAATTATTTATGTATTTATACTAATAAATGAATTGAGTTTGATGATGGCTCTGAATGAACGCTGTCCAAGTGCTTGACACATGCTAATCGTACGTCTAATTTAATAAATAGCATATACTATTAATTTCATTAGAAGTGGTGTACAGGTGAGTATATAATGTTTTGGCTGCCTTAAAGTAGGGTTAACAAATACCTTATGACTTCAAAAGTAGATATATAAAGAACAAAGGAAAGAAATTTCCGCTTTAAGAGGACAATAAACATTTCGGATAGGTAGTAGTTAAAGTAATGGTTTAACTAGCCGATTATTCCGTAGTCGAGGCTGAGAGGTCGATCGATCACATTGGGTCTGAAAAAACCCCAATACGTTTAGTACAGCAGTGGGGAATATTGGTCAATAGCCTAACGGCTGAACCAGCAACTTGGGGGAATGTATAGCTTCGGCTAATTATACTTGGCTGTATAATCCATTATAAATAATTAAAGTTATTTATGATAGATTATTCAATTTATCCTTAATAGGTTTATGCTACTAAAAATGGCGTAGTAAAATTAATTTGCTACTTTTATATTAAGAGAAATTATTCTCGTAGACAAGTATAAGATCGATTTTATCGAGTAAAGTTCTAGAGAAGAAAAAAATTGATGATGACTAACTTTTTTTCTATATGTCTTGACCAAATTACGTGCCAGCAGTCGCGGTAATACGTAAAAGACTAGTGTTATTCATCTTTAATAGGTTTAAAGGGTACCTAGACGGTATAATTAGTCTTAAACAAGAAACGGTTATGCTAGAGTTATATATGAGAAGGGGAGTATTTATGGAGTAGAGTTGAAATTTTTTGATCCCATGACGACTGGTAACGGCGAAAGCAACCTTTTATCTAATAACTGACGTTGAGGGACGAAGGCTTGGGGCACGACCAGGATTAGATACCCTATTAGTCCAAGCAGAGAATGATGAATGCCATAGATTAGATGTTAATTTAGTCTATAAATGAAAGTGTAAGCATTTCACCTCAAGAGTAATGTGGCAACGCAGGAACTGAAATCATTAGACCGTTTCTGAAACCAGTAGTGAAGTATGTTATTTAATTCGTAAGTACGCGAAAAACCTTACCACAACTTGAATATTATCTTTAAGATATTACAAGCGTTGCACGGCTGTCTTCAGTTAATGTCGTGAGATATTGGTTAATTCCATTAAATTAACGGAAACCCTTGCTTTATTTGGGTATAAAGCAGAACACCTGTACAAGGGTTATGGTAATAGGGGCCAAGACAAGTCATCATGGCCTAAATGTTGTGGGCTATAGACGTGCCACACGTACCTATACAAAATGATGCAAAAATATAAATTTGAGCTAATCTAATTAAAGTAGGATAAAATATGGATTGTAGTCTGAAATTCGACTACATGAAAAAGGAATTACTAGTAATCGTGAATCACCACGTCACGGTGGATTTAATCTCAGATAGGTACTAACTACTCGTCAGACGCTGAAAAAAGTATGTGCAATAAGTTTGGTCTTTTATTTATTTTTTTCTAGATAATTGCTTCTAGTTTCTTTTGTGAAGGATCTTCGTATGCGTGATTTTAATTGGTGTTAAGTCGAAATATGGTTCGTGTAGTGGAAATTGCACGGGATTTATTAATGTAAACAATAATATATATATATAAATGTCATCTCTAGAGACCTTCTCTCTCTAGAATTCATTTTTATATATAAAGGAAACTACCATAGTTGGTAAGATGGGTTGAGCTGTAAACTCAATAGTAATATACTTTTAAGAGTTCGAATCTCTTGTTTCCTAGTCCGAGATTGTTGTTTTAGACTATTTAAATCAGGAGGCACAATTAAACTGGTTTAGCTGTGATTTTTCAAACTATTTATTTTCGTCCAACTTGCTCAACATAACCAACATATAATATGATAATCTTAAGTCCAATAAGCTTAAGACGTGAGCCTTTTGGTTACCGCCTTTACTTATATTAATTTTATACCCACTAACATAACCAAATATATTTTTAATATCTATTATCGTTTTTATTACATCTATAACGACAATAGTTTAATGATAAAAGGATTATCTTCTAAGTAGTCTTTTAGGGTTCAAATCTTGCATTCCCCGTCTTTATAATATAATTTATATGTTCTTTTCTTACAAGGGTGTAAAAAGTTTATAGGCGTGTTTACTTAATGGTAAAGTGTTGTGTTTCGGCCACAAAGATACAAGTTCAAGTCTTGTACACGTCTTCTATAAATTACAACCTTTTTAACTACTTTTTTAGGTTACTATTAATTTAATACTCTCATTAGCTTAATTGGTAGAGCGCTAGATATAAAATATCTAAGTAGTCTAAGTTCGAATCTTAGATGAGGGGAAGCGGTGAATCCCGTACATGTATATCTTGGTGGTTTGGAATATATTTTTTCTTTTACCTCTTTTATATTTTTTTGATTACTACTAATTAATTTATATGTGACTCGCTGGACTTTAGATTAAATCTAGAGATAAGGATAATAGGATTTAAATTATTTATCAGAATGTTATTCCTTCTGATATATATTTTCAGAGATGTTTAACTCTGCCGATTTAAATCAAAACCACCGTAATTATAACTACGTAAATGTTATATTAATCAGGAAATAAAAAAAAAAAACAATATAAAATCATCTAGAGTAACGTATTGATACGCGTTACTTTAGAGGGTTATTTTTAATAAACAATGATCTATTTATTAAAAGAACCTCGCCCCTATAGCTCAATGGAAGAGCGAAATACTGTTAATATTTTGATAGATGTTCAATTCATCTTGAGGGCTGGCTATAAAAAGGTTTTAGACGTATTAACTAATTACAATTATGTTAGGGTCGCCTGTACAATATTTAAATATTGTACACTAAACTTTTGATTATTTTAACTGCTTTTTCCTCAGTATTGTTATTATATTATATATTCTTTTATATTAAATATTTTATTAACATTGGTGGTTATTTTATCTTTTTCATATAGAAAGGGTTAGTATAAACTTTAGAATTTTTACATATATGTATTCTTTTATAAAGTTTATATTTTTTTCTTATTGCAAAATGATGAGGTATTGTTTTATATTTTTTTTTATGTATAATTTGTTTCTTTTAAATGAAATATATACTAATGGTTATAGGGTAGAAGTTTTAGATATTGTTTCATTAGTTGCTGTTTTATGTAGTATATTGGTAATTATTAGTAAAAATCCAATTGTTTCTGTGTTATTTTTAATCGGTTTATTTTTGAGTATAGCGAGTTATCTTATGATATTAGGTTTAAATTTTATTGGTCTTTCTTACTTATTAGTATACGTAGGTGCAGTATCTATTTTATTTCTTTTTATTTTAATGTTAATAAATGTTAGAATAAGTGAATTATTAAGTAATACTAGAAATAGTATACCTTTAGCTATTTTTATTACTATTTCATTTAATTATCCTGTATATCAAATATTACCCTATAGTATTGCTTCATTTAATAGTTATACTGTGGATTTAAATAATACATTAAACGATATATGATATAATAATTATAGCGACTTTTTTATTAAATTGTTTAATTTAAATGGAGCTAAATTAGATAATGGTGAAATATCTTTTGTTACTAGCAAGATATGAGATGGTAATTTAGCTGAAACTAGTCATATTACAAGTATAGGTAATATTATGTATACTAGTTATAGTATATGGTTAATATTAACTTCTATTATATTATTACTAGCTATGACGGGGGCTATCGTCATAACTATAAAACAAAAAGATAATATAAACAATAAATATAGTTGAGATATTAAAAGTATAACCTTCAATTTATCAGCTAGTAATAAGAAATTTTATAGCACTAGTAGTAAAATAAAACCTAAATTACTCCCTAACTGAGTAACAGGTTTCTCCGATGAATAATCCTCATTTTTAGTGTCTGTCAATAAGTAAAAATAATAAAGGTCGTACAGATTGACAAATAGTCCCAGCGTTTGTTATAGAATTAAAAGATATAGACATATCTTTATTATACATAATAAAAGAATATTTTGGAGTTGGTAAAATTCAAATCATAAAAAATAAAGGTCATGCTGTTTATGTTGTAAATTCTATAAAAGATATATGTAATGTAATAATACCTCATTTTGATAAATATTCTTTATTAACTGTAAAAAGGCTAAATTTTTTACTTTTTAAAGAAATCCTATTTTTAATGAGGGATAAAAAATATTTAACTGAAAATGGGTTACAAAGAATAATGTTTTTTTATTCATTAAAGCTCTAAAACAATAAAATCAGGAATGAATACAGGAATAAAATATTAGTTTTTTAGGTTTAATATTAAATTACATTTTAGAGAAATATGTCTCTTTTTCGTAAAAAAAAAATGTTTATACATTTTTTTTTATTATATTAACATTAGCAATATAATTAGAGCTAGTATTCTAATTGGTAAGAAGTTTTCTTGTCGAGAAAAAATATGTCGGATCGTAGCCGGCCTGGCTCGGTTTAAATATAAAGGGATTAGCTTAATGGTAGAGCAACCGTTTTACACACGGTAGGTTAGGTGTTCAAGTCACCTATTCCTTAACCTTTTTATGTGATGTTTATGTAATAAATATATCATATCTCCCGTTTTTTATAACCTAAATTATATACCTTAGGTATGCACACAATTATAACTAACTATTTATTATTATTTGTTTAATTAAAAATAGGGAAATTTATTATGATCGTAGTATATTTGTTGAAAGTAAAAAAAGAATGACTAACTTAACAAGAAGTAGGTTTCAAGCTCATCCTTTTCATTTAGTGTCACCCTCACCGTGACCTTTATATACTTGTATTGCATTATTAACATTAACAACTAGCGGAGTATTAACAATGCATGGTTTTAGTAATGCAAATTTATTCTTAACTTTAGCTTTTGTATCGGTTATACTTTCTATGTCTTTCTGATGACGAGATGTTATAAGTGAAGGAACTTATTTAGGTAATCATACATTGGCTGTGCAAAAAGGATTAAATATGGGTGTTGCTTTATTTATAGTATCCGAAGCATTATTCTTCTTAGCTATATTTTGAGCATTTTTTCATTCAGCTTTATCTCCAACAGTAGAATTGGGAGCTCAATGACCTCCTATGGGTATAGAAGCTATCAATCCTTTTGAATTACCCTTGTTAAATACAGTTATATTATTATCATCAGGTGTTACAGTTACTTACGCTCATCATTCTTTAATTCAAGGTAATAGAGCAGGAACTTTATACGGTTTAGTAGCAACAGTAATACTAGCCGTTGTATTTACAGCCTGTCAAGGTGTAGAATACAATGTGTCATCATTTACTATAAGTGACGGAGCATTTGGTACATGTTTTTATTTTGGTACCGGATTTCACGGGTTACACGTAATGATAGGTACAGCATTTATTGCTGTAGGATTGTGACGTGTACTCGCTTATCATTCCACGGAAAACCATCATTTAGGCTTGGAATCAAGCATATTATACTGACACTTTGTTGACGTGGTTTGATTATTCTTATTTATCTCCATATATTACTGGGGTTCTTAAATCTGCTAGGCATATTTATAGTTTTATTATATTTAAGCTATTATCCTCTAAAGGATAATAAGCCTTTTTTGTTCGTTTATGTGATAAAGTACATTATTGTATATTTATTGTTTGATATATTTTCCGTTCTTTACCTTTAGGAATACAATTAATTATACTTTTTAGATTATATTTAATACTTTATGGTTTATTCTTCGAATTCTTACCTTTTACCTTATAGGCCACACCAAATCCTATGAGTTTATCCTATATTCTTAATAGTACTTCTACTGGGTCTACCGGAGGGAGGGAGGCAGCAATACCTCGCCTGGTAATGGTCCACCCCTTAATGAGCCTAGTCATATATCTGGTGCCAACAGTTCAGATTTATTAACTCGAAAGTGTTACAATCAATTACAAATACCAGTGAGATATCATATTTGAGATCATCGGCATACCCCGGATTGTAGATTGGATACAGTAGAACTTTAATGAAATTTGTACTCGTTATGTGTACGCCGGTTCACCTGGTGGATATATGTTAGCTACTTTACCATCGGGCGAACTACGTCTCCGTTGCTATAGTAATAATTTAAATATGACTGAGGAGGAGATATTTAATGCTATAAAACGATAAATATGGCTGGGTTAGGGTTTGAACAAAAATTTTTAATGATTTAAATTATAGATAAATTATCTTTAAAGATAATTTATACTTTTAGGGTATAAAAATATTTATTTAAATACCTTAAAAAAAACATAATAGAGATCTTAGTTTAATGGTAAAATACGAGACTTTTAATCTTTGTTATATGGGTTCGAATCCCATAGATCTTAATTTATTACATCTAATAGTTACAATTATTATATATAATATAGATAAATATAAACGGCCATAGGTTAATGGTAGACCTTTCGTCTTCCAAACGATTTGTGTCGATTCGAATTCGGCTGGCCGTAAAAAAGGATAAGTTTCCATTGGTAGGGTGAGGTGTTTGCTAAACGCCGTGCTATGCACTTGGCAGTTCGAACCTGTCCTTATCCGACTTTATTAAGTATTATTATTTAGATTAAAGATATATTAATAAAGAGCATAGTTTAATTGGCAAAATTTAAAGCTTCAAACTTTACTTTCTCAGTTCAAATCTGAGTGCTCTTGTAAACATATTTTATTATGTAATACCTAGAGATTCCTTAGCTTAATTGGTAAAGCGCATTCTTGATAAGGATGATACTTAAGGTTCAAATCCTTAAGGAATCATATATAAAGAGATTTGACTGAGTGGTTGAAAGTGCTTGTCTTGAGTACAAGTTAATTTAATAAATTACGAGGGTTCAAATCCCCCAGTCTCTGTTTATATTAAAAATCGTATACTCATACTCTAAGATCTTTAACTTCAAATTTATAAATGAACCCTTCATGAATAATACTTTTGTTTAATATTCTTTTAATTGTACCATCCTAAACACCATAGTGTTATGCAGCATTTCTTATACTAGGAAACTGGTTAACAAGATTATTTGATTTATCAAAAATTGTATTATGAATTTTTATACCTTTACATCTTGAAAATATGTTTAAATTAGTTTTATCTTCTTTAAGATTAGGTATTAATTCCTTTAGCTTTATTTATATACTTATTATTATTATCTATTATACAATAGGTTTTATTTGTTATAAATATACCTTTACCGACTTTATGTTCTAATTTTAATTTACCTAATTCTTTAGCATTTACCGTAGCCTCATTTAGTTATAAATCTGTTAATTTAGTATTATCTAGGATTAAAACACTATAAATCATTTTATCTAAGATCCTAAAAGAAATTTGAACATAAACGATTTCATCATCAGACAAATTATAATAACCTAAATAATCATCTAATCTGGCTTTGATGTCTAGAATAAAATATGTAAGCCATCCTGACTGTTATATATAAACCCAAACTGATTACCAGCCCTAAAAAAGTTATCCTTATTATATCTAACTTTAATATAAACAGTATAAATATTATCCATATAAATATCAGATTTAGACTCAGACATAATAGATGTAAATACATCTATTACATAAAAGGCATGTAAAGGAAAATATACCTGAATACTTTTATTTTTTCGAGGTTTATATACGATGTGAGGCAAAGAATCCGTAGAATACCCACGCGAAATACATAAGCTTTTATTAGTCCCTAAAGTCGGAAGACACGTTAAAAGACTAAACCTCGTTATACCTTTCATTCCTAAGGTCGAAAGGTCAAGACTCCCATGTTTATTAATTTTTAGGTTTAACATTAAACTAGTAGAGATTTTTCTTTGCACTCTATATATATATTAAAAGTATAAAGATACAAATTAATAATATAAACATAAACTAAATCTAGTTTATATATATAGTACAATATTATCTTTATTTATTAAAACCAGAGTATAATATATTAAAATAGCTGGTTCTCGTTTAGGTAGTATACAATATGAAGCTACAAAAATTCAAATTAGTATTGCTCATAAAGGTAAAAATAAACATTTTTATGATAAAACGCTTACATATTAAACAAGAAAAAATATAAGACTTAGTCTTAAATCTATAATTAGAGTTAATAATAAACCCAAAGTGGTTACATTAGAAACTAAGTTGTCAATGTCATTATGATGTAAAGGTGTAAGTGTAAAAGTTTTTTATAAATAAAACAATTTAATTAATGAGTTTACGGCTATTATAAGCATAGCAAAATATTTTGGTATATTTATTAGAACTATAGGTAGATATTTAGATAAAGATAAATCTTATAATGGTTTTGTTTTTATATCTAAATTTAAAGATAATTATTATATATATAATAAAACAGATTGTAGTCAAATCAGGTTACGACGCATTGTTTGGGTCAATGATCTTTCTCGTTCAAATCGAGACAATCTGAAAAATATTTAAATAATATTTTAAGTTAAAATACACTATAAGTTTAAGGGTTATTAGTAATGTGTTAGATATCAAATAGAAATTCTTATACTATTTTAAAATAGTATATGTAAGTATATAAAGAGACTATTAGGAATACCTAGCTATATATTAAAGAGAGACATTTAACTTGTGTTTTGTTAGAGAGAATTAATCACATGAACTCTTAGAGAAATTCAATAATAAACGAAGTGAATTGAAATATCTTAGTAACTTCAGGAAAAGAAATCAAACGAGATTCTATGATTAGTGTGAATGAAAATAGAACAGCCTATACAAAATATCAGCACACAGTAGGTATAAGTAAGTAAGTAAAATGAGTAAAACTTGTTTGAATATAAAGGGGAACCTTCCTCTAAGGCTAAATATAATATATAAGCGACAGCGTATAGTACTGTGAAGGAAAGGTTTGAAATAGTAGTTTTATAAGCAGTTCGAGTAAATAAAAAAAAATGAGAGCGTACCTTTTGCATAATGGGTCAGCAAGTTAATATTAGATGCGAGCAGTAATGCCCAGATAAACCAATTATGAAATAATGAATAAGTATCTAAAATTAGACCCGAAGCCTGGTGATCTTACTACAGTCAGGGTTATAAAAGCCTGAACGGGTTATCGTTGTAAAGATATCCGAAGAACTGTGGTAAGTTAGTGAAAGACAACACTGACTAGGATAGCTGGTTTTCTGCGAAACCTATATAAGTAGGTAATTCAAGTAACATCATAGCAGGTACAGAACTGTGATCTCAGGCAACTTATATTTAATTATTATATGTTTACAAATGATAATTAGATAATTTTGCATATATCGGGCAATCATGAAGATTTTATCGGTGAGTATTCGCACTCGGAAGGGCAATGATGAATCTTGAATAATCGGACATAGTACGATAAGGTTGTATGTCTAAAGGGAAACAGCCCAGAACAAGAGTTAAGGTTCCAAAATTATTGTTAAGTGAAATTAAGGATGTTTTTATCTAATACGACTAGGAAATAGGCTTAGAAGCGGTCCATTTTTTGAAGATCTCGTAATAGAGCACTAGTTTAGTAAATGACACTTGCGAAGCAAGACATTTATATTGATAGTTGCACCGAAGATTTAACGGATCTAAACAATATACCGACACCTTGTCCATATTTATTAATAATTTAAATTATTATATATAATGGGGTAGCAGAACGTTGGGTAAATCTTAGATTTATTCTTTTTAAGAATAATTATTAGATAACCCAAGTGAGAATGCTGACATGAGTAACGAAAAAGGGGTAACCCTCGCCTAAAGCTTATGGTTTTATTAAAGCAACGGCCTCTAAGTTTACCAGCCTAAAGGATTAAACGATGAGCAAGATCTTTGTTACAAAGTAACAACCTTTTTTTTTTAATGAAAAAAAAAATTAAAGTGAAGAAGGTTCTGGAAAAACAGTAACATATTATATTATTGCAACAAACTAAAGAGATGATCAATAATATAAAACAAAAACCGTACCTAGAAACTACCACAAGTAAGCTAGTAGAGAATACGAAGGCGTTTGAGTGAACAATCATTAAGGAACTCGGCAAACTAACTACCGTAACTTCGGAATAAGGAGAGCCATTCCTACTGATTAATATCAGGTAATGAATAGGAAGCATGGAATAGTGTTGTACGACTGTTTAATTAAAACAAAGCACTCTGCAGTAAGATAATAAATCAAAGTATTGAGTGTGATTTCTGCCCGATGTCGGCTGGTTAACGGATCTGCTAAGTTGACTAATATAAATTTGGCTTTGAAGGAAACCCCGATCAATGGCGGCCTTACCGATGAGGGTCCTAAGGTAGCGGAATACCCTGGCCGTTAAATGCGGTCTTGCATGAATGATTTAACGATACAACAGCTGTCTCGATGATTGGCTCAGTGAAATTGGAATAACTGTGCAGATACAGTTTACCTCTAGTTAGACGAGAAGACCCTATGCAGCTTTACTGTTGCTAGTTATTGAATGTGATACTGCGAATTTTAGTGTATAAGGTAGTGTTAACACAATTGAAACACCTTTGTTTAGTATATCATATTGGTAGACAAAGTCTACGTGAAAGTTTCAAAGTATCCAAAAATCTTTGTTATAATCATTAACCTTCTTATGAAGGGACAATTGCTAGGAGGCAGTTTATGCGGGGCACAGATCCCATAAAAAGTACCTGGGTGTATCCAAAGTTAATTTAGTAAAGTTGTTATAACTTAGTTATGACAATTAAATATACTACTTTTGTATATTTTTTTTTTAGTTTGTTATTTCATGTAGCTTTAGCTATAACTAATCCAACTATATATCTATTAAGTTAGAACTAATAATTTTTTTTAAGTAAGATTTTATCTATATGGAAAATAGATGTATTTAAAACATTAAGAGAACTTATAAATTTGATAATAAAAACTTAAAATAAACGAGTTAAAAAAAATAACAATATAATCTATCTTTATAAATTATGCTTTCTAATGTTTTTAATTATATTGTTAGTACACTTAATTTATTAGAATTTAAGCTTAAGAAAATACACTAATAACATAATTATGATTAATACTTGTCAAGTTTAATGGCTTAATCTTGCTTTACTGTTTGACTTACACGTCTATCAGTCGCGTAAGCGGGGCATATGATCACAAGATGCAGTAAGGAAAGGTCTTGGATTTTTGAAAAAGCTACGCTAGGGATAAAATTTGTCCCCTATATTTTATGTGCAAAAAAGCATAATATATTTGTTTAATATGATTAATTTCAAGAAAAACTATATAGTTAACTTGAAGCGAAATTTACTTAAAGTAAAAACGTTCAACGACTAATCAATCATACATTTTTTTTTCTATTATATAATAAATCAACGTAATAGACTTGCCCCTACTAGGGGTTAAGCTAAAGGTAAATAAACTAAATACCAATAAAAAAAAAAAATAAATACATAAAAAAACCACATTTGCCTTTAAATAAATTGATTAAACATAATCTAGAAAATAATACACCTTTACTACTAAAGAAAAAAACTAAAAATATAATTATTAAACCTTTAACATATATACGAAATGATACAGGAAAAAGTAGACATTTTACTCCTGCGGCTCAAGAGTGATTTAATAGTATTTATGCATATAATAAAAATAGTATTAAATCTTTATCTATTGCAGATAAAAATCTTATGTATTTATTAAAAAGTTATTTTAATTCAAAAATAAAACATAAAATACTTAACACAAAAAGACAGCAGAAGGAGAAACCAATGCTCCCTAGACTTAGACGATTATCAGGTAAAAGAGTTTTTATAGGAAAAGGTGATTTAAAACATACAAGTTCGAGAGTAATCATTACTTTTTATGTTTATAACACAGAAAGTATGTTTTTAGCTAGAAAGCTAATGCAGCTTACGTTTGGTTTAGGTACTTTTATAGAAACAAAAATAAAATTAAAAAAAACAGTAGCTAAAGATAGTGAAGGAAATATAAAAATTACTTATAATAGATTATTTAATTTGAGGGAATACAAAAATTGACGTAAACATTATGAATGATATCTTTCGGATATGATAAGTCTTATTAATAAGCAAAGTTCTAAACTAAAAGCAATAAATAAATATTATAAGATTTTAAGAAGTTTAGTTTGAGCAAAACTTTTAACTAATGACCAAATATACTTAATGTTTAAGAATAAAGCTCAAAGTTTTTTTCCTAATAATTTCCCTAGTTTTAATTCTCAAATCGCAGTAGCTGGAAAAGAATATAAAAAAAATTGAGATCTTTATTTTAAGTTATTACAAGATAATAAATTAAAATTTGACGGGCTTTTTTTATCAAAACTTATTGATCTAATTCAACAAATTTATAATAAAAAAGTACAATTAAATATTGTAAATTTAAAAAAAATGCATTTGAATAGTGATATATATACACAAGCTGTATCATTAAAATTAAGAAACAGAGATAATAAATTATATAAAATTTTAAAAGCTTCTTTACGAAAAATAAAACTACCAGTTATAAGAAAAATAGCTGAAAAACAAAAAAAACCTAATAAAACTGAATTTTTTATTAATAGAATACGTAATAATACTATTAGTACTATGTTTTTAATAAAAAATAAAAAAACTAAAAATATTAATGATCGTTTACAAAATTTATTATTAAAATTTTTTCCTTTATCTGATAATTTAAAAATAAATGTTGTGCGTAGCAAGAAAAGATCTAAGAACGTTTCTTTAGAAAATTATGTTCTTAGATCTTTAAAACATTTAAATTTAAGAGGTGTAAGAGTAGAAGCTAAAGGTAGATTAACAAGACGTTTTACTGCTTCTAGATCCGTATTGAAAAGGAAATGAAAAGGTGGTTTAAAAAATGTAGATTCCTCTTTTAGAGGTTTATCTACTATAATGCTCAGAGGTATTGTTAAGTCAAATTTACAATACTCTACTATAAGTTCTAAGAATAGAAATGGGGCTTATGGTGTTAAAGGTTGAGTAAGTAGTAGATAATAAATTTTTATGTATGTGTGTTTATTCTTAAAATATTTTATTTTGTTTAATATGCTTAATTTCAAGAAAAACTATATAGTTAACTTGAAGCGAAATTTACTTAAAGTAAAAACGTTCAACGACTAATCAATCATACATTTTTTTTCTATTATATAATAAATCAACGTAATAGACTTGCCCCTACTAGGGGTTAAGCTAAAGGTAAATATGCTAAATACCAAACAAACAACAACAAAAAAAAAATAAATACATGAATAAAATTATGCCCATATTTAATGAAAATTTAATAAATATAACTTTAGAATCCGAATTATTGCCATCCTTCGTATTTGGTAAGAGTACTGCATCACCAGAAGAAATAAGAGCCAAAGAAAAAGAATTAGAAAAACAATTCAAAGAACTTAAAGAAAATCAAGAGGAGCGAAAGAAAGTCGACGAAGAGAATAGTATTCTAGGTGATAAGGATTCACCAAATGAAGCAAATTCTGCTGAGGAATTAGAGCAATGAGACGAGTTAATTCGACTTGGTAAAAAGACTATCGTGGATATTATTAATTGATTAGCAAATTAATATTTTATTAAATTAATATCTTCTCGTTCTATCTCATTTCCTTTAAGTATTTATTAAATAAAATTTTTTATCATACTTGTTTCCTTTAATTAATTTAGATAATTAATCTTTTTATCTTTAATTAGGGTAAAAAAAAAATTACTTTTTTATACTCTTAAATATTATATTTTTTTAATCTGGCGTTACTATATTTTTTTAATCTCGCATTACTATATTTATTTAATCTCGCGTTGCTATATTCTCATACATTCTCGTGTTACTAACTTCTATTATATAAAAAAAAAGAATGAATAAATAGTCTGAACCATTTTGTGAAAAATGGATAACATAATTGAACAGGCTAATTGCGCCAGGAAGTACAAATTGAGTGCGCAGTTTGGCACCTCGATGTCGGCTTGACTTATCCACATGAATGCAGGAATCATGAAGGGTTCGACTGTTCGTCGATTAATAAGTCACACGAGCTGGGTTAAATACGTCGTGAGACAGTATGGTTTCTATCTTCTAGAGGAAATTAGAATAAAATAAAGATAGCCCCCTCGTACGAAAGGAGCTGGGTATATTAACCTCTGGTTTACCTGTTGTTTATGTGCCCAATATTAATTTAAGTATAGTATTTTTTAATAAATTTTATACAGGGATGTTACTTTCACTTAAGTAAATTTATAGCATAGGCACGGCAGGAACGCTATGTTAGTTAAAAATAAGTGCTGAATGCATCTAGGCACGAAAGTTACTTTAAGATATTCTTAAATATACGTAGTTGAACACTACGAGAATTAGTAATAAATAGACTAATTGATATAATCTTTATATTTTTTATACGGATATTGTGTTTATCCTGTTTCTATTTATTACAGTTTATATAGGCTTTAGCTGAAAGAATTTAAATGTTTTTAGGTATAAAGTACTAATTTTATATATAACTGAATTTAATTGATATAATTGAAGGGGAATCATTTGTTGAAAACTGAAAACATCTACATTCTTTTAACCAAGTCTGGTTAGCATAAAAGTAATGTAGCTGTTTTGTAACCAGCTGAAGCAAGTGCGATACTTGCACTGGACTTTTATTAAAAAAAATAATAAAATTTTTAGGCCCTATAGTCAAGTGGTTAAGACATAATGTTTTCGTCATTACATACGAGGGTTCGATACCCTCTGGGGCTATTATGATTAATATATGTTTATAACAATAAATATATTATTGCGGATTGATGTAATAGTAACATAATTGGCTCATGTCCAATATATAGAGGTGCAAATCCTTTGTCCGCACGTTTAATAAATATAAAGGTTATAGCTTAATTGGTAAAGCAAGCTGCTCATGACAGCTGAGATGAGTGTTCAAATCACTCTGGCCTTAGCCAATATAATTATTATATATTTTATATCCGAGTGCTGGAACTGGTAGACAGGACGAACTTAAGCTTCGTTGATATAATATCATAGAGGTTCAAGTCCTCTTTCGGATAGATAAAAAACAATAATAAAAAAAAATAATTAATTAATAGAGAAAAAAAATAATTTTTTTTTATTAACCCTATTATTTCTTATGATAATCCTTATATTTAAAAAGGATAAATATTAAAAACTAATAAAAAAAAATTGGTATTTATAAATGAACACATAAAGAATCTGTAAAAAGCTATGTTGGTTCTGCTATAAATTTATCTCGCAGACTTAAAAATTACTATAATATATCCTATTTAGAGATAGAAATAAAAAAAAATAATAGTATGATTTATATAGCATTAATAAAATACGGTTATCCTTGGTTTAAATTAGAAATACTTGAATATTGTAATCCTTTTGTTTTAATTTCAAAGGAAGAATATTATATTGATTGTTTAAATCTCGAATATAATATAAAGACGGCGGGATCTCATCTGGATTTATATTTAGTTAAGTAAGTATTGAACTTATGTGTGCTGCATCTAAATTAGGTCGTAATCGCACTGAAGATGCAAAATTAAAAATAACAACAACAACAACAACAACAACAACAACAACAACAACAGCTGGTATTAACCAATCATACTCTGTTCTAGTTACTAATAATCCAGATAAATTCCCGTAATTTATATTTATACGAAAAGCATCTATATTTATTAGTATACATCATTCTTATATTGTAAAATGTATAAAAAATCATAGCTTATATTAATGTGAAAAATATACAATTAATGTAAAATATAAATAAATCTAGTTTTATTTTTTGATTAGTAATGATATTTATACTATTTTTTATAAATTTAGAATTTAGAGAAAATTGCTTATTTTTAAACATATATTAATAAGTATTTGTTATTATTTTATTTTTAATAAGGGGACATAGTTTAACTGGTAAAACTACGATTTTGCATATCGTTATTTCAGGATCGAGTCCTGATGTCTCCAATTCTACTCAAATTATCCATTATTGCTTAATAATAAATAGTTTAGGTAGAATTTAGAGGAAATTGCCTCTTTTTAAATATAAGCTCGAGAAGCTCAATTGGTTGAGCGGGGTCTTGAAGCGACCTAGGCTGTAAGTTCAAATCTTATCTCGAGCAATACTTCAATCCTTTTTATGTAATATAATTTTTACTTTAAATGTTTTGTTTATATTGGGTGTGTTCAATTGGCATCTTTAGTATAAAATTTTTGCAAATTAATAAAGTTATATTTGTAACTATAATATTATGTAATATAGCTACTGTTGTCAATACAAAATTAAATTTATTATATATTAAAATTAGAGATAAAAAGGTAATGATGGAATTGGTAGACATGAATAGCTTAGGACTATTTGATTTTTAAATTTTATCCGTTCAAGTCGGATTTACCTTATCTTAAATATAATCATTAATGTATTCAAAATGTTTATGTTGTTGACTAATCGGTAAGTCATAAATTTTTGGTATTTACCATTGGGTGTTCGAATCACTCCAACATAATTTAGTATATTGTATTTATATTGTATTTATATTGTATTTATGTTTTAAGGTGAATATAGTTCAATGGTAGAGCGACTGTATGTGGCACAGAAGATTCCCTGTTCAACTCAGGGTATTCACCCTTTATCTATTTTAAAGTAAGGTTTAAATAAAAGCCAGGGTAGTTTAATTGGTTAGAACATTAATTTCATGCATTAAGAATGAGAATTCAAATTTCTCCTCCGGCTGTCTAAATATAATTTTATATTTTTTATTTTAATTATATACAATATTATTTTTAATTTTGGGTCTATGTATAATCTTATACATAATTAAAGCATATTTGTATTTATAACCTAAATTGTTTTTAGTTTTAGGTTTACTTTAATCCAGTTTACTTTTTTTTGTTTTTTTTTACTAAACGATAATAAATTGAGGTGTCTATGTATATAAAACATTAAAGATAGGAATATGTATTTTTAATTTTTAACTCTATATTATTATATAAAAAGGGGAAGGAAAAATATATTTTTATTCTAGATAAATTTAACGGAGGGTAGAGAGGGTAGATAAAAAAAAGAATAATAACAAACAAATATATGTAGAATATATGAATAGAGACAGGTTATACCTAACCTAATTAATAAATTACAAGCTAACATGCATCATTATTCATATTTCATTAAATATTATTTATTTTGCACAAGGAAAAAAGGAAAATAATATAGTTTAAATGTGCTAAACTACAGGAAGTTAGCTTAATAGGTAAAGTTTATTTTATTTAAAAATAATAAAGTTCGATTCTTTTACTTCCTTAATGTTAATTTATTCTATATTATTTCTATTATTATCTAATGCCGTCACTTTAAGACGAGATAAATCTATACTTTTTAGTCGAGTTGCTTCAATTATACTGATTTATTGTTCATTACTAGCTGTTAAGAGTTTAATAATCCAAAATTCCTTTAAAGGTATGGGATTATTTGGTGGTTTATTTCATACAACTTCTATAACACAAATTTTTCAGATATTTATTTTTTTAATTAGCGCAATAATATTACAATTAACTGCCTTTTATCCTAGAAGAGTGTGGATCGCCGAATATTCATCTTTAAATAAATTATTTTTTTATAAACTATTATATTATAGAACTAAAATAGTAAATAAGATGGGAGAACAATTTAAAATTATTGAATACCCTTTAATATTATTATTTATAATCACTGGAGCTACATTTTTAGTATCAACCAGTGATTTAGTTTCTATTTTTATTTCCATTGAACTACAAAGTTATGGATTATATTTACTTAGTACATTATATCGTAATTCGGAGTTAGCTACCTCTGGTGGTCTTACTTACTTTTTGTTAGGTGGTTTAAGTTCATGTTTTATTTTATTGGGTACTGGTTTATTATATGCAAATTCTGGTACAACTAATTTAGATGGAATGTACGTAATAACTAGCTTAAGTGATTTAGCCAATGATATTACTAATAATCTTTTATATTGATATAAATCTTATTATATAAATTTTTCATTACTAATATTAAGCGTAGGATTCTTATTTAAAGTAAGCGCAGCACCTTTTCATTTTTGATCTCCTGATGTATACGATGCTATACCTACTATAGTTACAACATTTGTAGCTATAGTCGCCAAGATATCTATATTTATATTCTTATTAGAATTGGTGCATTATACAAGTAATACATTATTTAACTTCCAATTTAGTTGAACAAGTAGTTTATTAGTTAGTTCACTACTTTCTTTAATTATAGGGACAGTTGTAGGTTTAACGCAATTTAGAATAAAAAGGTTATTTGCATATAGTACTATCTCACATGTAGGTTTTATATTATTAGCATTAAGTATTAATAGTATAGAGTCAATCCAAGCCTTCATATTTTATTTAATGCAATATTCTATAAGCAATTTAAATGCATTTATTATACTTATAAGTATAGGTTTTTCTTTATATTTTTATATAAATGATAATAAGGAGTATAAAGAATTACCTGATAAAAATAATTCTCCAATACAGTTAATAAGCCAGATGAAAGGTTATTTTTATATAAACCCCGTTTTAGCCTTAAGTTTATCTGTTACAATTTTTTCTTTTGTAGGTATACCCCCACTAATAGGATTTTTTGCAAAACAGATGGTACTAAGTGCCGCATTAGATAGTGGTTATGTTTTCCTTGCTTTAGTTGCAATATTAACCAGTGTTATTAGTGCAGTTTATTATTTAAATATTATTAGACAAGTATTTTTTGATAAATCTGAATACAAAACAAATCCAGAACTGGTTAATATAAACTTACATGGAAATATTTTTAAGAATAATGTTTTAGTACAAAAGCTAACATTTAAAACAAAGAATATTATATTATCTAGTTCTTTAACTATTACTATATCCATTCTTACTTTAATAATACTTTTATTTATATTTATACCTAATGAATGATTAAGCATGGCTAATATATTAGCATTAATATTATTTAATTCTTAAATGACAAGTACTACTTTTTTCCTTATATTTATACCTGTATTAGCTATAATTTTATTAGCAGTTAATTTAATTTTCGCTCCACATAATCCTTACCAAGAAAAAAATAGTGCTTTTGAATGTGGTTTTCATTCTTTTTTAGGTCAAAATAGAACACAATTCAGTATTTCTTTTTTTATATTTGCACTTTTGTTCTTATTATTTGATTTAGAAATTCTTCTAGTCTATCCTTATGTAGTAAGTGCATATACAAATGGTATATATGGTTTAGTTATTATGTTAATTTTTTTTTTAGTATTAACATTAGGATTTGCATTTGAATTAGGTAAAAATGCTTTAAAAATAGATAGTAAACAAATGATTAATTTATTTAATAATAAACCTACAACATATTCTGTATTATGTTTATTATTTTTTTCACTAATTTGAAAACATTTGACAATCAAAAATATAATTAAAAATATAACTATTACTAATATTATTTTAGGTTTATTTGCTGTAATTATAATGGCTTTAATAAAACATTCTTTGCTACCTCCTTTTATAATGGCATTTTTACATTTACCACCCTCTCAATATTATGAATATATTATTTCGGGATCTTTAGCTTTAATGGTTAGATTAGGTATTAAGGGTGTAGTAATAGAAATAATAAAGGAAACAACTTTAAAGATGGATGGTATTTCCGGTCCTTCAGGTACTTCGGGTCCTTCAGGTACTTCGGGTCCTTCAGGTACTTCAGGTACTTCGGGTCCTTCAGGTACTTCAGGTACTTCGGCTCCTTCAGGTTTATCACAAAAGGATTGAATAGAAAGATCAAAAAGACAATCTATGCAAAATCTTACTTCTAGATCTGCAAAGTTATTTTTACCACAAGATGTTGTGAATGATCTTCATAATATGATAAAAAAATTAGAGACAAATCCTAAGTTGAATACTGAAGAGGCTCTTAGATTAAGTTCGTTCCGAAAAATGCGGAGGGAAAATATGGCGGCAGTTGAATGATTAAAAACATTACCTTTGGATGACCAAAGGAAATTTATGCAGAAGAAACAAAAAGAATGAGCTACTGATGAATTAATTAAAGGTTTTAGAAATTTTATGCATCCAATAAAACCAAATAATAATGATTTAATGGATATTGACACTATTACAAGTAGTAATGATGATAATAAAAATAATAATGATGATTTAATGGATATTGACACTAACACAAGTAGTAATGATGATAATAATAAAAAGAATTAAAAAAACTATAATCTACCTTTAGCTTCTACTCTTACGCCTCCCTCTTAAATTTAGATGTTTTAAAGATCTAAGAACGTTCCTTTAGAAAATTATGTTCATAGATCTTTGCTTGTACTATATATTTTTTCAAAAAATATATATTTTAAAATTATAGTACAAGCTGCTGGGTGTTGGTTTCTACAATTAATTAATAGAAAAAAAAAAGGAAATATATGTTAAAGAGATTATATCTAAGTTTATTCATTACTTGTGATGCGCCTAGTCCTTGAGGATTATATTTTCAGGATAGTGCTACACCACAAATGGAAGGATTGGTGGAATTACACGACAATATTATGTTTTATTTGGTTATTATATTATTTGGTGTAGGTTGAATAATGATATCTATAGTTAGAAATTATAATAATGTTAAATCACCTATATCTCATAAATATTTAAATCATGGTACATTAATAGAATTAATATGAACAATTACACCTGCTTTAATATTAATATTGATAGCTTTCCCTTCATTTAAATTATTATATTTAATGGATGAAGTTAGTGATCCAGCTATGTCTGTATTAGCAGAAGGTCACCAATGATATTGAAGTTATCAATACCCTGATTTCTTAAATGCAGATGAAGAATTTATAGAATTTGATTCATATTTAGTACCAGAGTCTGATTTAGATGATGGAGCTTTAAGAATGCTAGAAGTAGATAACAGAGTTATCCTTCCGGAATTAACACACGTTAGATTTATTGTTACAGCGGCAGATGTTATTCATTCTTTTGCTTGTCCTGCTTTAGGTATTAAGTGTGATGCTTATCCTGGTAGATTAAATCAAGTTTCGGTTCTTATTAATAGAGAAGGGACTTTTTATGGACAGTGCTCGGAAATATGTGGTATTTTACATAGTTCTATGCCCATAGTTATCGAATCCGTAAGCATAGAAAAGTTTTTATCTTGATTAGAAGAACAATAGTTAATAAATTAGTTAATATAATGCTTATTATTTTTAACGATAATTGTACAAATGTAATTCCTAAACCCCCTTTTGATGGAGATTAACGCCAAGAGGGAAGAGGGAAGAGGGAGAAGGGAGGAGGGTAGAGGGAAGAGGGAAGAGGGAATTGCAGGCTTATTTGCGAGGTTTATGTAGCTTTTAAAGTGGTTATATAGTAGTCTAATTTAAATTTAAATATTCTTCAGTTTTATGTTTAATTTATACGTTATTAAGTTTTAAGTTTAATAATTATTATAGATAATATGTAAAAAAAAAAAGTAATTTAATGCTATATACATAAAAATATAACTCTCATTAGCTCAAGGGTAGAGCAGGATATTTCTAATATTTAGATTTAAGCTCGATTCTTAAATGAGAATTTGATAATTCGGATCTAAAAAAAAAATGAACGAATAAAAAGAATTTATTAGTTTTATTTCACATTATGCTTTATATTAAATAATAAATAACTTATATTTAAACAATTACAATTTTATTGTATAATTAAAAGTTATTTTTAACCTAAAATCAACAAATAATAAAATTAAAGAAAATTATTCTATATTTAGAAAAATAAACAAACACGTAATGAAAAGAAGCATAAATATAAATAGCAAAAAGTACCTAAAACATCTACAAAAAAGAAACATACATATAAATAGTAAAAAAAAAAATAGATTATTATATTCGGACTTAGTGGTTAGAGGAAACACAGTTTATCGCGTATTACGAAATGTCGGGGGTGATCTAGCTACTTTTTCTAGTACTACTAATTTATTTTCCCCTAACTCAGGATCCGAAAATGAAAATGAAAATGAAAATGAAAATGAAAATGAAAATTCAGAAATAGGGGAAAACTCGGATAATAACTCACCTTCAATCGATGATGATGGGAGTGGCTACGGAACAGATTCCAATAGATCCTGATTTGAAGAAGGTGCTAATGCTATGATGGTCCATCCTGTAAGAGAGATTCCTGAAGATCACTTACGGAGATATATTGAAGATACAGGCGAAATACTTGAGTATCCTATAGAAATTGTAGACCCTGCCGAGGAAGGAGCCACCGAAATATTACAAGAATATTCTGATCGGCATGAAGAATTAAAGGAAGAATTGAATAGACGCGAGCGTGAAGGTTGAACTAACTTACCTGACTCTGACTCTGAAGATTCAGAATCCAATACTAACAATAATCCAGAAAATGCTTCTGGTGTTAATAAAGATTCAGAATCCAATACTAACAATAATCCAGAAAGTGCTTCTAGTGTTAATAAAAATTCTGAATCTTCAACTAAAAGGAAGTTTGAAGATGAATCGGAATCTAGTATACAACCACCTAAAAAATCTAAACAAGATAGTAGCGATATTACAGGTGAAACAGAGCCTTTTGATTTTTGAGGAGGGGATGACTAATTTTCGGAACCGTGGGGGAAACAAATAGAGCTCCCTTTGATCTGGCGGAGGCTGAATCAGAGCGAGCTTGTTAGTGATTTTATGACAGAACATGCCGTTGTCATTGTTGTTGTTGTTGTCGTTGTTGTTGTTGTTGTTGTTGTTGTCGTTGTTGTTCTCGTTGTTGTTATATTTTACCATTAAATTAAGATCTCTATGTTTTTTTTTTAAGGTATTTATATAAATATTTTTATACCCTAAAAGTATAAATTATCTTTTAAAAAAGATAATTTATCTATAAAGATAATTTATCTATTCGTTTTCTTTTTCTTAGCCGAATATGCTAGCATTGTTTTAGGTATAAATATGAAAAAAAAAATATATAATTATTTTTAACAATCTTATTTATTTAGGTCTATTTTTATGACCCTTTTTTATAATTATGAAAAAAAAAAAATATATAATGAATTTATCCTTAATACTTTTCTTAATCGGAATTTTAGGTTTCGTTTTAAACAGAAAAAATATAATATTAATGCTTATTTCAATTGAAATAATGCTATTAGCTATTACATTCTTAATATTGATAAGTTCACTTAGCTTTGATGATATATTAGGCCAAACATATGCTATATATATAATAGCGATAGCTGGTGCAGAATCAGCAATAGGTTTAGGTATTCTAGTTGCATTTTATAGATTAAGAGGAAGTATCGCAATAGAATATAAATAATGTATTTAGCCATAATTACTTTACCTTTATTAGGATCAATAGTATCCGGCTTTTTTGGTAGAAAAGTCGGAGTTAGCGGAGCACAATTAATTACATGTACAAGTGTAATTGTAACAACTTTATTGGCAATAGTTGCCTTTTTGGAAGTAGGTTTAAATAACATACCAGTATCTATAAATCTGTTTAGATGAATTGATAGTGAATCTCTTAATGTTCTATGAGGTTTTCATTTTGATAGTTTAACAGTGTCTATGTTGATACCTGTTTTAATAGTTAGTTCTTTAGTTCATATATACTCTATAGGATATATGAGCCATGATCCACACAATCAAAGATTTTTCAGCTATTTAAGTTTATTCACTTTCATGATGATTATACTTGTTACAGCTAATAATTTTTTACTGATGTTTGTAGGATGAGAGGGTGTAGGTATTTGTTCATATCTTTTGGTAAGTTTCTGATTTACCAGAATAGCGGCAAATCAAAGTTCTATGTCTGCTTTCTTAACTAACAGAGTAGGTGATTGTTTTTTAACTATAGGTATGTTTGCTATACTATGATCATTTGGTAACATTGATTATAGTACAGTATTCTCATTAGCACCTTTTGTTAATGAAAACATAGTTACAATTATAGGTATATGTTTATTAATTGGAGCTATGGCTAAAAGTTCCCAGGTTGGATTACACGTTTGATTACCTATGGCTATGGAAGGTCCTACACCTGTTAGTGCTTTAATTCACGCGGCTACTATGGTTACCGCGGGTGTATATTTATTAATGCGTACAAGTCCTTTAATAGAATATAGTTCTACTGTATTAATATTATGTTTATGATTAGGAGCAATAACTACAGTTTTTAGTTCACTGATAGGTTTATTCCAACAAGATATTAAAAAAGTTATCGCCTATTCCACTATGAGTCAATTAGGAATGATGGTGATAGCTGTCGGTTTGTCTTCATATAATATAGCTTTATTTCATTTAGTTAATCATGCTTTTTATAAAGGATTATTATTCTTAGGCGCAGGAGCTGTTATTCATGCGGTTGCTGACAATCAAGATTTTAGAAAATATGGTGGATTAAGACCATTTTTACCTTTAACTTATTCTGTAATGTTAATAGCAAGTCTTAGTTTAGTTGCTTTCCCTTTTATGACAGGATTTTATAGTAAAGATTTTATATTAGAATCCGCTTATGGACAATTCTATTTTAGTGGTACAGTTGTCTACTTTATAGCTACTATAGGTGCCATGTTTACTACTCTATACTCAGTAAAAGTTTTATATTTAACTTTTTTAACAAATCCTAATGGACCAGTTGTTAATTATAAAAATGCTCATGAAGGTGATATATTTATGAGTTTACCATTAATTATACTAGCTATTTTCTCTATATTCTTTGGTTATATAACTAAAGATATATTTATAGGATTAGGTTCTGCTTTTTTTTCTGATAATAGTTTAT
>Ga0073909_10000041_pt1 | contig 48841 bp, 47 predicted proteins | sample Coa_R1_6_FD_66439 | JGI IMG/M metagenome (GOLD analysis project Ga0073909, IMG submission 66439) | Surface soil microbial communities from Centralia Pennsylvania, which are recovering from an underground coalmine fire. - Coalmine... | ecosystem: Environmental > Terrestrial > Soil > Unclassified... | reverse complement strand
TATGACGTGGACCCGCGCGACGAGGGCAGCACGCTGGCGACCTACCTGCGCGCCCGGGATGAGCTCGTCGACCAAGGTGAGTCGCAGACGGCTGCCGAGGTCGGTGTCCTGGAGGTGTTCGCGGACTTCGCGGAGCTGAGCCGCAACCGGCCGGCGGGCGAGGACGAGCACCTCGAGCACCGGGTGCACAGCCCGCGCGAGCACTTCCACACCTACCTGCAGAGCCTGGACGCCGACCGGGCCACGCTGCCGGACTCGTTCCGCAGCAAGCTGCTGCGCGTCCTGCGCCACTACGGGATCGACAGCCTCGACCGGACGCCGGCGCTGGAGGAGGCCGTCTTCCGGATGTTCCTCGCCCAGCAGCGGACCGCTCCGGACCTGTCCATCGGCACCGCGATCCTCGAACGCTGGGCTGCCGAACCCGTCCCCACCGGGCCCGGGGCCGACGCGTCGAGGGACATCCTCGACCGACTGGCCCGTGCCACCCAGCGGCGCTTCCCGGTACTCGCCGACCTGGCCCGCAGCGTGCGCTTCGCCTGGTTCGACCAGCCCGCCGTCGAGGCCGACCGGGCCGGCGTCCTCTCCAGCGCCCGCGAGCAGGTCGCGTCGCTGGCCGCGGACCCCGCGGCCCCGGACCGTCCGGAGCGGATCGACGCACTCGCCGCCATCCCCGAGCAGATCGTGCGGTTCCTCTGCGAGCGGCTCGCGACCGGCATACCGGACAACGAGCCGATGCTCGAGGTGCTGATCCGCCGGCACTACCTCGAGTACGCCCTGGAGAACGTCCGCGAGGAGTCGATCGACGGGCGCCCGTTCGCCCTCGCAGACTACGTGCTGGACGACCGCGACACACACCTCGTCTCGACGGTGGGCCGGGTCGGCGAGCTGGTCGCCGGCAGCCCGCTCGTCCGCGACGTGACCGCGGAGGTGGATCGGCGACGCGACGGTCAGCAGGCCGTCGCCGACCTCTACCTCGCCTGGCCGGAGGCGCCCGAGGACCCCGACGAGGTGTCCGCCGCCCTGGCGGCCACCCTGTCCCAGCTGCCGTTCACCGGAACGGTCCGACGGGTGGCCATCGCGCTGTGCACCGGCCGCCCCGGCCCGATCGGCTACTTCACGTTCCGCCCCGACGGCTCCGGCGCGGTCGCCGAGGACCGGCTCGTCCGCGGCATGCACCCCATGGTCGGACGCCGGCTCAACCTGTGGCGGCTGCGCGACTTCGACGTGGAGCGGCTGCCTGCGCCCGAGGACGTGCTGCTCTACCACTGCACCGCCAAGGGCAACCCGTCCGACGCCCGGCTCGTCGCCATGGTCCAGGTGCGGCAGGTGTCGGTCGTGCGTGACGAGGACGGCACCGTCGTCTCGCTCCCGCACGTCGAGCGAGCCGTCGGCAACAGCCTCGAGGCGATCCGACGCGGCCGGGCCGCGCTGGGCGCGACGGGTGGCCGGCTCGATGCCAACCTCGTGTGGGTGCACCTGTGGCCCGTCGTCGAAGCGCCCCTGGAGCAGCTCACGGCCCTGCAGTCCAAGATCGCGCCGATGGCGGTCGGGGCCGCCGTGGCGGAGGTCGCGGTCCAGGGCCGGGTCGTCGCACCGAGCGGCGATGTGGTGCCGATCGTGGCCCGGTTCATCTCCCAGCCCGGTTCGGGGATCGAGACCTCGATCGAGTCGCCGCCCACCGAGCAGGTCCTGCCGCTCGACGAGTACGCCGAGAAGGTCCAGCGGGCCCGTCGACGCGGCATGGTCTATCCCTATGAGCTGGCCTCGTTCGTCGCCGGGCGCGACGGCACGGTCGTCGAGTACGACCTCGACGACACCGGCACGCAGCTCGTCCCGGCCGGCCGACCGTACGGGCACAACAAGGCCGGGATCATCGTCGGCGTCGTGACCACGCCGACCAACCTGCACCCCGAGGGCGTGACCCGGGTGCTGCTCTGCGGCGACCCGACCAGGGCACTCGGCGCGGTCTCCGAGCCCGAGTGCTCGCGCATCATCGCCGCCATCGACCTCGCCGAGTCGCTGGGTGTGCCCGTCGAGTGGTTCGCCCTCTCGGCAGGGGCGCGCATCGCGATGAACTCCGGCACGGAGAACATGGACTGGGTCGCCCGCGGCCTCAAGCGGATCATCGAGTTCACCCAGGCAGGCGGCGAGATCAACATCGTCGTCGCCGGCATCAACGTCGGCGCCCAGCCCTACTGGAACGCCGAGGCGACGATGCTCATGCACACCAAGGGCGTCCTCGTCATGACCCCGGACAGCGCGATGGTCCTCACCGGCAAGCAGTCGCTCGACTTCTCCGGCGGCGTGAGCGCCGAGGACAACTTCGGTATCGGCGGCTACGACCGGGTCATGGGCCCCAACGGGCAGGCGCAGTACTGGGCGTCCGACCTCGCCGGGGCGCGCGACATCCTGATGGCGCACTACGAGCACACGTATGCCGCGCCGGGAGACAGCGGACCCCGCCGGGCGCCCACGAGCGACCCCGCGGACCGCGACGTCACGGTATACGCCCACGTCGTCGACGGAAGCGACTTCACGACGGTCGGCGACATCTTCTCGGCAGCGACCAACCCCGACCGCAAGAAGCCCTTCGACATCCGGACCCTCATGCACGCGGTCGTCGACCAGGACCACGAGACGCTCGAGCGGTGGGCGGGGATGGCCGATGCCGAGACGGCCGTCGTCTGGGACGCGCACCTCGGCGGTATGCCGGTCTGCCTGCTCGGCATCGAGTCCAAAAGCGTTCCGCGGCGCGGGTTCCCGCCCTCCGACGGGCCGGACACCTACACCGCGGGCACGCTGTTCCCGCGGTCCTCCAAGAAGGCCGCGCGAGCGATCAACGCGGCGTCGGGCAACCGGCCGCTCGTCGTGCTGGCCAACCTGTCCGGCTTCGACGGGTCACCGGACTCGATGCGCGCGCTCCAGCTGGAGTACGGCGCCGAGATCGGCCGGGCCATCGTCAACTTCGACGGTCCGATCGTCTTCGTCGTCGTCTCGAGGTACCACGGGGGCGCGTTCGTCGTGTTCTCCAAGGCGCTCAACCCGCGGATGACGGTGCTCGCCATCGAGGGGTCGTTCGCGTCGGTCATCGGCGGTGCGCCGGCGGCGGCGGTCGTCTTCGCCCGCGACGTCGATGCCCGGACCGCCGAGGACGAGCGGGTCAAGGAGGTCCAGACCCGGCTCGACGCGGCCACCGGGGCCGACCGGGTGCGCCTCGGGGCCGAGCTGGCCGAGCTGCGCACCAGCGTGCGCGCGGAGAAGATCGGCGAGGTCGCGACCCAGTTCGACGGCATACACAACATCCATCGGGCCGTCGAGGTCGGCTCGGTCGACGAGGTCATCTCGGCGAGCGAGCTGCGTCCCAAGATCATCGCGAGCCTGGAGGCCGGCCAGCGAGGTTGAACTACCCCGAGGACCCGATAGCTTCGTGCCAGGGGTAGCACTGAGGGGTGACCGGCATGGTGATGACCCTGGAGTTCGCCGTGCTGTTCATGGCGATGCTCGCCGTGGTGCAGCGCCGGACCGGCTTGGTGGAGCGGGCCTTGTGGTGGCCGCTGCCGCGCGCCGCGGTAGGTCTGTGGCTGAGCGTCGCGGTGGTGTCGGCGCTGCAGTTCATCGTGATCGGCTGGTACGACGCGTTGGCACGCGACCCGGACCAGATCCTCCACCACGGTCAGATCTGGCGACTGCTCACCGCCATGTTCGTCCAGGACGGCTGGGCTGCCGGCACGACCCTCAACCTCATAGTGCTGGCCCTGGCGGCCGTGCCCGCGGCCCGGTACTTCGGCGCGCTGGCGATGTGGCTGGTCTTCCTGGGCGGTGGCATCGGGTTCAACCTCCTGGGCGCACTGTTCGACTCGAGCGGAGCGGGCAACTCGGGTGCCACCATGGGAATGGTGTGTGCGCTCGTGGGTCACACTGCCGTCGCGAGCCTCGTGCGACGCGGGAGCGTCGCCCCGCCGGTGATCGCGCTGTCGATCCTGCCGCTGCTGGTGGGCGCGGCGGCCTGGGCGTTCTTCGACTACCACGGCGAGGCCGAGGTGCTCGGCTGGCTGATCGGAGCGGCGTTGGGCGCGCTGGCCCCGACCCGGTTCCCCAAGGCGCGCGCGCTCACGGTCAGGGGCTGAGCCTGCCGGCTGCCATCGTCCGGACCCGGCAACTTGCCTGCGCACCCGAGAAGGCAACTCGGGCGCAGAGGGCCCTAGGCCGAGAACCCGATAATTTTGGGAGGTGAGGCGCGGAGCCCGTCGAAGGCCATCGCCGTCACGGCGTCGGCGAGGGCGTCGGGAGCCACTGGACCGTCCGGCCGGTACCACTCGACGAGGGAGTTGACGCTGCCGAAGAGCAGTCGACTGATCACCGCGGGAGGCAGGTCGCCGCGGATGGTGCCGTCGGTGACGGCATCGGCGACGAGGCTCGCGAGGGCGGTGTCGATCGCCCGCCGCCGCGCGAGGGCGGAGAGCTCCACCGGGCTGTTGCCGCGGACCCGCAGCAGCAGGGTGACCGCCGGCTGGTGGGCGATGAGCACCTCGACACTGCGCCGGACGGCATACCGAAGACGTTCGTATGCCGTGGAGCCGGTCTCCCTGCGGGTCTCGGTGACGAGCCGCTCGAGCCCGGCGAGAGCTTCGTCGAGCGCCTCGGCGAGGAGAGCCTCCTTGCCGGGGACGTGGTGGTAGAGCGCCGACTTCGTGACGCCGAGAGCGGTCGCGAGGTCGCCCATGCTCGTGCCGTCGTAGCCCTGGCTGTTGAACAGCTCGATGGCGCAGCGCAGAACGGCCGCCTGGTCGTGGCCCGGCCGGCCGCGGCGAGCTCGGCCGGCGGCGGCCCGGGCTTCGGCGCTGGTGGCTGTGCCGGCGTCGGTGCTCACCAGGCGTAGAACCCCAGACCGGTCTTGCGACCGAGCTCCCCGCGAGCAACCTTGTCGCGCAGCAGTTTTGGTGGCTCGAAGCGCGGGCCGACCTCGCGGGCGAGGTGCTCGGCGATGGCGAGCCGGACGTCGAGCCCGACGATGTCGGTCGTCCGGAGTGGGCCGACCGGGTGTCGGTAGCCCAGCGTCATCGCCGTGTCGATGTCCTCCGCGCTCGCCACTCCCTCCTCGAGCATCCGGATCGCCTCGAGGGCGATGGCCACGCCGAGCCGACTGCTCGCGAAGCCGGGGGCGTCGTGGACCGTGATCGCGGTCTTGCCGAGGGCCGTGACCCAGCCCCGAGCCGCCTCGGCGAGGGTCGGGTCGGTGGCTGGGCCGACGACGATCTCGACCAGGTCGCTCGCCGGGACGGGGTTGAAGAAGTGCAGCCCGATGAGGTGCTCGGGTCGTTGGAGGTCGGCAGCGATGGCGCCGATCGACAGCGAGCTGGTGTTCGTCGCGAGGGCGGCGGCGGGGGCGACTGCCTCGACGGCGGAGAGCACCAGCAGCTTGAGGTCGACGTCCTCGGGGACCGCCTCGATGACCAGGGTGCAGTCGGCGAGCGCGCCGGGGTCGGTGGTCTCGGTGAGCCGGGCCAGGACGACCTCGACCCCGTCGTCGAGGAGCCCTCGCTCGGCAGCTCTGGTCAGGCTCTGGTGGACCCGTTGGTATGCCGCGTCGGCGGCTTGGATGGTGGTCTCGACGACGACCACGCTCGAGCCGGCGAGGAGGAAGGCGTGCGTTATGCCGGCACCCATCCGGCCGCCGCCATAGACGCCGACGTGGGTCGGGAGCTCAGGGGAGTATGCCGCACGCTCAGGCATCGAAGTCCACCGTCACCTTCTCGCTCACCGGGTGGGTCTGGCAGGTCAGGACGAAACCGGCCTCGACCTCGGCCGCCTCGAGGGCGTAGTTGCGGCGCATGTCGACCTCGCCATCGCGGACGAGGGCGCGGCAGGTGCCGCACACGCCGCCTTTGCAGGCGAAGGGGACGTCGGTCCGCGTCGCCTGCGCGCCGTCGAGGATCGAGGTGTCGCGCGACATCGGTGCCGTCGAGGTGACCCCGTCGAGGGTGACCGTCACCTCGCTCGTCTCGCCGCTGAGGACGGCGTCCGGGCGGTGCAGCTCGGGCGGTGGTTCGTCGACGAAGAACAGCTCGGCGTGGATCCGGTCGGGTCGCACACCGAGGTCCTCGAGCACCTCGCGGGCCGCCTTGGTCATCTCGAACGGGCCGCAGAGCCAGACGTCGTCGATCGCCTCCAGGGGGACGAGCAGGTCGACGAGCCGACGGAGTCGGTCCGCGTCGAGGCGGCCGGAGAAGAGCTCGACGTCGCGTGGCTCGCGGGAGAGCACATGGACGAGCTGCAGCCTTGGGCCGCAACGGTTCTTGAGGTCGGCGAGCTCTTCGGCGAACATGACCGATCCGGTGGTCCGGTTGCCGTAGAAGAGCGTCACCTCGGCGCTCGGGTTGGCCAGTACGGAGGTGGCGATGGAGAGCATCGGAGTGATGCCGGAGCCGGCGGCGATGCACAGGTGCCGGCCGCCGGCGGCGGGGTCGGCTCGGAAGGAGCCGTGCGGGGTCTGCACCTCGATGACGTCACCCGGGCGGACATCGCGGACCAGCCAGCGGGAGAACAGCCCGTCCGGGATCTCGCGCACGCCGATCCGAGGGCGGGTGCCAGCGGGGGCACAGATCGAGTAGGTGCGCCGCTCCTCGCGACCGTCCACCGTGCGGCGCAGGGTGAGCGACTGGCCGGGTGCGAAGTCGTAGGCCGCGGCCAGGTCCGGCGGCACGTCGAAGGTGACGGCGGCTGCGTCGTCGGTGAGTGGGTCGACGGCGTGGACGGTGAGGGCGTGGAACCGCGGCGGCTGGCGCCTCGCGGGTGCGACGAGCAGGCTCGGGGAAGCGGTCACTCAGATCTCCTTCACGTGCTCGAACGGCTCACCGCACGCACCGCACCGGTACAAGGCCGTGCAGGCGGTCGGGCCGAACTCGGAGGAGAGCTGCGCGGCATACGAACCGCAGTGCGGGCAGGTCAGGGAGCGGCGAACTGGCATGAGGTTCAAGGCGATCGGACCCGTATGCCGGGTGGCCGGCCCGGGTGCGGACAGGCCGTGGGCGGCAAGGGCAGCCCGTCCGGCGGGGGTGATGTCGTCGCTGCTCCAGGCCGGGGCGAGGACGACCTTGACGGTGGCCGTGAGGCCCTCGTCGGCAAGCGTACGGACGAGGTCGTCCCGCATCGAGGCCATGGCCGGGCAGCCGGAGTAGGTCGGGGTGATCGACACGGTGACGTGGTCCCCCTCATCGACGTCGACGGCGCGCAGCACGCCCAGGTCGGCGAGGGTGAGCATCGGCAGCTCCGGGTCGACGACCCGAGCCGCCGCGGCATACGCGGTGTCCCGGACCGTTGCTCTGTGACCCAATTGTTCCGGTACACACGCGCGGTTGGTGACTACCGGAACAATTGGGTCAGTTAATGACGTGCTCCGGGTCACGGCGTCACCACCGGCCGCTCGGGTGGGCGCGGGCCACTGACTGCATCTCGCCGAGCAGCTTCGAGAAGGCCTCGGTGTGGCTGCCGTCGCGACCGCGCAGCCCCCGGACGGCGACCATCGGGGCGATGTCGGGGGTCTCGACGCCGCTGAGGGCGAAGACCTGGGCGAGGACGACGGCGACCTCGTCGGCGACGCCGGCCGGGTCGACGCCGACACCGACCTCTGCCATCCGGGTCTCGACCTCATGCGGGACGAACAGCTCGGCATACAGCGGCCACACGGTCCGCAGGGCAGCGTCGATCCGGCGGCGGGACTCCTGCGTCCCCCGGGCGAGGGTGAGGAACCAGCGGCCGGCGTAGTCGCGGTGGTAGGCCAGCTCCTTGACTGCCTTGGCGGCAACGGCCGCGAGGACCGCGTCCCGGCTGTCGCGCAACCGCTCCATCAGTGCCAGCCGGGCCGTGGCGAGGACGAGCGCCTTGACGACGGTGACCGCGAAGTCGCCGTTGTCGGTCTCGGTGAGCCGGGCGTTGCAGAACTGGCCATCGGTCCGGAAGAAGGCCAGCGCGTCCTCCGGCGGAACGGGCGAACCCGCCGGCAGCGAAGGGACGAGCGAGGGGTCGGCAGCCGCGGCCCGGGCGAGGAGCAGCCGGGCCTGGCCGAGCAGGTCGAGGGAGATGTTGGCGAGGGCGATGTCCTCCTCGAGGTCCGGCGCGTTGCTGCACCACTCCGAGAGCCGGTGCGAGGCAATGAGCGCGTCGTCGGCGAGCATCAGGCAGTAGACGCCGAGGTCATGGCCGTCGACGCCGTCGGGGATCGTCGTGTCGACACCGGCCAGCGGGTCCTCGAAGTCGGTGCCGAACGCCCAGTGCGAGGGGTCGCCGCCGAGCAGGCCGTCGAAGACCGAGCCGTGCTCAGAGTTGGGATCCGGCGCGGAATGACTTGCGGGAGTGAGGTCTTCGGTCATGTCCGTCATCACATGTGGGGGACGTTGTCGGGGATCTCGTAGAAGGTCGGGTGCCGGTAGACCTTGTCGTTGCTCGGCCCGAACATCGGGTCCTTCTCGTCCGGGCTGGACGCGGCGATGAGGTGGCTCTGGACGACCCAGATGCTCACGCCCTCGTTGCGCCGGGTGTAGACGTCGCGCGCGTGTCGCAGCGCCATGTCGTCGTCGGCGGCGTGCAGCGACCCGACGTGGACGTGGTTGAGCCCGCGCTTGCCCCGGACGAAAACCTCATAGAGCGGCCACTCGGCGCGCACGTCGTTGGTCACGCTCGGACTCCCGTCTCGCGCTGGCTTGCGTCTGCGGATGTGGGGGCGGGGACCCCCAGATCCGCAGACGCAAGGGACGCGGCATACGCCGTCGCCGCCTCGCGCACCCAGGCCCCGGCCTCGTGCGCTCGGCGCCGGTGGGCGATCCGCTGGGCGTTGCACGGGCCGTTGCCCCGGACGACGGCCATGAACTCGGTCCAGTCCGGCTCGCCGAAGTCGTGCGCGCCGCGCTCGGGGTTCCAGCGCAGCTCCGGGTCGGGGAGGGTCACCCCGAGGGCAGCGGCCTGCGGCACGGACATGTCGACGAACCGCTGCCGCAGCTCGTCGTTGCCGTTGCGCTTGATGCCCCAGGCCATCGACTGCGCCGAGTTGGGGGACTCGTCGTCGGGCGGCCCGAACATCATCAGTGCCGGCCACCAGAACCGGTCGACCGACTCCTGCACCATGGCCCGCTGCTCGTCGGTGCCGCGCATCATGGTCATGAGCAGCTCGTAGCCCTGGCGCTGGTGGAAGGACTCCTCCTTGCAGATCCGGATCATCGCCCGCCCGTAGGGACCGTAGGAGGTCCGGCAGAGCGGAACCTGGTTGCAGATCGCGGCGCCGTCGACGAGCCAGCCGATGGTGCCCACATCGGCATACGAGAGCGTGGGGTAGTTGAAGATCGAGGAGTACTTCTGCCGGCCCTCGATGAGGTTGTCGGTCAGCTCGCCCCGGGAGACGCCGAGGGTCTCGCACGCGGAGTACAGGTAGAGCCCGTGCCCGGCCTCGTCCTGGACCTTGGCGAGCAGGATCGCCTTGCGCCGCAACGAGGGAGCGCGGGTGATCCAGCCACCCTCGGGCTGCATGCCGATGATCTCGGAGTGCGCGTGCTGGGCGATCTGCCGGACCAGGGTCCTCCGGTAGCCGTCGGGCATCCAGTCGCGCGGCTCGATCCGGTCGCCCCGGTGCACGGTGGCGTCGAAGCCCGCCTCGAGCTCGGTGGTCGTCACTGACATGTGGTCCTCCGGCAGGTCCCGCGCGAATAACTGACCGATCGGTCGGTAATAGTCTCGCATGGGTGGGACCGGCTCGCAATCGCCAATTCTCCCGGGGCGTCGGGGCCTCTCGTATGCCGCGTGCCCGGGCGGCGCGTCGCGGCCCCTCGACCGGGGTGGGCCGGATGAGCGATGCTGGGGCCATGGATCCCGCCGACGCGTTCGCGTCCGCCGCCGACCTCGGGGCGCGGCTGGCGGAGACCGGCTACGTCGGTGACGACGCCCTGGCCACCGTCGCCTGGCTGGGCCTGCGGCTGCACCGGCCGCTGCTCCTCGAGGGTGAGCCGGGGACCGGCAAGACCGCGCTCGCCGAGGCGCTGGCCGAGGCGCTCGACCTGCCGCTCGTCCGGCTCCAGTGCTACGAGGGCATCGACGCGACCCAGGCCCTCTACGACTGGGACTTCCCGCGCCAGATCCTCCACCTGCGCGCGGTCGAGGCCACGGCCGGCGCCGGTTCCGACCTCGGCGACGTCGAGGACTCGCTCTTCGACGAGCGGTTCCTCCTGTCCCGGCCGGTGCTCCGTGCCGTCCGCGAGGCGCCGGTCGTCCTCCTCGTCGACGAGATCGACCGGGCTGACGACGAGTTCGAGGCGTTCCTGCTCGAGGTGCTCTCGACCTGGCAGGTGACCATCCCCGAGCTGGGCACGGTCAGCGCCACCACCCCGCCGGTCGTCGTCCTCACCTCGAACCGGACCCGGGAGCTCCACGACGCACTCAAGCGGCGCTGTCTCTACCACTGGATCGACCACCCGGGCCTGGCTCGCGAGATCGCCATCGTGCGGAGCCGGGCGCCCGAGGTCGGGGTCGCGTTGGCCCAGCAGGTCGTAGGCCTCGTCCAGCGGGTCCGCGCCGAGCCGGGGCTGCTCAAGCCGCCCGGGGTCGCCGAGACCCTCGACTGGGCCCGCGCACTCGCCGAGCTGGGCGCGCGTGAGGTCGACCTCGAGCGGGCCGCGGCCACCCTCGGCGCGGCGATCAAGTACCGCGAGGACGCCCTCCGCGTCCGCGAGGCTCTCGAGCGGATCCTCGGCGGATGACCGCGCCGACCACTCACTCCGCCGACGAGGTGCTGCTCGGCTTCGCCCGGGCCTGCCGTGCCGCGGGCCTGCCGGTGACGGCCGACCGGGAGCGGACCTACCTGACGGCCTGCGCCGCCGTCGGGGTCGCCGACGCCGCCGGTGTCCACATCGCCGGTCGTGCCACCCTCTGCTCGACGCCCCAGGACCTCGACCGGTATGACGCCGTGTATGCCGCGTGGTTCGGCGGGCCCGCGCCCTCCGTCTCGCGCGCCCCCCGGCCTGCGCCCCCGGTCACCGCTGCTCCGTTGACCGACCCGGACCACGATGGGCGCGGCGGGCCGGACGAGGACGACTCGGACATCGTCCGCGCGACGGCGAGTGCGACAGAGGTGTTGCGGCACAGGGATATCGCCGAGCTGAGCGCCGCTGACAAGCGCCGACTGGCCGCGCTGTTCGGAGCGCTCAAGCCGGTGTCTCCCACCCGCCGGTCGCTGCGGCATACGGGATCGAACCACGGCCCCGTCGACGGTCGGCGCATCCTGCGCGAGCAGCTGCGTCGGATGGGCGAGCCCGGCCCGATCCGGCACCACACGCAGGCGAGCAAGCCGCGACGGGTCGTCCTCCTCGTCGACGTGTCCGGGTCGATGAGCCCGTATGCCGACGCCCTCCTGCGCCTTGCCCACCGGTACGTCGTCGGCCGAGGCCCGGTCGAGGTCTTCACCCTCGGCACTCGCCTTACCCACGTCACCCGGGCGCTGCGCCAGCCCGACCCGGACCGGGCGCTCGTCGCCGCCGGCGCGACGGTCCCGGACTGGTCGGGTGGTACTCGTCTCGGCGAGGGGCTGGCCGCGTTCCTCGACCGCTGGGGGCGGCGCGGGATGGCCCGGGGCGCGGTCGTCGTCGTGTTCAGCGACGGGTGGGAGCGCGAGGGACCGGACCTGCTCGGGGAGCAGATGCGTCGCCTCGCGGCGCTCGCGCACCGCGTCGTCTGGGTCAACCCGCACCGCGGCAAGGACGGCTATGAGCCGGTCCAGCAGGGGATGGCGGCGGCGCTCCCGCACTGCGACGACTTCCTGGCGGGCCACTCGATGGCCACGTTCGAGGCCGTGACCAGGGTGGTGGCCCGTGCGTGAGGTCCTGCCCGAGCTGCTCGACTGGTGGCGTGCCGGCCGGACCGTCGGGGTCGGCACCGTCGTCGCGACGTTCGAGTCCTCACCCCGCCCGCCGGGAGCGGCGATGCTCGTCGGGCCCGATGGCGAGGCCGTCGGCTCGGTGTCCGGGGGTTGCGTCGAGGGCGCCGTCTACGAGCTCGCCGAGCAGGTCGTCGCCTCGGGATCGCCTGTGCTGCAACGGTATGGCGTGAGCGACGAGAGCGCGTATGCCGTGGGGCTCACCTGTGGCGGGATCCTCGACGTGTGGGTCGAGAAGGTCTCACCGCAGACCTGGCCCGACCTCGGCGACCTGGCAGCCGACATCGAGGCCGGGCGGCCGGTGGCCGTCGCCACCGTGGTCGCGCACCCGGACCCGGCACGGTTGGGACGCCGGCTCACCCTGCACCCGGCCGGCGGTGCGGCGACGGGAGGGGCGAACACGCGGCATACCGGGTCGCTCGGCACCGAACGGATCGACGAGGCGGTCGCCGACGATGCCCTGGGCCTGCTCGCGGCCGGGCGGTCCGGGACGTTGGAGTACGGACCGGAGGGGGAGCGGCGCGGCGAGGGGATGCGGGTGTTCGTCTCGACCTTCGCGCCCAAGCCGCGGATGCTCGTCTTCGGCGCCATCGACTTCGCCGCGGCGGTCGCGCGGGTGGGCGCCTTCCTCGGGTTCCACGTGACAGTGTGTGACGCGCGTCCGATCTTTGCCACGGCGAGCCGGTTCCCTGAGGCCGACGAGGTGGTCGTCGAGTGGCCGCACCGGTTCCTGCGCGCCGAGGTGGCCGAGGGGCGGGTCGACGAGCGGACCGTCATCTGCGTGCTCACCCACGACCCGAAGTTCGACGTCCCGCTGCTGGAGATCGCGCTGCGGCTGCCGGCGGTGGGCTACGTGGGCGCGATGGGTTCGCGGCGCACCCACGACGACCGGGTGAAGCGGCTGCGCGAGGAGGGCCTGACCGACGTCGAGCTGGCCCGGCTCGCGAGCCCGATCGGCCTGGATCTCGGTGCCCGGACCCCGGAGGAGACCGCCGTCTCGATCGCCGCCGAGATCATCGCCCTGCGATGGGGCGGTCAGGGCGAGCGTCTCGGGGAGCTCGCCGGCCCGATCCACCACCCGGAGTAAGGAGTACGGCTCAGGCGCCTTCGGCCTCGACGGCGGACATCTCCTCCGAGGAGGCCTTGGGGATGACGGTCCAGGCCAGCCAGCCGAGGCCGCCGAGGGGGACCTCCATCAGGTGGGTGAAGACGGTGAAGAGGAGCACGGTCGCGGTCGCGGACGCGGGCATCGCGCCCCACCCGACGAGCACGGCAGCGGTCGTCGCCTCGGTCACTCCCATCCCGCCCGGTGTGATGCCGACGGCGGTGAGCAACCGGCCGATGGCGTATGCCGCGAAGAGCTTGCCGAGGGGGAGGGTCACCCCGGTGTCACGGGCGAGGAGGACGAAGAGCAGGTAGTAGACGCCGAAGAACCCGACCAGCCCGGCGGTCAGGCTGAACCAGTGGGCCCGGACGTTGTCGTTGATCCGGTGCCGGAGGTCGCGGACCAGGGCATCGATGCTCGTGGTGCGAGTTCGCTTGCTGCGCCTGAGGATCGGGGAGAGCAGTCGGTCCACGGCGCGGCCGATGGCGGTGGCCGCCCGCTCGGACGCGAGGACCGCGACGAACGCGCCCAGGATGGCCAGTCCACTCGCGAGCCCCGCGAAGGCCAGGTCGGTGAGGGCGGCGGGCTGGCCGGTGTTGCCGAAGTAGAGCGCGAAGATGGCGATGACCGGCAGAGCGATGCGGGACAGGACGTTCCAGACGCCGGTGACGATCGCCATCGTCGAGACCCGGCGGGCGTCGAACCCCCAGGACCGGCAGATCGTGTAGGTCGCGGCCAGCCCGGCGGCGCCGCCTCCGGGCAGCAGGTTGCCCACCGAGGAGCCGCAGACGTTGAGGATGAGCGCGCGGGGGTGGCTGAGCCCTGGCATGGCCCCGGTGATGGTGAACGTGTAGCAGTACAGCCCCACGACCATGAGCGCCTGGTAGCCCAGGGCGTGGCTGAACGGGATGTGCTGGACCACCTTCCACACATCGGACCAGCTCGTCTTGGCGAAGAACGGCAGTCCCCAGACGAGCAGGCTGATGGCCAGCCCGAGACCGATGACCAGGTTGAGGGTGTGCTTGACCCGGCTGCCCTTCCCGGGTTGCGCGGCGACGTCGGTGGAGTCGGTCACGGCAGCCCCTCGAAGATGTCCCGGCGCACCGGCTGCCCGGGCGGAGCCGCCGGGTCGCGGAACCATTCGCGACCGAAGACCAGGTCGAAGAGCGGCCGCGGGACCCGGAGGAACGCCTGCAGGGTGCGGTCGCCGGTCTGCTCGCCGCCTTCGCCACCGGGCGCGGCCGCCCCGCCGCCGCTCGCCTGGGAGGCGTGCGCGCGCATCGACGCACGCTTCTGCGCGGCATACCGGCGGACGTCGACCCGGTGGGTGATCTCGGACCGGGCGGAGTAGGCCCGTTCGAAGCTCGTCGGGTCGAACTCGGCAGGGAACCGGTAGAACCGCCCGACGAACCTGATCGCCCGGACGAGGAGGTCACGCGGGACGGTGGCTTCGAGGACCCGCGGTGTGCCGGCGATCTCGGCGGCCCGGGCGGCGACCTCGTGCACCCGCACGTGGTCGCGGTGCCCGTAGCCGCCATGGCGGTCGTAGGAGAGCAGGACGTCTGCGCGCTCGGTCTTCAGCACCGCCGCCAGCCGCTCGGCGGCCTCCTCCAGGGGGGCCCGGCAGAACCGGACCTGCCCCGGCGGGTTCTCCAAGAGCTCCGGGCCGCTGCCGGAGTCGGCGTAGCCCAGCCACTCGACCCGCGACACGCCGAGGGCCTCGGCGCTGCGCTGGGCCTCGGCCAGCCGCTCCGAACCGAGGTCGGCCCCCTCGCGGAAGGCCGCCGAGGCGAGCCCCAGCCCGCCGTCGGTGGCCAGCACGAGCACGACGCGCTGGCCCTCCGCGGCGGCGCGCGCCATCGTCCCCGACGTGAGGAGCGCCTCGTCGTCGGGATGGGCATGGAAGGCTACGAGGGTTCGGCTCATCGTGACCCATCCTCGCCCATGGCAGGCTGGGTCCTCGTGAGGGTCGCCCTGCTGTCGGACTGTTACCTGCCTCGCCTCGGCGGGATCGAGGTGCAGGTCCATGACCTCGCCGGGCATCTGACGGCCGCCGGGCACGAGGTCGAGGTCTTCACGGCAACCGCGGGAGCCACCGGCGAGCGGGGTGGCGAGGTCGATGTCGTCGACGGGGTGCGGGTGCACCGGATGGCGCTGCCGCTGCCGGGCGGCATACCGGTGAATCCCTTTGCGCCGCCCGAGGTTCGGCGCCGGCTCGTCGCTGGGCGGTTCGACGTCGCGCACGTCCACATGGGCGTCGTGAGCCCGTTCGCCACGGACATGGCCCGGACGGCGCTCGGTCTCGGCCTGCCCACCGCGGTGACCTGGCACTGCGTCCTCGACGGCTCGCGCCCGATCTTCCGAGCGATCGGGTCGGCGCGCCGCTGGGCGGAGGCGGGCGCCGCCCTGTCGGCCGTGTCGACCATGGCGGCGCAGCGCGTCGCCTCGATCGCCGGTGGGGCCGAGGTCGCCGTCCTCGGCAACGGGATCGACCCGGCGGCCTGGGCGCCACCCTTGGACCGTATGCCGCGCGCCGACGGCGTCGTCCGGGTCACCTCCGCGCTCCGGCTGGCTCGACGGAAGCGTCCCGGTGCGATCCTCGACGTGCTGGCCGACGCCCGACGCCAGGTCCCCGAGGGGATCGCGATGTCGGCAGAGATCTTCGGTGACGGGCCGCAACGACCGATCCTCCAGCGGGAGCTGGACCGGACCGACCTCGGCGGGTGGGTGACCCTGCGTGGCCGGGTGTCTCGCGACGAGCTGCGCGCCGCCCACCAGGGCGCCGACCTCTACCTCACGACGGCCCGACTCGAGGCGTTCGGGATCGCAGCCCTCGAGGCCCGCACCGCGGGCCTGCCGATCGTCGCGCGGCGGGGCACCGGGGTGGAGGACTTCGTCACCGACGGCGTCGACGGCATCCTCGCGGCCGACGACGCCGGCCTGGCGGCTGGCCTCGCGCGCCTCGCAGCCGATAACGTCGTCCGCGAACAGATGGCCCGTCACAACGCGGCCGTCCCGCCGCCCCAGGCCTGGCCCGTCATCGTCGCCGCCACCCTCGCCGAATATGACCGCGCCGCAAGGGAATCCGTATGAGTGCACGCATCGTGATCGTCGCGACCGACGATGCCGACCGCGAGCTGGACCGTTTCGTCCTCCCGCACGGGGCCAGCCCGGTCGATGAGCTTGCCGCCCGCGGCTGGCTCCCCGTCCCGCCGACCGAGGGCACCGGCATACGGGAAGACGGACCACCATTGACCCACCTCGTGCCCGCACGGTCGGCGGCCACCGAGCCGGGCGAGCCGTGGACGGTGACCATCGCGTATGCCGTCCGCCCGGCCGCTCCGGCCCCGCCCCGCGAGCCGGACCCGGTCACCCGTGACGAGGACCTGACCGACGCCGAGGCGGCCAAGGCCGAGGTGTACCAACGGATTGCCGCCTACGCGTTCGTCTCCAGCGTGCGCGGGCTCCTCCTCACCGAGCTCTCCAGCGCGACGAACTCCCCACGGCAGTGGACCCTGCCCGGTGGCGGCATCGACCAGGGCGAGGGCGTCGAGGCCGCGTTGCGCCGGGAGATCTGGGAGGAGTCCGGCCAGCAGGTGCAGGAACCGACGTTGCTGGGCGTGCTGTCCACTCACTGGGTGGGCCGGGCGCCGCGGGGGCGGGTCGAGGACTACCACGCGGTGCGCCTCATCCACCGGGCCACCTGCGCCGAGCCGACCGAGCCGGTCGTCCATGACGTGGGGGGCTCGACGTCGCGTGCCCTCTGGGTACCCTGGGCAGATGTCGGCCAGGTGCCGCTCGTCCGTGGCATCGCGCCCCTGATACGCGAGGTCACAGGGCGGCACCTGGCCGGGTCCTGAGGTCGGTCGCCGGTCAGGCGCCGACGCGGCGACGGCTGCGCATCCCGAGCAGGCCGAGCAGGACGAGCACGACGCCGAGGCCGACGACGGTGGCCGGTCCCGCGGTGCCCCAGTCGATCTGGGTCGTGGTGGCCGTCGTGACGAAGACGACGACCGCGACGGCCAGGGCGATGAGGCCATGGACGACGGTCCAGGGCGACGGTCCGCGGAGGATGGGGGCCTCGGTGACCGCCGGCGTCTCGTATGCCACGTACGGCGCGGCGGCCGGAGTGTTGTTCTCGGCGGTGGCCCCCGCCGGCGGCTCCTCGACGAACGGCAGGTCCGTCGTGGAACCGGACTCGGTCGGAAGGGCCTCGGTCGGGTCGGTCTGGGGCGTCTGGTCGTTGCTCATCGTCACTGTCCTTGGTCGATGTGGACCGAGCCGGCGCCCACGTGGACGTCGACGGTGACGTCGGTCGGGCTGCCCGGGGTGGTCCAGGTGTAGGTGTGGGTGTCGCCCTCGCTGCCGGGCCGGATGCTCTTGAGGACCGTGCCGTCGACGCTCACGTCGCCGGCACCCATCTCGGTGACGACGGTGGCGTCGATACCGCTGGGCAGTCGGAGGGTGAGGTCACCGAGGCCCACAGAGACGTCGATGTGGGCGGGCGTCGTCGCGGTGGTGGGGAGGTTGCGCAGGTCGAGCGTCGCGTCGCCGAGACCGAGGCCGTAGGACACGTCCGACGTGGTGGCCGACGGGGTCCACGTCCGGTCACCGACGCCGCCGCGGACCGCGCTCGGTGCAACGGTGCTGAGGGCGGTACCGATCGCGAGGACCGTCACGACGAAGCCGAGGAAGCCCGCCTTGCGCCCGGCCAGGCCGAGGGTGATGACGGTGAGTGCGACGACGGTCAGCGCGAGGATCATGCCGAGCAGATGGGCGCTACCGGCGAACCCGGTGGGCCCGTCGAGGAGGACTCCGATCCCGTATGCCGCGACGCCGAGGCCGAGGGTCAGCAGGGTGATCGCGGAGCCCGGGCGTAGACGCCGGGGCCGCGGCGGTCGCGGCGGCCGGACCGGGCGAGGTGCCCTGGCAGCCGGCGGCGCGGCATACGTGCTGGAGGGCGTCTCGGTCCTGAAGTGACCGGCGTACGGCGCCGGCGGTGGGGGCGTGGTCGTCGGACCGGAGGTGGGTTCTCCACTGGTGGCGCCGCGCGGGAGGATCGGCTGGTGGTGGGTCGTGCGGTAGATGATCCAGCCGATGACGGCGACCGGGACGACCCAGCCGAGACCCCACCAGGCGGCCGAGCCGTTGTGGTCCCACGCGCCGCCGCCGAAGAGGGAGAGGCCGGTGACGACGAGGAGGACGATCGGCCAGCCCTCGCCGTTTCGGACGGCCCGCTCGGCGAGGATCTCATCCCGGTCGTTCGGGAGGAGCGACCATCCGAGGAGGTAGGCCGTGATCCCGAAGCCGCCGAAGAGGGCGAGGACGAAGAACACGACGCGGACGAGGACGGGGTCGACGCCGAGCCGGCGGGCGACGCCGGCTGCGACGCCGGCGGCCCACTTGTCCTGGCTGTCGCGGCGGATCCCGAGGCCACGCAGCCACGAGAAGACGGCGCCGAAGTGGTCGTGGCCGCTGTCGGGGTTCGGCGTGGCCGACTGCGGGGTGGAGGTGGTCTGGCTCATGTCGTCCAGCGTGCCCGAGCCGCGGTCGCGCTGCCATGAGGGTCGACCCTGAGGCGACCCTGACCGCACCCCGAGTTGGCGGGTCACCACCTCCGGCGTGCGTCAGGATGGGGTCATGGCCATTCCCTACGAGCGTCGCGACGATGCTGCGCTGCTCGCGCAGCCGCGTGTCGTGCGCCCGAGGTCCGGCCGCTACCTCGCCGGGGTATGCGCCGGCGTGGCCGAGCACCTCGGCCTGCCCGTCAGGTGGGTGCGGGTGGCGACGGTCGCGCTGGCCTTCGCCGGCGGGGCCGGCATCGCGGCATACATCTTCCTCTGGGTGCTCACGCCGGCCGAGGGGTCAGGGGTCGTCCCGGAGCCGGCGCGGCTGGGTCGTGGGCCGCTCCTTGGCTCGATGACGCCGTATGCCGTGCCGTCACCTCAGCCTGCTCCTTCGCCTTCTCCCACGCCGGTGCCCGCGCCTTCGCCGTCCCAGGCCGCCGTGACGCCGGTCGGGGAGCGGCCGGCGCGGCTGCTCGTTCTGGGCGCACTGGTCGTCGGCCTCGGCGTGATCCTCGGCGCCTCCAAGCTCGGCGTGGACGTGCGTGCGGGCATCCTGCTGCCGATCCTCGTCATCGGCGCCGGGGCGGTGATCGCCTGGTCGCAGCTGGACACCGCCCAACGGTCGCGCTGGATCGGCGGCGACCAGGGCGCCCGGGGGATGGCTCTGGCCCGGATCGGCCTCGGGCTGGTGCTCGCCGTCATCGGTCTGGTCATCCTCGTCACGCGGGGGCGTTCGCTCACCGCCGTCTGGGACGCTCTGCTCGCGACCGCCGCCGTGCTGCTCGGGGCGGCGCTCATCGCCGCCCCCTGGGTGATCCGGCTCTGGAGCGACCTGCGGGCCGAGCAGGCAGCGACCGTCCGGGCCACCGAGCGCGCCGACATCGCCGCGCACCTGCACGACTCGGTCCTGCAGACCCTTGCCCTCATCCAGCGCAAGGCCGAGGACCCGCACGCCGTCTCCCAGCTCGCCCGCGCCCAGGAGCGGGAGCTGCGGGCCTGGCTGTATGCCGGTCCCGCCGGTTCCGACTCGACCCTCGCCGCCGCTCTCACCGCCGTCGCGCATGACGTCGAGGACGAGCAGGGTGCCGCCATCGACCTCGTCGTGACCGGTGACCGGCCGATCGAGTCGCAGGGCGAGGCGCTCGTCCGGGCGTTCCGGGAGGCTCTGCTCAACGCGGTTCGCCACGGCCGGCCGCCGGTCACGGCATACGTCGAGATCGGCGCGGCGGGCGTGGAGGCGTTCGTCAAGGACCGCGGCGACGGGTTCGACCCGGAGACCGTCCCGACCGACCGGCTGGGCGTCCGCGAGTCGATCCTCGGCCGGATGGAGCGGCACGGCGGGACGGCTCGGGTGCGCCGCCTCGACGAGGGCACCGAGATCGAGCTGACCCTGCCGCCTCTCCCGGTGCCAGCCACTGCTTCCTCCTCCGACAAGGAACCCTCATGACCCCGATCCGCGTCGTCCTCGTCGACGACCACCGCATGTTCCGCACCGGCGTCAAGGCGGAGCTGGCGGAGCTGGCTGGGGGGTCGGGCCCCAACGCCGAGGGCCGCCAGGTCCTCGTGGTGGGGGAGTCTCCCGACGTCGATGCCGCGATCGCGACCATCGCCACGGAGAAGCCGGACGTCGTTCTCCTCGACGTGCACCTGCCCGGTGGCCGCGGCAACGGCGGCGTCGACGTGCTTCATGGATGCGCGGGCCTGGTCTCGGAGTCCGGGGCGCCGATCCGCTTCCTCGCACTGTCGGTATCTGATGCGGCCGAGGACGTCATCGCGGTGATCCGGGCCGGCGCTCGCGGCTATGTCACCAAGACGATCGGCGGCACCGACCTGCTCACGGCGATCCGTCGGGTGGCCGATGGTGACGCGGTGTTCTCACCCCGGCTGGCCGGCTTCGTCCTCGACGCGTTCGGCGCGGCGGCGGGGGAGATCGCCGAGGTCGACGAGGAGCTGGACCGGCTTTCGGCGCGGGAGCGTGAGGTGATGCGGCTGATCGCCCGCGGCTACCAGTACAAGGAGGTCGCCAAGGAGCTGTTCATCTCGATCAAGACGGTCGAGACGCACGTGTCCTCGGTGCTGCGCAAGCTCCAGCTGTCGTCCCGTCACGAGCTCACGGCATGGGCGATGGGCCGGCGGCTGCTCTGACCTCGGTCCCGGCTAGAGCCGGGGTCGACGACGACTTTGTGCATATCCGTCGCCGGGCTGGCGGCGGCGACCCAGGCCAGCATCGAGTGTGCAGCAGTTGCCTGTCTCCGCGACTGTTGTCGGCAACTACTGCACACTCGATCTGCAGCTCGGTCGCATCTGGCCATCGGCTGAGCACACCTACGGTGGCACGTGGAGGCCATTGCCTGTTGGTGGGATCGGGCGGTCGACGCCCCTGGAGCCTCGCCCCAACCGAACGCCTGTCCCGTCGCGATCCGGCAACCCCGCGGCCCTCGGGCCCGGGCGTCGCACCTAGGGTTGGCGTCATGGATGTGGTCATCAACGTCTTCGTCGTCCTCCACCTGCTCGGCATGGCCGCCATCGTCGGCGGCTGGATCGCGCACCGGACCGGGGCGACGACGCTGCCGCCGATCGTCTGGGGTGCGCGGGCGCAGATCGTCTCCGGGCTGGTCCTCGTCGGGCTCAATGAGGCCGCCAAGGACCCGCTCAACCACGTCAAGGTGGGCGTCAAGCTCCTCGTCGCCATCGCCGTGGCGGCCTGCGCCGAGATTGCGGCCGGCCGGGCCAAGCGCAACCAGCCGAACGGCCAGCTCCTCGACGCCGCAGGCCTGCTCGCGATTCTCAACGTCGCGATCGCGGTCCTCTGGACCACATCGGCCTGACGCTCCCACGTCGTCCGAAGCGACGGCTCAGGGGATGAGCAGGAGCTTGCCGGTCGTGCGCCGGCCCTCGAGATCGTCGTATGCCGTGGCCGCCTCCTCGAGCGGGTAGCGCCCGCCGATCTCAAGGCTCAACCGACCCGAAGCGAGGTCGCCGAGCACCGACTCCCCGCGCCACAGCAGCTCCTCGCGGGTCAGCAGGTAGGACCCGAGCGTCGGCCGGGTGACATAGGCGGAGCCGGCGGCGTTGAGCCGCTGCAGGTCGAACGGTGGCACCTGACCGCTCGCGCCACCGAAAAGGACGACGATCCCGCGAGACCGTAGCGATGCCAGGGATGCGTCGAAGGTCGCCTTCCCCACCCCGTCGTATGCCGCGTGCACACCGCCGCCTGCGGCCTCCCGGATCGCGTCGGCCAGGTCCTCCGGGGCGGAGAGCACGCTGTAGTCGACGACCGCATCAGCACCGAGCTCCGTTGCGATGGCGAGCTTTTCAGCAGAACCCGCGGTGGCAACCACGCGGGCCCCCTTGGCCTTGATCATCTGCACGAGCAGCTGCCCGACCCCACCCGCGGCAGCGTGCACGAGGCAGACGTCACCCGGTTGCACGGCATACGTGCTGTTGACGAGGTAGTGCGCGGTCATGCCCTGGAGCATCGCGGCCGCGGCGGTCTCGAGGTCGAGGGCGTCGGGCACGGGGACGAGGATCGCGGCGGGGACGGCGACACGCGAGGCGCCCGAACCGAGGTGCGACGCCCAGGCCACGCGAGCGCCGGAGCCGACCACTGTGCCCGCGCCTTCGGAGCAGAGGACGAACGGCGTGGGCACCGGGTAGACGCCCTCACGCTGATAGACGTCGATGAAGTTGACCCCGATCGCGGCGACGTCGACGAGGGACTGGCCCGCAGGGGCGGTCGGATCGGGCCGCTCCTCGACGGTGAGGACATCGGATCCGCCGTGGTGGGGGACGACGAGTGCACGTTCCATGCCAATCTCCTTGTGACTGTGGTGTGTTCGGGGTGGGTCAGTTGAGGGCGACGACCCGGAAGGCCTCCGCGAGATGACCGTCCGGCAGGTCGAACTGAGCCGCCGTGAGCTCGCCCCAGTGCCGCAGCAGGTCCTCGAGGTTGTCGCGGTGGCCGGTCTGCGACGCGTGGGCGCGGAGCGCGGCGACCTTCGCCGCGAAGAACTCGGTCGTGTCGACGGCATGCGTCGGCGTCGGGTGGGCCATCAGCCAGATCTCGCCGACGTGCCAGAAGTCCAAGCCCAGCTCGGGCCAGGCAAAGGGGTTCTCGGCCGCGGGGTAGCAGGCGCGCACCGTCGCCTCACCCGCCGCGAGATGGTCGGGATGGGAGGAGAAGATCCGGTCGTAGTTGCGCTCGGGGCTCTGGCAGAGCACGCGTTGCGGCCGGACGTCGCGGATCACCCGGACGATGTCGCGCTGCAGGTCGAAGGAGGGCTCGACCCAGCCGTCGCGGTGCCCGTCGAGGAACCGCACGTCGGTGACGCCGAGCGCGGCCGAGGCGTCCCGCTGCTCGGCTTCGCGCAGCCCCGGGATCGTCGTGATGTCGGCGTCGGGTCGGGCGCCCTGCTCGCCGTGGGTGATGCAGAGGAGGGTCACCTCGATGCCCGCGGCCCGCCAGCTCGCGATCGTGCCGGCCGCGCCGAAGTCGGCATCGTCAGGGTGGGCCGCGACGACGAGGACCCGCTCGATGTCGGTGTCGGGTTTGGGTTGTGCCACGCCCGCCAGCCTATGCAGAGACGCCCTCGGCGCCGTCGGTCGCCGTGCCGAGCCAGGTCAACGCATCGCCGTCGAGACGGTGCTCCACCCACTCGTCCTGCGGGACCGACCCGAGCGACAGATAGAACGCGATGCTCGGCGCGTTCCAGGTCAGCACCCGCCACTCCAGCCGGCGGTAGCCCCGCTCGACACAGAGCTGCGCGAGCCGCTGCAGCAGCCCCCGGCCCAGCCCGCTGCCCCGGTGCTCCGGCTCGACGAACAGGTCCTCCAGCCAGATCCCGTTGACGCCCGTCCACGTCGAGAAGGTGAGGTACCAGATCGCCGTCCCGACGACCCGCCCGTCGACCTCGGCCACCAGCGCATGGGTCGTCGGCGTCGACCCATCGCCCGGGAACAGCGCCGCGGCATACATCTCCTCCGTCGCCTCGACGGCGTCCGGTTCCCTCTCGTATGCCGCGAGGTCGTGGACGAGCCGCAGCAGGTCGGGGATGTCGGCGGGCGTCGCCTCGCGCAGCGTCTGGGTCACGTCGCCGAGCGTATGCCGGGGCCGGGCGTGTGTATCGCATCGAATCGGGCCAAACCGCGCACCGGCGGTCTACCGTGGGCGGTGCGGTTCAGCCGTGAGCCGCTCACTGCGTACGGGAGGTTCGACATGGCCGACTGGGCCGAAGACGTCAAGAAGCACGCACCCCACGCCGACGACGCGGTCATCGCCGGCATCGTCAAGCACTGCGGCATCGCCCTGCACAAGCGCGACTCCTCGCTCGTGTCGTTCTCCGACAAGAAGGAGACCGACCGGGTCCGCGAGAGCTTCCTGAAGAAGAAGCTCGGCCTCACCGACGACGACGCGACGCTCGATGCCGCGATCGCCGAGGTGGGCCAGACGATGAAGGCCTCGCACAACAAGAACCGGGTCACCGTCTACTACCTGCTGTCGGAGAAGTTCGGCAAGCACGCACTCTTCGGGGGCTGAGCCACTCGGGGCAGTGGGTGTGGGCTCGGCTCGCTCAGAGCCGGGCCATCACCTCATCGAGCATCGCCCCGGTCAGCTTCCCGGTGAACGTGTTCTGCTGGCTCACGTGGTAGCTCCCGACGAGGCGTATGCCGTGTCCGCTCGCTGTCGTGAGCAGCGCTTCGGCGCCGTGCCCGAACCGCGGTTTTGGTTGCGGCACAACCCAACCCAGTCGTCGGGCAGCCCCGATGGTAGCGTCCCAGGCGATCGACCCGAGGGCGAGGATCGAGCGCAGCCCGGGCGCGACGATGGTGAGGTCGCGGTCCAGCCACGGCGCACACGTCGCCTTCTCCTCGGTCGTCGGCTTGTTGGCCGGCGGGGCGCAGCGGACGGCGGCGACGATCCGTAGCCCGGTGAGAACCTGTCCGTCACCCGCGGCGACCGATGTCGGCCGGCTCGCGTACCCGGCCCTGTGGAGCGCGGCATACAGCCAGTCGCCGGACCGGTCTCCGGTGAACATCCGCCCGGTCCGGTTGGTGCCGTTCGCGGCCGGTGCGAGACCGACGATGAGGACCGCAGGGGTCGGGTCGCCGAAGCCCGGTCCCGGGCGACCCCAGTACGGCTGGTCGGCGAACGAGGCCCGACGTCCCTGTGTCGCAACGGATTCCCGCCATGCGACGAGTCGCGGACAGGCTCGGCACACCGAGATCTCGGCATCGAGCACGGGTATGCCGGTCGCGGCCGCAGCGTACCGACGCACCTGAGCTGAGGTGCGGGCGACCGGAGTGTCGGCGTCGGCGGGGTCGCCAGGCCAACCCGTCCCGGGTGGCACGGGCGAGGGGAACGGCTGGCCGGTCACCGGGTGTGGGTCCACGCAGGCCACCGTAGGGGAGGATCGGGCCATGGCACGGGTGAGCGTCGTGGGTGGCGGGGTGATCGGCCTGACCACGGCCCTGGAGCTGGCCCGGGCCGGCCATGAGGTCTGGTGTGTCCGGGACCTGGCCGTCGAGGACACCGTGTCGCGGGTGGCCGGCGGACTGTGGTTCCCGTACCACGTCGAGCCCCGCGACCTCGCCGTCCGGTGGGGCCTGGAGTCGCTCACCGCCTTCACCCGGATCGCGGCGACCCTACCGTTCGAGACCGCCGGGGTGCGGCTCGCGACGGGCGTTCTCGTCCATCGGATGGAGCCCGACCTGTGGTGGACGGAGGGCGTCGACGACGTCAGGTCGGCCCGTCCCGACGAGCTCCCGCCGGGCTCGACCCGAGGAACGGTCGCCACCCTCCCGCTCATCGACACCGGCCGCTATCTGCCCTGGCTGGAGCGCGAATGTGCAAGCGCCGGAGTCGAGTTCGCGCACGACCTGGTCGATGGCCTCGACCAGGTGGCGGGCGAGGGCATCGTCGTGGCATGTGGACTGCGGTCGGGGACCTTGACCGGCGACACCGAGCTCACTCCGGCCCGCGGCCAGGTCGTCCGGCTCGCCAACCCGGGCCTCACGGACTGGCTGGTCGACGGCGACGACCCAGACGTGCTCACCTATGTGCTGCCGCACGGCGACACCGTCGTCTGCGGCGGGACCGACCTTGAGGGCGACTGGGGCACCGTCCCCGACCCGGACACCGAGCGAGCCATCCTCGCCCGGTGCATGGCCGCGGTCCCGGCCCTTCGCGGCGCGACGGTCGTCGGGCGAGCCGTCGGACTCCGCCCGGTGGCCCCCAAGGTGCGGCTGGCGCGGCATACGAGAGACCGACGCACCGTCGTGACGAACTACGGGCACGGCGGAGCCGGCGTCACGCTCTCCTGGGGCTGCGCCGCCGAGGTGGTCCGCCTCCTTGAATGACCGGTTGGGTCAGTCCGCCGACGTGGGCCGCGACCTGGTCGCCTTGGTCTGACCGCGCTGCTTCTTCGCCGACAGCCGCCGCTCCTGGGACCCCTTGGTCGGTTTGGTCGCCCGCCGGGGTGGAGGGGGCGGCGCCATCGCCGCACGGAGCAGTGCCGCCATCCGCTCGCGGGCAGCGGCCCGGTTGCGGTGCTGGGAGCGGTGCTCGTATGCCGTGACGACGAGTCGGCCGTCGACCAGCCGGTCGCCGAGAACGAGCAGGATCCGCCGACGCTGGGTCTCGGTCAAGGCAGGCGTCGCTGCGATGTCGAGCGCCACCTCGACTCGGCTGTCCGTCGTGTTGACCGACTGGCCGCCAGGGCCGGGTGACTTCGAGAAGCGTTCTGCCAGCTCGGAGTTGGCGATGGTGAGCCCGTGCTTGACGCCCGGGCCCGGCGCGATGACGAGGTCCATCAGGGCACCAGAGCCGTCGGCACGGCATACGGCGCACGCAGGTTCCGCACTCCCGGTGAGCACAGGGCACCGAGGGTCGTCACGACCATGACGAGCCCGCAGGCGACCAGGCTGGGGTGGGTCCCGAAGCGCTCGGCGGCCGGACCGGCGAGGACCAGCCCGAGAGGTCCGAGGAGGAGCGAGCCGAGCGCGTCGTAGGACGAGACCCGGGACAGCGACTCCGGTGGGATCTCGCGCTGCATCGTGGTCTGCCAGACGACGGTGAACAGCTCGAAGGACAGGCCGAGGATGAAGGATGCGCTGGCCACCGCCGCCAGGGGAGCGTGGAACCCGAGCAGGAGGTAGGGCGGCGCCGCGCCGAAGCTGAAGAGGGTGACGAGCAGGATCGGCCGGCGCGGGCGCAGCCGCAGCGCGAGCAGACCACCGACGACCAAGCCGACCGACTCGGCCGTGAGCACGGTCGTCCATGCGCCCGGGCCGCCGAGCTCGGCCTTGGCGACGACCGGGCCCAGGACGAGGTGGGCGCCCTGCCAGACCATGACGAGGACGGAGAACTGGAGCACGGTCACCCAGAGCCACTCGCGGGAGCGGAACTCGTCCCAGCCGCCACGGAGCTCGGCCAGGAGGGACGCGCGGACCTCGGGTCGAACCGGCCGGGCCAGACCGAGCCGCGAGACGAGGAAGCCGGACAGCGCGAAGGTGGCACCTGCGGCGACGAGTGCCCACCCGCCGCCGATGCCGACCACGACGATGCCCCCGGTGACCAGCCCGCCGATCTTGGCGATGTTGCCGCCGAGCCCGAGGAAGGCGTTGCCCTCCTGCAGCGCCACCGTCGGGACGACGTCGGGGATGATCCCGGTGAGCGCCGGCCAGACGAGCGCGCTGCCGGTGCCCGCGACGAAGGCGGCCGCGGCAAGACCCCAGATCGGGGCATGCCCGGTGAGGAACATGACGCCGATGACCAGGTGGGTCGCGGCATTGGTCCACTCGGCGGTCTGCAGAACCCGGTGCCGGGGATAGCGGTCGGCGATGACGCCGCCGGCCAGGGTGAACGCCACGATCGCCACCGACTCCGAGGCGAGTACGAGCGAGAGGCTGGTCGGGGTCGCTCCGGGCAGGTCGAGGATGCCGAAGGCGAGTGCGACGGGAGCGAAGGAGATGGCGAGCATCGACAGGGTCCGCGCGGCCAGGAGGGTCAGGTACCTCCGGTCGCGCAGCAGCAGGTCGCGGGTCGTGCTCACCCGTCAAGGCTAGGTCCGTCGTCCAGCGCTTTTCGTACCCGCCGTATGCCGCGCGGCGGCCGGCATGCACCCCCGGTCGGTCGGCCGCCGGCATACGCCCCCCACAAAATTATCGGGTTCTCGGGGTTCCTCCCTCTGCACCCGACAAGACAACTCGGGTGCAGAGGGAACTTGTCCGAGGACCCGATAACTTATCGGCGGGGCGGCCCGGGCGGGCGGGCGTGGGGGTTCGCTGACGGCGCAACGTAACCGCTCCCGCTCGGTGGGAACGCGTGGTGGGCTGAGGGCATGCGGATCCTGGTTCTCGGTGGCACGGCCTGGCTCGGCCGAGAGGTGGCGCGCGCCGGGCTGGCGGCGGGTCATGACGTCACCTGTCTCGCGCGCGGCGAGAGCGGGGAGGTCGCCGATGGCGCGCGGCTCGTCGTCGGGGACCGCTCCGAGGCCACTGGGTATGCCGGTCTGGGCGCCAGGACCTGGGACCTCGTCGTCGACGTCGCGCGTCAACCGCGGCAGGTCCGCACCGCCGTCGAGGTGTTGGCCGGGCGGGCCGGGCACTGGGCCTTCGTGTCCTCGGGGTCGGTCTATGCCGACCACGAGCCGCAGCGGCGCGACGAGTCGACGCCGCTGCTGCCGGCATACGCGGGGGAGGTGGCGCCGCAGGAGGCCTACGGCGAGGGCAAGGTCGCGTGCGAGCAGCTCGTCCTGGCCGCCCTCGACGGCCGCGCGCTCGTCGCCCGGGCGGGCCTGATCGCTGGGCCGGGCGATGCGAGCGACCGGGTCGGCTACTGGCCGGGGCGGTTCGCCCTGGCCGCCGAGGACGGCAGCCCCGTGCTCATGCCGGAGCGGCGGGACCGGGCCTGCCAGCTCGTCGACGTCCGCGACCTCGCCGCCTGGCTCGTCGACGCCGGCCTGCGTGGAGTCAGCGGGACGGTCAACGCGGCGGGCGATGTCACCACCCTGGGTGCGGTGCTCGACGCCTCGGCCGAGGTGGCGGCATACGACGGCCCGACCGTCACCCTCGGCGATGCCGCGCTGCAGGCCGCAGGGGTCGAGGAGTTCATGGGCCCGCGGTCGCTGCCGCTCTGGATCGCCGATCCCGAGTGGGCGGGGTTCATGTCGCTGGACACCACCCGGGCTCGCGCCGCCGGGCTGGACCCGCGACCGGTCGCCCAGACCCTCACCGACGCCCTTGCCTGGGAGCGCGAGCTCGGCCTGGCCCGCACCGGTCGACGCGCCGGCCTGGACCGCGGCGACGAGCTGGCCATCCTCTGCTCCTGACGAACCCAGTCGCCCAGACTGTTCGTTTGTCGCAACTGTGGCCGACATGTCGACCACAGTTGCGACAAACGAACAACGACTGCGACCTGGGGCGGCGCGACGCGGGGCGGGGCGGCAGGCCGAGTCAGGGCTTGCCGGTGTCCTCGTCGGGCTCGGGCGGGGCCTCCTTGCCCGCGGCCTCGTCGCGCTCGGCCCACTCCAACAGCGGCGCGATGTCGAAGACGTGCCCGTCGATGTCGGCGTGCAGGTCGCCCAGCTCGGCGAACCGCGCCGGCATGGTGGCGATGGTGAAGTCCGACGGCACGGCCGAGTCGACCTCGGACCACCGGATCGGAGCCGACACGGTCCCGAGCGTGGTGCCGCGGACGGAGTAGGCCGAGGCGATCGTGTGGTCGCGCGCGTTCTGGTTGTAGTCGACGAAGATCGCGCCCGGGTCGCGGTCCTTGCGCCACCAGGTGGTCGTCACGTCGTCGGGCAGCCGCCGCTCCACCTCCCGGGCAAACGCCAGCGCCGCCCGACGCACGTCCTTGAACCCGTGGTCGGGCGCGATCCGGACGTAGATGTGCAGCCCCTTGCCGCCGCTCGTCTTCGGGAACCCCACGGCGCCCAGCTCGTCCAGGACCTCGTGGGCGACGTGCGCGGCCCGCCGCACCGCGGCATACGACGCCTCCGGCATGGGGTCCAGGTCGATCCGCCACTCGTCCGGCTGCTCGGTCGAGGCGCGACGGCTGTTCCACGGGTGGAACTCGACGGTGGACATCTGCACGGCCCAGATGACGTCCGCGAGGCGAGTCACGCACAGCTCGTCGGCGTGCAGCCCCCAGCGCGGGAAGTGCAGCCGCACGGTCTCCACCCAGGGCGGTGCACCCCGGGGCAGGCGCTTCTGGTGGACCTTGGGCCCGTCGACGCCGTCGGGGAACCGGTGCAGCATGCACGGCCGCTCGCGCAGGGCGTTGACGATCCCCGGCCCCACCGACAGGTAGTAGTGCGCGAGATCCAGCTTGGTCTCCCCGCGCGCCGAGAAGTACACCCGCTCGGGGGAGGAGACCCGCACGTCGAACCCGTCGACGTCGAGGATCACCGGCTCGCCGAACTCACCCTTCCTCGCCACACCGACACGGTATGCCGGTCAGTCGCCGGAGGTGTACTTCGCGCGCTTGACGATCTTGGGGTCGGGTGCGTAGACGACGTCGGTGTTCTTGCCGGCGTAGTCGAACTGGTGGAGGAAGGCGCGCATCGCGTTGATCCGGCCGCGCTTCTTGTCGTTGGACTTGATCGTGATCCACGGGGCGTACTTCTTGTCGGTGCCGGTGAGCATCGCCTCCTTGGCCACCGTGTAGGCCTCCCACTTGTCCAGGCTCTCCAGGTCCATCGGCGACAGCTTCCACCGGCGCACCGGGTCCAGCTGCCGGATGGCGAAGCGGGTGCGCTGCTCCTGCTGGGTCACCGAGAACCACAGCTTGGTCACCGTGAGCCCGGACTCCACGAGCATCCGCTCGAACATCGGCGCCTGCTGCATGAAGATGTCGTAGTCGGCGTCCGAGCAGAACCCCATGACCCGCTCGACCCCGGCGCGGTTGTACCAGGACCGGTCGAAGAGGACCAGGTCACCGTCGGTCGGCAGGTGCCGGATGTAGCGCTGGAAGTACCACTGACCGGCCTCGTCCGAGGTCGGCTTGGTGAGCGCGACGACGCGGGCGGCTCGTGGGTTGAGGTGCTCCATGAACCGCTTGATGGTGCCGCCCTTGCCGGCCGCGTCGCGTCCCTCGAAGACGATGACGTGCTTGGCGCCGACGTCCTGGGTCCAGTACTGGAACTTGAGCAGCTCGATCTGCAGGAGGTACTTCTCGTCCTCGTAGGCGTCGCGGTCCATCAGCTCTTCGTACGGGTAGTCCTCGCGCCAGGTCTCGACCGCCCGGCCGTCGGGGCGGATGAGCATGGGGTCCTCGCCCTTGCCGCCCTCGACCGTGTAGCCCTCGGACTGGAGGTGGTCGATGTACTCACGCAGACCGGTCCCGGTCATGGTTACTGCCTCGATCGCGCTCATGGTCAATGAATACCGCGTCGACCACCCTTCGCGCAGCACAGTCCGAGGGGGTTCACCGCGTGTTCACCTCCTGCGTCTGCGGATCTGGGGGCCCTGACCCTCAGATCCGCAGACGCAAGAGGGTGGGGTCAGGCCCCGGCGGCGGTCACGATCGCGTCGGTCGCGAAGCCGAGGAGCAGCCCGCCGAGCAGGCCGTAGGCGACGATGTGCGGCAGCTGGGCCTTGGCGGCCACGCCGAGCAGCTGGACGACGACGTAGAGGATGGAGCCGGCCGCGAGGGTGAGGAAGAGGACGCCGAGCCAGGGACTGGAGACCGAGTGCCCGACCAGGGTGCCGACGAGCGTCGGGCCGCCACCGATGAGGCCCATGCCGAGCAGGAAGCCCCAGCTGGGCCGGGTCCAGGACTCGGTGCCGGCCGCGCCGGCGATCGGCGCGACGATGCCGAAGCCCTCGGTCGCGTTGTGCAGGGCGAAGCCGATGACGAGCAGGGTGGCCAGCTGGATCTCGCCGGAGGCCGCGGACTGGCCGATGGCCAGCCCCTCGCCGAAGTTGTGCAGACCGATGCCGACGGCGATGAGCACGGCCATCCGGTATGCCGGTGCCAGACTTCCGCGTCCGTCGCCGGGGGCCGTGACGGTGGCCGCCATCGCCGTGCTCCGGGTGCGTGCGAGGTAACGGTCATAGCCGACGAGCGAGAGCAGACCGACCGCGAGGCCTCCGGCGAACAGGGCGCCATAGCCGAAGACCGGGGCCAGCGACCCGCCCTTGCCGGTGTCGGCGAGGGCACTGTCGAGCGGCTCCCACGCGGCCGACAGGACGTCCCAGAAGAGGAACAGCAGGATGCCGATCGCCACCGCGTTGAGGGTGACCCGCAGCCGCGGGTTGGAGGACCTCACCCGGCCGAGCGGGAGGCCGAGCAGGATGGTGCCGCCGGCGATGAGGCCGAGGACGAGGGTGGTTCCGAGCGACATCGCCAGGTGTTCCGTTCAGAGGCTGTTCGAGCATTCTTAGGCAAGGCTTACCGAACCAAGCGTAGCGGGACGACGTCGGTGGGCGGACGTAGGGTTGGGGGCGACATGAGCACCCTCTTCGACGACTTCGACTTCCCGCCGGCACGCCCCGACGCAGCCACCGCGCGGGCCACCCCGGTGACCGCGGCCGGTGTGCCGACCTGGGCCGAAGCGGCCGGTGAGGCGCCGGGAGAGGCGAGCGGGCGGCATACGAGAGACCCCGAAGAGCTCCTCGTCGGGCTCAACCCCCAGCAGCGCGAGGCCGTCCTCCACGAGGGCGGCCCGCTGCTCATCGTCGCCGGCGCCGGATCCGGCAAGACCAAGGTGCTGACCACCCGGATCGCCCACCTTCTCGACGCGCGCGGCGTCCAGCCCGGCCAGGTCCTCGCCATCACCTTCACCAACAAGGCCGCCGCCGAGATGCGCGAGCGGGTCGAGGGGCTCGTCGGGCCGCGTGCCCGGGCCATGTGGGTCATGACCTTCCACTCCGCGTGCGTGCGGATCCTGCGCCGCGAGGCGCCCAAGGTCGGGATGAAGTCGACCTTCTCGATCTATGACGCCGCCGACAGCCAGCGCCTCATGTCGATGGTGCTGCGCGACATGGACCTGGACCCCAAGCGCTACAACCCGCGCACCTTCTCCCACCAGGTGAGCAACCTCAAGAACGAGCTCGTCGACGAGGAGGCGTATGCCGCCCGCGTGGGGGCCGTCGATCCCGCGGACTCGAGCGGTGGCACCGCGGCATACGCGCAGGGCGGGACCCACCACGAGCGGGTGCTGGCCGAGGCCTACACCGCCTACCAGCGGCGGCTGCGGCAGGCCAACGCCATGGACTTCGACGACCTCATCATGACCACGGTCCACATGTTCCAGGCCTTCCCCGACGTCGCCGAGCATTACCGGCGGCGGTTCCGGCACGTCATGGTCGATGAGTACCAGGACACCAACCACGCCCAGTACGCCCTCGTCAAGGAGCTCGTCGGCGGGGCCGGCGCCACCCCGTCCGGTGCTGCCGACGGGCCGCGGGTGCCGCCGAGCGAGCTGGTCGTGGTCGGCGACGCCGACCAGTCGATCTATGCCTTCCGCGGGGCGACGATCCGCAACATCGTCGAGTTCGAGGCGGACTACCCCGACGCGACGACCATCCTGCTGGAGCAGAACTACCGCTCGACCCAGAACATCCTCACCGCCGCCAACGCCGTCATCGACCGCAACCAGGGCCGCCGCAAGAAGAACCTCTGGACCGCCGCCGGTGCCGGCGAGCCGATCGTCGGCTACGTCGGCGACAACGAGCACGACGAGGCGTCCTTCGTCGCCAAGACCATCGACGAGCTCGGCGACGAGGCCGGGGTCAAGCCCAAGGACGTCGCCGTCTTCTACCGGACCAACGCCCAGAGCCGGGCCCTGGAGGAGGTCTTCGTCCGGGTCGGGATGCCCTACAAGGTCGTGGGCGGCACCCGGTTCTACGAGCGGCGCGAGGTCAAGGACGCACTGGCCTACCTGCGGGTCATCTCCAACCCCGACGACTCGGTCAACCTGCGCCGGATCCTCAACGTCCCCAAACGCGGGATCGGCGACCGGGCCGAGGCGGTCGTCGCGACGCTCGCCGACCGGGAGCGGATCTCCTTCGTCCAGGCGCTCGGCCGGCCCGAGGACGCGCCAGGAATCGCGACCCGCTCGGTGACGGCGATCAAGGGCTTCACCTCGCTGCTGGAGTCGCTCGGCCGGGTGCGTGACGACGACGCCGCCGGGGTCGCCGACCTGCTCGAGGCGATCGTCGACCGCTCCGGCTACCTCGCCGAGCTGCGCGCCAGCCACGACCCGCAGGACGAGACCCGTGTCGAGAACCTGCACGAGCTGATCGCTGTCGCAAGGGAGTTCGACGACACCCGCGCCCAGACCGGCGAGGTGAACTCGTTGGAGGACTTCCTCGAGCAGGTCTCCCTCGTCGCCGACGCCGACGAGATCCCGGTCGCCGGTGACGACTCCGGGGTGGTCACGCTGATGACGTTGCACACCGCCAAGGGGCTGGAGTTCCCCGTCGTCTTCCTCACCGGGCTCGAGGACGGCACCTTCCCGCACATGCGCTCGCTCAACGACCCCAAGGAGCTGGAGGAGGAGCGGCGGCTGGCCTACGTCGGGATCACCCGGGCCCGCGAGCGGCTGCACATCTCCCGTGCCGCCGTCCGGTCCGCCTGGGGCGCGCCCCAGTACAACCCGGCCTCGCGGTTCCTCGACGAGATCCCGCCCGAGCTGGTCGACTGGAAGCGCTCGCAGTCGGCGCTCTCCTCGATGCGGCCCGGCACTCCCGCCGTGGCGACCCTGGCCGCCCGGCCCGGCGTCCGCTCACCGGGCAACCGGCCGATCCTCGCGCTCAAGCCCGGCGACCGGGTCACCCACGACTCGTTCGGGATGGGCACCGTGGTGCGGGTCGAAGGCGAGGGCGAGAAGTCGATGGCCCACGTCGACTTCGGCGGTGACTCAGGCGTCAAGCGCCTGCTGCTGCGCTACGCCCCGCTGGTGAAGCTCTGAGCTGAGCCCTCCGCCTAGCCGTTGCCCGAGTACATGAGCTTGTGCGCGGTCATCCACGGGTGGGGGTCGATCGGGCCGCCACCGTCGGGGTGGATCTCCAGGTGCAGGTGCGAACCGAACGAGTGGCCGGTGTTGCCGACGTAGCCGACGATGTCCCCGGGCGCGACCTTCTGGCCGACCTTGGCGATGATCCTGCTCTGGTGCTCGTAGAAGGACACGGTGCCGTCCCAGTAGCGGATCTTGGTCGTGTTGCCGCCGCCGCCCATCCAGCCGGTGAAGATGACCTCACCGCTCGACATGGCCGAGATCGGGGTGCCCGTCGGGCACGCCAGGTCGTTGCCGGTGTGCATGGCGCCCCACCGCATCTTGAAGCCGGAGGTGAAGGTGGCGCCGTGCACGGGCATGACCCACTTGTGCGCGGTGGCGGCCAGGGCCGCCTCGGCCTTCTTCTTGGCCAGCGCCTTGCGGGCCTTGTCGCGGGCGACGCGCTGCTTCTCCTGCTGCCGGCCGAGGATGGCGGCTGCCTGGAGCTGGGCCTGTGAGCGACGCTCGGTCGCCTGGGCGTCGTCGACGCGGGCCTCGGCGGCCTGGGTGTCAGCGGCGGTCCGGACGAAGGCGGCCTGGTTGCCGGTGAGCGCCACGCTCGGGACCCGCGACTCGGCGACGGTCGCGCCGGTGGCCGTGAGGACCAGCGTCGCCGCCGCGGCAGTGGGCAGCAGGAAGCCACCGGTCAGGGTTGCCGGGAGGCGACGAACGCCCTTGCGGACAGGGCGGTGCCGACCGGCATACGGACGAGAACTCACAGGGTGGAACCTTCGCGTGCAGGGGACACGATCCGGTCCGCGCGCGGTCTGACCGTTCGGGCCTCCGCGCTGGACACGTGGGACGCACCCTACCGTTATCTCTTCGTGATGTAAAAATCGTCCAGCCTGCCTGTGGACGGCCTCAGTCGGGGCGCGGCAGCAGCGAGACGCCCGCGGTGACGGTCCGGCCGTCGCTGTCCAGCTGCGCCAGCGCCGTCGAGATGCCGTGGACGACGCTGCCGACGATCGGCAGCGAGACGTGCCCGACCCCGCGCAGCTTGATGTTGAGAGCGTCCAGGTCGGGGTGGGCGATGGTGGCGTTCTCGTGCGGCAGAACGACCTCGTCCAGGTCGCTCCAGTACGCGATGAACCGGGTCCGGCAGCCGGCAGCCGGTCGTCGCAGCTCGCGCATCAGGCCGCTGTCGGGCCGCAGCTGGCGGCCGAGAGCCGAGGGCCAGGCGTATGCCGTGTAGGTGCCGGCGTGCGGTGCCCCGAGCGTGACGAGGGTGTGGACCCGCTCGTCGCCGCCGAGCCGGGTCACGTAGTAGCGGGCGACGAGCCCGCCGAGGCTGTGCCCGATGATGTGGATCCGCTCGTAGCCGGTCTCGGCGACCAGGGCCTCGACCTCCTCGGCGAGCCGGGCCGCGATGGTCCGGACGTCGCCGCGCAGCGAGTTGTAGTTCATCGTCGAGACCTGCCCGAAGCCCCGCCGCATCAGACCCATCCGCAGGAGGGTGAAGATCGAGCGGTTGTCGACGAGCCCGTGGACGAGCAGGATCGGCGTCCCGGCAGCCTCGAGGTCGGAGATGAGCAGCCCACGCTGGACCGGCGGCAGGTGCTCGATCCCGTAGCCGTGCGCGCTTCGGCGGTTGGTGTCGGCGGCCAGCCCGAGCGGGTAGGTGACCAGGTGGGCGGCGACCCACGTCGCCTCGGCGATCGTCCCGGCGATCATCGTGGGGGAGGCCATCGCCCGGATGCCGCGCGCGACCAGTGCCGCAGCCCGCCCCACCGGATGCGCGGCAGCCACCCGAGCGGCGCACTCCGCGCGCTGGGCCACGGCCCGCAAGGGTGCGGGCGGCGCGATGAGATCTGGTACGGACATGGTGAAACCCGACAGTAACCACAGTCTGGCCAGTTGGACAGAACCCGAAGGGGGGAGTGTGGCGGTGAATCTCACATCACCTGCCGTCTCCGAGGCCGGGATCGGGACCACACGCCGGGGCTAGCATCGAGATCATGACCGACTCCCCGCTGCGCGTCGTCGTGGCCAAGCCCGGCCTGGACGGACACGACCGCGGTGCCAAGGTCGTGGCGCGGGCCTTGCGCGATGCGGGCATGGAGGTCGTCTACACCGGGCTGCACCAGACGCCCGAGCAGATCGTCGAGGCGGCCATCCAGGAGGACGCCGACGCCATCGGCCTGTCCGTCCTCTCCGGCGCCCACATGACGCTGTTCGCCAAGGTGATCGAGATCCTCAAGGAGCGGGACGCGGCTGACATCGTCGTCTTCGGGGGCGGGATCGTCCCTGACGCCGACATCCCTGAGCTGGAGAAGCTCGGTGTCGCCAAGATCTTCACGCCCGGAGCGACGACGACCGAGATCGTCGAATGGGTCCGCGGCGCCGTCGTGCCCGCCTGAGCGACCGCCTGAGCGGCCCGCGCCGGTCGTTGCCCTCCCACACCGGGTGGCCCTGACAGAATGGGTGTCCAACCGCGAGGCCGTGGTCGGCGTCTACAGGGCATGACGACGGTGACCCAGCCGATTGCGGTGCGGTGGAAGGGAGGGGCGATGCCGGGCGCCGCGCTGACGGCCGGGCGATCGGACGAGCTGGCCGTGCGTGAGGTCTACCGCGCGCACTTCGGCATGCTGTCCGGCTGGGCCAGCAAGCTCGTCGGCGACCCCGACCTGGGCCACGACGTCGCCACCGAGGCGTTCCTGCGCCTGCTCAAGCACTGGGGCGATGTCGAGGAGCCCAAGTCGTGGCTGTTCACGACCGCCGCCAACATCATCCGTGACCACTGGCGCAAGCGCGGGCGCGAGCACGCGGCATACCAGCGCTTCGGCTACGACGACGGCGTCACGATGCCCGGCGACGTCGCCACCAACCTCACCGTGCGCGGCGCCGTCCTCGCCCTGCCCGACCGCCTGCGCGTCCCCGTGATGCTGCACTACTTCGCCGACCTGACGGTCGCCCAGGTGGCGGCCCAGATGGGCAAGTCCGAGGGCACGATCAAGCGGGACCTCTGGGATGCCCGGGGCCGCCTCGCCAAGCTGCTGGAGGATGCCCGATGAACGACGTCGACCCGGTCGAGGAGTTCTTCGCCCGCGAGCGCCGCGACATCCATCCGGCGCCCGGCGACGACGGCCACTGGGCCGCCATCGTCGACGCCCACCGGCGCAGCCGCCGGTCCCGCTGGACCGGGTTCGCGGCCGGTGCTGCTGCGGCGGCCGTGCTCGTCGGCGGTGTCGGCTACCTCCTGCGCCCGGGCGACGGGACGACCGCGCTGCCCGGCTCGCGCACCGGTTCGACGAGCACCTCGCTCAGCTCGACGCCGACCGGGTCTGCGACCTCCCCGGCGGGCACCTCGACCTCAGCGCCCACGAGCACCGCGACGAGCCGCCCGGTCACCGTGGGCGTCCCCGCGGACTTCCGCCTGGTCTCGGTCTCCCAGGCCGACAACAGCACCCTGTTCGGGCTCGGCATCACCAACTGCAAGGGCCACGCCTGCACCCAGGTGGTCCGCTCGCTCGACAGCGGCAAGTCCTGGCGGGCGGTCGCGACCTTCGGCCAGGAGGTCGACACCCCCGGCCGGACGTCGAGCGGCAAGGTCGGCACCCGCACCTCCCTCACCGAGATCCGGATGGCATCGCCGCTCGTCGGCTGGGTGTTCGGTGCCGGAGTTCGCCAGACCACCGATGGCGGATTCACGTGGCACCCGTATGCCGTGCCCGGGGGCGGTGTGGTCTCCCTCGAGACCGACGGCAACACGGTTGCTGTCGCTGTCGCGACCGGCTCGTGCGACGGCAGCCACTGCTCCGGAGATCTGGCCACTGCTGTTGCCGACACCACCGCCAACGGCATCACCGAGGCCCAGTACACGATCCCAACGAGTGCACCCATCCGTGCGGCGGACTACAACTGGTTCAACGGCGATCTCTACCTGAGCCTGGCGACTGACAAGGGGGCCACCGCCGGCCTGCTCGAGGCCAAGGGCTGGGTGACCGGCACGAAGGGCTGCGCAGCATCCGGCGGGGTCTCCCGGGTGGTAGCTCCCGCGAGCGGTGGCACCGTCTTCGGAATCTGCCCCGGCGGTGCGGCCGCCGGTTCCTCGAGTTACGGCATCGTGACCCGAAAGGTCGACGGCACGTGGCAACAGGTGGTCGCGCCGGATAGCGGTGCGCTCCTGCTCACGAATGCCGGGTCGACCTCGTTCGCCGCTGCTGACTCCACCCACCTGCTGGCCGTCTCGGGCGGAGACCCGGCCGTGCATGGCTCGATGAAGGTCTCCAGTGACGGAGGCGTGGCCTGGCACGACCCCAAGTCGGCCCCTCCGGTGCCGGACCGCGGCTGGGCCTGGGTGGGCTCGCCGGGGGCCGGCACCTACTACGCCATCCCCTTCGGTGGCTCGGGAGTCCTGTGGCGCAGCACCGACAAGGGCGAGACATGGACCACGGTGCAGGTCGCCAGCTGACCTGACCGCGAACCCGGCGTGACCGGCATACGGGCGTCTCGTCGCGGCATACGGTCTCGGTGGTGCCGTTCGGCGTGAAATTGGTCCCACCCGCCCGTCCCGGGTCCGGCCAGGCGTGGGCGCGGGACTAGTCTCGGGGAGCGGATCATGCGGCGAAACGAGACGGCCGCCCCCACCGACCAACGAAGGACGGACAGCCCCCGTGGATCTCTACGAGTACCAGGCCCGAGACGTGTTCGAGGCGCATGGCGTGCCGGTGCTCGCCGGCGCCGTGGCCACCACCCCGGAGCAGGCCCGCGCGGCCGCCGAGCTGATCGGACCCAAGAGCGGCGGCGTCACCGTTGTCAAGGCACAGGTCAAGACCGGCGGGCGCGGCAAGGCCGGCGGCGTCAAGGTCGCCAAGACCGCCGAGGAGGCCGAGCAGCTCGCCGGTCAGATCCTCGGCATGGACATCAAGGGCCACACGGTCAACACGGTGATGATCGCCCAGGGCGCCCAGATCGCCGAGGAGTACTACTTCTCGGTCCTGCTCGACCGGGCCAACCGGACCTACCTTGCGATGTGCAGCAAGGAGGGCGGGATGGAGATCGAGGAGCTCGCCGTCAGCCGCCCCGAGGCTCTCGCCCGGGTGGCCGTGGACCCCAACGTCGGCATCGACGAGGCCAAGGCTGCCGAGATCGTCGCCGAGGCGGGGTTCGACGCCGAGACCGGCGCCAAGATCGTCCCCGTCCTGCAGCGGCTCTGGGACGTGTATGCCGGTGAGGACGCGACCCTCGTCGAGGTCAACCCGCTCGTCAAGACCGTCGACGGCGACATCGTCGCGCTCGACGGCAAGGTCACCCTTGACGAGAACGCCGACTTCCGCCAGCCCGGCCACGCCGCCCTCGAGGACGCCGCGGCGGCCGACCCGCTGGAGGCGGCGGCCAAGGAGAAGGGCCTCAACTACGTCAAGCTCGACGGCAACGTCGGCATCATCGGCAACGGCGCCGGGCTGGTCATGTCGACCCTCGACGTCGTCGCGTATGCCGGTGAGGCGGTCGGGTCCAAGCCGGCCAACTTCCTTGACATCGGTGGTGGCGCCTCGGCCGAGGTCATGGCCAACGGGTTGCACATCATCCTCGGCGACGAGCAGGTCAAGTCGGTGTTCGTCAACGTCTTCGGCGGGATCACCGCCTGCGACGCGGTCGCCAACGGCATCGTCGGTGCGCTCCAGGCGATCGGCGACGACGCGACCAAGCCGCTCGTCGTGCGCCTCGACGGCAACAACGTCGAGGAGGGACGCCGCATCCTGGCGGAGTTCAACCACCCCCTCGTGACCATCGAAGAGACCATGGACGGAGCCGCGGCCAAGGCCGCCTCGCTCGCCGCCGCGCCGGCTGCCCCGGCCAACTGACCCCAAGGGACGAGAACACACCAATGGCAATCTTCCTCAACGCCGACTCCAAGGTCATCGTCCAAGGCATGACCGGCTCGGAGGGCATGAAGCACACGACCCGGATGCTCGCCTCGGGCACCAAGATCGTGGGCGGCGTCAACCCCCGCAAGGCCGGTACCTCGGTCGACTTCCCGGGCGACGTCTCGGTGCCGGTGTTCGGCACCGTCGCCGAGGCGATCAAGGAGACCGGTGCCGACGTGTCGGTCGTCTTCGTCCCACCGGCCTTCGCCAAGGCCGCCGTCGTCGAGGCGATCGACGCCGGTATGCCGCTCCTCGTCGTCATCACCGAGGGCATCGCGGTCAAGGACTCCGCCGAGTTCTACAACTACAGCCTCGGCAAGGCGACCCGGATCATCGGCCCCAACTGTCCGGGTCTGATCAGCCCCGGCAAGTCCAACGCCGGCATCATCCCCGCCAACATCTCCGGCCCCGGCCGGGTCGGGCTGGTCTCCAAGTCGGGCACCCTGACCTACCAGATGATGTACGAGCTGCGGGACTTCGGCTTCTCCTCCGCCGTCGGCATCGGTGGCGACCCGATCATCGGGACCACCCACATCGACTGCCTCGAGGCGTTCGAGAACGACCCGGAGACCGACGCCATCGTCATGATCGGTGAGATCGGCGGCGACGCCGAGGAGCGCGCCGCGGCCTACATCAAGGACCACGTCACCAAGCCGGTCGTCGGCTACGTCGCCGGGTTCACCGCCCCCGAGGGCAAGACGATGGGCCACGCCGGCGCCATCGTCTCCGGCTCGGCCGGCACCGCGCAGGCCAAGAAGGAGGCCCTCGAGGCCGCCGGCGTCAAGGTCGGCAAGACGCCGTCCGAGGCCGCCGGGCTGATGCGCCAGATCATGATCGACCTGGACCAGGCGCCCATCTGACGCGCCCCCGGCATACGCCCCCCCAGTGACCCAACCTCTGCTAGCAGAGGTTGGGTCACTTAGCAGAGGGTGCAACCTGTGCTGAGAGACCTAAGCTCTGCTAGCAGAGGTTAGGAAAAGCGTTGGGGGAGTGGCGAACTGGGGCTGAGAGAGGGTCGGGTCGGGATTCCGGCGCGGCTACTTGGCGCTCGGGACGACGACGGCGCCGCTGCCGTTCGCGGGCCAGCAGCTGAAGCCGGCCGGCAGGGTGACCTTGCCGGACTCGACGATGTCCAGGCACTTGCTGACCAGGACGTTCGGGTCCTTGGAGACCGACGACGCGAGGACCCGGTTGGCCTGGGCCTGGGCCTCGGACGTCTTGATCGCCTGCTGCGCGATGCGGGTCTGGGCGACCTGGGCGAGGAGGGCGTTGACCTTGCTCTGGGTGTTCTGGTCGAAGTTGACGACCGGGATGATCACCGACAGCACCTCGATCTGGGCGCCGATCTGGTCCTGCATCGCCGAGGTGACCCTGGTCGACAGGTCCGCGAGCGGCGGCGTGGTCGCGTTGCCGTTGGCGTCGACGGCGAGCGGGTCGTAGTCCTCGAACGCCGCGTTGAGGCTGGCGTTCAGGTCGCGGGTGACGAGGGAGTCGCGGATGTTCTCGAAGTCCCGGTAGTTCTGGTAGAGCCCGTCGGTGGCGGAGTCCTTGATCCGCCAACGGATCGAGGCGTCGACGCAGGCCGTTGCCTGGTGGGCGATGCGGACGTTGATGCAGTTCTTGGAGTCCGACGTGTGGTTGTCGGTCTGGATCGCCGCGTCGATGGTGACGACCTTCTCCCACGGGGCTTTGACGTGGATGCCGTTGGAGAGGGTCCGCACGGGCCGGCCGAAGGACGTGACGACGCCGAACTCCTTGGTCGGCACGACGGTGACCAGGCTGCGGCCCACGGTCCAGATGCCGAGGAGAGCGAGGGCGACGCCGGCGACGATCGCGAGGCGGCCGCCGCCGAGGAGCTGGCTGGCGCCACGGGTGGCTGCGGAGCCGGGTCCGCTGTCGACCTTGCCGGCGTGCTCACCGGAGGACGGAGGTTTCGGGGTGCGGCGGGCACGCAGTCCGAGGACGAGAACGAGGATGCCGAGCAGGAGGACGATGATGCCGAAGGTCATGGTGGGTCAGGGCTTTCCGAGGGGTCTGTGCGCCTGGGCAGACGATGCGTCAGGGGGTGGCCGGCCCCCTCGCCCGGCCACCGGAGCATCAGACGTCGGATGCCGCACGCTGGTTCCGCGACCGGCATACGACGACCGATCGGGGTCTCCTCGGCGTTGCGTCGCCTTCCGAACGGGTCTCATTGCCGACACTGGTCTCCTCATGACCGTCATCGACCTGCTCCGCAGCGCCCGCCCGGGCAGCGCCGACCGGACCGGCCGCGCTCCCGCCGCCCCGCCCACCCGCGGGCAGCTCCTCGCGCGGGGCGCCCTCACCGCGCTCACGACGCTGGCCGTCGCGTGGCTGCTCGCGCTCGTGGGGTGGCTGGCGAGCGGTCAGTCGACGGTCGGCCTCTTCACCGCGCTCGGCATCGGGTCCGACGGCTGGCTGCTCGCCCATGGGGGCCGGATCGGTGTCGGCCAGGCGCACATCGCCTTCGCCCCGCTCCTCGCCTGGGCCGGGATCGTGCTGCTCATCGCGCGACGGGCTCGCCGGATCGTCGAGTCGGTGGGGGACGGGGGGCTGCGTGGGCGGTTGGGACTGCCGGCCGACCTCGCCGCCGCGCTCGGCTGCTTCGCCCTCGGGTATGCCGCAGTCGCGGCTCTCGCGTCGGTGGTCACCTTGGCCAGCGCGCCCCGGCCGAGCGCGCTCTGGCTGGTAGGGGCGGTCGTCGGCACCCTCGTGGTCGGCGTGGTCGTGGGGTTCGTCCGGGCCGGGCTCGTCCTGCCCGGGCTCGTCGACCGGATCCCGATGACGGTTCGTCGGGGTCTACCGGCGGCGGGCTTCGGGGCGGCTGCGCTGCTCGGGGTGGGTACGCTGCTCGTCCTCGTGGCCGTCGTCCTCGGCCTGGGCGACGTGGCCCACGTGAGCTCCGAGCTCGCGCCGGGCTTCCTCGGCGGCCTCGTCCTGGCCCTCGCCCAGCTCCTGGCGCTGCCGAACCTTGCGTTGTGGGCCGTCTCGTTCTGTGCCGGCTCGGGCTTCCAGGTCGTCGCCGGCCAGCCGATCACGTGGTCCGGCGCCCACTCCGGCCTGCTGCCCATGATCCCGGTCCTCGCGGCACTCCCGTCGCCGGGCGCGTTCCCGTCGGTGATCCGGGTCGTCGTCCTTGCGCCCGTCGTCGTCGGCGCCCTCGTCGGGCGGCGGGCCATCGCCTCGGTGGCCCGGCTGTCCGGTCTGCGCACCAAGCTGGCCGTCGCGGCGTCGGCTGCCGTCAGCTCGGCCGTGATCCTCGGGCTGCTCGACGTCGTCGGCGGCGGGGCGCTCGGCGCCTACCGCCTCGGCGCCCTGGGCGCACCCGCCCTCCTCATGACGGCCCTGCTCGCCGTCGAGCTGGGCATCGGAGCCCTCGGCTACGTCGTCGTCGACGCCTGGCGGATCCGCCGCGGCCGCTGAGACCCGCGAGCGACCCCGCGTGGGGGTTCACGCCGGGTCGTCGGACAGGTGGTCCAAGCGGTCGAGCAGCTCCCGCGCCTGCAGCGTGGCCGGCGTCGTGGGCACCCCGGGCAGCGCCAGCGTGGCGGCGAGGTCGGCATACCGCCGGTCCCGTGCGAGCCGCCGGACCCGGGCATCACTGACGAGCGCGACGGCCGGACCCGCGGAGCCCGGCAGGGCGGCATACGGCAGGTCGTGCCAGGTGGGGCGCTCGTCCCCGACGAGCCAGGCATCGCGCAGCGAGGGGCCGTTCAGGTCAGGGGCCGGCGAGGCCCAGGCGACCCGCGGCGCAAGGGCGGCGAGCAGGGCGAGGACGAAGCCGGTGTGGCAGGTCGACAGGACGATGGCGTCGGCGCGTTCCTCGGAGGTGAGACCGTCGAGGTCGACCGGGGTCACGGGAGCGGGGAGCGTGCCGACGGACTCGGCGAGCTCCAGAACCACCGCCAGCGCGGCCGAGGCGTCGGCCCCGGCCGGGACGCCGAGGAGCGGCCAGGTCATGAGCAGCTCGCCGGCCAGGGCCCAGTCCTCGTCGTCGAGAGCGCCCGCGAGCGCAGACTGAGCCTGGCCGAGCAGACCGGGCACGAGCTCCGGCGGTACGGACGACGGGTGGAGCCCGAAGTCGGTCGCGTACCGCAAGGCATGGGTGAAAGCCCGGAGGTCGTCGCGGTTGCCAGCGCGCACGTCGAGCACGTCGACCTCCCCGCCGAGCACGGTCCTCCGGACGTCCACCGTCGTCACGTCGTGGCGTCCGGCGAGGAGCCCGCGCAGCCAGGTGCGTTCGAGGTCACGGTGGGGGAGGCGCTCGCGACCCACCGTGACCCGGGCGGTCTCTGCCCGGCATACGAGATCGTCCAGCCGCGGGTCGGGCCGTTGGTCCCGCAGGACGAGGTACGCGGCGGCCTGCTCGATCGCGGCTGCCGGGTCGAGCGCCAGGGCCAGCCGGGCGTCGTCGCTCGTCGCGAGGTCGAGCAGCCGGTCCGCGACGCGGGTCGCGCGCGCGGAGTGCGCCGGGCCGACGACCCGGACCAGGACGGCCGACTCGAGGATGACCCGGTCCACGGACGGGTGGCGGGCGGGCCTGCCGTCGTGGCTGCCGTGGCCCTTGTGGGCGTCCGGGCCCGGACGGGTCACGGCGTCGAGGGCCAGCTCGGCGAGCGCCAGGCCATGGGCGACCCAGTGGCCGAGCGCTACGTGATGGGGGTGCAGGTGCTCACGGGTCGACCGTGGCGTACCCGCCGACGAGGGAGCGGCGTCGGTCACCCCAGGCCGCCTTGGGCGGCGAGCTCCCGGCGGCCGAGGACACCGCCCCCGCGGCCACCGGCGCTGAACCGCTCCCAGTAGTCCTCGGCGTCGGCCACCCCCGCGCCCAGCTCGACGATCGTCGCCCCGACGGACATGAGGTCGATCGCCCTGGCGAACCGCCCCGCGAACCGGGCGTTGTTGGTCTTCGGCATCATCTCTCCCCTTGCATGGTGGTCCCCCTTGCGGGCTCACCGGACAGGAGCGTCCGAGCGACCGGGGTGATACATCCGGTATGCCGGCCGGTCGGCTGGGTATCGTGAGCGCCCGTGACCACTGCGCCGACGCCGCCCGCCGGGCCCGCTCGAGTCGTCGTCCTCGTGTCCGGCTCCGGGACCCTGCTCCAGGCGCTGCTGGACGCGGCGACCGAGCCGGCATACGGCGTGGAGATCGTCGCCGTAGGCGCCGATCGGCCCGGGACCGTGGGAGAGCAGCGGGCGGCGGGGGTCGGAGTCTCGACGTTCGTGTGCCGGGTGGGCGACCATCCCTCGCGGGAGGCGTGGGACGAGGCGCTGGCCGAGACGGTTGCGGCGTACGAGCCCTCGATCGTCGTGTCGGCGGGGTTCCTCAAGCTGGTTGGGCCGGCGTTCCTCCGGCGGTTCGGGGGGCGATATCTCAACTCGCACAACGCGTTGCTGCCGGCCTTCCCCGGGATCCACGGGCCGGCGGATGCGCTCGCCTACGGGGTGAAGCTCGCCGGGGCGACCCTCTTCGTCGTCGACGAGGGGGTCGACACTGGTGCCATCGTCGCGCAGGTCGCGGTGCCGGTCCTCGCCGACGACACCGACGACACACTCACCGAACGGATCAAGGAGGCCGAGCGCCCGCAGCTCGTGGAGTGGGTGGGCCGGCTGGCGCGCGAGGGGTTCGTCGTGGAAGGGCGCCGGGTCAGGGTCGGCGGGGCGGTGGGTCGGTCGTGACGTGGCAGCCGCCGGGGCGTCGGGGAGCCCTCCTGTATGCCGTGTTCGCGGCGGCCGCGGGCGGGACGGTCGCGGCGGTGGCGCACCTCTCGTCGGCGCGGCAGCAGGGTCGGGCGGTGGCCGAGCGGCTCCCCGACGGTCCGCTCATCGTCGTGAGCAACCACACGAGCTATGCCGACGGCATCCTCCTCGCGCTGGCCTGCCGGGACCTCGGCCGGTCGCTGCGGCTGCTGGCGACGGCCGGGGTGTTCCGGGCGCCGCTCCTCGGGCCGGTCATCACCCGGCTCGGCTTCATCCCCGTGCACCGGGGGAGCGCCTCGGCCGCCGACGCGCTCGACGCCGCGGCGGACGCGCTCGCTGCCGGTGAGGCGGTCGGTCTCTTCCCCGAGGGGCGGATCACCCGGGATCCGGGCAAGTGGCCGGAGCGCGCCAAGACCGGTGCGGTCCGGCTCGCCCTGCGCACCGGCGCGCCGGTCGTCCCGGTCGCGCTGAACGGCGCCGAGCAGGTGGTCGGCGATCGGGCGCACCTCATGCGGACCCTGCGCAACTTCGTCCTCCCGCCCGAGGTGGGAGTTCTCGTGGGCGAGCCGATCGATGTCCGCGTCCTGGCGGGCGGTGCCGACGACGAGGCCACCGTCCGACGGGTCGCCGACGAGGTCATGGGCCGGCTCATCGACCTTGTCGAGGAGCTCCGGGCCACCACTGCCGCTCATCCGCACGGCGTCCCACGGGCCGAGGCCTGAGCCGGTCCCGCTAGGCTGGCACCACTCGCGACGACTGGCGCAGGTGGGCAACCACCGGGGAGTCCTGCCGCGCGCATCGCCCGCCTGGGTGCGCGCAGACTGACACGAGGAGACCCCTCATGACCGATGCCACGATCACGACCGATGCCACAACCGCGTCAGCCGACGGCCGACGCCCTGTTCGCCGAGCGCTCGTCTCGGCCTATGACAAGACCGGGCTGGAGGTGCTGGCCCGCGGTCTGCACGAGGCGGGCGTGTCCATCGTCTCGACCGGCGGGTCCGCTGGTTTGATCGCCGGGCTCGGCATCCCGGTGACCGAGGTCGCCGACCTGACCGGCTTCCCGGAGTGCCTCGAGGGCCGGGTCAAGACGTTGCACCCCCGCGTGCACGCCGGCATCCTCGCCGATACCCGCAAGCCGGACCACCTCGCGCAGCTGGCCGACCTCGGGGTGGAGCCGTTCGAGCTCGTTGTCGTCAACCTCTACCCGTTCCGCGAGACCGTCGCGTCGGGAGCGTCGGACGACGAGATCATCGAGCAGATCGACATCGGCGGGCCGTCGATGGTTCGGGCGGCCGCGAAGAACCACCCGAGCGTCGCCGTGGTCGTCGACCCCGCGGCATACGGGCGCGTTCTTGATGCCGTGGCGGCTGGCGGGTTCACCCTGGACGAACGCAAAACCCTTGCGGCACAGGCATTTGTGCACACGGCGAGCTATGACAACGCGGTGGCGAACTGGATGGGCAACGCCTACGCGGACACCTCGGACGGGACCGGGTTCCCGGCCTGGACGGGGGCGACCTTCGACCGCGCGGCGGTGCTCCGGTACGGCGAGAACCCGCACCAGAAGGCGGCGCTCTACACGCACTGGCGGCCGGGGCTGGCATCGGCGGAGCAGCTGCACGGCAAGGAGATGTCCTACAACAACTACGTGGACACCGATGCGGCGGTGCGGGCCGCGTTCGACCACGGTTCGCAGCCGACGGTGGCGATCATCAAGCACGCGAACCCGTGCGGGCTCGCGGTCGGTGACACCGTCGACGAGGCGTATGCCGCGGCGCACGCGACCGACCCGGTCTCGGCCTATGGCGGGGTGGTGGCGACGAACGTGCCGGTGACGGTGGGGATGGCGCGGGCGCTCAACGAGACCTTCTCGGAGGTCGTCGTCGCTCCTGATTTCGAGGCGGAGGCGCTGGAGGTGTTGCGGGAGAAGAAGAACCGTCGCCTGCTGCGGCTGCCGGCGGACTTCGGTCTGCATGGTGATCCGATCGAGACGCGGGCGATCAGCGGTGGTCTCCTGGTGCAGACGGTCGACCGGGTCGACGCCGTCGTGCGCTCGGACTCCGGTGCCGTGACCGGCGGCGACGACGCTTCCTCGTGGCGGCTCGTGGCCGGTGCCGCCACCGACGCGGCCACGCTTGCGGACCTGCAGTTCGCGTGGCGGGCGGTGCGTGCCGTGAAGTCCAACGCGATCCTGCTCGCCCGGGACGGCGCGGGAGTCGGCATCGGGATGGGCCAGGTCAACCGGGTCGACTCGTGCCGGCTCGCCGTGTCACGAGCCGGTTCGGACCGGGCGCGTGGGTCGGTGGCGGCCTCGGACGCGTTCTTCCCGTTCGCCGACGGCCTGCAGATCCTGCTCGATGCCGGGGTTCGCGCGGTCGTGGCTCCGGGTGGGTCGATCCGCGACGAGGAGATCATCGCGGCGGCCGACGCAGCTGGTGTGACGATGTACTTCACCGGCACCCGCCACTTCGCCCACTGACCTCCGACGCGGGCGCATCACACCGGCCCGGATCGGGGCTACCTGCGCGCGTCAACTCATTCACGCACATGGCACCCCTCTGTGTCAAGACGCGGCAGCGCACGGGATCGTAGGCTGGTTTCTGGCGGGTCCGGGAAGTGGCTTGTCCGAAGAGTTGGTGTGGGGTTGTGAGCCGGCCGCGCTGG
>Ga0073909_10000040_pt1 | contig 49328 bp, 47 predicted proteins | sample Coa_R1_6_FD_66439 | JGI IMG/M metagenome (GOLD analysis project Ga0073909, IMG submission 66439) | Surface soil microbial communities from Centralia Pennsylvania, which are recovering from an underground coalmine fire. - Coalmine... | ecosystem: Environmental > Terrestrial > Soil > Unclassified... | reverse complement strand
CGCCCGGACCCGGCGCTTCTTGAGCAGGTCCACATTGACCGCGGCCAGGGCGCGGCGGACCCGGCGGCCCAACGGCCCGACCGGGTCACCGGCCAGGTGTCCCGGGCTGACCCGGTCCAGCACTTCGTCGCAGACCTCGACCGGGCATTCGGTGAGCTCTTCAGCGATCCGGGTGGCCCGGTACAGGTCCAGCTCCCCGGCGGCCATCGCCTGGACCAGCCGCGGCAGCCGGGTGACCAGGTCGACCGCGGCCGCTACCCGGCGTCCGGCGCCGGCGTCGGACTGGGCCAGCTGGGCCGAGACCGAGGGCCGGGGCGTCCAGGCGTTGGTGACCCAACCCGAGGAACTCTTCACCCACGGTGCCGTCCTCGTGGACGATGTCGTCGGTGGCCACGACCCGGGCCAACGCCACCGTCTGGGTGGCCTCCAGGACCCGGATCGCGGCCTGGCAGTCACCGGCCAGGTCGGCCCAGTCCGCGGCGGTCAGGTCCGCGACCGCGGCATACGGACCGACCGCGGCGAAGAGCTCCTTCGCGGCGGTGACCGGTGCGGCCGTATCGATCCTGGACATACGTCCATCGTACACCTGTCGGAGTCATCGGCCAAGCCATTCGCCTCACGAATTCGCGACCACCACAACGAAACTGGAGTTTCTGGGCTACTCACCACTTGCAGTGAGGCGTCCAGACGCCGGCCGGAGTGGCTGTTGTCGCACGTTCTTGGGGTGGGGGCAGCCTCGTGTCGTCGTGAGTGCCGAGTGCAGACGTGAGAAACCTCGGCGGTCTCGCGAAACCCAGGCTCCGTTCACTGTGACAGCACCGCCTCCCGAGCGGAGAGACCCGCTCGCCTAGGCTTTGGCGGGTGCCCCTCCGTACCTCCGCGGCCGTCGTCGCCGGCAAGGCCGCGCGCGTCGCGACGCGGTTGCGCGGCGGTGGGTCGGCTTTCCCTGGCCTCGTTGCCGAGCGGGTCGACCCCGGCTTCCTCGCCCACGCGCTGCAGGACGTCCGGGGCGGGATCGTCGTCGTGTCCGGCACGAACGGCAAGACGACCACCACCAAGATGCTCGTCGCGCTGCTGCGCGCACACGGTCGCCGGGTCTTCACCAACCCCACCGGGTCCAACTTCACCCGCGGTGTCATCTCCGCGATGCTGCGTGAGCTGCCCGTCGGGCGGGGACGGCTGTCGGCCGACATCGCCGTCCTGGAGCTCGACGAGGCCCACGCGCTGAAGTTCGCGGCGGCCGTGAAGCCCACCCACTCCCTACTCCTCAACGTGGCCCGGGACCAGCTCGACCGGTTTGCCGAGATCGACCACACCGCAAGGCTTCTGGCCTCGCTCGCGTCGTCGACGACGACCGGGGTGGTGCTCAACCGGGACGACTCCTTCGTGGCGCGGGTGGCGCCGGACCTGGCGCCGGGCGTGGAGGTCAGGTACTTCGGTGTCCACGAGTCGATCGCTGCCCGGCTGCCGGAGCTACTCGAAGCCGACGTGCGCTTCGGTGACGAGTTCACCGCACCCGAGCCCGCGGCATACGACGGGCTGTTGAAGCCGGCCGACGAGCGGGCGTTCGACGTCGTCTTCGGGGCGGGGGATGGCGTCGGCCCGGTGACCCTCCAGCAGCGCGGGCTGGCAGCGATGATCAACGCGACGGCCGCGGCGACGACCGCACGCATGCTGCTCGGTGAGGCCTTCGATGCCGCGACTGCGGCGACCGCGCTCGCAGGGGTTCGGCCGCCGTTCGGGCGGGGCGAGGTGATCCAGGTCGACGGGCAGCCGCTCGAGCTGGTCCTCGTCAAGAACCCCGCGGGCTTCACGGTGGCGCTCGGGACGTATGGGACGACACCGGTCGCCACGATGATCGCGATCAACGACAACGACGCCGACGGGCGGGACGTCAGCTGGCTCTACGACGTCTCGTTCGCGTCGCTGCGGGAGCGGGGAGTCGCGACGACGAGCGGCATACGGGCCTATGACATGGCCCTGCGGCTCTCCTACGACGACGTGTCTGTCGGGTCGATCGAGCCGGAGCTCATTGCTGCGCTCGACGCGTTCTGTGCCGCCCATGCGGGCGAGCCGAAGCGGATCTTCTGCACCTACACGGCGATGATGGCGCTGCGCCGGACCCTCGCCGCGCGACACGGCCTTCCGGACTTCGGAGAGGAGGGCTGATCCGTATGCCGGTCTTCGACGAGCCGGGCGCCGCCGCACCTTCGGTTCGCCCCAGCAAGGGCACGATCAACCTGGTCCACCTCTATCCGCGCGAGATGAGCATCTACGGGGACCTGGGCAACACCCGCTGCCTCGCTGCGCGGATCGCCCGGCACGGCTACACGGCCAACGTCATCGGTCACCACCCCGGATCCTTGCTCGACCGTTCTGCGCACCTCGTCGTGGGTGGAGGCGGGCAGGACTCGGGCCAGGCACGGGTCGAGGAGGACCTGTTCGCCAACGCCGACACGCTGCGCGGGCTGGCCGCCGACGGGGTGCCGATGATGATGATCTGCGGGACCTACCAGCTCTTCGGCAACGCCTTCGTCACCGTCGAGGGGCAGCGGCTCCCCGGGCTCGGGATCCTTGACGTCACGACGCAGGGCAACGCCAAGCGGATGATCGGGCCGTCGGTGCTGGAGACCGAGTTCGGGACGATCGTCGGCTACGAGAACCACTCGGGGTCGACGACGTTGTCCGCCGGGCAGTCGCCCTTCGGGGTGGTCCGGCACGGGTTCGGCAACAACGGCGAGGACCAGACCGGGGGAGCGCGGACCGCGAACGTCTTCGGGCACTACCTCCACGGCCCCGTACTACCGGCGAACCCTCGGTTCGCCGACGCGCTGGTCGCGTATGCCGCGGAGCTCGCGACCGGGCGGCCGTTCGAGCCGGAACCCCAGGACGACGGGGTGGCTGACCAGGCCCGGACCCGGCAGATCCGTCGACTCCTGGGCTCAGACTCCGCCCGGTAGCCCACGGCGGGCGTCCCCGGCTGCGCCCAGCCCGACGCGGCCGTTGTCCACAGACCCGTGACAGCGGGTCGGTCATCCACAGGCCGGGGGGCGGGGGATGGCTCGGCGTCGGTGGTCAGGAGGACGGTGACGCCCATGAAAACGACAGCCCGCGCGGCCCTCCATCAGGCTCCCTCATCCCGTTCGTCGTCGGCCTCACGCGGGTCGCCCGCTTCGGCGCGGTCCGATGCCGCCGGGGCGGGTCTGGCTGCAGCCATCAGCGAAGCGGTGGGCGAGCACCGGCGACAGCTGGGCCTGGCCGCTCGTGCGTATGCCGTGCGCCGGGCCTGGACGCTCGGGTTCCTCGCCCGGATCCTGAGCGACCCCCTCGCCCTGCGGGTCGGGCACGTCGTCGCGGCTCTGGACGGGACGGGCTACGCGCTGACGGTTGCCCGGCTACCCGCCGAGCCGGTTCCGTATGCCGGGTCGATGAGCTGCGGTCAGCCGCGCGCCCGCGACGCCCAGCCCCAGCCTCAGGTCCTCGCACCCGTGATCCGGTTGCCGACGAGTGACTGCCTCTGCGGGACGAGCGAGGTGGGCACCCGGTGTGCGTGACCGGCCACGCCGCCTGGGACGGCTCTTCCCGGTTGGGGTGTTGCGTTCCGCGGGTGCGGGACGTCTTGAGCCTGAGTCATCTTCGCCTGCGGTCTGGTGTGTGGATTCGTTTGCGCAACAGCGGGATCCACCAAGCCTGGGCTCCGGCCGCCACACCGCGCCAACGCCAGGAATGGCCTCTTCGGTGCCCTTGTCTGCGGTCGTCGCGGCGGCGAGGATGCGAAGTGGGCAACACCACCCGATGGGCACAAGGGAGTGACCGCATGGCGAAGATCAGTGTGAAGGTCGACGGGGTGACCTACTCCGACGATGTCGAAGCCCGGATGCTCCTGGTCCACTACCTGCGCGAGAGCCTGGGCAAGGTCGGGACCGTCGTCGGATGTGACACGAGCAACTGCGGCGCCTGCACCGTCCACCTCGACGGGCGCTCGGTGAAGTCGTGCAACATGCTGGCCGTCCAGGCCGACGGCCACGAGGTCACGACGATCGAGGGGCTGGCCGACGGCGACACGCTGCATCCGGTCCAGCAGGCGTTCCACGACTGCCACGCGCTCCAGTGCGGCTACTGCACCCCGGGGATGATCATGCAGGCCACCAGCTTCCTCAAGGACAACCCGACACCGACCGAGCACGAGGTGCGGGTCGGCATGGAGGGCAACCTCTGTCGCTGCACCGGCTACCACAACATCGTCCGGGCGGTCCTGGCCGCGGCCGGTGAGGGAGGTGGGTCGCAGTGACCGCCGTCGCCGAGCGGACAGCCCTCGAGATCGGCGCCCCGCGCAAGCGCAAGGAGGACCAGCGGCTCATCACCGGGCGCACCCGGTGGACCGACAACATCCAGCTCCCCGGCATGCTCCACCTCGCCATGGTGCGCAGTCCGTTCGCCCACGCCAACGTCACCGCCATCGACACCGAGGCGGCCAAGCAGGCCGAAGGCGTCGTCGCCGTCATCACCGGTGCCGACATCGCTGCCACCCAGGGAGCCTGCGCCAACGCCTGGCCGGTGACCACCGACCAGAAGACACCGGCCCACCTGCCCATGGTCGTCGACCACGTCGCCTGCACCGGCGAGATCGTCGCGGCCATCGTGGCCCGAACGGCAGCCCTGGCCCGGGATGCCGCCGAGCTCGTCGACGTCACCTACGAGGAGCTGCCCGCCGTCCTGGACGCCAAGGAGGCCGTCGACGACACGGTTCTCGCACACCCCGATCTCGGCACCAACACGACGGCCGTCTGGACCCTCGACTCGGCCGGCCAGGGGACCGGCGGCCACGTCGACGACGCGATCGCCGAGGCCCGCGTCGACGGCATCGTCATCGAGCGCGACTACCGCCAGCAGCGGCTCATCCCGGCCTTCATGGAACCCCGCTCCACGGTCGTCGACCCCACGGGTGAGCAGATCACCATCTGGTCGAGCACCCAGGTCCCGCACATCCTGCGCTTCCTCATTGCCGCCACGACCGGCATACCGGAGTCCAAGGTGCGGGTCATCGCCCCGGACGTGGGCGGTGGCTTCGGCGGCAAGCTGCAGACCACCCCGGAGGAGTTCATCACCCTTGCCGCGGCCCGGCAGGTCCGCAAGCCGGTCAAGTACACCGAGACCCGCTCGGAGTCGCTCGTCAGCGCTCACCACGGGCGCGACCAGTACCAACACCTCACCCTCGCCGCCACCAAGGACGGCACGGTGACCGGGCTCAAGGTCGAGCTGATCGCCAATCTCGGCGCCTATGTCGCGCTGGTCGGTGGCGGCGTGCCCGTGCTCGGCGCCTGGATGTTCAACTCGATCTACAAGTTCGGCTCCTACCGGTTCACCACCCGCAACGTCCTCACCAACACCCCGTGGGTCGACGCCTACCGCGGTGCCGGCCGGCCGGAGGCGACCTATGCCATCGAACGCCTCATGGACGAGCTCGCCGTGGCGGTCGGCGTGGACCCCCTGGCGATCCGGGAGCAGAACTGGATCACGCACGAGGAGTTCCCGTTCACCACCGTGGCGGGGATGACCTACGACTCGGGCAACTACGAGGCGGCCACCGCGCGGGCCAAGGAGATCTTCGGCTACGACGCGCTGCGTGTCGAGCAGAAGCGGCGGCGCGACGACCTGGACCCGGTCCAGCTCGGCATCGGCATCTCCACCTTCACCGAGATGTGCGGCCTGGCGCCGTCCCGGGTCCTGGGCAGCCTCAACTACGGCGCGGGCGGCTGGGAGAACGCCGCCATCCGGATGCTCCCCACCGGCAAGGTCGAGGTCATCACCGGCACCTCACCACACGGGCAGGGGCACGAGACCGCCTGGAGCCAGATCGTCGCCGACCGCCTCGGGATCCCCTTCGAGGACATCGAGGTCCTCCACGGTGACACGGCGGTCAGCTCCCGTGGTCTGGACACCTACGGGTCGCGCTCCCTCGTCGTCGGGGGTGAGGCGGTCGTCCGAGCAGCCGACAAGGTCGTCGAGAAGGCCAAGGTGGTCGCCGCCCACCTCCTGGAGGCCAGCGAGGCCGACCTGGAGTTCGTCGGAGGCCGGTTCGGGGTCAAGGGCACCGACAAGGGGGTGGGCATCGCCGAGATCGCCACGGCCGCCTTCACCTCGCACAACTGGCCGGAGGGCGTCGAGCCCAGCATCGACGCGGAGGCGACCTACGATCCGGTCAACTTCTCCTTCCCGCACGGCACCCACCTGTGCGCCATGGAGGTCGACACCGAGACCGGCGCGACCACCATGCGCAAGTACGTCTGCGTCGATGACATCGGCCAGATCATCAACCCCCTCATCGTCGAGGGGCAGGTGCACGGCGGGCTCGTCCAGGGCATCGCCCAGGCGCTGTGGGAGGAGGCCGTCTTCGACGACAACGGCACGCTCGTGACCGGGTCGTTCGTCGACTACACCCTCCCGACGAGCGCCGACACGATCAACTACGAGAGTGAGCACACCACCTCGCCCTCTACGACGAACACCTTGGGGACAAAGGGAGTTGGTGAGGCGGGCACTATCGCCTCGACCCCCGCCGTCGTCAACGCGGTGGTCGACGCGGTGCGGCACCTGGGCATCAACGACATCCGTATGCCGCTCAGTCCAGAGCGCGTCTGGCGGGCGATCCGAGATGCCGGCTCCGCGGCGACGGGAGACACGCCATGATCCCCGTGTCGTTCGACTACCTGGCTCCGACGACGCTCGACGAGGCCCTCGCCGCCCTCGCCGAGCACGGTGAGGACGCCAAGGTCCTCGGCGGCGGCCAGTCCCTTCTTCCGGTCCTGAGGATGCGCCTCAACGCCCCCGAGGTCGTCGTCGACCTCGGCCGCATCGAGGAGCTGCGGGGCATCCGTGAGGACGGCGACACCGTCGTCATCGGGGCGATGACGACGTATGCCGACGTCCTCGCGGACGCAACCGTCACCGAGCACATCGCCTTGTTGCACAAGGCGATCGCCGAGGTGGCCGACGACCAGATCAGGCACCGGGGCACCGTGGGCGGAGCCATCGTGCACGCGGACCCGGCCGGCGATGTCGGCCCGGCAGTCCTGGCCCTGGACGCGGAGATGGTCATCGCCGGTCCCGGCGGGCGACGGACGGTCGGGGCGGCAGACTTCTTCACCGACCTCTTCGAGACCGCGGTCGGCGAGGGCGAGGTGCTCGTCGAGATCCGCCTCCCCAAGCACACCGGGTGGGGAGCGCACTACGAGAAGTTCGTGAGGGTCTCCCACCAGTGGTCGATCGTGGCTGTCGCGGCAACCGTCCGGGCCGAAGGAGGCACCATCGCCGAGGCCAAGGTCGCGCTCGCCAACATGGGCGCAACGCCGTTGCGCGCCAAGGCAACCGAGGTGGCGCTCACCGGCCAGCCGGCCACCGATGTCGCCGTCAGAGAGGCGGCCGCATCCGCAGCCGACGGCACCAACCCGCCGAGCGACCTCAACGGCGACGCCGACTATCGCCGGCACCTGGCGACCGTCCTGACCCGCAGAGCGGTCCTCGCCGCCGCTGGGAGCTGACAGCCGATGGAGCTGAGCCACAGCTTCACCGTGCCGGCGCGTGTCGACGTCGCGTGGGCCACCTTCATGGACCTCGAGCGGGTCGGCGGGTGCTTCCCGGGGGCCACGGTGACCGAAGTGACCGACAGCGGGTTCAGCGGCACGGTCAAGGTCAAGCTGGGCCCGATCGCCCTGCTGTATGCCGGTTCCGGCACCTTCGCCGAGCGTGACGACGGCGCCCACCGGGCCGTCATCGAGGCCAAGGGCAAGGACAAGCGCGGCAACGGGACGGCCGGGGCCACGGTGACGATCCAGCTGACCGCCGACGGCGAGACGACGCGGGCCGACGTGACGACCGACCTGGCCATCACGGGCAAGCCGGCCCAGTTCGGGCGGGGAGTGATGCAGGACGTGTCCGACAAGCTGCTCCAGCAGTTCGTCGCGTGCATCGAGAGCCAGTTCGACGCAGCCCCGGCACCCGAGTCACCTCCGAAGTCAGCACCTGAGGCGCTGGGTGCGGCCTCCGAGTCTGCCGGGTCGCCCGCCCTGGCCGCCGTCCCCGACAGCAGCCCAGCGTCCGGGTCGGGCCGCCCACCCGTCAGTCGGGTGGCCAGCGCGACCAGCGACGATGCGCTCGACCTCGGTGCCACGGTCCTGCCGGTCATGCTCAGGACCTATGGCCCGTATGCCGTGGCGGGGCTGGTCGGCGTCCTCCTCGGCGTCCTCCTCGGTCGCCGAGGGCGCAGCTGACGTCGGGCGCGTGCGAGGCGCAGCCCCAGGCGGTGGCGATGGTCGAACGTCGAGCTGGGTCAGCGGTCCTCGGTCACCAGCTGCGTCCAGCGCGCCATGGCGGCGTCGACGCCAGCCCGGTCCCCTGTCACGGCCAGGTCGAAGAGCAGCCCGCGAGCCATCGCCAGCGACAGCCGCGACACCGTTGCCGCCTCGGTCGCGCCCCAGCCGGCACGCTCGAAACCCTCGGTGAGCTCGGCGAGCCAGCCGGATCCGAGCCACGACCGCAGTGACGCGGCATACGGCTTGCCCTGCATGGCCTGGCCGGACAGCTCGAAGAAGAGCGGCGCGAAGATCGTGGCCCGGTCCGCGACGTGCGTCCAGAATGCCGCGCCCACCTCGAACGGGTCCTCGAACCCGTCGAGCATGGTGCTGAGCACCTCGCGCTCGCTGCGCTCGACCGTCTCGACGACCGCGCCGAGCAGCCCGTCACGCGACCCGAAGTGGTAGTTGATCATCCGGTGGCTCGTACCGATGCCCTCGGCCAGGGTCCGCAGGCTCGAGTCGCCCACTCCGTGAGTCGCGAACCACTCGATCGCGCGCCCGAGCAGCTGGTCGCGCGCGGAGGCCTCCGTCATGCGAGCGAGGCGGCACGCTCGCCGAGCGCTGCGGCCTCGGTCTCGATGTACTCCCGGGTCAGCCGCCCGTATGCCGCCCGCACCAGTCCCGCGACCGGCCCGGCCCACGCGATGCCGAGCTCGACAACCGTGGTGCTGTCGGGGCCCGGCGTCAGGGTGTGTGTTCCTGTTGTCCGGACCCCGGGCTGGCGGGACTCCCAGACGAAGCCGGAGCCCTCGGTCCAGGAAGTCACGGTCCAGACGGCTTTGCGCAGGCGTGGCTGGACGACGGCATACGAGGCTCCGATACCGGTGGCCGGTGTACCCGCGACGTGGGTGACCGACGTGACGGTCGGCAACCATGCCGGCCAGCTGGCGATGTCGCGGAGGGCCGACCAGGCAGCAGCGGGGGAGACGGGCAGGGTGCACGAGGTGTCCGGCATGTACCAAATGGTACATCGGGGACGTAGGGCCGTCGAGTGATCACGACACGCGGGCGAGCCCCCCGGGTGCCCCGTGTGTCGTGATCACTCGACTCGGGCGCTCGCCGTCTGCGCGTACAGGGCCCGCGCCGCCGGCGGGATCGGCACCGGCCGCCGGGTCCCACGGTCGACGTAGACGTGCACCCAGTCGCCCACCGCGGCGACCGGGTCGCCCGGAGCCGAGCCCGCGGCATACAGGGCCGTCCCGAGGGTGACCGACGACGAGCCGAGCCGGTCGACCCGCAGTCCGACGACCAGGTCCTCCGGATAGGAGACCTCGCTGACGAACCGGCACGACGACTCGGCGAGGACCGCGAACGCCGCGTCGGTCATCGGCAGGGCGCCCGCATCCCGCGCCAGCCAGGCGTTGATCGCCGTGTCGAAGAGTGCGTAGTAGACGGTGTTGTTGAGGTGGCCGAACATGTCGTTGTCGAGCCACCTGGTCTGCACCGGCCAGGCGACCGGGAAGTCCCCGACGGTGGGAACCGGCTCACGCCGCCGCGGCGAAGATTCACTCATGTGCCAAGGTTGCCAGCATGAGCGTCGCCGACACCGCCAGGGCCTACCAGCTGCAGCAGGACCCGGAGACCAAGGCCGTGGCCGCGGTCATGACCCAGGTCCCGACGGCCCGGATCGGAGAGGGCGACCTGCTCGTCCGGGTGACCCACAGCAGCGTCAACTACAAGGACGGGCTGGCCGCGACCGGCACCGCCCCGATCGCCCGGCGCTACCCCCTCATCGGCGGGATCGACGCGGCCGGTGTCGTCGTCGAGGCGGCCGGCAGCCACCAGGAGGGGGACCACGTCGTCGTCACCGGGTTCGACCTGTCCGAGAAGCACGACGGCGGGTATGCCGACTACCTCCGGGTGCCGAGCGACTGGGCGATCCGCCTCCCCGACGGCCTGACCCTCGAGCAGTCGATGACCCTCGGGACGGCCGGGGTCACGGCCGCCCTGGGCATCCACCAGCTCGAGCACAACGGGCTGCGACCCGGCGACGGCCCGGTCGCGGTCACCGGTGCGAGCGGGGGAGTGGGCAGCCTGGCGGTCTCGATGCTGGCCCGCCGCGGCTATGAGATCACGGCGTTCACGGGCAAGACCGAACAGCACGACGAGCTCCGCCGCTATGGCGCGACCCGGGTCGAGACCAGGCCCGACACGGACAACGTGCGGGCGCTGGGCTCGGAGACCTGGGCCGGCTCGATGGACTCCGTCGGCGGCCAGACCCTTGCCTGGCTGGCCAGCACGACCAAGCGCGGAGGCGGGATCGCGGCTTACGGCAACGCCGGTGGCGTCAAGGTGGCTACGACGGTCATGCCGTTCATCCTGCGCGGGGTCAACCTGCTCGGGATCAACTCCGGCTGGTTCCCGCAGGACGTCCGGCGCCGCCTGTGGGAGCGGATGGCGACCGACCTCAAGCCCGAGCACCTCGACCAGATCGGCCACCTCGTCGGGTTCGAGGACCTCCCCACCGTATGCCGCGAGATCGTCACCGGGGCGGTCGCGGGCCGCACCGTGGTCCACATCGCCGACCCCGGGTGAGCCGCCGCAGCCACCACCGAGGAGTCCGGCGAACCGATTTCTTGGGGCGCCATCTGATCGGGTAGTCTCTCCGAGCGATCACGGCCGCGTGCCGGTGGGAGCAGGCCCCCTTAGCTCAGTCGGTAGAGCGTTTCCATGGTAAGGAAAAGGTCGTCGGTTCGATTCCGACAGGGGGCTCAGGGCAGCACCAGCGCGTGTTGCAGCCCCATGGCGGGGTAGCTCAGTTGGTTAGAGCGCACGACTCATAATCGTGAGGTCGCGGGATCGTGCCCCGCCCCCGCTACCACCGGCGATTTCGCCGATGGCCACCGGCTCCCGTAGTCTGGTGCGTCGAACTCGTTACATCCAAGCCGTGATTCCTCGGCCATTACCTTTTTGGAAAGTGCAGGTTGCCCCGTGGCCAGCAAGTCCGCCGACGTCCGTCCCAAGATCACTCTTGCGTGCACGGAGTGCAAGGAGCGCAACTACATCACCAAGAAGAACCGGCGCAACGACCCCGACCGCCTGGAGCTGAAGAAGTTCTGCCCGCGCGACCGGAAGCACACGGTTCACCGCGAGACCCGCTGACGCGAGTCCCCGGCACCCGCTAGACCGGACCGCTCCACCCCGCACGGGGTCGGGGCGGTTTCGTCGTTGGCAGCCAATAGAGTGGCGGCCATGAGTGTCAACCTCGACTTCCAGGGGCGGGTCTATCCGCCGAGCGGCCCGTATGCCGTGAGCGCGGCCGACATCGCGGCCTTCGCCGCCGCGGTCGGCTCCACCGACCCGGTCCACACCGACGCCGAGGCGGCACGCGCCGCCGGCTATCCCGACGTCATCGCGCCACCGACGATGGCCGTGTCCTATGACCAGCAGACCTCGCACCAGTACGTCGCCGACCCCGAGGCCGGCATCGACTACTCCCGCGTCGTCCACGGCGAGCAGTCGTTCGTCCACCACCGTCCGATCACGGCCGGTGACGAGCTGACCGGCACGCTCACGGTCGACAGCATCCGCCAGGCCGGCGGGCACTCGATGGTGACGGTCCGCACCGAGCTGACCGACGCCGGCGGCGCGCCCGTCGCCACGACGACCTCGACGATCGTCGTCCGGGGAGGGGAGTGACCGTGGCTGCACGCGCCTTCACCGACGTCACGGTCGGCGAGCAGATCGGCCCGGTCAGTGTGCCCGTACGCCGAGAGACCCTCGTCGCCTACGCCAACGCCTCCGGTGACCAGAACCCGATCCACCAGGACGAGGCCTTCGCCAAGAAGGTCGGCCTGCCCGACGTCATCGCCCACGGCATGTGGACCATGGGCGCGTCCGGCACGGTCGTCGCCGACTGGGCCGGTGACGCCGGCCGGGTCGTGGAGTTCGGGACCCGGTTCACCAACATGGTCGTCGTCCCGGTCGGCGGCACCGAGCTCGTCGTCACCGGCGTCGTGAAGTCGCTCGACGAGGCGACTCGGCGCGCGACGATCGAGGTGACGACGACCAACAACGGCGCCAAGGTCCTCGGCCGCTGCACGGCCGTCGTGCAGCTCGACTGAGCGACGCTGAGCGACCACGTGCAGGAGCTCTACGACGCCCCGCTCGCCGACCTCACGACGATGCGGGTCGGTGGCCCGGCGGCCCGCCTCGTCGTCGCCGAGACGACCGACGAGCTCGTCGACGCGATCCGTGAGGTCGACGACGCCGACGAGCCCCTCCTCGTCCTCTCCGGCGGTTCCAACGTCGTCATCGGCGATGCCGGCTTCCCGGGCACCGTGGTGCAGGTGGCGACCAAGGGCGTCGCGGTGGAGTCCGACGACTCGTGCGGCGGCGCCAACGTCCGGGTCGCCGCGGGGGAGGAGTGGGACGGGTTCGTCGCCCAGGCCGTGGCCCAGGGCTGGTCCGGGATCGAGGCCCTCTCCGGCATACCGGGTCTGGCCGGTGCGACCCCGGTCCAGAACGTCGGCGCCTACGGCCAGGAGGTCGCCCAGACGATCGCCTCGGTCCGGGTCTGGGACCGGCGTGAGCAGCGGGTCCACACCGTCGCCAACACCGAGTGCCGTTTCAGCTACCGCCACTCGACCTTCAAGGGCAGCGACCGCTACGTCGTCCTCGACGTCCTCTTCCAGCTGCGGGTCGCCGACCTGTCCCAACCCGTCGCGTATGCCGACCTGGCGCGCGGGCTCGGCGTCGAGCCGGGCGCTCGGGTACCCCTCGCCGACGCCCGCGAGGCCGTCCTCGCCCAGCGTCGCAAGCGCGGCATGGTGCTGGATCCCGCGGACCACGACACCTGGAGCTGCGGCTCGTTCTTCACCAACCCGATCCTCTCGGCCCGCGCCTACGAGGCGCTCGCCGGTCGGGCGTCGAACCTGCTCGGACCCGACGGGCCGCCCCCGCCGAAGTTCGTCGACCCCGACGGCTACGTCAAGACGAGCGCGGCCTGGCTGATCGAGCACGCCGGCTTCGGCAAGGGCTTCGGGATGCCGGGCCCGGCCGCACTGTCGACCAAGCACACCCTGGCCCTCACCAACCGCGGCGGCGCCACGGCGTCCGACATCGCCGCGCTCGCCAGGCAGGTCCGCGACGGTGTCCAGGACGCCTTCGGGGTCGCCCTCGTCAACGAGCCGGTCTTCGTCGGCCACGACCTCTGAGTCGCGCCGGTCATGGCGTTCACTCCGGCGCATGTCGCGGCGGTCCTTCCCGCGGGGCGCCGGCTGGCGCGTCGTGGATCGGTCCTCATCCCACTCCTGGTCATCGGGTCCATGGCCCCCGACTTCCCGACCTACCTGCCCTCACCGGTCACGCGCGCCCAGACACACTCCCTCGTCGGCGTCCTCACCTGGTCGGCGCTGTTCGGGCTGGCCTGCGCGGTTCTCTGGGACCGGGCCCTCTCCGCTCCCACTCGCGACCTGGCGCCGGCCTGGGTGCGCCGGCGTCTGGGGCCGGCGCCTCGGCACCTCCGGATCGCCGACCTCCCCGCGGCATACGGGGCTCTCGCCGTGGGCGGCCTGACCCACATCGTCTGGGACGACTTCACCCACGCGGGCGGGTGGTTCGTCGTGCGCAGCGCGCTCCTGGAGGAGCAGCTCGGCCGCTGGCCCGTGTTCGAGTGGCTGCAGCTCGGGACGAGCGTGGTCGGCTGCGCCGTCGTCACGGCATACGAGCTGCACGCGCTCGCCGTTCGGAGTCCCCGCCCGTATGCCGCCTCCCGGGTCCGGTGGCAGCACGCCGCGCTGGGTGGGCTCGGGCTGGCCTTCGGGGCGGGGTGCGTGGTGGGCGCGATGACCAGCCTGCCGCCCGGTCGGATCTACCAGGTGCTCACCAGCGGGCTGACCCTCGGCGCGGCCCTGCTCGTGGCCGCCGTGGCCGTGGTGGCCGCCCTGTGGTGGCGTCAGGTGGGCGTCTCGGCGAGCCAGGAGTCGACGCCGGCGAGATAGCCGGCCCTGAGGTCGGCCGGCGCCCGGCTGGCCGTGATCGACCCGCGCGCAAGGTCGGCGATCTCGGCGTCGCTGAACCCGTGCACCGACCTCGCCGTCTCGTACTGGGCGAGCAGCCTGGAGCCGAACAGGAGCGGGTCATCGGCACCGAGAGCCACGGGTATGCCGGCCCGCACGATCTCCCGCAACGGCACCTCCGCGTCGTCCCGGTAGACCCCGAGCGCGACGTTGCTGCCGGGGCAGACCTCCAGCGCGACCCCGGACTCCGCGACCAGCTCGAGCACGCGCGGGTCCTCGACCGACCTCACGCCGTGGCCCAGTCGATCCGGCCCGATCGATGTCAGCGTCGTCTCCACGGCCGTCGGTCCGAGTAGCTCACCGGCGTGCGGCACCAGGGCCAGGCCCGCGTTCCGGGCGATCGCGAAGGCCGGTGCGAACTCGGCTGTGACGCCTCGCCGCTCGTCGTTGGACAGCCCGAAGCCGACCACGGTCCCTGCCCCCTCGCCGGCGTGCTGGGCGGCCAACCGGGCCAGCGCGCGCGCGTCAAGGGGGTGCCGCATCCGGTTGGCGGCGATGATGACGGCGACCTGCGTCCCACCGAGGGCAGACGCCACCCGCGCCTCGTCCAGGACGATCTCGACCGCGGGCGTGATGCCCCCGACGTACCCGGCATACGACGTGGGGTCGACCTGGATCTCGAGCCACCGGGAGCCCTCGGCGGTGTCGTCGAGGGCTGCCTCGCGGACGATCCGCCGCATGTCCTCCTCGTCGCGCACACAGGCACGCGCCGCGTCGTAGAGGCGCTGGAACCGGAACCAGCCCCGCTCGTCGCGGGCGCTCAGCCGGGGCGGCCAGTCGTCGCGCAGCGCTTCGGGGAGGTGGAGCCCGTGCTTCTCGCTGAGGTCACGGATCGTCTCGACGCGGGCCGAGCCGGTGAAGTGGAGGTGCAGGTGAGCCTTGGGGAGGGCCTCGAGGCTTCGGACGGGCTCGTTCACTCCGTGTCGGAGCCTGCCAGCTCGGCCGCGGAGTCGTCGCCGGCGTCGGTCGAGCCGTCATCGGCCACGATGTGCATGGCCGACTCCTCCGGGCTCGGGTCGCCCCCATCCGTGCCGATGTCGGTGCCCCAGTCCTGGGCGTCGGAGTCTGAGCGGTCGCCCGCATCCTCGGAGACCAGCCGCCCGGCTCCGTCGTCCTCGGCGTCGTCGCCGAGCCAGTCGTCCGCGGCCGTGATCGCGTCGGGGTCGTCGCCGCCGACCAGGGGCTCGTCGTCCAGGCCGCCTTCGTCCTCCGGCGCGCCGTAGGCGGAGTCGGGGTCGGGCACCTCCTGGGCGATCCGCTGGTTGATCGTCTCGCCCTGCTCCTGCTCCGCGGCGGTCGTGCCCCACTCCGTCGCGCGCGGCATCATGTCGGGCGGAGTCACCGTCTCGTCGTCGCCCTCGCTGGAGTCCAGGAGCCCATCGCCGTACGCGCCATCGTCGCTGTCCGTCATGAGCCCACCCTAGGTCCGCCGAGAGCCGGCGGGTCATCGACGTGGTGGCGGGTCCGACCCTACCTCCGCGACCGTAGGGAGCGGATCGTCTTGGTCCCCACCCCCCAGGATGGGATCCCTACGGTTCCGTATGCCGGCGCCGCCCGGTCCGCGTTCCGGAAGGGGACCGTCCGGAACCCCTCCTACGCTCGGGACATGAGCGAACCGACCGAACTCACCGTCCGCCCGTTCTCCGCCGCCCCCGACGAGGTCGAGGCGCTCCTCGGGGCGCTGAACCGCAACCGCCGTACCTTCGCCTGGAAGACCGGCGGCCTGGACACCGACGCGATGCGCCGGACGCTCGGGCCGTCCACGATGACCCTCGGCGGGCTCGTCAAACACCTCGCCCTCGTCGAGGACCACTACTTCACCCACCAGCTGCTCGGCCGCGACTACCCGGCCGAGTGGGCGCCGATGGCCGACGACGACGACTGGGACTGGACCTCGGCCGCCGACGACCGGCCCGAGGACCTCCGCCGGCTGTGGCTGGAGGCCGTCGCACGCTCGGATGCCGCCGTCGAGCAGGCGCTGGCCGACGGCGGGTTCGATCGCCTGCTGGCGCAGTCGGACTGGTCCGAGACGCCCAACCTGCGGCGCGTTCTCGTCGACCTCATCGAGGAGTACGCCCGCCACACCGGGCACGCCGACCTCATTCGGGAGTCGATCGACGGCCTCGTCGGCGAGGACGCCCCGCAGTAGCCGGCGGTCCGCCTGCCAACGTCTGCGCGAGCGCCGGTGGGGAGCCCTCAGATCCGCAGACGCAAGGGGCAGGCTCAGGCGCCTTCGGGGTTGCCCACGCTGGGCACGTATGCCGCGTCCCAGTCCGTCGCGGCGGCGGCCAGCTTCTCGGCCGCAGCCAGGGCAACGCAGGTGGCGACGCCGGCCATCGCCGTCTCGACCTCGGCCAGCACCGGGAACGACGGCGCGAGCCGGATGTTGACGTCGTCGGGGTCCTCGCCGTTCGGGAAGGAGGCGCCGGCGGGCGTCAACGCGATGCCGGCCTCCTTGGCCAGGGCCACGACGCGGGACGCCGTGCCGGGCATGACGTCGAGGGAGACGAAGTAGCCACCCGTGGGCTTGGTCCACGTCGCGATGCCGAGACCGGCGAGCTCGGCGGTCAGCGCCTCGTCGACCGCCGCGAACTTGGGGGCCAGGATCTCGCGGTGTTTGACCATGTGGTCGCGCACCCCCTGCGGCGTCCCGAAGAACTGGACGTGCCGCAGCTGGTTGACCTTGTCCGGGCCGATGGAGGCGAAGGTCTGGTGCTTGACGTACCAGCCGACGTTGGCCACCGACGCGGCGAGGAAGGCGACGCCGGCACCGGCATACGTGATCTTGCTCGTCGAGGCGAACATGATCGGCCGGTTCGGGTTCCCCGCGGCCGAGCACAGGGAGATGATGTCGGCGCTCTTGGCCTCGTCCTCGGTGAGGTGGTGGAACGCGTAGGCGTTGTCCCAGAAGATCTTGAAGTCGGGGGCGGCCGTCGGCATCGCCGCGAGCCGGGCGGCGACCTCCTGGGTGATGACCGAGCCGGCTGGGTTGGCATAGGTCGGGACGATCCACATGCCCTTGATGCTCGGGTCGTCCTTGACGAGCGCCTCGACGGCGGCGGCGTCCGGGCCGTCCTCGAGCATCGGCACGGTGACCATCTCGATCCCGTAGGACGCGAGCATGGTGAAGTGCCGGTCGTAGCCGGGCACCGGGCAGACGAACTTCACCTTGTCGGCGCGCGACCACGGGGTGCCGTCGACCGGGCCGTGGAGCAGGAGCTGGACGAGGCAGTCGTGCATCATCGTCAGGCTCGAGTTGCCGCCGGCCACGACCTGCTCCGGTTCGACCCACAGCAGGTCGGCGAACATCTCCCGGATCTCCCGGATCCCGGTCAGCCCGCCGTAGTTGCGCACGTCGACGCCATCGGCGTCCTTGGTCGACGTCGGCAGCTGCAGCAGCCCGTCGGAGAGGTCCAGCTGGGCGGTGCTGGGCTTGCCCCGGGTGAGGTCGAGCTTGAGGCCCGCGTCCTTGAGGGTCTCGTATGCCGCGTGCTGGCGTTCGAGGAAGGCGGCCAGGTCGGCGGGGGAGAGGTCGGCGAGGGGGGTGCGGGTGCTCTGCTCGGTCACGACGCCCATGTTCCCAGACCCGTCTGCGCGCCGCTCACACGGTCCATCTGCGCCGACGGACTGCCGTGCACGGGGTCGAGCAGGCCCTCATCCACCTCCTCGCGCTCGCGGGATCGTGAGTTCGCGTCCGGCCGGGCACCTCACGTATGCTTTCTCCTCGGTGGACTTGCACCATGCTTCGGCGTGCCCGGAGCGCGTGCGCAGCACCACCTCCCGGAACCTGTCGGCCCCACCGGCGCGTTCCGTAGGGCAGTGGCTCAATTGGTAGAGCACCGGTCTCCAAAACCGGCGGTTGGGGGTTCGAGTCCCTCCTGCCCTGCGTGTGCAGGCCACCCGGTCTGCTGAACACATCAACGAGACTGCGCACATGAACAGAAAGGCAACACGTGACGGACGTGGGCGCCCAGGCCCGGGGCACGGGCCGCAAAGGTCGCAAGAGCGACCAGCGCGGCAACCCGATCTCCCGGCTCTTCGGCTCGCTCGGTCTGTTCATCAGCCAGATCCTCGACGAGCTGCGCAAGGTCGTCCGACCGACGCGCTCGGAGCTGTGGAACTACACGTTGGTCGTCATCGTCTTCGTCTGCATCATCATGGCGGTGGTGTCCAGCCTGGACTACGGCTTCCAGAAGCTCGTCGCCCTGGTCTTCGCCGGCTGACCAGCACGTATGCCGCGAGTGGATTCCACTCGCATCTCGCCGAGATCTGAAACATCGCCTTGAAGGAAGTAGGTCAGCACGTGTCCGACCAGTGGAGCTCCCAGGACTCCGAGTCGACCCCCGAGACCCAGGTCGTCGACGAGGTGATCACGGACACCGATCGCGGCCCGGTCGTCGAGGGTGAGGTCACCCCCGAGGGTGACCTGCAGGAGCGCGCCGAGTCCGACGCTGCTGCCGCGTTCGGTGGCCAGGTCGCTTCCGGCGACTCCGACGAGGAGTCCGCTGACGCTGACTCCGACGACTCAGGTGACTCGCAGGCGCTGGTCGTCGACGAGGTCATCCAGGACACCGACCACGGTGCGGTGGCCGTCGAAGAGGTGACCCCGGAGGCCGACGTGCAGGAGCGCGCCGAGTCCGATGCGGCTGCCGCGTTCGGTGGCGAGGTCGCCACGGAGACCGCTGACGACGACGAGTCGTCCGAGGACGCGTCGGCGTTGGTCGTCGATGAGGTCGTCCAGGACACCGACCACGGTGCGGTGGCCGTCGAAGAGGTGACCCCGGAGGGCGACGTGCAGGCGCGCGCCGAGTCCGACGCCGCGGTCGCGTTCAGCGGTGCCGTCGAGACCGAGACCGAGACCGAGACCGACCCCGAGACCGACGCCGATGGCGATGTCCTCCCGGACGTCGACCCGGTCCAGGCGTTCAAGGACGACCTCGCGAGCAAGTTCGGCGACTGGTTCGTCATCCACTCCTACGCGGGCTACGAGAACCGGGTCAAGACCAACCTGGAGTCCCGGATCACCAGCCTCAACATGGAGGACCACATCTTCGAGGTGCAGGTCCCCATGGAAGAGGTCATGGAGATCAAGAGCGGCCAGAAGAAGCTCGTCCGCCGGGTCCGGATGCCCGGCTACGTCCTGGTCCGGATGGACCTCACCGACGAGAGCTGGGGCGCCGTCCGGCACACGCCGGGCGTGACCGGCTTCGTCGGCAACGCCCACCAGCCGGTGCCGCTCAACCTCGACGAGGTCTTCTCGATGCTCAAGCCGGCCGACCTGGCCAGCCCCGCCGCGGCCGGTGCCGCGGGCTCCGGTGGCGGTGCCGCGGGCAAGGCCAAGGAGCAGGCGATCGTCGACTTCGAGGTCGGCGAGTCGGTCACCGTCATGGACGGCCCGTTCGAGACCCTCCCGGCGACGATCTCCGAGATCAACGCCGACACCCAGAAGCTCAAGGTTCTGGTCTCCATCTTCGGCCGGGAGACCCCGGTCGAGCTCTCCTTCGGCCAGGTCTCCAAGATCTAGTCGCTGCAGAGCAGGCAACCGGGTCATCGCCCGTCGGCGTCGGCCCATCATCACCAGTTAGGACACAGCAATGCCCCCCAAGAAGAAGGTCTCCGGCTTCATCAAGCTGCAGATCCAGGCCGGTGCGGCCACCCCGGCTCCGCCCGTCGGTCCGGCCCTCGGCCAGCACGGCGTCAACATCATGGAGTTCGTCAAGGCCTACAACGCGGCGACGGAGTCCCAGCGCGGCAACGTCATCCCGGTCGAGATCACGGTCTACGAAGACCGCTCGTTCACCTTCGTCACCAAGACCCCGCCGGCCGCCGAGCTGATCAAGAAGGCCGCGGGCGTCCAGAAGGGCTCCGGCGAGCCGCACAAGACCAAGGTCGCCCGGCTCACCAACGACCAGGTCCGCGAGATCGCCACCCAGAAGATGGAAGACCTCAACGCCAACGACATCGAGCAGGCCATGCGGATCATCGCCGGTACTGCTCGCTCGATGGGCGTCGACACCGACGTCCTGAAGTAGTACCCGGCACCACGGCATACGGGCACCGCAACCAGCCCGTATGCCGCGTGGTAGGGCCAGCGCTGGTCCGCACCACAACTCCACTCACCACTGCACCAACAGGAGCAACCATGAAGCGCAGCAAGGCATACCGCGCCGCCGCCGAGAACGTCGACGTCGCCAAGCTCTACTCCCCGCTCGAGGCCGTCCGCCTCGCCAAGGGCAACGCCAAGGCCAAGTACGACGAGACCGTCGAGGTCGCCATGCGCCTCGGTGTCGACCCGCGCAAGGCCGACCAGATGGTCCGCGGCACGGTCAACCTGCCCAACGGCACCGGCAAGACCGCCAAGGTCCTCGTCTTCGCCAACGGCGACAAGGCCGAGGCCGCTCGTGAGGCCGGCGCCGACTACGTCGGCAGTGACGACCTGCTCGAGAAGGTCGCCGGCGGCTGGCTGGACTTCGACGCCGTCGTCGCGACGCCGGACATGATGGGCAAGGTCGGCCGGCTCGGCAAGGTCCTCGGCCCGCGTGGCCTCATGCCCAACCCCAAGACCGGCACGGTCACGATGGACACGGCCAAGGCCGTCTCGGACATCAAGGGCGGCAAGATCGAGTTCCGCGTCGACAAGCACGCCAACCTCCACTTCATCATCGGCAAGGCGTCGTTCGACGAGAAGTCGCTCGTGGAGAACTACGCGGCAGCCCTGGACGAGGTGCTCCGGCTCAAGCCGGCCGCCTCCAAGGGCCGCTACATCTCCAAGGCGACCATGTCGACGACGATGGGCCCCGGCATCCCGGTGGACTACAACCGGACCCGCAACCTCCTCGAGGACGACGCCCAGGCCTGAGGCCTTCCGCCTCCGATCCGCGTATGCCGGCCGCTCACCCTTTGGGTGGGCGGCCGGTCTCGTGTGGTCCGGCCGCCACCGTCACGCGGTGACCGGTGGATCGCGGCGTCGGTCTCACCTCGATTTGGTCGAGTGGCGTCCCGGCCCGTACTCTTGGTGACGACCAGAGACCGCCGGTTGTCCGCCACGAACGTGGTTGACCGAAGGCCCGCACCGAGTGCGGCGACCAGCGCAGGCCACGCTTCACGGCTTACGACATGATCGTCGGCCGCGCCCCGTGCCCTGTGCCGGGGCCGTTTTCATGTGCAGCCCTCACCGTCGGGTCTGGCGTCAGACACATGGAAGGAGGCCACATGGCAAAGTCGGACAAGGCAGCTGCCATTGCCGAGCTCGCGGACAAGTTCCGTGACTCGAGCGCGGCCGTTCTCACGGAGTACCGCGGGCTGTCGGTCAAGCAGATGACCCAGCTGCGCGCCAACCTTCGTGGCAACGCCACCTACGCCGTGGTCAAGAACACGCTCACCGACCTCGCTGCCAAGGAGGCCGGAGTCTCGGCCTTCGACGGTCAGTTCGTCGGCCCGACGGCCATCGCCTTCGTCGACGGTGACCCCGTCGAGGCGGCCAAGGGCCTGCGTGACTTCGCCAAGGCCAACCCTCTCCTCGTCATCAAGGGCGGCGTCCTCGACGGCAAAGCCCTGACGGCGGCGGAGATCACCAAGCTCGCGGACCTCGAGTCCCGCGAGGTTCTCCTGGCCAAGCTCGCGGGCGCGATGAACGCCTCGCTGAGCAAGGCCGTCTACCTCTTCGCTGCTCCGCTGTCGCAGGCCGCTCGCGCGGTCGACGCGCTGCGCGCGAAGGTCGAGGCGACCGGCCCGGTGGCCGCCGCTCCGGCCGCTGTCGAGGAGCCCACGGACGGGACCGACGCTGTCGCCCCGACCGTGGAGCTGGAGATCACGGACGGGACCGACGCTGTCGCCCCGACCACCGCAGACGTCGCCACGAGTGGCGACGAGCAGGCCTGATCCCACCCGGGACCAGCCTCACCAACACAACGCCACTCACGGCATACACGCAAGAAGAAAGGACGCCCATCATGGCGAAGCTCAGCACCGACGAGCTCCTTGAGGCCTTCAAGGAGATGACCCTGATCGAGCTCTCCGAGTTCGTCAAGCAGTTCGAGGACACCTTCGGTGTCACCGCTGCCGCCCCGGTCGCGGTTGCGGCCGCCGGCCCGGCCGCCGGTGGCGGCGACGCTGCCGCTGTCGAGGAGCAGGACGAGTTCGACGTCGTCCTCGAGGCCGCTGGTGAGAAGAAGATCCAGGTCATCAAGGAGGTCCGCGCGCTGACCTCCCTCGGCCTGAAGGAGGCCAAGGACCTCGTTGACGGCGCCCCCAAGGCCGTCCTGGAGAAGGTCGACAAGGCTGCGGCCGAGAAGGCCAAGGAGCAGCTCGAGGGCGCCGGCGCGACCGTCACCCTCAAGTGAGCACCGCCGGCTAGCCGGCACCTCACCTCCGCGAAGCGGGGCCACCGGCATCACGTCGGTGGCCCCGCTTCCGTATGCCGGTGCCCGTTCGGCATCCCGAGTCCCTGCGGGATGCCGAACGGGCACTGTGCCGCCCGGTTGGCATCCCTGGAGGTGGCGGGATGCCGAACGGGCACGGCGCCGGGTGGCGTCTTGTGCAGCCTGCCGTCGGGCGAGTACGGCGTGGGCGCGCACGAGCTGGTTCATGAAGCGGTCAGGGGCAAGGCGCAAACCGGCCAGCGGGATCCGGAGAACGATGTCACCGTCGAGGGCCACCTCGTTCTGTCGCAACGCGTCGTCGACCGGGTTGAGGGCCAGCTGATGATGGCCGCCGTCGATCTCGACCACCAACCCGATGCCATCCCACGCCAGGTCGAGGTAGATCCGCCCGTCGGAGGTCCGGCGCACGACTTGTCTGGTCGGCTCTGGCAGGCCGCGGGCGCGGCACAGGGCAGCGACGTCCAGCTCGCCAAGGGGGTGCGCGCCGTCGCAGACGTCCTTCACGATGACTTGAATGAGAGCGCGGCGTCGCGTCCGGCCCAGGGCTTTGGCGGCAGCCTGCAGGTCTGCGGGCCGCACGAGACGCTGCTGGACGACGAGACAGAGGAGCAGCATGGCCTGACGGTCGCTCACGGCCCATCCGCCGCGTGAAGGACCGCCCACTCCGGCCTGACTCGGGGAATCCCCGCGCCCACCGTGGGCGGCATCTGCCGTCGGCGGTGACGGATCACGCCGGGCACCGGTCGATGTCGGTTGGCGTGCGGTATCGATACGTCGAGCCGGTCGAGTCGATAGCCGGTCAGGCCTGACGCAACCAGGGCCACTGCCCCGTCGAGGGCCGACCCACCACCCACCTCCCAGACGGCGCGCCACCGGCTGGCGACCTCGGACAGCTCGCCCGTGGTGGCCGCCACCGTGTGACGACCATGGCTCGCCCACCGTCCGGAAGCCAGCTCGGACCGGACGTCGGCACGGCCCACCCCGGCCACCCGGAGTGCATCGCGGTGTGCCACGCCGCCGTGCTCGACCGTCAGCCGTGCCATCGCCGCCGCGCGGGTCGCCCGGTCGACACGGGGTGGGTCCTTGGCGTGGAGCCCGGTGCGCGCAGTGGCTTGGTTGGCTCGGGTCTTGTCCTTGGCGTTGGCCGTCATCCGCCCATCCTGAGCGCGGGGGCAGTCGCGTGCCAAGGACACTCTTCCGCCCTGTGGACAACCGCGCCGATCGGCCGCCGTCGAGGCCGGTTGTGGACGATGTCTGGCTGCCCGGTCGGCATCCCGCTGGCCACAGGGATGCCGGCCGGGCACCCCGCCGCCCGTTCGGCATCCCCGACGGCATGGGATGCCGAACGGGCAGCAGCGCCGGGATGGGGTGGGACAACGCGGCGGTGACGACACGGCGCGAGGCGAGGGCGCGGCATACCGGCGCGTAACCTCACCGCTCCCACCTCGTTGACCAGCTCGTACGACACCCCACGCGCAACGACGCACGAGCCGAGCCGGGAAGCGAGGCACCTCCACATGGGTACCGAGATCAGAGTCGAGGGTCTCACCAAGAAGTTCGGGTCCCAGCTGATCTGGAACGACGTGACCCTCACCCTCCCCGCCGGGGAGATCTCGGTGATGCTCGGGCCCTCGGGAACGGGGAAGTCGGTGTTCCTGAAGACCCTGGTCGGGCTCCTCAAGCCGGACGCCGGCGCCATCTGGATCAACGACAAGAACCTCGTCACCCTCCGCGAGAACGACTTGTACGAGATCCGCAAGCTGTTCGGCGTCCTCTTCCAGGACGGCGCGCTCTTCGGCTCGATGAACCTCTTCGACAACGTGGCCTTTCCCCTGCGCGAGCACACCAAGAAGTCCGAGGCAGAGGTCCGCCGGATCGTCATGGAGAAGATGGACCTCGTCGGCCTCACCGGCGCGGAGTCCAAGCTGCCCGGCGAGATCTCCGGCGGGATGCGCAAGCGCGCCGGCCTGGCCCGCGCCCTCGTGCTCGACCCCGAGATCCTGCTCATCGACGAGCCCGACTCCGGCCTGGACCCGGTCCGCACGAGCTACATCAACCAGCTGTTCATCGACCTGAACGCCCAGATCGACGCCACGTTCCTCATCGTCACCCACGACATCAACACCGCCCGTACGGTGCCCGACAACATCGGCCTGCTCTACCACAAGCACCTCGCCATGTTCGGGCCGCGGGAGATGCTGCTGTCGTCGGAGGAGCCGGTCGTCCGCCAGTTCCTCAACGCCCAGACCATCGGCCCGATCGGCATGTCCGAGGAGAAGGACGCCGATGAGCTCGCTTCAGAGATCGGCCAGGAGCTTCCGCCACTGCCTCCGATCGCGCTCCAGCTCGGCACGAGCGACGGTTCGCCGCGCCGGGGGCAGAAACCGGCGGGGGAGTGGTGTCGCACCCATGGTGTGACACCACCCCCGGGCTCTTTCCAGTCCAAGAACGCCGGGGTCCCGGGCGTCTCCCAGGTCCCGGCCGAGGGCCCGTATGCCGCGACCCTTGCGTCTGCGGATTCGGGGGTCCAGGCCCCCACATCCGCAGACGCAACGCAGGGGACCACTGCCGGAGCGACCTCGTGAGCGTGGTGACCAACGGTCTCCGGCAGACCGGCAGCCTCTTCGCGCTCGCCCTCGACGTGCTGCGCGCCCTGCTGCGCCGGCCGTTCCAGACCAAGGAGTTCATCCAGCAGAGCTGGTTCGTCGCCTCGGTGACGATCGTGCCGACGGCCCTCGTCGCCATCCCGTTCGGCGCGGTCATCGCGCTCCAGCTGGGCACCCTCACCCGGCAGCTCGGCGCGCAGTCGTTCACCGGCGCCGCCAGTGTGCTCGCCGTCGTCCGCGAGGCGAGCCCGATCGTCACCAGCCTGCTCATCGCCGGCGCGGGTGGCTCGGCCATCTGCGCCGACCTCGGCTCGCGCAAGATCCGCGAGGAGATCGACGCGATGGAGGTGCTCGGGATCAGCCCGATCCATCGGCTCGTCGTGCCCCGCGTGCTCGCGGCGATGCTGGTCTCGGTGCTGCTCAACGGCCTGGTCAGCGTCGTCGGCGTCGCCGGTGGCTACTTCTTCAACGTCGTCATCCAGGGCGGCACACCGGGCGCCTATCTCGCCAGCTTCACCGCCCTTGCCCAGATCGCCGACCTCGTGACGAGCGAGATCAAGGCGCTCCTCTTCGGTGCCATCGCCGCGATCGTCGCCTCGTACAAGGGGCTCACGGCGGGCGGGGGGCCCAAGGGCGTCGGCGATGCCGTGAACCAGAGCGTCGTCATCACCTTCATGTTGCTCTTCGTCGTCAACTTCGTCGCCAGCGCCGTGTACTTCCAAGTCGTCCCGCAGAAGATCTGAGGCCCCATCCATGAGCAAGGCAACCGACCTCGCCCAGCGGCCGATGGCGGCCCTGGACAGCCTCGGCGGGCAGATGCACTTCTACGTGTCCTCGATCCGGTGGGCACCACGCACGATCCGCCGCTACAAGAAGGAGGTCGTCCGGCTGCTGGCGGAGGTCTCCCTCGGGACCGGCGCCCTCTCGGTCATCGGCGGCACCGTCGGCGTCCTCACCTTCCTCGCCTTCTTCACCGGCAGCCAGGTCGGACTGCAGGGCTACTCCAGCCTCAACCAGCTCGGCACCGGCGCCTTCGCCGGCTTCGTCTCGGCCTACCTCAACACCCGCGAGATCGCCCCCCTCGTGGCCGGCCTCGCGCTCGCCGCCACCGTCGGGTGCGGCTTCACCGCCCAGCTCGGCGCGATGCGGATCTCGGAGGAGGTCGACGCGCTGGAGGTGATGGGCATCCCGTCGCTGCCGTTCCTCGTCACCTCGCGGATGATCGCCGGGTTCGTCGCCGTCATCCCGCTCTACGTGCTCGGCCTGCTGTCGTCGTATGCCGCGACGCGGTTCATCGTCACCGACTACTTCGGGCAGTCCAAGGGCACCTACGACCACTACTTCCACCTGTTCCTGCCCCCGGTGGACATCCTCTACAGCTTCGTCAAGGTGCTCGTCTTCGCCGTCATCATCATCCTCATCCACTGCTACTACGGCTACAACGCCTCCGGCGGCCCGGCCGGGGTGGGTGTGGCGGTCGGCAAGGCCGTGCGCACGAGCATCGTCGCCGTCAACGTCGTCGACTTCTTCTTCTCCCTGGCGGTCTGGGGCGCCACGACGACGGTGCGGATCGCCGGTTGACGATGGCGACCAGCACCAAGAGGGTGAGCAACGCGGCATACGGTGTCGCGTTCCTCACCGTCGTCGCGCTGCTCATCGGGCTGTCCATCGCCCAGTTCGAGAAGAAGTTCACCGCGATCGTGCCGGTCACCCTCAAGACCGACTCGATCGGCTCCCAGCTCCAGGTCGCATCCGACGTGAAGATCCGCGGGCTCATCGTCGGCGAGGTCCGGTCGATCAGCAGCAACGCCAGGGGTGCGACCCTCCAGCTGGCCCTGGACCCGGCCATGGTCTCCCAGATCCCGGCCGACGTCAGCGCGCGGCTGCTGCCCAAGACCCTCTTCGGCGAGCGGTACGTCGACCTCGTGCCGCCTGCTGGCGGACCGACCACCCCGATCGCGTCGGGCGACGTCATCCCGCAGGACCGCTCGAGTGTGGCGATCGAGCTGGAGAAGGTCTTCGACGACCTGCTGCCCCTCCTGCAGACCGTCCAGCCCGCCAAGCTCGCCGCCACCCTGAACGCCCTCGCGACCACCCTCGACGGACGGGGCGCCCAGATCGGGCAGAACCTCGTCCTCGTCGACCGCTACTTCAAGGCGCTCAACCCGCAGCTGCCGACGATCCAGGCCGACATCTCCGGCCTCGCCGACCTCGCGAGCACGTATGCCGTGGCCGCGCCGGACCTGCTCCGCGCAGCGAAGGCGTTGCTCACGACCAACAAGACCATCGTGGAGAGGAAGGATGCCCTCGCTGGGTTCCTCGCTGGCACAGCGGGGTTCGCCAACGAGGCGGCGGCCTTCCTGGAGCGGAACCAGGACCGGATCATCCAGCTCGGGCGCGTGTCCCGGCCGACGCTCGACGTCCTCGCGCGGCAGGCGCCGGCCTACCCCTGCTTCGCCAGGGCCATGGTCAACTGGCTGCCGCGCGCCAACGGCATGTTTGCCGGCGGCGAGATGCACATCACCTTGGAGACCGTCCCGCAGAGCCGGGCCTACCACCCCGGCGAGGAGCCGGCCTGGCGTGACAACCGCGGTCCGAACTGCATGGGGCTGCCCGACCACCCGCCCGGCAGCCAGGCCCACCCGCGCGCCGGGTCCAAGTTCGACGACGGCACCGACGGCACGACCACCTACGCCTCGCCCTCGGCCCTGCCCGCGGGCTTCCTCGGCAACGCCGGGATCGGCGTCGACAACGCCGACTCGGGTGTCGCGGGCACGGTGGACGAGCAGCGGCTGGTCACCGCGCTGCTCGACCCGGCGCACGCCGACGACCCACAGGCGATCACGACCCTGCTCGCGGGGCCCATCCTGCGTGGATCGGTGGTGAGCAACCAGTGAAGACCACGTCCTCGCTCGTCAAGCTGGTCATCTTCATCGTCATCACCCTGGCGGCCACGGGTACCCTCGCCGCGACGATCGCCAACATCCAGTTCGGCGACAAGACGACGTACTCGGCGATCTTCACCGACGTCACCGGGCTCGGCAAGGGCCAGGAGGTCCGGATCGCCGGCGTGCGCGTCGGCACGGTCCGGGACATCGCCGTCAACTCGGACCGGACGACCGCCAAGGTGACCTTCGACGTCGCCACGACGAGCGTCCTCACCCAGGGCACGGAGGCGACGATCAAGTGGCGCAACCTGGTGGGGGAGCGCTACCTCGCCCTCACCCAGGGCGCAGGCAGCGCGGCACCGCTGGCCGCCGACGCCACCATCCCGCTCGCCCGGACCCACCCCGCACTCGACCTCACCGTCCTGTTCAACGGGTTCAAGCCCCTCTTCGCCGCCCTGTCGCCCCAGGACGTCAACCAGCTGTCCGGCGAGATCATCTCGGTGCTCCAGGGCGAGGGCGGCGACATCAACTCCCTGCTCGCGCACACCGCCAGCCTCACCAGCGCGCTGGCGGACCGCGATGCCGTCATCGGCCGGACGATCACCAACCTGACGACGGTGCTGGACACCGTCAACGCCAACGCCACCTCCTTCGGCGAGCTGCTCGGCCAGCTCCAGCGCTTCGTCTCGGGCCTGGCCGCCGACCGCACCGCGATCGGTGAGTCGCTCACCAACATCAACTCGGTGGCCGCCCAGACTGCCTCGCTGCTCCAGCAGACCCGCCCCGACATCAAGAACGACGTCAGCCAGCTGCGCACCCTGGCGACGAACCTCAACAAGCCGGACAACACCAAGGTGTTCGAGCACTTCATCACCACCACGCCGGGCAAGGTCGCGACGATCTCGCGCACCGCGGCATACGGGTCGTGGTTCAACTTCTACCTCTGCCGCTTCGACGCCGAGAACATCATCCTGCCCACCGGTCCGCTCCCCGGCGGCCTCGGCTACAACATCGCCGCCGCGAGGTGCTCATGAGCATCCCCTTCCGGGAACGCAACCCGATCCCGATCGGCATCGCCGGTCTCGTCGCCATCGCGATCCTGCTGGTCCTGGCCTTCAACGCCTCCAGCCTGCCCGTCATCGGTGGCGGCCCGACGTATGCCGCCGACTTCAGCGAGGCGGGCGGGCTCAAGGCCGATGACGACGTCCGGATCGCCGGGGTCAAGGTCGGCAAGGTCGAGTCCGTCGACCTTGCCGGCGACCACGTCCGGGTCGACTTCCGGATCACGACCGGCGCCGCCTTCGGTCCCGAATCGGCCGCGTCGATCCGGATGAAGACACTCCTCGGCCAGATGTACCTGTCCCTCGAACCGCGAGGCGGCGGCCAGATGAAGGAGCACACGACCATCCCGCTGAGCCGGACGCTGTCGTCCTACGACGTGGTCGACGCCTTCTCCGACCTCACCAAGACGACCGAGCGGATCGACACCGACCAGCTGGCCACGTCCCTGGACGTGCTGGCCACCCAGTTCAAGGACAGCCCGGCCAACGTCAAGGCGGCGCTCTCCGGCCTGAGCCGGCTGTCCACGACGATCTCCAGCCGCGACGACGAGCTGCACCGCCTCCTCGCCGACGCCAACTCGGTGTCGGCGACGATCGCCGAGCGCAACAAGGTCATCGACACCCTCATCCGGGACGCCGACCTGCTGCTCGTCGAGCTCAACGCCCGTCGGGACGCGATCCACACCCTGTTCCTCAACACCTCGGCGATGGCCCAGCAGATCACCGGCCTCGTCCAGGACAACCGCGCGGCTCTCAAGCCCGCCCTCGACCAGCTGAACGGGGTTCTGGCGACGCTCAAGAAGCACGAGACCGACCTGACCCGGACGATCGACGCGATGGCACCGTTCACCCGCCTGTTCGCCAACGTCCTCGGCACCGGGCGCTGGTTCGACACGTACATCCAGAACCTCACCAACCCGATCGGGACGGTGGGTCAGTGATGGCGATCTTCAGGGGACTGAACCCCCGCGCCCTCGTCGCCGCCGGCGTCGCGATCGTCCTCGGGCTCGCGGCATACGCCGTCTGGCCCAGCCCGAGGACGACCAAGGTCACGGCCGAGTTCACCCGCGCCGTCGGGCTGTTCCCCGGCTCGGAGGTCCGCATCCTCGGGGTCAAGGTCGGCAAGGTCGACTCGGTGACCCCCGTCGGCGACCACGTCCAGGTGGTGTTCGAGTACGCCGCGAAGTACAAGGCCCCCGCCGACGCCAAGGCCGCGGTCGTCGCGCCCTCGCTCGTCAGCGACCGCTACGTCCAGCTGCTGCCGGTCTACCGCGGCGGCGCCGCACTCGCCGACGGTGCAACGATCGGCACCGACCGCACGGCGGTGCCGGTCGAGCTGGACCGGATCTCGACCAGCGTCGATGACCTGATGAGGGCGCTCGGCCCCCAGGGAGCCAACAAGGACGGCGCGCTGTCCCGTTTCGTCGACACGAGCGCGGCCAACCTCGACGGTCAGGGCCAGAACCTCCACGACACGATCAAGGGCCTCTCCGAAGCGGTGACGACGTTCTCCGAGGGGCGCGGTGACCTGTTCGGGACGGTCTCCAACCTGCAGAGCTTCACCTCGATGCTCGCCGGCGACGACAAGCAGGTGCGGCGGCTCAACACCGACCTGTCGACCGTCTCCCAGCAGCTGGCCGGGGAGAAAGGCGACCTGCAGGCCGCACTGAAGAACCTCGCCATCGCCCTGAACGAGGTCTCCACCTTCGTCAAGGACAACCGGACCGTCCTGACGACCGACGTGGCCGAGCTGACCTCGGTCACCAGCGCTGTTGCCAGCAAGCGCGACGCGCTCGCCGAGACCCTCACCAACGCCCCGGTCGCACTCTCCAACCTCCAGCTCGCCTACAACCCGGTCACCGGCACCCTCGACACCCGCACCAACATCGAGCAGCTGAAGGACCCCGCGCTGCTCCTCTGCTCGCTCATCGACGGCCCGAGCGGCACGGCCAACAGCCCGCTCTGCCAGACCCTGACCAAGCTCTTCAGCACCCTGCCCACGCTGCCCACGATCCCTGGTCTCGGCCTGCCGTCGGCGGTTCCTGGTGCCCTCGCCCAGCCCGGCGCCTCCACCACCGCAGCCAAGGGCCGGGCGACGGGCGTGGTCCGGGCGGCCGACCCCACCCTCGGCGGACTGCTCAAGGAGACGCCATGACGTCCGCCGTCGGATCCCGTATGCCGTTCCTCCGCCGGGTGGCCATGCACGTCGCCGTCGTCTGTGCGGCCACCGTCGTACTGAGCGGGTGCAACGGCATCGCCGACCTCCCGCTGCCGGGTGGCAAGGCCAACGGCGGCCACGTGTTCCGGGTCACCGCCGAGTTCGCCGACGTCCTCGACCTCGTGCCGCAGTCCTCGGTGAAGGTCAACGAGGTGACCGTCGGCTCGGTGGAGAAGATCACCCTCACCGGCTGGACCGCCAAGGTCACCATGCGCCTTCCGGACGGCACCCAGCTGCCCGACAACGCCACGGCCGAGCTGAAGCAGACCTCGCTGCTCGGCGAGAAGTACATCGAGCTGGCGCCGCCCACCGGGGTCGCGCCGGTCGGCAAGCTGTCCGACGGCGACGACATCCCGATCTCCCGGACCAACCGCAACCCCGAGGTGGAGGAGGTCCTCTCGGCGATGTCCCTGCTCCTCAACGGTGGTGGCGTGGCCCAGCTCAAGGTCATCGAGACCGAGCTGAACGCCGCGACCCAGGGCAACGAGAAGTCGATCAAGGATCTGCTCTCCCAGCTGAACACCTTCGTCGGTGGGCTGGACGCGCAGAAGGGCGAGATCATCCGGGCCATCGACAACCTGGACCAGCTGGCCGCCAAGCTCGCCGCCCAGAAGGACACCATCGCCGCCAGCCTCCAGCAGCTGCCCAAGGGCCTGTCCATCCTCGCCGACCAGCGCAAGCAGCTCACCGAGATGCTGCAGTCGCTGTCCCGGTTGGGTGCGGTCGGCACCAAGGTGATCAAGGCCTCCCGCGCCGACCTGGAGGCCAACCTCAAGGACCTCGGGCCGATCCTCACCAACCTGAACAAGGCCGGCGACGCGCTGCCCCAGTCGCTCCAGCTGCTCCTCACCTACCCGTTCCCCGACTCGGCCGTCGGCGCGATCAAGGGCGACTACACCAACCTGCGGATCACCGCCGACCTGAACCTGGACAACCTCACCAAGCTGCTCCCGCAACCGGGATCCACGCCGACCCTGCCAACCCTGCCGACGTTGCCCGGCGCCTCGTCGCTGCCGACCGTGCCCGGCGCGTCCTCGCTCACGACCCTGCTCGGAGGAGGTACCCCGTGATCCGCCCGGTCGTCAAGGTCCAGCTGCTCGCCTTCCTCCTGGTGACGATGATCGGCGTCTCGATCCTGTCGGCCCAGTACATCGGGCTCAATGAGCGGCTCTTCGGGCACGGGCCGACGGTGCAGGCCAGCTTCGCGCAGTCAGGCGGCATCTTCGTCGGGTCCGAGGTGACCTACCGCGGTGTCGCCGTCGGCCACGTGAGCGGCCTGAAGCTGCTCACGGACGGCGTGATGGTCCAGGCCAAGCTCAACGACGGGACCAAGATCCCCAAGGACACGCTCGCCGTCGTCGAGAACCGGTCGGCGGTGGGGGAGCAGTACCTCGACTTCCAGCCCCGCTCCGACAAGGGCCCCGACCTCTCCGACGGTGATGTCGTCCCGCGCGCCGACACGCGCTACCCGATCCGGGTCGACCAGCTCCTCCAGGACGTCGACGACACCATTCGTTCGGTCAACCAGAACCACCTGCGCACCGTCGTCGACGAGCTCGGCCTCGCCTTCGCCGACGGGGGCGGCGACCTGTCCCGACTGATCGACAACGGCAACAAGCTCACCGTCGCCGCGACCGACGCGCTGCCCCAGACGATCAAGCTCATCCAGGACGGCAAGGTCGTGCTCGACACTCAGCGCGACACGGCCAGCCAGATCCAGACGTTCTCCAAGAACTTCGCCGACCTCTCCGAGGCGCTCCAGGGCAGCGATCCCGATGTTCGGCTCGTCCTCGACCGCGGGGTCATCGCCTCCCAGCAGCTGCAGGGCCTGATCAAGGACAACCAGGCCAACCTCACGACGCTCATCGCCAACCTGATCACGGTCGGCCAGGTCACCACCTCCCGGATCGACGGCATCCAGCAGATGTTCGTCACCTACCCCGAGGTCGTGGCCGGGGGCTTCACGGTCGTGCCCGGCGACGGCACCGCCCACTTCGGCCTGCAGCTCGCGACCACTCCGGGCCCGTGCACCCGCGGCTACGAGGGCACCCACAAGACCGAGCCGGCCCAGACCACCAACCTGCCGCCGCTCAACACCAACGCCCGCTGCACCCTGCCGCGAGGTTCCACGAGCGCCGTCCGCGGGGCCCAGAACGCCCCCGGCGTGACCCGGACCGCCAACGCGTCGTTTCCCATGGCGTACGCAAACCAACCCGTCCCGTTCGGCACCGCCGCCGCGCAGGACGCCACGACACCGCAGGTCGACGTGCCGCTCGCCCCGGTCGGGGGTACGGGCACCGACTCCTGGTCGTGGATCATCAAGGAGGCAGCCGGATGACAGTCGTTGCTCGGTGGAGCATCGGGGCCGAACCCCCGCAGTCCGAGACGTCGACGCCGTCCGTTCCGCTGCTGCGCAGCGCCCGGGTCGCCCCCCGGGTCCTCTGGCTGCTCACAGCCACGGCGTTGCTGGCCACCCTCGCCTTCGCCGCCACCCGCGGCCGTGACTGGTGGGAGGAACGCCACCTCGACCAGGCCCATGCCGCGGCACTCGCCGCCGGCCGCCAGCTCGCCATCAACTTCACGACCCTGGACTACCGGACCGTCGACGCCGATGCCGGCCGGGTCAAGGCCGGGGCCACCGGCGACTTCCTCGCCTCCTACACCGACTCGTGGACCAGCCTGAAGAGCCTCGTCGTCCAGAACCGGACCGTGAGCAAGGTCCAGACGGCCGAGGCTGCCCTCGAGTCGGGCGACCTGGACTCCGCGCAGGTCATCGTCGGCGTCGTCGCCCCGACGAGCAACACGTCCATCCCGGCGGGGGAGAACAAGACCTACCGGATGAAGCTCGGCCTACGCCTCGTGGGATCCCAGTGGAAGGTGGCAAGCCTTGACTTCGTCGGCTGACACGATGCGCCGTCGCCCCCGGGTCGCCGGCGAGCGCCGCCGCCCGGTCGCGCCCGACGCCGGCACCTCGGCGGTGGTTGCACCCACCCTGCCCCCCAGCTCGCAGCGTCTGCGGATCTGGGGGCCAGGGCCCGCACCGACGCAGACGCAACGCAGCCCGCGCCTCAAGCGTCTGCGGATCTGGGGGTCAGGGCCCGCACCGACGCAGACGCTACGTCGTATGCCGCGCCGCTGGGTCCCGTTCGTCGCCCTCGGGCTGGCTCTCGCCGCCCTCGCGACCGTCCTCGGTGTGACGCTGCGCCCGGCCGGCCCGTCCCCCTCGGACGCGACGTCGGCGGTCGCCAGCGCCCGGACCGGGCTGGCTCAGCTGCTGAGCTTCGACTACAAGACCATCGACACCGAGACGGCCCGCGCCCAGGACCTGCTCACCGGGTCGTTCCGGAGCGAGTTCGGCACCACGATGAAGACCCAGATCGCGCCGCTGGCCACCAAGAACCAGTCGACGGTCAAGGCCCAGGTCGTCGAGGCAGGCGTCCAGAGCCAGACCACTGACACGGTCGTCGTCCAGGCCTTCGTCAACCAGACCCGGACCTCTGAGACCGCCCCGACGCCGGTCATCGACCAGAACCGGGTGATCGCCACGATGACACGGGTCAACGGCCGCTGGCTGATCAGCAAGCTGACCGCGTACTGAGGCTACGGAGGCACTCGTGCAGGTCACGCGCGACCCGGCCGCACACATTCATCCGGCCGGGGTGCTTGACGAGGGGCATGCGGCGGGTCCATTCTGTGCGGGTCATCACGTGTGACTCCCCTCTGACAGAGGCTTGTCGGACCGGGTTGAGTTGTCGTGCATGTTGGAGTATGCTGTCGCTTTGCGCTGCCTCCGCCCTCGATCCACTTGGTCATGCCCGTTGGTCTTTCCGAGTGCCCTTCCGGCGCGCCCCCCATGGGGCGCAGGTGAGGAAGGTTGGTCTTGGCTGGGCCGCGCCGACCAACCGAACGTCCGCTTAGCCAGTGGAAGGACCATCGTTGGCTGCCTCGCGCACCTCGTCCCAGACCATCACCTCCGCACGGACCGCCTCAGGGCGTCTGTCATTCGCCAAGATCCGGGAACCACTCGAGGTTCCCGACCTCCTCGCCCTCCAGACCGAGAGCTTCGACTGGCTCCTCGGCAACGAGCGTTGGCAGGCCCGCGTGGCCGAGGCCAAGGCTCAGGGACGCGGCGACGTCCCCGACCGCTCCGGCCTTGAGGAGATCTTCGAGGAGATCTCCCCGATCGAGGACTTCAGCGGCTCCATGTCGCTGTCGTTCCGCGACCACCGCTTCGAAGAGGTCAAGTACTCCATCGAGGACTGCAAGGAGCGCGACCAGACCTACTCCGCGCCCCTGTTCGTCACCGCGGAGTTCATGAACAACACGACCGGTGAGATCAAGAGCCAGACCGTCTTCATGGGCGACTTCCCGCTCATGACCGAGCGCGGCACCTTCATCATCAACGGGACCGAGCGGGTCGTCGTCTCCCAGCTGGTCCGCAGCCCGGGCGTCTACTTCGAGCGCACCCCCGACAAGACGTCCGACAAGGACATCTACACGGCCAAGGTCATCCCCAGCCGTGGGGCGTGGCTGGAGTTCGAGATCGACAAGCGCGACATGGTCGGCGTCCGTGTCGACCGCAAGCGCAAGCAGTCGGTCACCGTGCTCCTCAAGGCACTCGGTTGGTCCGAGGCCCAGATCCTGGAGGAGTTCGGCGACTACGAGTCGATGCGGCTCACCCTGGAGAAGGACCACGTCGCCGGTCAGGACGACGCGCTGCTGGACATCTACCGCAAGCTGCGTCCGGGCGAGCCGCCGACCCGGGAGGCCGCCCAGACCCTGCTGGACAACCTCTACTTCAACGGCAAGCGCTATGACCTGGCCAAGGTGGGTCGCTACAAGATCAACAAGAAGCTCGGCCTCGCCGAGCCGCTGTCGCAGTCGACCCTCACCATCGAGGACATCGTCGCGGCGATCAAGTACATCGTGGCGCTGCACAACGGCGACGAGACCCTCCCGGGTGTCCGGGCCGGCGAACCGGTCGAGATCCGAGTCGAGACCGACGACATCGACCACTTCGGCAACCGTCGCCTCCGCAACGTCGGCGAGCTCATCCAGAACCAGGTCCGCACCGGCCTGTCCCGGATGGAGCGCGTCGTCCGCGAGCGGATGACGACCCAGGACGTCGAGGCGATCACGCCGCAGACCCTGATCAACATCCGCCCCGTGGTGGCCTCGATCAAGGAGTTCTTCGGCACCTCCCAGCTGTCCCAGTTCATGGACCAGAACAACCCGCTCGCGGGCCTGACGCACAAGCGGCGTCTGTCGGCCCTCGGCCCGGGTGGCCTGTCCCGTGACCGGGCCGGCATGGAGGTCCGTGACGTCCACCCCAGCCACTACGGCCGCATGTGCCCGATCGAGACCCCGGAAGGCCCGAACATCGGCCTGATCGGCTCGCTCGCGTCCTACGGGCGGATCAACGCGTTCGGCTTCATCGAGACCCCGTACCGCAAGGTCACCAAGGGCACCGTCACCGACGACATCCACTACCTGTCGGCCGACGAGGAGGACGAGCACGTCATCGCGATGGCCAACGCGCCGATCGACGAGAAGGGCAAGTTCATCGAGGAGCGCGTCCTCGTCCGCACCAAGGGCGGCGAGGTCGAGTACATCCCGGCCGAGGACGTCGACTACATGGACGTCTCCGCCCGCCAGATGGTGTCCGCGGCGACCGCACTCATCCCGTTCCTCGAGCACGACGACGCCAACCGGGCGCTCATGGGTTCCAACATGCAGCGTCAGGCCGTCCCGCTCGTGCGCTCCGAGGCACCGCTCGTCGGCACCGGCATGGAGCGGCGCGCGGCGGTCGACTCCGGCGACGTCTGCATCGCCGAGAAGGCCGGTGTGGTCACCGAGGTGTCCGCCGACCTGGTGACCGTCTCCCACGACGACGGCACGAGCCGCACCTACCGGATCCAGAAGTTCACCCGGTCCAACCAGGGCAACTCCTACAACCAGCGCGTCATGGTCAGCGAGGGCGACCGGCTCGAGGTCGGTGGCCTCATCGCCGACGGTCCCGCGACCGACGGTGGCGAGATGGCGCTCGGGCGCAACCTGCTCGTCGCGTTCATGCCCTGGGAGGGCCACAATTACGAGGACGCGATCATCCTGTCGCAGCGCCTCGTCCAGGACGACGTCCTCTCCTCGATCCACATCGAGGAGCACGAGGTCGACGCCCGTGACACCAAGCTCGGCCCGGAGGAGATCACGCGGGACATCCCCAACGTCTCCGAGGACGTGCTCGCCGACCTCGATGAGCGCGGCATCATCCGGATCGGCGCCGAGGTGCGTGACGGCGACCTGCTCGTCGGCAAGGTCACGCCCAAGGGCGAGACCGAGCTGACCCCCGAGGAGCGGCTGCTCCGCGCGATCTTCGGTGAGAAGGCGCGCGAGGTCCGCGACACGTCCCTCAAGGTGCCCCACGGCGAGACCGGCACGGTCATCGGCGTCAAGGTGTTCGACAAGGACGAGGGCGACGAGCTCGCCCCCGGTGTCAACCAGCTGGTCCGGGTCTACGTCGCCAACAAGCGCAAGATCACCGACGGTGACAAGCTCGCGGGCCGGCACGGCAACAAGGGCGTCATCTCCAAGATCCTGCCCGTCGAGGACATGCCGTTCCTCGAGGACGGCACGCCGGTCGACGTCGTGCTCAACCCGCTCGGTGTCCCCGGCCGCATGAACGTGGGCCAGATCCTCGAGCTGCACCTCGGCTGGGCTGCCAGCCGCGGCTGGCAGATCGAGGGGACGCCCGACTGGGCCCGCCTCATCCCGCAGGACGCACGCATCGCCGACCCCGGCACCCGCGTCGCGAGCCCCGTCTTCGACGGTGTCCGCGAGGACGAGATCATCGGCCTGCTCGACTCGACCCGCAAGACGCGCGACGGTGTGCGTCTCATCGACGGGTCCGGCAAGGCGATGATGTTCGACGGTCGCTCCGGCGAGCCGTTCCCGGAGCCGGTGTCCGTCGGCTACATGTACATCCTCAAGCTGCACCACCTCGTGGACGACAAGATCCACGCGCGCAGCACGGGGCCGTACTCGATGATCACCCAGCAGCCGCTCGGCGGTAAGGCCCAGTTCGGTGGCCAGCGCTTCGGTGAGATGGAGGTGTGGGCCCTGGAGGCCTACGGCGCGGCATACGCCCTCCAGGAGCTGCTCACGATCAAGTCCGACGACGTCAACGGCCGCGTGAAGGTCTACGAGGCCATCGTCAAGGGCGAGAACATCCCCGAGCCCGGCATCCCCGAGTCCTTCAAGGTGCTCATCAAGGAGATGCAGTCCCTCTGCCTCAACGTCGAGGTGCTCAACAGCGAGGGTCAGCAGATCGAGATGAAGGAAGCCGAAGAGGACGTCTTCCGCGCAGCGGAAGAGCTCGGCATCGACCTGTCCCGGCGGGAGCCGAGCAGCGTCGAAGAGGTCTAGCAGGTGAGCCCGTATGCCGGGTGCTGAGCCTTCGGGAGGAGGCACGCGCACGGCATACGGGCACCACCCCGGACAACCCCCCACCTGACTACACCACCTCTGAATTTCAAGAGTTACGAGAGAAGGAACCACGTGCTCGACGTCAACTTCTTTGACGAGCTGCGTATCGGTCTTGCCTCCGCCGAGGACATCCGCGCCTGGAGCCACGGCGAGGTCAAGAAGCCCGAGACGATCAACTACCGCACCCTCAAGCCGGAGAAGGACGGTCTGTTCGGCGAGCAGATCTTCGGTCCGACCCGGGACTGGGAGTGCGCCTGTGGCAAGTACAAGCGAGTCCGCTTCAAGGGCATCATCTGTGAGCGCTGCGGCGTCGAGGTGACCCGTGCGGCCGTCCGTCGTGAGCGGATGGGCCACATCGAGCTCGCTGCCCCGGTCACCCACATCTGGTACTTCAAGGGCGTTCCGTCGCGCCTCGGCTACCTGCTCGACCTGGCCCCGAAGGACCTGGAGAAGGTCATCTACTTCGCGGCATACATGATCACGAGCGTCGACGAGGACCAGCGGCACGCCGACCTGCCCTCGCTCGAGGCCCAGATCGAGGTCGAGAAGAAGGAGTTCGAGAACCGTCGCGACGCCGACATCGACGCCCGCGCCAAGAAGCTCGAGTCCGACATCGCGGCCCTCGAGGCCGAGGGCGCCAAGTCCGACGCCAAGCGCAAGGTCCGCGACAGCGCCGAGCGCGAGATGAACCAGATCCGCAAGCGCGCCGACCTGCAGGTCGAGCGGCTCACCCAGGTCTGGGACCGGTTCAAGAACCTCAAGGTCCAGGACCTCGAGGGCGATGAGATCCTCTACCGCGAGATGCGTGACCGGTTCGGTCTGTACTTCGAGGGCGGCATGGGTGCCGCGGCGATCCAGAAGCGTCTGGAGACCTTCGACCTCGAGGCCGAGGCCGAGCTGCTGCGCGAGATCATCGCCACCGGCAAGGGTCAGCGCAAGACCCGTGCCCTCAAGCGGCTCAAGGTCGTGTCGGCGTTCCAGACGACGACCAACCAGCCGGCCGGCATGGTGCTCGACGCGATCCCGGTCATTCCGCCGGACCTGCGCCCGATGGTGCAGCTCGACGGTGGCCGCTTCGCGACCTCCGACCTCAACGACCTCTACCGTCGCGTCATCAACCGCAACAACCGCCTCAAGCGGCTGCTCGACCTCGGTGCGCCGGAGATCATCGTCAACAACGAGAAGCGGATGCTCCAGGAGGCCGTCGACTCGCTGTTCGACAACGGTCGTCGTGGCCGTCCGGTCACCGGGCCGGGCAACCGGCCGCTCAAGTCGCTCTCGGACATGCTCAAGGGCAAGCAGGGCCGGTTCCGCCAGAACCTGCTCGGCAAGCGCGTCGACTACTCCGGCCGTTCGGTCATCGTCGTCGGTCCGCAGCTCAAGCTGCACCAGTGCGGCCTGCCCAAGCAGATGGCGCTGGAGCTGTTCAAGCCGTTCGTCATGAAGCGCCTCGTCGACCTCGACCACGCGCAGAACATCAAGTCCGCCAAGCGGATGGTCGAGCGTCAGCGCTCGGTCGTGTGGGATGTCCTCGAAGAGGTCATCACCGAGCACCCCGTGCTGCTGAACCGTGCGCCCACGCTGCACCGCCTCGGCATCCAGGCGTTCGAGCCGCAGCTCGTCGAGGGCAAGGCCATCCAGATCCACCCGCTCGTCTGCACGGCGTTCAACGCCGACTTCGACGGTGACCAGATGGCCGTCCACGTGCCGCTCTCGGCAGAGGCGCAGGCCGAGGCCCGCATCCTCATGCTGTCGTCCAACAACATCCTCAAGCCGGCCGACGGCCGCCCGGTCACCATGCCCACCCAGGACATGATCATCGGCCTCTACCACCTCACCTCCGAGGTGGCCGAGGGCAAGGGTGCCGGGCGGGTCTTCTCGACCGTGCCCGAGGCTCGGATGGCGTTCGACGGCGGCGAGATCGAGCTGGGCTCCAAGGTGCGGATCCGGTTGACCCACGTCGTGCCGACGCCGGGTGCCGAGCTGGCAGAGGGTCTCGTGGTCGATGACGAGGGTTTCCTGGACACCTGGCTGGTGGAGACCACCCTGGGCCGCGCGCTCTTCAACGAGACGCTCCCGGAGGACTACCCCTACGTCAACGACCAGGTCGACAAGAAGCGCCTCTCGACGATCGTCAACGACCTCGCCGAGCGCTACAGCAAGGTCCAGGTCGCGGCGTCCCTCGACGCGCTCAAGGAGTACGGCTTCCACTGGGCCACCCGGTCCGGCACCACGGTCGCCATCTCCGACGTCGTCACGCCTCCGCGCAAGCTGGAGATCCTCGAGGGCTACGAGGTCAAGGCCACCAAGGTCCAGACCCAGTACGAGCGGGGTCTGATCACCGACGACGAGCGCCGTCAGGAGCTCATCGAGATCTGGACCCAGGCGACCAACGAGATCGCCAAGGAGATGGAAGCCAACATCCCGCGCGACAACACCATCTACAAGATGGTCTCCTCGGGTGCTCGCGGTAACTGGATGCAGCTGCGCCAGATTGCCGGTATGCGTGGCCTGGTGTCCAACCCCAAGGGCGACATCATCCCGCGACCGATCCGCGCGAACTTCCGCGAGGGCCTGTCGGTGCTCGAGTTCTTCATCTCCACGCACGGTTCCCGCAAGGGTCTGGCCGACACCGCGCTGCGGACGGCCGACTCCGGCTACCTGACCCGGCGCCTCGTCGACGTGTCGCAGGACGTCATCATCCGTGAGGACGACTGCGGCACCGAGCGCGGCCTGCCGATGCCGATCGCCGTCGTCGACCCGCGTACCGGTACCCGGGCGCTGTCCGACGTCGTCGAGACCTCGGTCTACGCCCGGACCCTCGCCGAGGACGTCGTCAAGGACGGCGAGGTGCTGGCGGAGGCCGGCATCGACCTCGGTGACGTCGTCATCGGCGCGCTGTTCGACGCCGGTGTCGACACGGTCAAGGTCCGTTCGGTCCTCACGTGTGACTCCAAGGTCGGAACGTGCGCGCGCTGCTACGGCCGCTCGCTGGCGACCGGCAAGCTCGTCGACATCGGTGAGGCGGTCGGCATCATCGCCGCCCAGTCCATCGGTGAGCCCGGCACCCAGCTGACGATGCGTACCTTCCACACCGGTGGTGTGGCCGGTGACGACATCACCCAGGGTCTGCCGCGTGTCGTCGAGCTCTTCGAGGCGCGCACCCCCAAGGGTGTCGCCCCGATCGCCGAGGCCTCGGGCCGGATCCAGATCGAGGAGACCGACAAGGCGCGGGCGATCCTGCTCACGCCGGACGACGGCTCGGAGGAGCAGCGCTACCCCGTCACCAAGCGGGCCCGCCTGCTCGTCCACGACGGCGACCACGTCGAGGTCGGCGCCTCGCTGACCGTAGGCTCGATCGACCCCAAGCAGGTGCTGCGCATCCTGGGCCCCCGGGCCACGCAGAAGCACCTCGTGGACCAGGTCCAGAAGGTCTACGTCCAGCAGGGTGTGTCGATCCACGACAAGCACATCGAGGTCATCGTCCGCCAGATGCTGCGTCGCATCACGGTCATCGAGTCCGGTGACGCCGACCTGCTGCCCGGCATGCTCGCCGAGCGCGGTCGCTTCGAGGACGAGAACCGTCGCGTCGTGTCCGAAGGCGGCAAGCCGGCTTCGGGTCGTCCCGAGCTCATGGGCATCACCAAGGCCTCGCTCGCGACCGACTCCTGGCTCTCGGCCGCCTCCTTCCAGGAGACGACCCGGGTGCTCACCGAGGCCGCGATGGAGGGTCGTTCGGACCCGCTGCTCGGCCTGAAGGAGAACGTCATCCTCGGCAAGCTCATCCCCGCCGGCACGGGCCTGCCCCGCTACCGCAACATCGCGGTGGAGCCGACCGAGGAGGCGCGCGCCGCCATGTACGCGCTGCCGAACTACGACGACTACCCCTACCCGGCCTTCGGCCCGGGCTCGGGCGAGGCGATCCGGCTCGACGACGCCGAGCTCGGTCTGGACATCTGACCGGCCCGACCACAGCGCACCACTCCGGAGCGTTGAGGGGCGCGTATGCCGCGGGAGGAGATTCCCCGGCATACGCGCCCCTCAGACTTTCCCGCCCCATCCGGGAAAGTCGTCTTCGCAAGGCAAGTCAACCCTTGTCTAGTGGGGGTTTCCCGCCCCATCCGGGAAAGTCGTCTTCGCAAGGGAACTTCGGGCCGGGAGGCGACTCCCCGGCATCCGCGCCCCTCAGACTTTCCCGCCCCATCCGGGAAAGTCGTGTTCGCAAGGGAAGGTCGGGCCTGGCCGCCACCGATTTGGGGCATGGGCTGGGGGCCGGTATCGTTGCACCTTGTGTCTGGCTAGGACCGGACATGTTCTGTGCCCTCCCGCTGCCGTCGGCAGCACATCAGGAGACAGAACGCACAGGACGGCCGCGAGGCCACCCACCTTCCACCGGGCAACCCATGAACGTATGCCGCGAGGCCGCGTGCGTGGGGAGTGCAGGTGGAAGCACCCGAACCGACACACCCGACCGCGGGGGTCGGAACGGGCCACCACCAAGGAGCTCCCGGGGCAGCGATGCCGGGGGAGCAGACAACAAACGAAGGAACAGGTTTGCCTACCATCAACCAGCTGGTGCGCAAGGGCCGGCAGGACAAGGCCACCAAGGTCAAGACTCCTGCTCTCAAGGGCTCTCCGCAGCGGCGCGGCGTGTGCACGCGCGTCTACACCACCACCCCCAAGAAGCCGAACTCTGCCCTGCGCAAGGTCGCCCGTGTGCGCCTGACCAGCGGCATCGAGGTCACCGCCTACATCCCCGGCGTCGGCCACAACCTGCAGGAGCACTCCATCGTGCTCGTGCGCGGCGGCCGGGTGAAGGACCTCCCCGGCGTCCGCTACAAGATCATCCGCGGCTCCCTGGACACCCAGGGCGTCAAGAACCGTCAGCAGGCCCGCAGCCGCTACGGCGCGAAGAAGGTGAAGAAGTAATGCCTCGCAAGGGACCCGCACCCAAGCGCCCGCTGCACGTCGACCCCGTCTACGGCAGCCCCGTGGTGACCGCCCTGGTCAACAAGGTGCTTCTGGACGGCAAGAAGTCGATCGCCGAGAACATCGTCTACGGCGCCCTCGAGGGCTGCCGCGACAAGACCGGCACCGACCCGGTCGTCACGCTCAAGCGTGCGCTCGACAACATCCGCCCGACCCTGGAGGTCAAGTCCCGCCGCGTCGGCGGTGCGACCTACCAGGTGCCGATCGAGGTCAAGCCGCTGCGTGCGACGACCCTGTCGCTGCGCTGGCTCGTCGGCTACTCGCGTCAGCGTCGCGAGAAGACGATGACCGAGCGCCTCATGAACGAGATCCTCGACGCGTCCAACGGCCTCGGTGCCGCGGTCAAGCGTCGCGAGGACACCCACAAGATGGCCGAGTCCAACAAGGCCTTCGCGCACTACCGCTGGTGACAGCAGGGAGCCGTATGCCGCGCGCTCACCCGAGCGCACGGCATACGGGCTCCCACCCCCTACGCAACGCGAACTACGAAGCGAATTGAGATAAACGAGTGGCACTCGACGTCCTGACGGACCTCACGAAGGTCCGCAACATCGGCATCATGGCGCACATCGACGCCGGCAAGACGACGACGACTGAGCGCATCCTCTTCTACACCGGTATCACCTACAAGATCGGTGAGGTCCACGACGGCGCGGCCACGATGGACTGGATGGAGCAGGAGCAGGAGCGTGGCATCACGATCACCTCTGCTGCGACGACGACGTTCTGGAAGAACAACCAGATCAACATCATCGACACCCCCGGTCACGTCGACTTCACCGTCGAGGTCGAGCGGTCACTGCGCGTCCTCGACGGCGCCGTCGCCGTCTTCGACGGCAAGGAGGGCGTCGAGCCCCAGTCCGAGACCGTCTGGCGTCAGGCCGACAAGTACGGCGTGCCGCGCATCTGCTTCGTCAACAAGATGGACAAGATGGGCGCCGACTTCTACTTCACGGTGCAGACCATCGTCGACCGGCTCGGCGCGACGCCCGTCCCGATCCAGCTGCCGATCGGCGCCGAGAGCGACTTCATCGGTGTCATCGACCTGATCGGGATGCGCGCGCTCACCTGGCGCGGCGAGACCAAGATGGGTGAGGACTACACCGTCGAGGAGATCCCGGCCGACCTGCAGGACCAGGCCGACAAGTACCGCCACGAGCTGCTCGAGCGGGTCGCCGAGGCCGACGACGAGCTGATGGAGAAGTACCTCGAGGGTGAGGAGCTGACCGCTGCCGAGATCAAGGGCGCGATCCGCAAGCTCACCCTGGCCGGCGAGATCAACCCGGTCATGTGCGGCACCGCGTTCAAGAACAAGGGCGTCCAGCCCATGCTCGACGCGGTCATCGACTTCCTCCCCAGCCCGCTGGACGTCCCCCCGATGGAGGGTCACGCCCCGGGCGACGCCGAGGAGATCGTCATCCGCAAGCCCGACGCCACCGAGCCGTTCTCGGCGCTGGCCTTCAAGGTCGCCTCGCACCCGTTCTTCGGTCGGCTCACCTTCATCCGGGTCTACTCCGGTCGGGTCACCACCGGTGCTGCCCTGGTCAACTCGACCAAGCTGAAGAAGGAGCGCATCGGCAAGATCTTCCAGATGCACTCCAACAAGGAGAACCCCGTCGACAGCGCCTCGGCCGGTCACATCTACGCCGTGATCGGGCTGAAGGACACCACGACCGGCGACACCCTGTGCGACCCCGCGCAGCAGGTCGTCCTGGAGTCGATGACCTTCCCCGAGCCGGTCATCCAGGTGGCCATCGAGCCCAAGACCAAGGGCGACCAGGAGAAGCTCGGCACGGCGATCCAGAAGCTCGCCGAGGAGGACCCGACCTTCCAGGTCCACCATGACGACGACACCGGCCAGACCATCATCGCCGGCATGGGCGAGCTCCACCTCGACATCCTCGTCGACCGCATGCGGCGTGAGTTCAAGGTCGAGGCCAACGTCGGCAAGCCCCAGGTGGCCTACCGCGAGACGATCCGCCGGACGGTCGACAAGCTCGACTACACCCACAAGAAGCAGACCGGTGGGTCCGGCCAGTTCGCCAAGATCCAGATCTCGATCGCGCCGCTGGACACCCACGAGGGTGAGCTGTACGAGTTCGAGAACAAGGTGACCGGCGGTCGCGTCCCGCGCGAGTACATCCCCTCGGTCGACCAGGGCATCCAGGACGCCATGCAGTACGGCGTGCTGGCCGGCTACCCGCTCGTCGGGATCAAGGCCACCCTGCTCGACGGCGCCTACCACGACGTCGACTCCTCGGAGATGGCGTTCAAGATCGCCGGCTCGATGGCCCTCAAGGAGGCCGTCCGCAAGGCCGACCCGGTCCTGCTCGAGCCGATGATGAGTGTCGAGGTCCGTACGCCCGAGGACTACATGGGCGACGTCATCGGCGACATCAACTCCCGCCGTGGCCAGATCCAGGCCATGGAGGACGTTAGCGGTGCCAAGGTCGTCCGCGGCCTCGTCCCGCTGTCGGAGATGTTCGGCTACGTCGGTGACCTCCGGTCCAAGACCCAGGGCCGGGCGAGCTACTCGATGGAGTTCAACTCCTACGCCGAGGTCCCCAAGGCCGTGGCCGAGGAAATCATCAAGAAGACCCGAGGCGAGTGACCGCTAGACTGGTCGCCGGTCTCCAACCGTAAGCATCAACCAACCCCCCCTTAACGACGCCTCGTCCTGCCAGGTCGTACGGCGTAATCAAGAAAGAGTCCTGAGGAGGACATCAAAGTGGCGAAGGCAAAGTTCGAGCGGACCAAGCCGCACGTCAACATCGGCACCATCGGTCACATCGACCACGGTAAGACGACGCTGACTGCTGCGATCTCCAAGGTCCTGCACGACAAGTACCCGACTCTGAACCCGGTGTTCGCGTTCGACGACATCGACAAGGCGCCGGAAGAGAAGCAGCGCGGTATCACCATCTCCATCGCGCACATCGAGTACCAGACCGAGTCGCGTCACTACGCGCACGTCGACTGCCCCGGTCACGCCGACTACGTGAAGAACATGATCACGGGTGCGGCGCAGATGGACGGCGCGATCCTCGTGGTCGCGGCGACCGACGGCCCGATGCCGCAGACCAAGGAGCACGTCCTCCTGGCCCGCCAGGTCGGCGTCCCCTACATCGTCGTGGCACTCAACAAGGCCGACATGGTCGACGACGAGGAGATCCTCGAGCTCGTCGAGATGGAGGTCCGTGAGCTCCTGTCCGACTACGAGTTCCCGGGCGACGACCTGCCGGTCGTCAAGGTCTCGGCGCTCAAGGCGCTCGAGGGCGACCCGGAGTGGGGCAAGACCGTCCTGGAGCTCATGGACGCCGTCGACTCCTACATCCCCGAGCCCGAGCGTGAGGTCGACAAGCCGTTCCTCATGCCCGTCGAGGACGTCTTCACGATCACCGGTCGTGGCACGGTCGTCACCGGTCGCATCGAGCGCGGCATCCTCAAGGTCAACGAGGAGGTCGAGATCGTCGGCATCCACACCGGCCCGGCCACCAAGACGACCGTCACCGGCGTCGAGATGTTCCGCAAGCTGCTCGACGAGGGTCGTGCGGGCGAGAACGTCGGCCTCCTGCTCCGCGGTATCAAGCGTGAGGACGTCGAGCGCGGCCAGGTCGTCGTCAAGCCCGGCTCGATCACCCCGCACACGGACTTCGACGCCAACGTCTACATCCTGTCCAAGGACGAGGGCGGCCGTCACACGCCGTTCTACGACAACTACCGTCCGCAGTTCTACTTCCGCACCACGGACGTGACGGGCGTCGTCAAGCTGCCCGAGGGCACCGAGATGGTCATGCCCGGTGACAACACCGAGATGGCCGTCGAGCTCATCCAGCCCATCGCCATGGAGGAGGGCCTGCGCTTCGCCATCCGCGAGGGCGGCCGCACCGTCGGCGCCGGCCGGGTCACCAAGATCAACAAGTGACCCAACGGGGCTAGCCCCACACCGAAGGGCCCGTATGCCGCGGCATACGGGCCCTTCGCCGTCCCCGGGTGGTAGGACTTGGTGATGGCCGCGTACGAGCTCGGGTTGCCGGTTCCGCTGGCGGGCCTGCCGCGACTGCTGTCCCGGGAGCTGACCCCACATCGACCGAGGCCACTGGCCGTGACCTCGGTCGACGCGGCTCGCGTTCCAGGGTTGCGGCTGCTGATCGGCGTCGTCGCTGGGCATGACGCCCAGATGTGGGAGCTGACCCTTGACCTCCCGGAACCGGATCTTGAGTCGTTGGACCCCTACTCGTTCGTCGTGACCGTCCGGGCCAACCTCGAGGAGTGGTGGGACACCCGCACGCCCGACTACGACGTGCTCCCGGCCCGCAAAGTCGGGTAGGGGTCGGGCACACGGCCCCTCGCGATGGCTGGGCAGCCGGCCAGCCGGCCACTCGGCGGCGCGGGCCGGATCGTGGGCCGGATCGTGGGCCGGATCGTGGGCCGGGGTGGTAACCGTGGCGTAACTCGCGCCACCATGGGCTAACACACGCGGCTCCTATGGTCGGGGCCGACCGCCAACCGCACAGACCCAAGGGACGGCATGCACCTCACCCCCTCCGACGTCGAGAAGCTGCTCCTCTCGGTCGCCGGCATGGTCGCGCGCGACCGGCTGGCACGTGGCGTCCGGCTCAACCATCCCGAGACCGTCGCGCTGCTCTCGACGTGGGTCATCGAGCGGGCCCGCGAGGGCGCATCCGTGGCCGACCTGATGGCCCAGGGCACGACCGTCCTGTCGCCGGAGCAGGTGCTGCCCGGGGTGCCGGGCATGCTCCACGACGTGCAGGTCGAGGCGACCTTCCCGGACGGGCGCAAGCTGGTCACCCTGCACCATCCTCTGGGGACCGGTGACAACGCGCCGGGGCAGGTGCGGGCCGCTGAGGGCACCATCGAGCTGAACGCCGACCGCACCGACGAGCAGCGGCTCACCCTGGAGATCGTCAACACCGGGGACCGGCCGATCCAGATCGGCTCGCACCTTCACCTGCCCGATGCCAACACCGCCCTGGCCTTCGACCGCGCCGCTGCCCAGGGCTTCCGCCTGGACATCCCGTCGGGCACGTCGATCCGCTTCGAGCCCGGTGTCTCGCGGACCGTGGCGGCCGTGGCCCTGCAGGGAGAGCGGCGCGTCCCCGGCATACAGATCCGTTCGAAGGAGGAGGCCCCCCGTGGCTGAGCTGACCCGCGCGAGGTATGCCGCGCTCTACGGTCCGACGGTCGGCGACCAGGTGCGGCTCGGTGACACCGACCTGTGGATCGAGGTGGAGCGCGACCTCACCGTCGGCGGTGAGGAGGCGGTCTTCGGCGGTGGCAAGTCGATCCGCGAGTCGATGGCTCAGGC
>Ga0073909_10000039_pt1 | contig 50056 bp, 70 predicted proteins | sample Coa_R1_6_FD_66439 | JGI IMG/M metagenome (GOLD analysis project Ga0073909, IMG submission 66439) | Surface soil microbial communities from Centralia Pennsylvania, which are recovering from an underground coalmine fire. - Coalmine... | ecosystem: Environmental > Terrestrial > Soil > Unclassified... | reverse complement strand
AAGTTCGCCTCCAGCAACCCTTCGGGGATCGAAACCCTCCCCGCCTTGTACACCCAAGGCAGCACCTTGGTGGTGTGGGATATCGGCCTCCAAGCAAACTGCACCGCCAACCTCCTAGTCGGCCTGGGCAACCACGTGAGTCCCTGGGATGCAGGGATCGGGATCGCCGGGGGCAACATCAACCCCTCTCCGACCATGCCCATCCTCCAGTACAATCAGACGAACAACAACGACGGGAACGGCTTCGGGGCGCTGGTGGTGCATGGAGATAACGTCCGCGTTGTAGGTATCTGCATTCAGCCGGTTGCCAATAACGTAGTGGTGAACCAGTTCATCAACTGCAGCGCAGTCGCCGGCGACGCTGTGGGGGTGATGTTCGACCGCTGCGTGATCGGTCGCAACAACCTCGTCAGCACTCGATCGTACTTCGATCGCTGCTGCGCCTCCTCCGGCACCAACGTAGTATTTCATCAGTGCTACCTGTTCGGCTGCGACGCCGGCCCAGAGGGCACCGACGCCCACACCGTCCTGATGGCCGCGAACGGCCCCCTCTGCATCCAGAATTGCTACCTCGAGTCCACCACCGAGAACACCTTCGTCGGTGGCGGCTACGTCGCCCAGGCCAACCTAGAGCACGACGAGACGATTCGCTACAACTACAGCCACAAGCCCACTTCCTGGCAGCAGGTCACAACGATCGATCCGCAGAACGGTAATACCGTCTCCCTCTCCCAGCGGGTCAAGAATCACATGGAGATTAAGAGCGGGTCGAGGTTTGAGTACTATGGGAATCTGATCCAGAACAACGCGTTCTTGAATGATTCGCAGGGACAGCAGGGCCGGGCCTTTCCCCTGACTGCCCGCGATCAGGTCTCCAGTGCTGCCACCCAGACCATTACTGGGCTGACCGCGGTCGGGACGCTGGCGACTGCGATACTCCAGTTCGCCATGCCAGCGGTCGCTATGCCGCCAGGGACGAAATTCTGGACTACGATCTCCGGCGCTAACAACGCCGCCTACAACGGCAGCTTCACCTGCACTGTGGTGAACTCCACCACCTTTACCTACAACACCCTCACCCCTCCCGGAGGAATCGCCGGCGGTGCTCCCAAGTACCAGCGCCCTCCTCAGGCGGGCGGCATGTGGGAGAGCATCACCGACGTTCACATACATGACAACCAAGTCTATGGTGTAGGCCAGCTAACCTACCTCGCCTCCAACGCCGATTTCAACCCCTGTCTCTTCCTCGCCAGGGTTTGGATTCACAACAACATCTGCTGGGACAACCCAGCGATGACTGACAATCTTGGGCAAAAGACGAAGCTAGTCTGGATCGACTGTCAGGGATACACCCCTGACGTCAAAATCAACAACAACCTCCACATCGCTATCAACGCTGGCACTGGCTACGCCGACCCCACTATCACGAAGGGGATACAGGAAATTGTTGCAGGGCCGAACGATGTCTTGCAAGATCGTTGGGTTGTAGTCGATAACATCGTAGATGGGACGGTAGGAGGCTATCTATCGATCGCTGGCGCCCCTCCTTTCAATCCCAACAACGGAGCGACGGACGGGGCGTGGATCACGCACGCCTTCAATTCAGGCAATTTGGTGTTCAACAAGAACATCTACCTGACAGATACAGGAGCCTATCCCGGCAGCGTGCACGTCGTCTATGGTAGCGTCGGCTTTGACAACTTCGTCAGCAAGACAACCATGCCAGTTTCTCCGACTGATTGGAATGTGACTAGTGGTACCTACGCCAGCGATTCGACAACGGGCGAGTCGCGGGGCACCTTCTTCTACCCACCGCCGGTGGCGACAGATCCGGCCCCTCGTACCTTCTGGCAGGTTATAAACCCGAACAACCCCTCGGGCGCTGGCACCTCCTACGCCAACGCCACGTTCCAGACGAATGCCGCGAAGTTCAATATCGTCAATCCTGGTCCCTACATAAACATCGAACAGGATATGGGGAACACTACCTTCCCCACCATCTTCGCTAACATCAAGAGCCTGGCGAAGGCGAACGGTATTAATTGCCGTTGCATCCACTATGTCAACTCCTCCAACCAGTCAGCCACAGCGACCTCGGGGGGCTCAGGTTCACAGACTAACGGCGGTACCTACTATCAGTGGACCGCTGCGATTAGCGCCGCTAAATGGTGGCTGCTTACCTCCTACCCCTCCGGTTCGATCGTAATCGACAGCTTCGGCGCCAGCGACGGCAGCCGGATGCAGCAGTCCAACCAGAATACTGCCCTCGATAGTAATAATCGGACCTTCGCTCAGGGCTTCTGGAACCACTACGATGGCGTGCTGAGAATGGGGCAGTCAACGGTGCTGGGCTATCCATCGGGCAAGGCGATGGCAGTGAATCGTTATCTGGATGGCTACCAGATGGATAACGTGATGTGCCAGCCGCGGGAGACTGGCGCCTGGCAGAACACCACCACGAGCTTTACCTCCCACTGGCCAAGCTCCGCTGACCCGCAGATCTCCACCTGGCTCCAGCAGGGTATCGGCATCCACGTGATGGCGCTTCGGGCGATAAACCCGAAGATTATGATACTGGGGAATTGCGATTACTACGTCCACTCCACCACCAACTTCAGCTACCAGGTCGCCCTCGATCCCTCCCAGATTGGGCTGTTCGATGTAGTCTACTGTCAGGCCGTGATAGGGATGTCCACCTCGATAGAGGGGCAGGGCACCACCACGACCGCCCAGGTGATGCAGAACCTGATCGCGGCTGAGGTGATGGTTGCGCCAGGCGGCTCGCTGATCGTAGAGCAGTGCGGACGCAACCGCACCACGGCGTTCACCTCCACGAACCAGGCGAGCTGGGTGGCGGCGGACTGGCAGGCCGCCAGGTTCGGCATGGCCTTTACGATGATGCGGGACTACATGTACGCCCTCAATAACCAGGAGGACTACCGCCCCGATCGGGTTTACTTCCTGGATGAGATGCTCCAGCAGAATGGAATGTTCGGCTGGCTAGGGGTAGGCGGCGATCCTCCACAGTCGGCTGCGCGGACCGCCGGCGTCTGGTATCGAGTCTACCCCGGAGGAGTGGTGTTTATGAATCCGAAGGGGAATGGGACGCAGGTTGTTAACCTCACCGCGCTCGGGCTGACCGGATACAAGACCTGCGCCTCGAACGGCTTCGGCGATCTGAGCATTAATCCTGTAACGCCAGTGTCAGTAACCTCCATCACCCTCTCCGACCGAGATGGTCGGTTCTTAACCATCTAGGATCGCTATGCCACTTGCAAGTAACAATGACGTCCTCGCTGGCATGCAGCAGGTATGGCCTATCTTCAAAGTGGGCACGCCGACGCTCGTTGCGGGGAGGCCACAGAGCCTCTGGCAGCTCGCCGGCATCCCTGGACCGGGCAGCCTGAATGGTAGCCTGGGCGGCTCGAATTACAGCTCCTCGAGTGGGCTGGTGAACGGGCAGATCTTCCACACCGACCCTGCTGGCGGAGTCAATTCGTACTTGGCCCGCATCCAAGGACAGATCAATGGTGCGGCGGGTCCGTTTCTGCTCTGTGATAGAATCTGGGATAACCAGCTCACGATCAACTCGACCTCGGTACAGAATATTAATACAGCGGGCTGGCCTACTCGGGACGCGACGGGGACGACAGCTGGCGTAGGGATTGTGGCGGCGATCGAAGTTTCCGCTACCACCTCCGCGACTACAGTCGTCCTCACCAATTACACCTACACGAATCAGAGCGGGGTGACCTCTCGCACCGGCAACTTCATCGACAACCCAACGGGCGCTGCGAACGCGGGGCAGTTCTTCCGTCTCAGCCTCCAGGGAGGCGACACCGGTATCCAGTCGATTCAGAGTATCCAATTCAGCACTGCTTGGGCAAGCGGCACCGTGAATATGGTCGCCTATCGGATACTGGCAGAAATCGAGTGCGCGCTGTCAGCGCAGCCGAACGTCCTCGACCCAGTAACAGGTGGCCTCCCACAAATCTGGAATGGAGTGGTTCCTTTCCTCGTCATAGTCCCCAACGTCACCACAGCGAGTAGCTTTGCAGGCTGCTACGCCGAAACGCAGAAATAGTCATGGCTATTACTACACTTAACGGCGTGATCTCCAACCTGCAACAGGTCCAACAGATCTCCAAGGGCTCCTCCCCAACGCCGGTGGCGGGGACGCCGACGAGTCTCTGGGGCATCGGTGGGCAACCGGCGGCGGGTAGCTTCAATACTGGCATCGCTGGTGCAACCTACGTTGCTCCTGTAACAGGACAGATTCCCCACGTTGATCCGCCAGGCGGATCAAATGCCTACCTCGCCCGTATACAGACAGCCTGGAACGCTGGCTCCGGTACCATACTCCTGTGTGATAGGCTGTGGGATGGACGGCCTGCGATTAACGACGTTACGAATCAGACAGTTAATAGCGTAGCCTGGCCCGCCCGCGACGTGGCGGGGAGTACGAATGGGGATGGTATCCTGATCGGGATCGAGGTCGCGGCAACCGTCTCCGCAACCGCAGCGGTACTATCCAGCTACACCTACACTAACCAATCAGGAACAGCCTCCCACACCGGCCTCTTCTTGGACACCCCGACGACCAGCACGGCGGCGAATCGGTTCTTTCGCCTCACGCTACAGACAGGTGATACTGGGGTGCGCTCGATCCAGAACATCCAGTTCTCAACCGCGTGGACCTCGGGCAGCATCAATATGGTTGCCTACCGGGTGCTGGCAGCGCTCGAGTCGCCGGTGCTAGGATTCTCCTCCGCCGTCGATGCGATCACTGCAGGGTTTCCTCAGATCTTCAACGGCACCGTCCCCTTCCTCATATACGTTCCCTCCGGAGCGACGATCGCCCTGGTGGCGGGTCACTACTTGGAGACAGCAGGCTAATGACAATCACAACACTGGACGGGATGCTCGCCGGTGTGCAGCCGGTACGGTCCTTCGCGAAAGCTGCCCTTGCTATCACCCGCCCACAGACAACCTGGGGCCAGATCGGCATACCGGGGGCGGGGAGCTGGAATAACACCCTGAACGGCGCGACCTATACTGCACCAGTTAATGGTCAGCTCCCGCACACCGATCCCGGCGGCGGCCTGAACACGAATCTCGCCCGCCTCCACTTCTCCCACCTCTCCGGCACGCCGGGAGGGTGGGTGATGCTCTGTGATCGGATCTGGGACAACGGCAACATCGATGTTACTAGCACCACCTCCCAGACCATCGCCTCCCCCACTTGGCCCTCCCGCGATGCGACCGGCGGCACTGGCGGAACGGGGGTGTTCCTCGCGGTAGATGTATCCGTAACGGTAGTGGGGGCGGCAACGCCGACCTTCACCCTCGGCTATACGAATCAGGCGGGGACGGCGAGCCGTTCAGGCGCGAACATCTTCGCAACAGTAGGAGCGCCAGCGGCAGGCTCGACCTTCCTAATCGGCCTCCAAGCCGGCGACACCGGCGTGCGCTCGGTGCAGTCGATTACCCTCTCGAATGCGTGGACCTCTGGTACCATCAACGTCGTCGCCTACCGTCCCCTAACCATGCTCCAGCTGTTGGCGAACTTTGGCTCCGGTGATTGCCTAACAGGTTGCTTCCCCCGCATCTACAATGGCAGCGTACCGTTTTTCATCTACTCCCTGGGCAGCGCCCCCGGTAACCCAGTGTTCGGAACCTATGGCGAGTCTCAGGGATAAATGGCTGCCTTTGGACAGACATTCGACAGTAATGCCTGGCTGCTCCGTAGCCGCACCTCCCTCATCTACCCCCGCATCGACGTGGGAGCGAGGGTCTCGGCGGGCGATACGGTCTGGGTTAACTGGTGGCTGGTCACCTGGGTCTTCATCCCCCCTCCGTTCTTCGACCAGGGGCGCCTGCTCCGCTCGACTTGGATCACCACTCCCAGTCATAGCTTCCCGAAGCCCTGGCCCTTCATCCAGCGGGCCGCCGCTGACCTGGGCCCGACGGTTTGGAATAACTGGTGGTTCAACACTCCGTACGTCCCTTCAGCCAAGTACGCCTTCTTCGCCGGAGGTGCAATCTATCTGTACGCGGGACAGGCGGCGAACCTGGGAGCACAGCACAAGTACAGCCTCGTACTGTCGGGCGGCATCTACGCTTATCAGGGGGCAGATTCGCAGTCCGACTTCGGGATCGCCGTTGATTTCATCCCTTACGAAGAGGTGGGCGTTGATCTCAGCTTCGTCGGCCGCAGCATCGTCTTCGCCCCGAGCACTGGCACCTACTCCTACCAGGGAGGCCCGGCGAGTAAGTTTCGCTTCCTCAAGGGCAACCTACTGGGGCCAATCTTGACTACCTCCATGCGTAGCATCTTCGGACCGAAGAGAGTCTCGGAGGAGATTGGGGCGCCGTTCGACTTCAGCAACTCGGTGCTCGCCGGCGATGTGCTGAGTCTGCCCCAAGTGACCGTAAAGGTCTGGTCGGGGGTGGATGCGAACCCGCAGGCGCTCTGGCAAGGCAGCACTGTGGTGAGTGGGAATATCGTCTACGTGACGCTGGTGGACGGTATTGCTGGAGTCATCTATCAGATTGAGGTAACAGTAACCGCGTCGGTGTCTGGAATCCTATCCCAGATGGCTTTCCTAACCGTCCTGCCAGATAGCCTATGACTCCCACCTCTCTAACGGCGGAGATGATTGAGGCTTTCGCAGGCATCTACCTGAGTCCCCGGTATGACACACCCCAGCCCACTCCCGACTTCCACCGAGAAGCCTGGCAGTATTATTGCTCAGACAGTACGGCGTGTGCTCTTGCTGCACCACGCAATCATGCAAAGACGACTGCTCTCACAGATGACTACGCACTCGCGAACGTCTGCTTCCGTGTCGAAGAATACGTGATTGTGATGGGGGCGAGCGAGGAGATGGCGGTAGAGCGGCTAGGCGATATCGCCATGGAACTGAGGGAAAATGAGTACCTCCGCCGTGATTTTAAGATCCAGGGCTTCCTGCAGGAGCAGAAGACCGATATCATCGTGGAGTGTACTGATGGACACCAGTTTCGAATTCTGGCTCGAGGAGCAGAACAGAAGATTAGAGGAAGGAAATGGAGAGGGAAACGGCCTGGCCTTATCATCGGCGATGATCTCGAAGATGATGAACAGGTGGAATCTAAAGACCGTCGCCGCAAATTCTCTCACTGGTTCTTCCGAGCCGCCAAGCAAGCCCTCAGGGACGGAGGGAGGATCCGAGTTCATGGGACGATACTTCACGAAGATTCCCTTCTGGCGAATCTCATCCGCCAGTGGAAGGGGAAGCTTTACAAAGCGCACGCCGGGTTCGATGACTTCTCCGAAATCCTCTGGCCCGAAAAGTTTCCCGAGGAACGGCTCAGGGCGATTCGCCAGGAATTCATCGAGCGACTGGACTCAGGCGGATACAGCCAAGAGTACCTCAACGACCCCTTCGACACGGACGAGGGCTATCTGCGGAAGGAAGACCTCCTCCCAATGACGGAGGAGGATAAGCAGAAGCTGAAGAAGTACTGCGCCGCGGCCGATTTCGCCGTCTCCACGAAGGACAAGGCGAATCGATCGGCGCTGACGGTGGGCGGCAAAGACATCGATAATATGATCCACAAGGTGGATAACAGGGTGGGGCGGTGGGATGCGCTGAAGTTGATTGAAGAGTTGTTCAGCGTTCAGGCGAGGTGGAAGCCAGAGGTCTTCTGGGTGGAAGATGGGGTGATCTGGCAGACACTCTGGCCGATGATCCGACAGGAGATGCATAAGCGCGATGTATGGATTAACTTCAAAGAGATCCCGAGCACGAAGGATAAGGCGACCCGCGGGCGGAGCTTCCAGAAGAGGACGCGCGCCGGGGGCTTCAAGGTCGATAAAGAAGCGAGCTGGTATCCCGGATGGGAGCAAGAAGTGCTTCGATTTACCGGTGTTACTGAAGCTACCCTCGATGACCAATTCGACGCAGATAGCCTGCTCTGTAGAGGCTTCGAGGACTTCTACGACCTCGCGCTGGATGACCTTCTGAGCGAAGCTGCGCTGGAGTGGAGGGAGATGTCGGAGGCGGCTCGCACTGTGGGTGGACGGAACTCTCATACAGGCTACTAGAAGATGATAGAACTCGACACGAGGCTGGTCTTTAACAAGGCGCTGATCGACGATCAGAACCTCACCTCGCGCTTCGGCGCGGAGGACCTCGCGAAGATCGCCTCTTGGGTCTGGGAGGGGTTCACGAAGGATAAGGCCAGCCGGCTGCAGTGGGAGATGAGGAACAACGCTGCGATGGACCTGGCGATGCAGATCCAGCAAGCGAAGAACTTCCCCTGGCCGAATTGCTCGAACATTATCTTCCCGCTGGTGAGTATTGCCGCGCTGCAATTCAGCACCCGGAGCTATGCGAATCTCATCCGGGGGACGGAGATCTATAAGTATCGAGTCGCCGGTGGGAAGCAGCCCCAGCTCCTCCAGCAGGCCGCCCTGATGGGCCGCCACCTCTCCTGGCAATGCATCGAAGAGGACCAAGCGTGGGAAGAGCAGCATGATCGCCTATTCATTAACGTATCTATCGTTGGAACCGCCTTCATCAAGACTCGATTCTCTGCCGCAGATAAGCACAACACTTCCACTCTGGTCCCAGCCAGGGACCTCGTCATGGATTATTTTGCCAGGAGCGTTGAATCCTGCAGTCGTAAGACTGAGGTTATTAAGCTATATCGCAATGAGATCTACGAACGCTGCAAACGAGGAATCTATCGGGATGTGACAGACGAGGCCTGGTTTAGTGAGAACGCCAGGGTCGGGATAGTAGATGCGCTGAACGAGGCGGAGCATGATAAGAGGATAGGCTTGAGCGCGCTACAGGGCGATCAAGACACCCCCTTCACCTGCCTGGAGCAGCACCGCTATCTCGACTTGGATGGCGACGGATACGCCGAACCTTATATCTGCCTTCAGGAGGCCGCTTCGCGATCGATCCTTAGAATCGTGGCGAGGTGTGACCGGATGGAGGATGTGGAGACTAATAACGCGGGGGAGATACTTTATATCAGGCCTGTCGAGTCTTACACCAAATATGGCTTCATACCGGCTCCGGATGGAGGAGTTTATGATATGGGGTTCGGCGTCCTTCTGGGGCCGCTCAACGAAACTGTTGATACGGCTATCAATCAGATTTTTGACGCCGGTACTTCGAATATGCTGGGTGGTGGGTTTGCTGCTACAGGCGCTAAAATGAAGTCGGGCGTCTACACGAGGACGCCAGGCGAATATAAGATCATCAAGGGAGCCGCTGATGACATTCGAAAGTCGCTCGTCAGCTGGCCCGAGATCCCCATCAGCAACGTCCTCTTCCAAGTGCTCAGCCTTGTCATTCAGTACGCTGATCGGCTGGCGGGGGCGACCGAGACGCTGGTGGGAGAGAATCCTGGGCAGAACACTCCCGCATCGACTTACCAGGGAATGGTCGAAAACGGGATGCAAATCTACCGATCGATCTTCAAACGAATCTGGAGATCGATGAAAGAGGAGGGGAAGAAGCTCCACATGCTGAACGCCCGCTTCCTCCCCGATTCCCAGCGATTTGGAGAGGGAGATGAGAGGATTGCCCGCGAGGCCTACAAGACGGACCCCAACCTGCTCGTACCGACGGCTGACCCCAACATGGTGTCTGATCAGATGCGCATCCAGAGGGCCGGACTCGTTCGACAGGGTGCTCACTCGGTTCCCGGCTACAATGTCGAAGAAGTGGAGAAGGATTGGCTGTCGACGCTTGGCGTCGATAACATTCCCCAGATATATCCTGGTGCTTATTCCGAGTGGTATGCTAAGCATCCCCTACCCAATCCTAAGATGCAAGCTGAGCAGATGAAGATGCAGGCGGTGCAGGCGAAGCTGCAATATGAGAAGTGGAAGACAGTCGTAACCCTGCAGGCACAGCAGAAGGAAATCCAGGCGCAGATTGAGCTGCTCCGGGCGCAGGCAGCGAAGCTGATTGCGGATATCGGGGCACAGAAAGCCGCCACCCAGATTGAAATATTCGATACTCTCCTGACTCATCTGACGAGCATGGGGGAGGTTATGAATCAGAGGATAGAAGCGATGATGGGAGATGAAGGCGATGATAAATCAGGAAGAGCTGGTGGAGATGAAAGCAACGCCGGCGGGAAGGGCGCTCTGGCACTACCTGCACCGAAGGGTAACGGAGCTGAAGGAGCAGTGGGCGGAGGGGAGGTTCAACAGTGAGAACCCGAACGTCTGCACCGCTGCCAATACCAGCGCTGTTACTGCACTGAGGACGCTGCAAGAGATAATCGATATAGATGCAGATGAGCTGAATGAGGAGGAAAGAAGTGAAGGTAGAGAACAACTCGGGATATCGACCAGTAGGAAAGGCCGTGCTGCTTAGAGCGTTTGAACTGGCGGAGAAGCAATCCCTCATCCAAGTAACAGCGGAGGTGGCGATGAGTTCAGCCACCTGCGATACGCAAGGATTAGTAGTAGAGATTGGCCCGGATTGCTGGAATGGACCGCTGGAGACGCCCCGGGCGAAGGTCGGGGATAAAGTATTGATAACCCGCTTTTCAGGTGGAGTGCTGCCAGGGTCGGATGGATTCATCTATCGAATGATCCCGGACCACGCCATCTATGCGGTGAAGGAAGAGAAACATGACTGACGAAACTACATCGACTGAGAGCACTGAGAGTGGTGGAGAAGAAAGGTCCTCCGAGAACACCGAGCGTGAGGCTCGGGGGATGGGCTGGCAGCCCAAGGAACAGTGGAAGGGAAGGCCGGAGAATTGGGTGGACGCGGCTGAGTTCGTGAAGAAGGGGGAGACCTTCATCCCCTTTCTCCAGCACGATAGGAAGAAACTGCAGGCGGCGCTGGATGCGGAGAGGCAGGCGAGACAGAGGCTAGAGGCCGACCTCGCCGCCACCCGAGCGTCGGTGGAGGAAGTTAAGACCTTCAACGCCGACATGGCGAAGGAAAGAACGGAGCGGAGGAAGGTAGAGATTGGCCAGGAGCTGAAGACTGCTCGAGAGGCGGGCGATGATGTGAGGGTGGCGGAGCTGCAGAACGAGCTGGGGGAGGTTGTGAAGAAACCTGAGCCAGTTAAGCAGGAGACGAAGCCGAACGGGCAGCAGCAGCCTGCCATCCAACCCTGGGTGAAGGAGTTCATTGAGACGAATGATGACTTCTTTAAGAATACAAGAAAGGTGGCGCTCTTCAACGCGGTGATGCTGGAGAGACGGCAGGCTGGGGATGCGAGGGTGGGGGATGTGGAGGGCACTGCCCTTCTGAACGAGGCGAGGGAAGAAGTGGAGAAGACACTGGGTGGGAACAGCCGCCGGCAGGCGCCTCCGAAGACGGAGGAGAGCAGGTCGGAAGGAAGGGGAGGGGGCCGCCCCTCCGGGCGAGGCTACGCCGACCTACCGCCTGAGGCCCGGGCGAAGTGCGATGAACAAGAGGCGAAATTCGTAGGTACTAACAAAGCGTTTAAAGATCAAGCCGCCTGGCGGAAACATTTTGTCACTGAATATAATGGTCCCTCCGCGATAACCGCGGAGCAGCGACGAGGAGAATGACATGAGCAGCAACGCGGGGCTTCCACCCCTCCCACCCGCTCCGAAGGGAGCGGTGACGGCACTGGATGTGAATCTGGCGCAGAAGGCGCCAGCCTCCCCCGCGACGAAGGGGGCGGAGGAGAAACAGGCGGAGCAGATCTCCGAGAACAACAACCCTGCGGATAGCTATGCGGAGAAGATGCTCCGAGAGCGCGGGCCTCGGATGTCGCTGAATGCACCCACCCGCCGGCTGGAGGTACCCCCGCTACCGGGCTATCACATGCACTGGTTTCTGGAGAGGAACATCCCTCGGGCGCTGGCGGGCTGGTATGAGTTCGTCACGCCAGAGGAGGTCCCCACCGTCGATCGATCTATCGGTGGGAGAACTGCTGGTAATACAACAGAGGACCTCGGCGGTGCCCGCGTCTCCCAGATTGGAGGGACGAATGAGATGGGCCAGCCTGAGCAGCTCGTCCTTATGAAGATTCGCCTGGAGTGGTACTTCGCAGAACAGCGCAAAATCGCCGAGCGAAACCTCTCCATCATCCAACAGATTTTCCATAAGAAGGCTCCAATAATGGCGCCTGAAGAATCACAGGCAGATTATTCCCAGAGGTATACGCGTGAGGCCGTGATCGACATGAGTAATGGCCGCTTCCGTAAGGTAGATAAATAGTCCTTTAACTAACCGTGGAGTTTGACAAATGGCAAATGCCAACAAGCTAAACGGCTTCACGCCAGTCGGTTATCTGAACGGAGCGGACTGGGACGGTCGAGGCCGTATTTACACAATCCCTGCAGCGAACACCAATGCCTTCCAGGTGGGAGACCCGGTGGCGCAGTTGGCGGGGGCTGACTCATCGTTCTACTATCCCTGTATCACCATCGGCTCAGCCGGCGTGGCGAGTGTGGGGGTTGTGCTGGGGCTGAGCACGACCAAGAGGGGCATGGGTCCCTGGGTGGATCCGACTCAGCTCAACACCATCCTGCATAGGCCAGCGGCCGCGCAGAGCGCCGACTGGTACGCCCTGATCGCAGACGACCCGAATATCGTCTTCGAGGCGCAGGAGCAGGCCTCCGGTGGGGCGGGAACCAACTTCACTCAGACGGCCGCAGGGAAGAATGCCAACTTCGGCATCAACGCTGCGGTGGCGCCGGGGTGGTTGAGTGGAGCTTTCATTGACAACGGGACTGCCGCTGCCACAACCATCACCTTCAACATGAGGTTGCTGGGGCTGAAGCAGAGTATCGATAATGCGCCGGGAGCGTGGCAGAGGTGGTGGTGCGTTTTCCAGAACCACGCCTATGTTTCACGTCCTGTTGGCGTCTAAAGGAGAATCCAAATGGCAGGCGGCGTTATCACTACTGGCAGCCACCCAAAACTACTGTGGCCCGGCATCAAGGCGGTGTGGGGGCAGGTATATTCGGAGCACCCGGATGAATTCCCTGACCTCTACGATGTGGATAGTTCGACCCAGGCGTGGGAGGAAGACGTGCAGGTCACGCCTTTCGGACTCGCGCAATTCAAGGGGGAGGGTGCGACAGGGTACTTTGATTACGAGACTCAGGGACCCGTTACTCGCTACACCCATCTGGCGTACTTCCTCGGCTATAAGGTGACCTACGAGGAGTTGTCGGATAACCTCTACGAGACGGTCTCGACGAGGCGGGCGAAGTCGAATGCATTCTCCATGGTGCAGACGATTGAGAATGTGGCGGTGGTTCCCTACAATGATGCGTTCACCGGAACGTTCTTTCTGGGGGGAGATGGGGTGAGTCTGTGTAATACGGCCCACCCTAATACGACTGGCGGCACCTACAGCAACGCCGCCAGTCCGACTGGGGACCTGTCGGAGTCTACGCTGGAGGATATGGTCATCCAGATCATGGGCGTGCAGAACGACCGTGGGCTGCTGGTCAATATCATGCCAACGTCCCTCCACATCCCCCGGCAAGAGTGGTTTAATGCACACCGCATTCTGAAGAGTGTGCTGCAGCCCGGCACGGCTAACAACGACATTAACGTGCTGAAGGCGACGAATGCCTTCCCCGGCGGGATCAAGATGAACCACTACTTTACCGCCGCCCACGCTTGGTTCGTCCGAACCAACTGTCCGGAGGGGTTGAAGTTCTACTGGAGAGAGAAGCCTGGCTTTGCCCAGGATAACGACTTCGACACGATGAATCTGAAGGCGAGGTCGTATATGAGGTTGAGCGTGGGCGCTACGGACCCGCGTTCGATCTTTGGTAATAACGGGCCGTAATCAGGCTCACGGTTATGTGGGTGGATAACATGATGTGTTATTCACCCACATAATCCTCCGTCTATCAGGAGACAACTATGCCAGTTCCACGCTCCCCAACGCCCGCCCGCGGTCAAGCCGGCTTCACCACAGATTGGCCGTATGGGCCACTGGCCGATTGCGGATTCGGGAACCCTTTCTTCTACCACATGTTTGCAGACGATTTCGATTATGCGCTCGGCGTCTCGGGCCTCTACACAGTATCGGCTGGCGGTGCCGGGACGGTGGCGCACTCGGCAGGGGATGGAGGACTGGCACTCTTCACCACGGCTGGCGCCTCGGGTAACTACGAGTCGATTCAGCTGCCCGCAGCTGACTTCACCCTCCCCCAGGGAACGCTGGCGGGGAAGAAGCTCTTCTACATCACCCGCCTTCAGCTGAGTGATGTGACGAACTCAGCATTCATCGCCGGCTTGACTAACATCACCACCACTCCCTTTACCGCCATCGCGGATGGCATCTACTTCACGAAGGCGAGCGGTGGGACGGTGCTGAATATTGTTAGTGTAGTCAGCAGCACCGCTGTCACAACCGCGGTTCCGACCTCGGCCTATACGCTGACGAATGCTGTGAACATCGACCTCGGGTTCTACGTTGACTGGTATGGGAACCTGAACGTGTTCTGCAGTCCCAGCATGGTGGGCTATGTTCCACAAAGCGGAACTGGCGCCACGCTTCCCACTCGGGGGCGAGTGCTGCAGGTAACGGGCCTAACCCTCACCACCGCCAATCTGTCCCCGACACTGGGAGTGCAGACCGGGGCGGCAGCGGTTAAGACCATGACGGTCGACTTCCACGCTGCGATGAAGGAGCGCTAGGATGTTGGTCGAGGTAATCAAGGACGGGCAGAAGAACTTCTCCATCCTCATCAAGGGAATTGTGAAGGTGGACTTCGACCCGACCCCGATCCTCGACCTCTCGAAGCTGCAAACGCCGGCGACTGGCTGGAAGGGAGTTCGGCTGGACGGGGCGGTGTGGGCGATTCAGGAGAAGATGACCTTCAAACTCTGGTGGAATAAGCCGGAATCGGAGGCCGATCTGATGTTCCCCCTGGAAAGCCGGAATGCTATGCGATTCGACGAGGGCCTTCCCTCACCCCGCATGGAGAAGAACTGGAGGGGGATACTGTACCTCTCCGGTTGCAGGGTGTTGGAGGGTCCGCTTCCGAAGTGTTTCATGATTCTATTGGACTTCGACAAGCAATGACTACACCAGCGACAGACAACACCGGCTATTCGATTATAAGCGGTGCGATGAGTAAGGCCTGTCTCCTCCCCGCTGGGGACGACCCCGACTCGGAGGAGATCGCCCGACACTCTCGGACGCTCAACCAGCTAATCAATTTCATTCAGACTAGAGGCATCCGCCTATGGCTCCTCCAGGACACCTCAGTAACACTGGCCGCTGGTCAGGGACTCTACACCTTCGGCCCAAGCGGAACAGTGGTGATGCCGAGGCCGATGCAGGTGGAGGACCAGTATTACCTGTACGCGGCCGGCCAGGGCTCGACCCGCAGGCCAGTATTCAAGATCTCCCGCCAGCAATGGGATCAGCTCTCGGTAACAACCCAGCAGGGCCCGATCACCCAGATCTTCGTGGACCCTCAGCAGTACAGCCTCAACGTGAACTGCTGGCTAGTCCCGGACGCGAACGAAGCGACGGGGACCCTGCATCTGGTGTTCAGGAATCAGGTGACTAACTTTGTTGGGATCACGGATAAGATGAACTTCCCGGTCGAGTGGGCGCTGACTCTCGAGTGGGGACTGTCGAAGGAGATCTGCCAAGGGCAGTCCCCGGAGATCATCTCCCGCTGCGACGGGATGGCGGCCTATTACCTCCAAGCCCTGGAGGAGTGGGATGCAGAGCAGGATACTTCGATCCTGCCCCAGCCGGATCAGCGGCTCTTCAATCGGCGGAGGTTCGGAGCGTGAATGCACCGGCACCTCGGATGCGTCCCCTTCATCGGTGGCCGCTGATTGCCCAGCCCTCCAACCGAGGGGAGAGTGTTCTTACAGATGCCCGGCTGGTGAATGCGTTCGGGGAGAAAGACCCGAACACCGGCGAGTACTGGGTGCAGAAGAGGATTGGGTATAGCCTGGATTATAATATAATCCCTGGCGGTGCCACCCAGGGGAATGGAATCTTCTATTTTAAGACAGCCCAAGTCGGAGGGTTTGGTTCACTCGCCGGTGCCTTCGCTGTCCTTACCAATGGAGCGCACGCCTCCATCTATAACGATGGAGTAGTCTTCGGAACGCCAAACGGCTTAGACCCGCAAGCCTCAGGGTGGAAGTATTATTTCCAGCCCACTCCCAGCACGCTGGTCTTCGCCAGTGATGGCACCATGTATTACACTAGCAGTTCCTCTGCCTACGCCACGCCGACCCTCCCTGGGACTAGAGGGTCGTTCATCCGAGGTCTGGCCTATTTAGATCAGACCGTCTACTTCATGGATGAGAAGGGGCAGATATTTGGAAGTGCCCTGGACAATCCAGCCAGCTGGACCACCACCAACAAGGTGATTGCGAATGCAATTCCTGGAGAGGCGATAATTCTCACTCAGCAGCTCAACTATGTGATTGCGCTGAAGGAGAATAGCATGGAGGTTTTCTATGACGCCAACAATCCTCCCCCCGGTTCGCCGCTCTCCCCACTGGCGGGAGCGCTCTCAAACTATGGAGCGCTGAAGGGCACGGCGCAGACGATTGATGATATCTTGATATTCGCCACAGCGAATCGCACGGTGTCGCCACAGATTGTGAGGGTGGACAACCTGCAGATCACTCCCATCTCCCCACCGCCGATAGAGAGGATACTGGACCCACTGCTCACCCAGAACCCCACCGTGCTGTACTCATGGACCTTTAAGCATGGAGGGCATCGCTTCTACGGGATTACCTACCAGGGGAGTGGGCTGGATATTACCTCCCCCCGCTTCACCCTGGTGTATGATATTGATCAGAATCTCTGGTACCAGTGGTCCAGCCCCGGCGACACCCTGTGGAGGGTAACGGGGATGGCCTACGACAGCAATAGCCGGCACGTCCTCCAGGGCATCTATGATGGGTCGGTGTACTTCTTCGAGGGAGACTATGAGTTCCCGACGGATAATGGAGTGGTGGCGCCGGTTCATATCTACACTCCGAATGTTGACTTCGGCACCCGGAACAGGAAGATACTGAATAAGATGTACTTCAACTCCGACCAGCAGACTGGCAGCTATCTGTACGTGAGCAGGTCGGATGATGATTATCAGCATTGGAGCATCCCCCGCCGAGTAGATATGGGGAAGAGAAGGCCGGAGCTGCGGGATGAGGGAACCTTCACTCGCCGGGCCTATCACTTCGCCCACATGTCTCCCACTCCGTTCCGGATACGGTCGGTGGATCTGTCGATGAGTATAGGTGTGTCGTGAGCAACGTTCCTAATCTCCGAGAACCGATGGTAGATAAGCAGGGGCACGCCACGAATAGGTGGTGGACTTGGTTTAGTGAACTGGGCGCCCCCAGCCGATTCAGCGGGACGATCGTGACAGCGAAGCTCACCGGCGGCGGAGCCAATGGGACGATGATCTTTGTAAATGGGGTGCTGGTGTCACAGACGCCGGCGACCTAGGAGAACTGAATGCCTGCTCCCCAGTATCAGCTGAACGATGCAATGGGCGGAGGAGGGGGAGGAAATACTACTCCTCCTTGGATGCAGGATATCAGCGCGGGGCTGAACCTCGCCGGCAACCTCTATGGGCTGTATGAGGGCGCCCACCTCCAGGGCGCCGCTCAGGACGTATTCCGCCAGAGCGATCCCTTCGGGGGGTACAGGGCAGGGTACGGGGCGGACCTACTGAAGCTGATGCAGAATCCCAGCTCGGTCACCAAGCTCCCCGGATACCAATTCCTGATGGACCAGGGGACAGAGGCTATTGCGAGGACGGCAGCGGCGCCGGGCGGCAAGGGATACGGATCGGGAGGGATGGATGCGGATCTGATAAAGTATGGTCAGGGTCTAGCGGACTCGTTCTATCAGCAACAGGTCGGTACTCTCTCTCACCTCGCCGGTGCGGATATCTCGCCGGCGAATCCCTTCCAGGCCCTCCAAGGCATGGCGGGCGCTTCGAACATTTTGGGTAGCTCAGTCGGAGGAATTGCGGGCGGACTGCCGGGGAGCATTAGCCTACTCTCCAGACTGGCGAGTGGATTCGGAGGAGGCGGAAGTAGCGATGCAACCCCCTACTGGGCCGGAGCACCGGGGATCGATACGGATCTGAACCTCGGCTACCAAGACCTGGCCTTCCAACAGGATCCGAACCTCAATAACATCCCCAGTCTCTTTGGGGCTGGTGGAAGTGGAGGCGACCTAGTAGCGGGAGGAGGGGGCGGAGCTACCAGCTACCCAGATGGTGCTGTCTCGGTCCCTGATCTAACGGGAATGTTCAGTTTTAAAGCCGCTGGCGGGGAAGCCGCCGCGATGGGAGGCGGGTTGGCAGGGATCGGATTAAATCTGGCGAGCGGCAAACCCGGGGCAGCAGCCCTGAGCGCCGCCTCATTTCTCTCCCGCTATCCCGGCATGGACCCGCAGATTGCGAAGAACCTCAGCGCGGTGGGCGCGGCTGGAGGCGACATCCTGGGAATCATCCAGGGAGTAAAGGCGGGCGGTGTGTCGGGATACGGGCAGGCGGGAATAGATGCAGCCAGGCTGGGGGTGATGGGAGGAAAGGCGGCGGGGCTGCTCTCGAGCGGGACCGCGAGCGAAGTAGGAAGTGCGCTGGGCTACGCCGCCATCCCTCTCTCAGTTTATAACTTTGCGAAGAATTGGCAGTCAGGGAACACCGGCGCGGATGCTCTGAGCGGGGCGGCGACAGGCGCCTCGATCGGATCGGTAATACCGGGAGTGGGGACTGTGATCGGTGCGGGAGTCGGTGCGGCGGTCGGTGCCCTGTCCAGCGCCTTCGGCCCGGGGAAGATGGACCCAGAGAATGTGGGGTGGAACAACTATGCCGCTGCATACCACAAGAATCCCTCCCTGGTTGCTGGTGCTTCGCCTGCGCAGAATTTCCAAGCTCTTACTGGAATCTTTGATTCTCGCGGTTCTTCTATACCTTTTTACCAGCGATACGGCAGGATGGGAGAGACGCAATTCACTGTGGGAATGGCTGAGACAATCAACAACGCCATCAAGGGAGGGAAGATCGCCCCCGACGCCAACCCTGCCCAAATCTACACCCAAGTCGTCCAGCCCTGGATCACCTCCATGGGAGGAGCAGCGGGGTGGAGAGATGCAAATACCAGCGAAGGAGCACCTACAAAGGGTGCGGTGGGCGGTTTGCTGACGAACCTGATCGCTCAGTGGCAGGCGGGGATGCTGAATTCCCAGACGCCGGTGGGGATCAGCGGGCAGAACATAGCGGGCCTACCGCAGTACGGAGGGTGAGATGCCGGAATCAGGTGCACTGGGCGGTGGATTTACCTCGGGAATGCTGGAGAGCCAGCTCGATCTGCAGAGGATCCAACTGGGTGGGCAGGAGGTGGAACTCAATAAGTTCCGTCTCCAGGAGGCCCCGATCAAGCTGCAGGAAGAGCAGATGCAGCTGCAGAAGGATAAGATCCAGCTAGCGCAGCAAGTGAGGATGTTAAGCTTGATGCAGAACCTCCATCCGCCCCAGGATGTGAATAGCCCGGATGCACTCTCGGGGGTCTTTACAGAGCTGGCGACGATTCAACTCGAGAGTGGAATGCCGGATGCCGCGGCGAAGACGGCTTCGACGGCCGCTCGAATAGCCGACACAGCGTCGAAGGTCGATTCTCGAAACTATCGGATGCAGAATGATAGGCTGTCGAAGTTCGCCAACATCTTAGATGGAGTACCGGACAGCCCCGGCGGGTACGCTCAGGCTATTCAAGCGATGGTGGCGGCGGACCCTGGCGTGGTGAAGGATAAGAGGTTCGCCCAGCTCGCTCAGCAGCCCTGGAGGCCGGGGATGATGGATGAAGTAAAGCGGGCAGTGCTAACGGCGAAGGAGCAGGCGGAGGTCGACTATCGGAAGAAGGCGGGAGCACATGCGGAGATGGCAGGGCTGGTGGATGCGGCGAGGATCCCCCTGATCCGAGCCCAGACCCAGCTCGCCTTGGATCGGGATACGAAGGTGAAGAAGGAGGGCGGGACGCCGGTGAAGGCGCAGCAGCTGAAGGCGATGACCGATCTGGCGGAGGTCGACTACCCTGGCGCGGATGCTGCCGATCTCCGCGTTCGCTCCCGGCCTTTGGCCGAGGAGATGGTGAGGATGGTGAGGGATCAACATCTGACAGAATCTGAGGCGGCCCGCAGGGTATATGAAAATGCCCGGAGTTCAGGGGTCTTTACCGGCCTGCGGGTGGCCCCGGTGGTGAAGGGATCGAAGGCGGGGGCGCCGCTACCGCTGCCGAAGGATGCCAAGTCGGTCAGGCAGAATCAGTGGTATATGGTTAATGGCCAGCCGATGATTGCGATGGGGAGTAAATTCTACACGGAGAGTGAGCTGAAGGCGACGGAGGGGGAAGACGAAGAGGACGAAGAGGACGATTCAGATGCCGATTGAATTCGCCGACGCGCTGAAAACGCCGGACGTGCCAGCGGGCACGGTCCCTCCCCCACCGGCGGCTAGAGGGCTTAACATCCAAGAGGTGCTGGCCGCCCAGCCGAAGCCGGCTTCGCTCGGCAGCAAGCTGAGAGATGTGGCGATTGAGGGAGGGAAGAAGCTGGAGGGCATGAAGCCTGGCGTGGAGAAGGCGAAGGGGAAGATTCAGGAGGAGATACAGCCGAGTCTGGATGCTGCGGTGGCTGGTTATCGGCAGGCGGTTGCCCAGTACAAAGAAGACTTCGCTGATCCGAGCGCGGAGGCTGAGCCTCTCCACGGACTGAAGACAGCAATGGATCTGCTGAACATTGGGATCGCACCCCTGCTGGAAGCGGGGAGAGCGGCCATTGTAGCGCCAATTCAGCGAGGGCTGGACAGGGCGGGGGCGCTGCTCGCCAGGGCGGCTTCGCCGGATGAGGCGAAGAAGAAGGGGATTGATTGGGCGATTCATAAGAGGGATATACTGAATACGGTCAACGCAACTGACACCGCGTTGGACTTCGCCTACGACCTAGGGACGATGTTCATCCCAGGTCCGGGACTGAAGGGAGCGAAGGCTCTTGCTACTCCAGAGCAGGCGGCGGCGAAGGCGCGGGTGGCGTTGAGGGACGTTACTGAATCGACCAGAGCGGCTGATTCGATCCCACCGGAGGTGAAGCCGGCTGCGGTTACGGCGGCGCTGGATAAGACGATGGGGTTCAGCAGGGTAGCGAATATTGAGGGAGAGAGGCTGACAAAGCTACCCGATCAGACAGTGATTCCTGCTGGACAAATAATTGATCGGATGCTCCCTCACGCAGAGGGATATGCGAAGAGCTTTCTGACTAAGCTAGCGGAGCACATGGATAAGAATGTGCCTGTTATGTTCAGCAGGAGGCTGCCCGGGTATCTGGGCGTCTACAAGCCAGAGATACATCAGATTGAGGTTCTAACGGGAGAGCAGGCAGCGCATATCGTTCAGACAACTACACATGAGATTGTCCACTCTGCCACTGTGAATATGATGGAGGACTTCTTAGATCGGGATATAAAGGCGAAGAAAGCAGAGCTGGGGAGGGATCTAACTCTTCCAGAAACGATGCATGTGGTGAATAATCCCAGCGCACCTATAATGAAGGAACTGGATCAGATCATTGCAGAGGCGAGGCTCAGGGCGAAGAGGGCAGGGAGGGACTTCTACGGGCTGAGGGGGGCGAGCGTAAGGCAGGACTTCTATGGGGCACGAACTGCGATGGCCTTCAACCGGATGAGCCCCCGGCATGAGTTTGTGGCTGAGCTGTTTAGTAATAGTGAGTTTCAAGAATTCCTGGCTAATTCTGAGAAGTATGCTTCAATTGGCTACAAATGGAAGAACATGCTGAATCAGCTGGGAATGCTGATCGGTCGGCACCTCGGGCTGAAGGGACCGCATGAGCTGCAGCTGCTGAATCAGTCGATGAAGGTGGGGACGCAGCTCATCAAGCTGCAGGCCGAGCATAAGCCGCCTCACCACAGCATCTCCCAGATCGTAGCGAGGGAGGGAGATGCAGTAATTACGAGGGGCGACATAGAGCGAGCCACGCCGGTGATCGGGAAGCCGGTTGATAATGCTGCCGTCCGTAAGGCGAAATCCTCTCTCGCCATCTCCGTTGAGCAAATCATCCGAGCCGTCTCCCCCGAGTCGCTAGGTCGGAATGCGAAGCTGGCCGCAGCGACGATCGCCAGTAGGATTACTGAGCTGGAGCAGCGGACCTCGGCGTGGCACGCCGGCTCCAAGACGAGGGCCAACTTCTGGCGTGCTCGGCCTGATATGACCGCCGAGTTCATCGAGCGATTCGAGAAGGGCCAAGGGTTCTCCGATTCTATCCTCCAGCGGATCGCCAACCACTATCGCGCCTGGGGGAAGAGGATTGCGGATCAGGATGCTAAGACGGGGCTGAGCTATGAACCGCGGGAAAATTATCTCTATCACGTCTTCGAGGATTCATCGGGCGTCGCAGAGTATTTCACCCGGAAGTATGGGAGCAAGTGGGGCGACCCAGGATTCATCAAGGACAGATCCTTTGATCTTTATAAGGAGGCAATTGCCGCCGGCTTCCGACCCCGATTCTCCAACCCAGAAGATATTATGCTCGCACGCCAGCACGCCAGCGATCTGGCAGAGATGCATACGAACATTCTCCAGGACTTTGAGCGATTTGGCTTGGCAACTCGAAAAGTGGTTGGAGGAGAAAGGATTGTAAGGGATATCGACCCGGAGGGGAAGGTGAGCTTTCGAGTGGAGAAGACGGAGGGGACGAAGCAGCCGGAGGGGAGCGTCCGCTGGCGAGCGCCGAATGGAGAGGTGTACTGGATCGACCAGCATGCAGATGCGGTGATGCAGAACGCCTTTAAATCGTTCAGTCTCTGGGGAGATAAAGGGATAGCGGGGATTGGGTTTAGAGGGATGATGAGTTTGAAGAATGCGGTGGTGCCGATTCGGCTGGCGCTCAGCCTATTCCACCCGCTGCACGTCGCTGGCATCGACATGGCAGCAGGATATACGAGGGCGATGGCGGAGATGCTATCCGGTCAGATCAACCCGATCCACGGATTCGGGAAGATGCTGAGGGCGAGCTTCGGGCCAGTCTTCGAGAACCCGAAGGCGGGGTGGAGGGTAATGAAGGCTTGGAAGGGGCAGATTCCCACTAGCAAGCTCACCACTGCGGATGCGCAGGCGCTTAAGATCCTGATCGAGACGGGTGTAGCGCCGGAGATGTCTGTTCAGTATCGGACCAACGCTAGGCAGAACTTTGCGAATGCGCTGCGGGATGCGATGGCAGAGATGCGACAGATACGGCCCTTGCATGCTGCGGGCGATGTAGTGAAGGCTACCTGGCATGCGCCCTGGGCAGTGCTGAGTGCGATGGGCGCGCCAGTCTTCGAAGCGTGGATTCCCTCCCTCAAGGCCGCATCTGCCATTAAGGATGCGAAGAGCCTGCTGGCGCGTAATCCCGAACTGCTGGAGAATGATGCCGCCCGCCTCCTGGCGATGAGGAGGATTGGGAAGTCGGTAGATAATAGATACGGAGAAATGGCTTACAACAAGCTGTTCTGGAAGCGGTGGATGAAGGATATCGCTGTGCTCGATACACTGAGCCTCGGCTGGCAGCTCGGCTTCATCCGAGAGTATGGGGGAGGGATGCTGGACCTGGGGCAGTGGGCAAAAGGCTCGGATAAGATTGGGAGGATTAGGAAGGGGGAGATGGATAAGGTCCTGTTTGTCTCGGCCTACACGGCGCTGGGCGCTGGCGTGGCGGGGCTGATGACCTGGGCGATGACGGGGGAGCAGCCGACGGGCCTCGACTATATCTCTCCCAGAACGGGTGAGAAGAATCCGGATGGCAGTGATCAGCGCGTTACGACAATGTTCTACTCTCGAGAATTCGCCTCTCTGTACAAGCATATCCAGAATGAAGGCATGGTGTCGGGCGTCTCGGAGTTGGCTCTCAATAAGGGATCGGGCCTGTTCGGGCTGATGCACGAATGGGCGACTGGCGTGAATGGGTTCGGGCAGAAGATTCGAGATCCAGAATCGGACGCCTTTACAAAGCTCGAGCAAACTCTCGCCTACACGATGGCGGATATCGAACCAATCTCCATGCGTAGCATGCAGGAGCAGATCACCGATCGACCGGAGAAGATGGGGGTGTTGTCCGCGATGGGCTTCACGCCAGCGCCCAAGTACCTCACCGAGTCCGTCACCACTGCTCATATTAAACAGGCCTTCCGCAGTTACGTTGCTCCACGGGAGACACCCTTCGAACGAGCCGAGTACTCCAAAGAGTATACACAACTGCGGCAGGCCTATCAGTCGGGGGCGGATAGCTATGGAGAGAAGCTGGATGGGATGGTGGAGAAGTTCCAACTCTCGGGCGACGACCAGCGCCGGCTGATTCGCTCCCTCAACTCAACCCTGCCTTCGGAGGTGAGGATGTTCAGCCGGCTGCCCTGGGAGGAACAGATTAAGATCCTCAACAAGGCCAGCCCGGAGGAAGTGGATTTGCTCCTCCCCCACTCGAATAAGAAGCACGTACGGAATACGTGGACGCCTCCGGAGGAGCAATGAAGGTCTTCTTGATGGACAACGCAGGGGAGGCCAGCGGCCTCGACTTGGCGGTGCGCGCGTTTAACGCTGACCACGATGTGAGGTACTGGCTTCCCCCCTTCGCCGGCACGGGCGATTCTCGCCCCTATGGGGATGGGATGATAGGTAAAGTAAAAGAGTGGCAGCCCAGTATGGAGTGGGCGGACCTGGTGATCCTGACGGGCAATGCGAACTTCATGCCGGACCTAGTGCCCTACTTCGGAAAGGGCTATCCGATCTTCGGCTGCAATTTGAAAGCGGCGGAGTTGGAGTGCAATCGCGAGCTGGGCCAGCAGGTCCTCCAGGACTCTGGCGTGGAGACAATCCCCTACAAGGTGGTCTCCAGTCCAGAGGAGGCTATTGAGCTAATCATCAAGACCCGCCAGCCCTACGCGATGAAGCCCTGGGGAGGGGAGGCCGACAAGGCGATGACCTACGTCTCCAGCACCGTGGACGATGCGATCTTTACCGTGCTGCGGTGGAAGAAGGAGGGGAAGTTCAAAGGACAGCTGATGATGCAGGAGAAGACCGAAGGGGTGGAGGTTGGGATCTCGGGGATGTTCGGCCCCGCCGGCTGGTGTCGGATGTTGGAGGAGAGCTTTGAGCACAAGAAATTCCTCAACGACAACCTCGGGGAGAACACTGGGGAGATGGGCACAGTTATCCGACACGTCCCCCGCAGCAAACTGTTCGACGATATCCTCGACCCCATCTCCGATTACCTCCATCAGATCAATTACGTGGGCGACTGTAATGTCAATTGCATCGTGGATAAGAAGGGGAACGCATGGCCGCTGGAATTCACAATGAGACTCGGATGGCCCGACTTCTGTATTCGTCAGGCCCTGCTTCGGGGAGACCCGGTGGAGTGGATGAAGGACCTGCTGGAAGGGAAGGACACCTTCCGCCCCTCCTCCGATATAGCCGTGGGCGTGTGCCTGGTGCATGGAGATTTCCCACGCGGGGGAGATTCGCGTCCGAAGGATCCTCTTGGGACTTGGGAAGGGTATCCGATCTACGGAGTGAGCGAGAGGGTGGAGAAGAATATCCACTGGCAGGAGGCGATGATGGGGAAGATGCCGATGCTGGTGGGGGATAAAGTGGAGAATGTTTCGGAGATTTGCACGGCGGGTAACTTCCCCTGCGTAGTGACAGGCACCGGCGAGACGGTACGGGAGGCGGCCAACGCCGCCTACGAAGTGGCCTGGGGCCTGAGCATCCCCTCCAACCTGATGTTCCGCACCGATATCGGAGCGAGCCTCGAGGTTAACCTGAAGCGGCTGCAGAAGCACGGCTACTGCATAGGGATGCGATATGGGTAGCCCTCCCGCACCCGGGCCAGAGGATTACTGGAAGCCTGGGGATTGGAACATAATCTGCAGCATATGTGGGACGAAGCTCAAGTTCGGGGATGCGGTGCGGAACTGGCAGGGGATGTGGAGGCACGTTCGCTGCAACGAGCCTCGCCCGGCGCAAGATTTCGTCCACGCAATCAACAGCCAGGAGATGGCGATCCCTTATCCACAGACGATGGGGGAGGTAGATATTCAGATTTGCACCCTCGAGACGAGTGGCTCCCTCCCCGGCGTGGCGGTGGGAGGGTGCATGCTGCCGGGGGTGAGCACAGGATTCCCCTGCACCACCCTCAGCATGGATGGCCTCCCCGGCGACTCCGTCGGGGGTTGCTTTCTCCCTGGCGGTCCACCTCCTTAACTCAGAAGCGGAGTATGATAAATGGCACTTCAGAATTTCGTCGATAAAGTGGGGCCGGTGGTGAGCGCGGCCTGGCTGAATATGGTGGATATCCTCGCCACTACGGTCTTCCAGAACGCCAATAATGGAGCGTCGGCGAGGACAGCACTCTTCACGGATGCGCCGCTGGAGGTGGCGAATGGAGGGACGGGACAGAGGACGGCGATAACCGCCGCACAACTCGGCCTCTATATCCCAACGCTGGTGAAGAAGCCGACGACCACTGTCCGAACTTCCACCGTCACACCGGCGAACGATCCTGATCTGGTCTTCGCCATCTCCGGCGCAGGGACCTATACATTCTCGCTGATATGTGACGTGTTGCAAGCGACTACCGGCAACATCGGAATAAACGCGAATGTGAATTTCAGTGGTACGATTGACACCTCCACTCCTGTGTACACTATGGCGGGCCAGTCGAATACAGGTGGTCCGCCAACTGCATACAATGCATTTGTCTCCTCGCTGGGGACGAGTCAGAGTGCAGTACAGTTCTCCCTTACTGTACTACCAAACGGATTCACCTCCGTTCTTACTGCAAATGGCTATGTCATCTGTACGACCAGCGGAACCCTTGGCTTCGCGTGGGCGCAGAATACCTCCTCCGCCAACGGTACTACAGTGGGGAGCGCCAGCGCCCTGCTGGTAACGCGGATCGCCTAGTGACTGATCCGACTGCATCGGGGGTCTTTAAGAAGGAGTTCGGGCCATATTGGAGATGGTGGCGATGGATAGCAAGACAGTTCTCTGTATTATCCCTTGGAACGATAGGGGGCATACTCGCTGTAGGTGGTGGTTATATTATCCATCTGGGAACGAGGGTGGTAGTATTGGAGACCAGAGTTGTGCCGGTCCTGGAAGCAAGGAAGGAAGAAACAGCGAATCAGATTCGAATCACGGACCTCGAGACGAGGATGATACGTCTTGAGGCTAACTGGGACAACGCTAAGCGCGAATCTGACAGCGCGCCTAGGAGGACAAGGTGAATCCAGATGACCACCAGCCTGGTAAACAGTTTGAGAGAGTGGTGGAGGAACTTAGGAAATTCTCCCTGGTCATGGACGAAGCGCAGAGAGCGGTTGAGACAGCGAGAGGTATCGATGGAGTTGAAGCGCGGCGGGCTTTGGCGGTGGCTTCGACGAGACTCGAAGAGGCGAGGTACTGGTTCGGGGTAGGGCTGAGGTCCGCGCATAAGACGGGGAGGATTTGATGAGTAGGTCGCTGAATGATTTGAGACCGGAGGTGAGGCCGCTGGTGGATAAGTTTCTGGATGCCGTAGCGGCAGCAGGGATCGATCTGCTGGTGACCTGCACGTATCGGTCGCTGGATGACCAGGCGGCCCTTTATGCGCAGGGGCGGAGTGTGCCGGGGAAGATCGTCACCCGAGCCATGCCGGGGCAATCGGCCCACAACTATGGAATGGCGATCGACGTAGTACCGATCGTGAATGGGAAGCCGGAGTGGAGTACGCTCGATCCGGTCTGGATAACGATAGGGGATATGGGAGAGCAGGCGGGGCTCACCTGGCTCGGCAACCCGACCTCCGGGTTTATGGAGTACCCCCACTTCGAACTGCCGCATTGGAAACAGGTTGTTACACTCATAAGGACTTAATTGTGGAAAAGATTAAAGAGTGGTTTAGAAATCGCTGGGGCCGATTCGTGACGACGTTGGGAGCCATTCTGACCGCGCTCGGCACCGGGATTGCAGCGTTGCCGGATAGCGCCAACGTCTGGCTCCCACACGTGGTGAATATAACGGGAGCGAAAATAGCCTCGGGGCTGATGCTCTTCTTCCTCTTCGTCGCTTCGCACATGCGGCACAGCCAGGCGGCGAAGGTTATCGCGGAGACGAAGAGTGACACCAAGCCAAATAGTTGAGCTGGTCTACCGGGCGCTGATCGTGGTCGGTGTGGGGTGGCTGATCTTCCACATCTACAGAGAGGGGGAGGATCGCATCACCAGCCAGGATTTGGTGGCGGTTAATAAGCAGCTGGCCGCCAACGCGGCCATCGAGGCGAGGCGGGAGGAGGCGAGGAAAAATGCAGACGCACAGCGGGAAGCGGATTCGATTGCTATCATGGGCGTTGTTCGCCAGCACCAGCAGCCTATTCGGCTGTGCAACTCGAGTGGTGCCGGCGCCCTGCCCGGCGCTCCCACCTCCTCCCCAGGTAGTCCTACCGGCGGCGGGCGACCTGACGCGGGATCTGGAGAAAATCTTCGCCCCGCCGTCTCCGCCTTCGAGCTTAAATATGAGGGAGCCTTTGCTACCTGTCGATCTCTTCTAGCTCAATGCAGTGTGAGGTGATGTAGGATTACGATGCTGATTGTATTTGTGATAGTGCTGGCGATCGTTGGGCTGCTACTGTGGGTGGTGGGGCAGATTCCTGGCATCTCACCTATCGTTAAGACAGTGATTTACGTAGTGGTGAGCATTGTTATCCTGCTCTGGATTCTCAACTGGGTGCTAGGGCATCCGCTGGCGGGGCCGGGGCTGAGATAATACACCCGGATAACATCATGTGTTATTCGGGCGCGTAACCGTCACCAGCTCATACCCGCCCCCATTAGCCGCCTGAATCTGTATGTACCCCGCCTTGCAGGCGCCGGCGACTATATCCTCGAAGTTCTTCGCTGAGGGGAAGGCGGTATGGATGAACTGGTAGGCGGAGGCGTATGAGACCCGCCCCCTCTTCTGCACAAATCTAATAAATCGCTCGGCTTGGACGGAAGTCTGCGTCCGTCCAATCCGGGCGAACACCTTCACCATATCTCGCTCGAGGTCGGACACTGCCTGGTTAGCAGTTTCAAGATCTGCCCTGGTGATAAATAATTCGTCGGCGTGAGAAGCAGCCACACACATGGCGGTCTTGTGAATATGGGTCTGCTTTCGAGCGAGATACCCTGAAAAGCGGTCGTCGTCGAGTTCGTCTGGCTTGTTCTGCCAATGCGTCGCATACCACTCCTCCCCCCATTCTATCGCCGACCTATCGATCCCGTAGGGTCCCATAATCTGTGTTGATATTCGCTCCAGATCCTCCACAAGAGCGCGTTGGACTTCTGCCATCTCCGCAGGCATATGTCGAGCTGGATACGCAATGTACTTTTCCTTCTCCTCAGCGTAAACAAATAGACAGCGGGAAGTAAAACCACCTCCGATAACATATTCAGGAAAGTTGCCAGCAATCCAAGCTGGAGTAGTACAAGCGATAAGATTGATGAAAGGATTCTCGACATTGTTAGTACCCGAGCCTTTCGTGACTTTCTGGAAGGAGCCGATCTTCGAGTCCCACAAGCTGACGAGGAAGTCGATCTGCTCTCGGTTAGAGGGATCTATTAGATTCCCGAACTCCGCCGACTCTATCGTCATCGCAGATTGGATGTAATGCGTGGTATCGATCTGGAAGGACTCGGTGCTGTTCTCGAAGGAGTCGACTAGGGCCTGCCAGGTTACTGCTTCCGGTCCGAAGTTAATTCCAGGTACTCGGCGCAGTAGTTGCATAGCAATGTTAGCTGTGGTCGACTTGGAGACAACCCCGGGGGGTGCGACCAGAATAATGTAAAAATTGGGAAACCAGCGGAAGTATCCCATGTCAATCCAGACGTGCCGTCGCAGGGCACCTGCCACAGCCGCGATGCCAGACCAGTAATGCATTCGGCGTGGAGCTTCAGAAAATCCTGCATACTGAGTGTAAGCGGCGAGCCAATCTGGGAAGTTTCGAGAGGGTTGTTTGCCATTGATTGTCACTTAGCAGTGCCCCCAGCTAAGTTCGGAGGTTTTGATGGCCGCCGGTATGACCAACGGGTCCGGGTAGGGAACCACAATCTTAGCACATTCTTGGATGCGAGTCAAGCAAGCATCGCGGCGACTCGTAGGGAACTGTCCAGGGAGGGAGTCATGAACCTGGAGAAGAACCTGCACCTCGGGAACCTCCCGGTAGATGCGCTCCCAGATCCTATTGATAACGATGGAGACCGTGGATTGCGGTATCCAAGCTAGGGCTTCCGGTATGACACCATCAATTCTATCGAAAATGTACCACCTGTTTCCGAATCTATTCTCGACAAACCTACGTCTAACAACGTGATCCTTGACCCTTTCGTGCCACTTGAGTATCCCAGGGTGCGCCCCAAACCAGATTCGCTGAGCTCTTTCAGTCTCTCGTATAGTTCGTCCAGTGTTTGCTGCCATTGTGGGGGGCTTACCGCCGTAGTTGGTTCCGTGGCAGAAGGTTTTGGCGAACTCTCTGGCACTCTTACGGGGTCCAAGGTAATCTTCATACCGGGGGTGTCCTTTTACTAGTTCCTCAAGCGGGGGCGGCTCTTTGCCGGCCAGAACAAAGGCATTGAGAAGGTGAATATCCACCCCCATCCGCATCGCAGTCTTAAGGAGATCGTCCTCGGCTTCCCAGCATACGACGAAAAGGTCAGCCCTTTCGAGGTCAAGGTCGAACCAGGTGTAGCCTGGGTCAGGAATGAAGATCTCCCTAATATTCGGGAAAGCGTAAGGATCTCCGATTCCGTCAATTGGCCCTCGCGCCGCAGCTTTATTAATACTTTTCGATTTCTCCGAGGGGATAGTTTGGAGGTTGGTGCCAGAGCCAAAGGCACTCTCGGACGAGGAGAGGCGGTAGGTGCGGGGTGCGGATTTACCACTGGCGGATCCTCCTATATTGAAAGAACAACGCATGCGACCGTCACTGTCAAGAGGACGGCACAGGAAATTAGAAAGAAACTTTCGAAGAGTTCGGATATCAAGGATGGCGTTAACAAGAGGACGGATAAGAGGCTCAAGACGAGCGAGCTTGTTAAGAGCATCGTCATCAAGAGTCGGGCGGGATGGCTCACCGGGCTTACCTCGCTTGAGCTGCTTGGGGAGGGAGAAATCGGTGTAGAAGACCGAGTGCATCTGCTTGGGCGAATCAGGATTTAGCGGATGGCCTAGCAGGAATTGGATGAAAGTCTCCCGGCGGGCGATCTCTCCCTGGACCTCAAGGATCAACTCATCTCGCCGGCGAGTATCTATCCTCACCCCCCGCTGCATCGCCTGGAGGACTGGCCAGAACATCGCCTGCTGGAAATCATGGACCGGCTGGAGGCTGAGCTTCTTAACCGTCTCCAGCTCTACCTGGCCCACCTCGTCTGTGTACACGCAATCCAGGCAATTATAATGCCAGAGTTCCTCCTCCCTCATATTCTTCTCCCAATCCTTCCCCTCGTCCTTCCAGAACACGTAGTGGTCCGCGTACATACTGGCCTGGAAGGCGAGGGACTTGGGCATGTCGGAGAAGATGGAGTGCTGGCTAATCATAGTGTCCTGGGCGACCCGCGGGACGAAGTGCCACCACTTCCAAGTGTACTGGGAGTCGTAGATGATGTTCTGCCCTACAACTTGAACATTGGGGTGGGTGAGGATTCGGCATAGGAGGGATACGAGGTGAGATTCTTCTGCCAGGCTCCAATAGCCTTCCCCCCGTTCGACACACATGAAAGGGAGGCAGATTGCATCCAGATAGCTCCAGCTGATTCCTGCGCATGCAATATGTCCTGCGCGAGTTTCGATATCGAATGATAGTCTAAGGGGCTCGGGCCAGTTGTCCAGGCGATAGAGTAGAGTAAGTAATACACCTTTAGCCTGATCGTAACTAGGTCGGAGGACGAAGCGGTAGTCTTTAGCTGGAAATGGAGTACCATCTCGAAACCTAGCGGCCCGTCGAAGGTCGTTAACTCCAATAGCACGCCAATCCCATTGTCGGAGAATCGCGGCGGGGTGGTAGGTAGGAATGAGCTTCGGCGCGCCAGCGAGGTCGGCGTAAAGCATTGAGCCTCGCCACTTGGTGATTCCCCACTTGCCGGTGAGCGCCCACATTGACGAATTGCCCACTGTAATAATGATCTGAGGTCTAACAAGATCGATCTCCTTCTTCAGCAGGGCGAAGCCATCCTCGATGAAGGGGTGGACGAGCTGGTTTCTGAATCGGACGAAGTTCCGAGGCTCCACGCCAGCCGCCCGTTTCTTCTCATCCTCCTTCGTAGGCTTGGAGGTGAATTTGAGGGACTTCCGCATCCAGAGGGATATGTCGTTTCGAGGGGGGCGCTCCTTGGAGAGGTTGGTGACGTAACACTCGGCGCGGGTGATGCCGGCCTCTCCGAGCATCCTATTCAGTTCAGCTCCCGAGGGCCCGACGAAGGGGAGGTGATGGCGCTCCTCCTCCACGCCAGGGGCCTCGCCGACGATCATCACCCTGGCGGGGATGGGGCCGCTACCGAGGACGGTCATTTCTTCTCAGTCTCATTGTAAGCAGCTTCAAACTCACGCAACCATTCTGGGTGCGCGTTGAAGACCTCCTCCCAGAAGTCTTTCATAGGCATCTCCCTGCCGTCCTTCAGCCGCACCCACGCTCCGTTTTCCTTCCAGAACTTATAGATTTCATTCATGGTAGCCATTAGTGTTTATATCCAAAGGTTACAGTGGCGGTGATGGCGAGGGCGCTGAGCCAATAGCAAACATCCGCCCACCGGCGATGCCAGGCCCACCAGATGGCTGTGCCGGAGTAGAGGGTCATGATTATGAAGTTGAAGAGACGAGGATCGCTCATAGCGTAGGTGGCTCCAATTTTAGAAACTCTTTTACAGCTGAACTCAGCGTAAGCGCATGGTTTTTTATGCTTTCATGGCACGCCCTTAATTCCATCTGTTCTTGGAAGGCGTCCAACATTGCTGCTATTGCCTCCAACTGAATCTTAGTGAGTAGTCCATCTTGCTCCAATAGCTTTAGTCGCTCGTACTGCATAATCATACTAGCTCCTTGAGCCGTTTCGCCGCGACCCCGTACGCCGCTTCGTCTGCCTCAATCCCTGTCGCCCGGCACTTGAGCGCATGCGCTGCCGGGAAGATAGTTCCACTTCCAGCAAAAGGATCAAGTACTGCATCTCCTGGTCGGATAGAGCGTCGCAGAAGATCGCAGTACAGGTCAACAGGCTTCTGGGCGGGGTGGCCAAGGTTAGGGTCTGAGGGATAAGTGAGGACGTCTCCGTAAAGCCGAGTAACATTCCTGCTTCCCTTCATCGCGTAGAGGATCATTTGCCATTTCCGCTGCGGTCCGTGCTCGGGCCAGGGCGCTCGAACAGCTCCTGGGTTATACCAAATGAGGGGAGTTCTAAATACTTTCCACCCAGCCGCAGCAAGGTGCTGCTTGAGTTCCGCAAACCTCTCAACATCACAGAAGGCGTAGAGGTGCGCCTCGCTTTTCGCAAGGCGGAATGAATGGCTTGCGAAAGGTGGTATGAGTTTAGCCCAAGACTCGTAGGAATCGTCGTAGAAATGACCACCTGAAGCTTTCCCGCCCGAATCCTTGAAGTCGTCCGCACCGATCCCGTATGGCGGGTCAGTGAGAATAACGTCGAAAGACGCCGCTGGCAGCTCAGGCATAGCACGCAAGCAGTCCTCTCTCTGCAGAACGTGCAGAGATGAGGAGAATGTCGGGCCGAGGGCAGCGCCGAGGGCGGCGTGTCGCTCTGATTCTTCATGTCGCTTGAGGAGCTTGAAGGCTTCTTGGCGGGAGGTTGCATTCTTTATCACCTCTGCTGTTTTGGGGTTGGAGAGGGCGCGCCCGAGGATGATATCCTGGCGGATGTTAGTGATGGTCTGGCCTTTACCGTCGCCGGCGACCTCTTCCGCGATGGCTTCCGCCGAGGGCGCGGATTTGCCATTGGCGGCAGCCTGGCGGGTTCGTAGATCTGCAAGTCGCGAAACAGCGTCCGCCCGTTCTTTCCAGCTGAGATCCTCGCGACGTATATTTTCTTCAAGTTCAATTTCTTCCGCGTCCACAGGGTCAATGTCCCCGAGGAAGAGACACGGAGCGTGTCCTTCAGGAATAATTCGTTCACCGCAGGTGACCTCCTGGCCCAAGAACCACAAGTGTTCGAGAGCTTTGAGCCGGCGCTCACCGGCGACTAGGGTGTATTCGTCGTCCGCCAGCCGGACTACGAGAGGGTGTATCAGCCCATTCTGGGCGATGGAGCCTGCTAGCTCCAGCAATTTAGATTGGTCGAGTTCGCGTCGCTGACGGTTGGTTTTTACTACAATGTCGTCAGCGGGGATAACGTGTAACTGCATGTCTAAGCCCCTCATCTAATGCAGAAAGGAAGGGGAGCCGCGGGCGCCCCCCTTCGGAGTGGTGGATTAACTACTCGTCTTCGTCGTCTTCCTCCTCTTCTTCCTCCTCATCTTCCTCGTCCTCGTCCTCCCCCATCTTCTCCTCGTTGGAGGCCTCGATGGCGGATTGGAGTTCTTGGATCGACTCCGCTATGTGGTCGAGGTCCGCCCCCTCTGAGATAGAGGTCAGGTCCTCCCGGCAGCCTGCTAGGTAACCGAGAAGTTCGGTTTGATGGCTCAGCCATTCTTGTGTTGCCATTCGGATCTCCTAGCCCAGCCGGGCGATCGAGTCGATTTCGTCGTACACCTCCCCCTGATAGGGACGGTTACCGATGCGGCAGAGGACTTGGCGACCGGCGACGGCCTGGATCTGGAAGGCCTGACCAGGGGTGTTCATGTTCACCGCCTCGCGCAGAACTCGCAGCCCATTGTTCTTCCCCGGCGACATGTCTAGACCGCCCGAGGGAGTCAGCTGGAGGCTGAAGGAATACCGTAGGCTCACCTTATCCGCACCCACCTGCTCCCGAACCTGGGGGTTGGAGGTCAGGTCGATTTCGACCGGGATATCTACCCAGGTGTAGAGCTGCCCGAGATTCGATTCCTTCTTCCCCTCGCTCTGGCGAGAGGTGGGGACACCGAGGGTGCCGGGGAAGCTCAGGCCGCCCGGGATCGGGGGACGCCGGGTGTTGGCATCGGTCAGGGTTGCACCGAGGAAGCTGGCAGGGTCAAAGCCACTAGTGACATCGTTCATCTGGATTCTCCTAAGGAAGAGGCGGGTTATACCTTTACGAGGCTCGAGAAGCGTCCGCCTCTAGATTTCCACTTCTCGACAATCTGGGAGAAATTCTGGGGGATATCGTCGGCGACTGGGAGGGAACGGGTCTTGAGGTCGCACAGGTTGTTGGCTGTGCTCCAAGTCCACTTGGTTCCCTGTCGAATACAGAGGATAACATCGGAAAACATGGGGGGAATCTTGGGAGGAAGGGCCTGGCCGAGGGAGGAGACCGTGATCTTCGTACCTCCCATCACGAGGTCCTGCTCTCTCTCCACGTGGGCGATCAGGACGAAATGACACTTGCAGCCATCGCAGGTGTAGCGCAGGAACCTCTCTACCGAGTCCTGAGCGATACCCCAATCAGGTCGGCTCTTGGTGGGTTTCTTACCTATAACCATCGCCATTGCGAAGGCGCCCAGGCCTGTCAGACCATCAATCACGATGGCTCGGTCGGGACCCCAGGAGTCAACCCCTCCGAACTTCTTCCCGGTGCGCTGGTCGTAGAAGTCATTCATCACTCGGAGGATCTTCTCGAACTGGTTGTTCTGCGCTCGGGTGAAGTCCTGCATCTTGGTGAGGGACTCGTAGTTCATCTGCCCTATCATCTGCGCCCCGTCCGCCATCGCTGCGAAGCCCCCCGGCATGGCGATCTGGAGGGTGTGCCAGTGCAGGTTCTCCGGGACTGGCTTCCCCCGATCCGTGTAGTAGCCGATCAGAGTCTCGAACCCATTCTCCAATCCGAGATAGAATACCTCCACTCCCGCGTCGATCAGGGTTCCGATCGAGTAGGTCTTGCCCGTGCCGGTCGGACCCTCGAGGAGGACGTTCACCCCCGGTAGGAGGGAGGGAGCCGAGGCTACCGTCGGGACGGAGGCCGTAGGAGGTAAGGTGGTAATTGTCGCCATGCTCTAACTCCAATGCTTTCACGTGAAGGTCGAATTCTCTCTGCTTCAGCTCGACGGGGAGGGCATCTAGGAGATCGAAGTCCGGCCCGTCGGAGAAGGTAATGTTGTCGAGGATACTGCCGGGGATGGGGCAGATGTAGTAATTGTGCGAGGGATGGTGCTCGCAGGCGGTTCCGATCACTTGATAGGGAGGAGGCCCAATCTTCGCCCAGATGTGGAGGCAGGTTGGGCAGACGAAGGCCTGGCTGTAGACGCGCCAACCGTGGTAGTGGGTGGGGCGCTCGATCTCCCAGCAGGAGGTGTCGATCTCCAGCAGTTGAATCACATCCGCCTCCAGAGCCAGATTATCACGGCGCCTCCAAGGATGACTAGGCCAACGCCGACGAAGATGTAAGCCATTGTTTCTTCAATCATAGCTTAGTCTCCAAGCGGGTAACTGGGTCCCACCGGCGCCTCTCAAAGTACTGCTCGAGCCAAGGCGTCTCATCCTGCGCCTTGCACACGGTGCGGAATCCGCAGCCGCCGTAATTCGTGCAAGAGTGGTCGAGGTTGTATCGCCAGCGATTAGTCTTCCAGGCCCGGATCATATCCCCCACCCACTCGAGAGTCTCCCCATACCAGCGGTCCACCTCCCAGGGGGAGAAGTTACAGATGGCTTCCTGGGTGTCGTAGCTCCTCTTGAGAATGCTAACTCCCCGGACGAGGAAGCCGGCGATATCGAACCCCATCTGCCGGAACCCCCAGGTATAGCAGATGAACTGGGCGCGGAGGTCCCACTGCTGCGACCAGGTGGGGCCGAGCGATTTGGTGGTCTTGTCGTCTTCTCCATAGTTCGCCCCGGCGTACTGGCAGATCATGTCTCCCCGGCCGCAGACGATAATGGGGTGGCCAGTCTCCGGGTGATCGATGGCGAGAGGCTGGGCGAAGCTCACCTCTATGGCTCGCTTACCTCCCGGGAGGAGGATGGGGAAGCCTGAGTTCATGGTGAGGGGGTAGTGGTCCATGTAGAACCCATAGGCTCCTGCCATCCTCTCCCGAGACTTGGGGTTGTCGGGCGGGCATTCGAAATCTCCGTAGGCGTCGAAGAAGGCCTCGAGGCCACGAGCTTCGGCGACCTCAGCATTCAGCCCATCCTCGAAGAACCCCCGGCGGGCCTTTTCGAGAGCGTGGGCGAATGCCTTGCCCGCGTGGAGGTCGACCTTCTCGGTCTTGGACTTCCACTGGGCGATGTAGGTTTTGAAGAATAACTGAGGACAGGCCTTGAAGGCCGCGAGCATCGAAGAGTCGATGACTTCGGGGAAGGAGAGTTGCGAGTCTTTCATGGGAATCTACCTATTCAGTTGGATCTTGGGGCTTATTCCAGTCCTCCGGGTCGAGCATGGAGCGGTCGCCCCAGAAATGGGAACCGCAGAGGCCGGTGCTGGCGATCTGTCCTGACGGAGTACGCAGTCCAACGACCGGCGTGTGCTCGCACACTGCGCAATTCACCTGATAAATGGCGATGTAACGGTCCATTCTTCTTCCTATTTCTTCGCGAGCGAGCGGAGGGAATCCTTGAGTGCCTGGGTGTCCACCACCTTCTTCACGGTGGCCTTGCTGGCGCGTGCGGCCTGGGCGCCGGTGCGGGCTTGCCGCAGGTCAGCCATCGCCTGCTGCCAGTCCTCTGGCGTCATAGTGCCGGCGGCCTGCTTCGCTCGCCAGTTTGCGATGCGGGCCTGGATTTCGGGAGATTGGATCATACTTTGGGCCTCTCAACTCTGTCTAAGTACTCGGAAAGTAGTTGGACGATTAGCTTCTGATACGCCCCGAGTGGCACCCGCATCTCGGAGTTGGACCATAAGTGAAGGTCGAGCCGAGCGCGGAGATCCTCCGGGAGGGAGGTCTGGAGCGGGATCGGGCGGATGATGTTAGGCGGGCGCGGCACTATGAGTACCTCGCATATTGCACTTTACTCAGGTGCTTGCGTAGCCAGATTCTCAGCTTGCTGGCGCTGTTTCCGTTCGTCTGATAGTTGCGGTGCCCGTAGCTGAGCACTGCCGCCCGCTTGGGTAATGTGCTTCGCAGTCGGTCTTTGCGGCTCTTGTAGAGGCCGACGCGGGAGGGGTGTCTCATACCTTCCCCGCACACTCAGTCTTGCCCCGCTGGCAGAGGTGACTCGGGGAGGAGGAGACGTACCGGCTCCTCTTCAGCCAAGCAAGATGGCGGCGTATTCGCCAGCGATTTATCGTCCGGTGCAACCTATCGAGCAGCTTTAGCATGGGAGTCTTCCTCTATAATCTTATGATCGATCCAAAGTCTCAGCTCATCTAGCGAAGTGTCCTTCTGAATCCGGGTGAAGAACCAGCGGAATCGCAGCCCATCCATCCGTTCGTCGGACAATAACTGGCGGTAGAGGTGCTTCTCAGCGAGCCGATTCGCATAGTCCTCCGCGATCGCCTCCGCCTGGATCTTCCCCTTGAGCTTCTTCTTCGCCTCCCTGGCGAGAGCAGCCCGATGAAGGGCGCGCTTGAGGATGATCTGGAGGCGATCGGCGCTCACTGCAGCTCCCCCTCGTACTTCCCACATACCCAAGTGCGCTCGACGACGGGGAAGCAGGAGGTGAGTTGGACGCCCTGCGGACTCGGAAGGGGGAGGATAACGGGCGGCTTCTCCCGGCAGACTAATTGACTGGCCCCAAATTGGTGAATGACGCCTGAATGGCGGCAGTCGGCACACATTCCCTTCATTGGCATGCTGCTTCCCCTCGTTTTGGTTTTACCATCGAATAACACATTGTGTTATACCCGGGCGTAAATGTCAATGGAGCATTCTACATGCTTCCACCACCGAATAATCCGGCATCCTCACTAGGAGAAAAGGCCACCTCTCGGTGGCCTTCTCCGCCCCCGGACTCGCATTCGGGGACTCGGCAGCAGGGGAGCTGCCTCTTTGCCGCGGGGCTAGGCGGCGGGGAAAGTGGGGAGGGATACCTGCATTACCCTATCCCCCTCCGATCCAAACCCACTGCTGGTCTCGAAGCCATAACGGGATACAGCAGTGCCGCAGGCGGAGCTATTCATCAGGCAGCCAGACTCCGCAGGGAGGCCTTGAGCGCCCCAGTATCGACCTTGGTGGCCTTCGCAGCTTTCTCCTGCTCGATCCGCTCGACAATCGGCTTAATCTCAGGGTCCATCCTGAGCTGCTGCTTGTCCTGGGGCGTCCAGTCCTTGATGTGGTCGCGGACTTCCTGGGCCGAGCGCCCAGTGAATTCCATGAGAGCCTGGAGGAGAACGGAAGTCCCCGCCATGCTACCACCAGCCCGCTCCCGGGTCCACTCCCCATTGGTCAGACGTTCGTGGAGACGATCCGTCTTCGCAGCCCAATCATCCAGATCTGGCGCATCCTCGCCAGCCAGCTCGTCCCCGTACTTCTGCTTCCCGCCGTGGCCGGCATACTGAATGCCCAGCGCCGGGTTCAGGGGGTAGTTGCGGGTAGTGCCGTTGCGGAAATCGAGTCGGATGCTGACGTCGCTGGTGTTCGCAGCGGCCAGCTCTTCTGGGGACAGCTCATCAATCGTCCGCCCTGCAACGATCACGTCTTTGTAGAATTTCGCCTTACCAACGAATTCCACTTCGCGTCCATCCTCCATCTTCACCTTCTCGACTTCCCTCTTCTTCTCTGCCTTGGCGGGGGTTGCCCCGTTGCCTTCTGTCTCAGCCATTTCTATCTCCTAGTTTGCGGGGGCCTTTAGTCGGGTGGCGCCCCCGTTCATTCCACATGCGCTACGATCATGGCACGCCCGCGCCCGCGTGTCAACAAAGACATGCAAGTGCTGATTACAACCGCCACAGCGGCGAGGGCGAGGAGGCTCGGCTCTGAGACACTGGTGGCGCCGAGACGGAGACTCGGCAGGTCGGCGTAGGGGACGGACTCGGTTCGAAGGAGGGTGCCGGTGAAGAAGCCCCCGTCCCGCTGGTACTGGCCGCTCGAGTAGGTGCTGATGTTGAAGCAGCCATCGCAGGGAGTGCCATATGGTCGGACACTATCTATGGCGGAGACGTGGCAGATGTTGGGGGAGACTGGGCCGGTCGGCACTGGCTGGCCACCGGGGAGGATACTGAGGCAGGTAGAGCTAGAGGAGTCCAGCTCGAATGCCCAGGACTTCCCGCCTAGGATCATATTGATGCCTTCTACTGTGTAGGTGCCGCCGGTAGAGCCAGGGTCCCAGCTCACCAGCTGCATCTCTCCACCTTGGATTAGGATTGTGTCCATCTTTCTTTCTCCTTTAGCAACCTTTGTCTAATTTCATCTGCCACCGGCGCTCTTCCTCTCGCCGGCGCTTGGGCAACATCAGCGTCTCATAGAGGACTTCCAGCAGCAGTCCCGGCAGGACTACGAAAATAACGCCTGCCAGAATGAAGAGTTCTCCTCGAGTCGAGGGACTCCATGCGGCTGGCAGTGCAGCCCTATCGTACTTGCGCAACATCAGGCGCGAAGCCAAAAACCCCAAAGAAGTTACGGTCCAGAAGATCAGTAGGTATTTCATTTTTGCTCCCTAGCCCAACAAGCCCAAGACCCACAAACATAAACTAGTCAGCGCAATGGCGACCGCCAAGGCCATAGCCCAAACCGAGAGCGGATGCATCATTTTAAGGTCTTTCATATGCGGGCCTCGATGCCCCGTCTTTAGAAGACAACGGCGGTGACCAGTCTCATTCCCTGACCTCGCTCTACAACGCTGTTCGATGACTCTATTCCTTGTCCACTGGGAATGTCACCTCACCAGTGGTCAGATTCACATCACAAAACACGCGAACGTCCCTAGTAAGGTATTCAAAATCCTCTGTCGGCAGTCCACAAGACGTACATTTGTCCCCATAGAATCCGTGGCCCATGATGCGCCAGCCACCATCTCTAAATTCTGTGGTGCATGTCATATGTCTTCCCCGCCTCCAGAACGATCATATCTCCCTCGCTCGCATTCCTCAGTGCCTCAGTCAACTGCGGTCCGTTACGCGGATACCAGATGCGGTCGCGCGCCCAAGCGAACACTTGAACCGGGATCGCCGTGAGAATGGCGGCGAATTTCAGGAAAGAGCGGCGGTTCATCGACTTTCTGCCTTGCCCACAGTGGCTCGCTTTCCGGCTTCATAGCCAGCGCGATAGCCAGCCGACATGATATTTCTGCGCAACTTCGCATGGGCCTCCGGCGACTTCTCTCTGAACTCGTCCGCGAGGCAGCCGAATCTATGCCCGCTTTTGCGCCAGAAAGCTCCAAATTTCTCCATTATCCTATCGCGCATCTGACTCGCTCTCACATGGCATGGATTGAGTGGACCTTGGGGTCATAGCCGCAAGAGCATCTACCGTCGGGCTGGACCCGATGAACAGCCGTCGTCTCGTCCGCTGCTCGACCTGACCTGTATCCCTGCTTCATAAGATGCTCTGGCGTCGTATCCAGCTCGTCAGCGGGTCGCAGGGCTTCGCGGGCGATAGCATCAATTTGCTTGAATAGCTTGATGCTGTTGGGTGCGTGCGTACTGTAGTCGTCTACCTCGATGATCCGCTCCAGCGCCGCGCGCAGCCGCTTGATCTCTTGGAGCCGCTCGGCGGCTGGACTGTTGAGGAGAATGCGCAGCCCGTCCCGCTCGCGCGTCAGCCGCTCGCACTCTGCCGCGAAATAATCGCACTGTGCCTTCAACGCCAGGGGCCATTGGCTGCCCGTTTGCTCTTGCTGCGCTTTGTACAGGGCGGCGTGCTCGGCCTCATACACCTCGATCTTCTGGCGCAGTTGGGCGATCTCTTCATCCTTCGTCATCCCCATACTCCTCCGATTCGAAGTCTTCGTTGAAGCCGAAGGGGGAGGACTCGTCGTCGTCCCCCTCCGGGTCTTCCCAGATCCAATCGATCCTGTCTATTTCCTTACTCCATACGTGAGAGTTTGCTTCGCACGCGTGATAGCAACATAGCGAAGATTGTATTCTTGTTGAAGGGCGGCCTCCTCCTTAATCCACCAGCCCGGCACGAGGTCAGGCCGGAGAAAGTAAACGTGGTCAGCCTCAAGGCCCTTGGCTTTGTGTATTGTGCTGAACAAGGGACCAGTCCTTCCTTCTGCAAGCTGTCGTATGACATTCAGCACCTCATCCGTAGTGGTGAAGCCCTCGGCCAGGCTGCGGACAGTTGCGGCCTTGTCGGCTAGGGCAGCGACCTTCCAGGGCATTCCCTTCGACTCGGCGGCGAGGGTCTCCTTATCCAACCAGCGATCGACCCGGATCAGGAGCGCCTGAACATCCTGAGTTCGGAATCGCTTGATGAACGAGGCGAGCCCCTCGAGGGCGTTGCTGAGCACCCGGCATGGCTGCCTCGCTCGGACCTGCCGCATGACGGCGGCGAAGAGGGGAGCGTTGTTGCGGCAGAGGACCAGCTGGTCCTCCCCGAAGAAGACCTCGGGGTCGTCGTCGGAGGTGTCGGACTGATGAAGGACCATACCGTCGGGTGCTCCCTCCCTCGCCTGGATATGGGGGACGAGCTGCTGTGCCTGCGTCACCACCCGCTGAGGACAGCGGTAGGTGATCGAGAGGGGCATCTCCCTCATCCGGAAGTGCTCCTTCAGCAGATCCAAACTATTGAAGAGCGCCCCTCGGAACGCATAGATGGCCTGGTGTCGGTCCCCGACTGCGATGAGCCTGGCCGTTTGATTGAGTAGCTGCTCGACGAAGAGATGCTGAATCCGGTTGAGATCCTGCGCCTCGTCCAGAAGAACGGTGCCGAAGCTTGGGAAGTGCCAGCCGTGATAGACTGGCCCGTAGAGCTGGTCATCAAAGTCAAAGGTGGCCACGTCAGAACGGGAGAAGTTGAATACTTGGGCGGCGTAGTGTGCCGCAGCCATAATGTCTGAGTCATCGATATCCCACTCCCCATTAGTTATAAAGCGGTCGAAGTCGCTGGCATTTACTTCGGAGTCAATCCCAAGCCCGTTAGCCTTGGCCGTGGAGATTACTCTCCCCAGGATGTAGCCGAACTTCCGCCTCACATCCTCGGAGGGGAGGACTTTCTCAATCAACTTCTCGGTCTTCCTGGCGTCCAGCCGAGCCTGAGGTTGATTAATCATCCAGAGCCGATGCCCGAGAGCATTGAGGGTCTTGGCCTCTCCCTTCCTGAGCTTCCCCCGAATGTCCTCCGCGATGCTCTTGTTGAAGGCGAGGAAGAGAGTGGGATCAGCCGTCCACTCGGTTGCCGCTATGATGGTAGTGGTCTTGGCCCCGCCGGCGACTGCCTCCACGATCACAGGATCGAGAGTCTCCCGAACTGCGGAGAAGATTGCTTCTTGGAGGGGAGAGGCCTTCCAACTCCGGGACGGAGCGCCGGAGCCCCCGGAGGGCTCCGGGATTATTTGAGTGAGGATATTCATTCGAGTGCCTCCCCCGTCTCGGCCTCGTGCTCCGCGACGAGCCGCTCAATGGTCTCCTGCATCCACTCCTCCGAGTGGGGCTTTCGGTGGAGGGTCCGCTTGCACTGGCAAGTGCAGCGCGGCTTCCAGGCATTCGCACAGGCCTCGGCGTTGCGCCGGACGAGTGCGGAGATGGTCTTGCGAGTCTTCATCTTCCTATCTCCTATCGTGGATCGTCACAGTAATGGGAGCGGAGGGTATCTCCTCGGGCAGCCGGCGAACGTGCACCCTCGAAACTCGGGCTCCTTCGTAGAGGGAGCCGAAGGAGAGAGTACAGATGCCTTTGAGGCTAACGGTCTCCTTCTCAATCCGCCGAATCGCATCGGGGTGGAGTCGGTAGAAATGAGCAATGGTGGAGAGGGGAGCAGTCATGATGTGCTCCCCCTCGTCGTCGGTCAGATAGTAGAGAATCATGATTGCCTCCTCCAGTGGCCCATTCCAGCATCCTTTAGGAAAGTCTCAGGATCTAGGCTGGGGTTGATTGTCTTGAGCACATCTGCTATGGACTGAGCTGCTAGCACAATACCATGACACTCGGGGTAGTTCCCCCGAGCATCCTGCTTGTCCCAAGCCTCTCGAAGAGCTTGGGCCAGCAGTGTTACTGGAACTTCCATGACTCAGCCCTCCCGAACTTGCGGATTGTCGTTCTCGCTGGCGAGCAGCTCCCCGAGCGGCGTTTGCCCACAGTCTACTTCGTAAACGTCCTCCTCCCGAGTCACCTGGCGTGTCCCTATCTTCTTCATCTTACAGACTGTGGAAGAGTAGGTATACCAGAGCTGGACGAATCGCTCGTCGTGATCCCAGCGATCCTTCCCCTCCCTCGGATAGCTCCAGAAGCAGCAGAACGAGCTAACCGCCTCCGGCTTGGGGTGATTGTTAGGATGCCAGCCGGCCTGCCGGAGGGTACGCCAGATCGTCTTGAATCGCTCCCCATCCCCCGCTACTCGGAGAGTTATCGCCGAATCGTGTGTGTCGAAGGCGAACTCCACCTCCTTATCCGTGAGGATATCGAAGAGAGGGAGGTGCATGTTGATGGTGAACTGCCAGCGGCGCATCCGCCTGGCGTGCTCTTCACTCAGTTGGTTGAGAGCCTGAATTATCGTGGGATTGGTCATCGCGAGTCTCCTCAGTTGCTTGCGAGTCAAGATCGGCCTTCCGCTTGCGGAGGCCTTCTGCCATGCTGGCCAGATCGGCCGCATTCTCTGAAATTGATCTGGGCGGTTGCACCGCGAGTTTGGGCGCGGTGAGGTCGAGAATTTGCTTCTCAATCGCCTCATCCGCGGCGTCGTGCTGGAGTAGCGCCTGCAACCGGCGTTGGCTCTCCGCAATGCGATGCTCAACATCCTCGGGCGACTCTGGACGCGGTACGCGCTGCCAGGTCAGTCCATGCACGATATTGCTGATCGTGGTGATGGTGACACCGAACTCGGCGGCGAGCTGCCTCTGCGTGGACTGCCGGTTCGCATAGCGCTCCCTAATCGAGAAGACGTGCTCGGCGGTGAGGCGAGCTGCCGCTGTGTTACCCTTGTCGAATCGACTGCCGGTCATTTTCGCCTGCCTCCGGGGGAAGTGTGGTGCCGTCGGGTCCCGATCTCGGGTATTGTGGCACACCGGCGGGGTGCTGGCAAGGGAGGACATTGAGTGCTGACCGTGGAGCTTGAGCAACAACCGCAACAACAACAACCAAAACCCAATACGATTGCCTCCCTTTCCCCATGGTGAAACCCGCCCAGCTGGCCTCCTCCCCAGTCGTCTTAGCCGCCTAGGGATGTCGTCTGAGCGTTATGTCTTTTTGAAGGAAAAAAAAATGAGAATCAAGCCCCTATACCCCGCTCAGCTGAGCACACCCCTGACTGGGCGATTATGCCCGGGGGGAATGAGGGGTTCGTGCTTGGTTTTGGTGGTTGTTGTTGTTGTTGTTGTACAACCCCCAGCACGCCAGCAGAGTGGCGGGTCGGCGTCTGGACTACAAGAGAGCTGGACAAAAAGAGAGGGGGCCGAAGCCCCCTCGCAATTCGCCCCGATTCAGCCCGCCTTCTTGACCAGGCCCGCGAGCTTCGCCTTGAGCGCCCCCGCGTCAGCCGCGCCCGCGCGCTGCGCGTAGATGGTGTCGAGTACGGCCTTGATCTCCGCGTCCACCCGCAGCGCATCCCGCTCCGGCCCCGACATGGCGCGCACGGCCTCCTCGGCCACATCCGCCTCCAACCCGTACACCCGTTGAACGGCCTGAATGAGGGCCTTCGTTTCAGCCGACAGCCCACCGCCCCCGCCGCCGCCAGCCGCCAACGTCCAAGAGTCGGTCCCGGAGGCGTAATGGTCGCGAAGCTCGCGAACCGCCGCCGCCTTCACCTCCACCGAGACGGGCTTGTGCGTGCGGGGGTCGCGCTCCATCGCGGCCTGCCGCGTCAGCCGCACCTCGAACCCATACCCGAGCGCCTCGGCGCGCACGGCCTCGGAGCAGTCGGAATACGCCAGCGTGATGGGGTCGAGTACGCGAACCGTTTCCACCCCTTCGCCATCCGCACGCTTGCGAACTTCGCGGAACCAAACCGTAATGCCAGCCGCGTCGCGCGTGACAGCCGTCACGGACGATTCGCGGAATTTGGGAGTCGTTTGAGTGTTCATGTGAGCGAGTCTCCGAAATCCGCCCGCAATTGGGCGGGGTCGATGTGAAACCTACCACGAGCGCGGCTTCGCCGTCAACGGGTTTCGCGCATCCCGATTATTTCAGTTGTAACAATTGGCGAGGTGCGCCAGGCATGCCGCATGCATGAGGTGCTGCACCGCAACGTGGCTGATGGTGCAGTGCAACACCGGCGGCTGGTCATGGTGCAGCGCAACACGCGCCCGCGATTCGATTGCGTCGCTGGTGCGACAATCAGCCTCGCCGGGCGTTCCGCTGCGCCAGCGAAGGGGAGGGGGGAAAATTCCGCTGCGCACGCGCGCGCGCCCAATCCTCCTTGCGATACTGCGGCACCTGTATTATACCACCGTATAACACATGGTGTTATATACCCGTATAATAACCGCCAGCACTTCGAGTGCTTGATTGACACTCGCCGGCGAGCCGGGGGATAATCGCGGGCGAGCTGACAAATCCACTGAGTTTGCGGGGGCCGAAATTGACCTAACTCAGGGGGCATGGGAGAATAGATGAATCCCCTGCTCCAAGCGTTGGTGGATGCGAAGCCTGGTGAGGTAGTGCCGGGCGCCTCCCCGCTCGCGCCGCGCCGGGAGCCACTTCAGAAGCTCCGCTATACGCATGAGGCTCTCATAGATCAATTGATCGCTGAGCCTTGGATCTCCCAGAACGAGCTAGCGGATCGCTTCGGCATGAGCGCGAGCTGGATCAGCACGATTATCTGCTCCGACCTATTCCAGAGCCGCCTCGCCGAGCGCCGGGATAAGCTGGTCGATCCTGAAGTCAGAGCCTCCCTGAAGAATCAATTCGAGGGCATCCTCTCCCGCAGCCTCGAGATCCTCCGCTATAAGCTGGACGCCACTCCGGACAAGGTTCCGGATCAACTGGCGGTCCAGGTCGCCAAGATGGCGGGGTCGAATCTCGGCCTGGGAGATAAGGGTGCCCGCGTGTCGATCCAAGAGACCCACGTTCACCTCGAGGAACTAGGCAATAACCTAGTAGATCTGCTGAGACGCCGGAAGGCGGAAGTCATTGAGGGTCAGATTACGCCGGTTACTGATACGAGCAGTAAAGGAGAATGACATGATGAGCTTAGAGCAACGAGTGGCTGCGCTGGAGGATTGGGCGGCGGAACGCCTCTTCGGCCGCATCCGGGCGGGGAGGAAGGAGCTTTGGGCGAAGCACGTCGAGGATAGGATGAAGGAAGAGAAGGCGGAGACTGAGGCGGAGGAGAAGGCTGAGGCTGAGGCCGCCGCTAAGGCGAAGGCCGATGCCGCCGAGGCGAAGGCGACGGCGAAGGAAGAAGCGGCTGAGCAGAAGGCGGCTGATAAGCAAGCTGCTGCCCATCCCTCGTGGAAACCAAAAGGGTGAACTGAAATGGCCAAGCTATCAAAGGGTGGGATACACAACTCCAGCAAGGGGACGCACCCGCCGGCGAGCCTCGCCCACCGGAGTAAGGGGAGCCACCTCCCCGTCACCTCCGGCTACCGTCCGCATGGGACGAAGCCGCCCTACTTGGCCAACCCCGGCTTTCAGGTTGAACAGCACCCTCCCACTGACGCGCATCCGATCAGGATGCAGCAGCAGCGAAAGCGGGGAGCGAAGATATGAGGAGTCCAATCTACTCCCAATCCCTGGCGGCTATTGGGACAGCCAAGTGGCAGGTGGATGGGACGCTTGTCCTGCCCCTGGATTACATTCAGCTCGCCTTCGGGGTTACGGCGGGAGGGATACTGTCTCAAGACAACAACGCCATCACCTATTCGTACTTCCTAACTCCGGACGATAACAGCCCCGACGCGCTGGTCCCCTGTTCGATCTCCCAGACCACCACCACGATTACGGTAACTGATCCGAACCTGCAGGCCCGGGGCGGGGTGGCGGCTGGCGATATCGTCCGGATAACTGGCACCGGCCCCACGACAGATGGCTGGTACACGATCGTAACAGCCCCCTCTCCGACCACCTACACCGTCACCTCAGGCACCTCCCAGTCGGTCTCGGCAACCGGTGGCTACCACGCTTACTTCCGGATATTCGCAGCGCCGGCGGCCATCACCGGCGCTACTACTCGAATCTCGGCCGCAATCAGCCATTCAACCACGGGTCCCTGGCGGGGCCTAGTTCTGAAAGCAACAGCCCGCACTGCCGGTTCGCTCGTCGGTGTGGTGATACAAGGAGCTGGACCAGCATGACCGACTATACTCTGAAAGCCGAAACCGGAGTCTATGACCATAAGGGCGGAGCCCTGGGAGGACCCCGGCGTGCCGAGCAGCCCCCGACTGAGCAACCTCCTCCGACTCCTACTCCACCGGATACTCCGCCCGAGCCGGTGAAGGAGCCGCCAGATGGCAACGTTTAATAAATTCAACTCGGTAGCGGCGCTGCCCTGGAATGGAGGGGTTATACTCTCCACCGACTCGCTGAAGGTACTGTTAACGAACACAGTGCCAGTCTCCAGCAACGCCGCCTATGCCGACGTCTCCGGCGGTGAGCTGACTACGGCGAATGGCTACACCGCCGGTGGAGCTACCGTCACCACCGTGTCGAGTACCCAGTCTGCTGGACTGTGGAAGTTCATAGGCACGGCGGCCTCGCCTACTTGGTCAGCAACGGGCGCGGTGGGGCCGTTCCGCTATGTCATCGTCTACGACACCACTCCCACTACTCCCACCAATAAGCCGCTACTGGGCTGGTGGGACTACGGCTCTTCGATAACGATGCAGAATGGTGATACCTTCACCGTTCAGTTCGACGCCACGAACGGCATCCTCCAGATGAGCTAAGATGGGGCTGAACCTCGGTATCCGGGTTCGCTTCCCAGGCCAGACGCACGCCTACGTGCTCCAGGCGTTGGGGGGCGTTTATCTGATGCAGGGGTCGGCGGCGAACCTCACTTCTACGGTACGGACGCCGATCGCCTACGCGCTGACGGCTGGCGTGGGTTCCTATTCGTACAGCGGAACGGGGACTGTCCTCACCTATACTCAGCCCGGCGTCACACCCCAGGCTCCCCAGGCTATTTGGAATGGCGGCTTCACCAGCAACCGCGCGAGGATGACGCTCTGGCCCCCGGCGGACGGCTCCAATCCGGATGGGTACAATTTCTATCGCAGCGATATGCCGCTGGGCCCTGGCGTCCCGCTCAATACCGCGGTGGGGCTAGTAGTCCCCCACCCCTCCGGCACCAACGGCATCCTCTACGCCTCTTGGACCGACACCGGCCTCACGCCCAGCAGCCCATACAGTTACTTCGCCCGCTCCTCGGTGGGAGGGGTGGAGAGTGGGAACAGCCCCACCCTCTCGATCGTCACCCTAGATGCAACGGGCTGCACACCGCCAGCGGCGGTGACAGCGCCCGAGACGTACATCCCCGGCTACATCCTCCCCAGCGGCCTGGTGTGGACAGCGAATCAGAACACGCTCCCCAACCAGGCTGGCAACGCCGGGCCTAAGAATAACCAGAACTGCGGCCTCCAGTACGCCCTGAACAATGCAGGGAATGGAGATATCATAGTATGCACCAGCGGCCTGGTCTACACGAATGCGATTGGAACGGCTGCCTTTACGGTCCCCGCTACTCTGAGCAACATCTGGATCGTCAGCGATCAAGAGCCGCTCTATAACGCGGCGGGCCTCCTGCCCCGCTACTCGTACATCCCAGATGCGCGCTACACTCCCTTCACCGCGACTGGTACGATACTCGCCGGCGCCACTTCTCTCAACCTCACCTCGAAGTTCTTGCGCCGCACCGGCTGGTATACGACCAAGTTCGCCTCCAGCAACCCTTCGGGGATCGAAACCCTCCCCGCCTTGTACACCCAAGGCAGCACCTTGG
>Ga0073909_10000038_pt1 | contig 50224 bp, 43 predicted proteins | sample Coa_R1_6_FD_66439 | JGI IMG/M metagenome (GOLD analysis project Ga0073909, IMG submission 66439) | Surface soil microbial communities from Centralia Pennsylvania, which are recovering from an underground coalmine fire. - Coalmine... | ecosystem: Environmental > Terrestrial > Soil > Unclassified... | reverse complement strand
CGCCCGCCTCGCGGCGCTGACCGAGATCCTGATGGGCAACATCACCGGCACCTTCCACCTCCACCTCGGTGTCCCGATCAGCCTCTTCGGAGGAAACGACGCCGACCCGCACGAGCCCGACGACGACGACCCCCGCACCGACACCCCGGCCACCAACCACCAGGACCACCAGCAGGCCAACGGCGGTGACCCGGCCTCCGGCGATGGCTCCACCAATGACGGCGGCGACCCGGGCGAGGGCGAGCTGGTCGGGGACGAGCCGGGCGAGGTTGACCAGAGCGGCGGCGAGTCACGCGGCGACGGCACGAGCCCAGGCCCGTCGCCGACATGCGAAATATCCCAGGGGCGCCGCTCCGGTGAACCCACCCGAAACGGCAACCGACCACCCGCGGCCGGTGAGTCGGCACGCTCGGGCGGAGCCTGCTTCGGGCTGGCCTTCCCCACCGCCGCCGACCGTGACCCGCTCACCCCCGGGGACCCCGACGACCTGATCCCAGTCACCGGGTTCGGCACCGCCGGCACCGTGCACCTACGTCGAGCCTTCCTCGAGCACCTACTCCAGGCCGCCAACCACGGAGCGGCACCACCACACCAGTCGGGACAGACACCACCCAGGTTCACCGTCACCCGGGACGTCATCGGCTGCCACGACGACACCGGCGCCTACCTGACCGGCACCACCGACCTACACCACTGGCTCAACCTGCCCGACCCCACCGGTCAGCCGCCCCCGACGCCACCACGCACCGAGGCCTACCGACCCACCACCGCCCTCCGCCGACTGCTCACCGCCCGCGACGGCCGCTGCCGCTTCCCGCACTGCCAGGCCGCCGCCCGGTTCGCCGACGTCGACCACGTCCAAGCCTGGCCCGCGGGTGCCACCGAGCTCGCCGACCTGGCCCTGCTCTGCCGGCGTCACCACCGGATCAAACAACGCCACCGCTGGCAGGTCCGGATCCGCCCCGACGCCACCCTGGAATGGACCACCCCCACCGGACACGTCCGGACCACTCACCCCATCGACCACCTCGAACCCACCCGTCAACAAACGGCCCCCGACACGGTCGGCAAGGGCGACAAGGGCAGCGGAACCGGCCGATTCGGCGATCCACTCCTGCCCCCGACACCACCAGCCCAACAGCTCCCAGCACAGCCGCCCAGACCGCGACCCAGCACCGGGAGTCACCCGGACGGCGACTTCGGCTGGCTCCACGACCTCTACGCTCACGACGCCACCCACACCCAGCCCCGGGCCCTGCGCCATATCTCGATCAGATACGACGAGCTCGAACGATGCGCAGCCCGACAACGCGTCGCCGAGGCCGACGCTGACGCCGAACGCCTCAACGCCCAACGGGCAGCCGAACGCGCCGCCCGCGACGCCGAACCACCACCCTTCTGAGCCGTCCGGACAGAACCCCCGCCACGGCTCGAGCGCCAGGGCACGGCGGGCTCGGCGCTCGTGACTGGGGGCGAGGCCGGGCACAGCCCCTGCCGGTCTAGCCCACCGCGCGCTCGGTGACGTCGAGCCACGGGTGCGAGCGCTCGCCCTCGACGGCCCCGTCGGGACGGGCCCGTCCGAGCTGGGCCACAAGTGCGTCGTACGCCGCGGCCCGCTCGGTGGGCGTCGTGTGGCTGGACCGCACGAACGCGAGCAGGCGCTCCGCCTCGGCCAAGGCCAGGACCTCGTCCCCGGACAGGTTGTCGGTGGCCAGGCGTCGCGCGTTGTCCTCCGCAGCGGCCAGCGCGACTGCGAAGTCCGCGACCGAACGCCCGTAGTCGGTGGCCAGCACGTCGACGACACGACCGACAGGCATGTGGGTCCGCAGTGAGTCGCAGCGCATCATCGCCCGCCACGCGGCCGCCGTCTCCGGGACCGAGTGGTCGCGCATGGCCGGGAGGTTGGCCGCCAGGTCGAGGTTGCGCTCATAGTCCAGCAGCCGTCGCGTGAGCATCCGGTCGTGCTCGACGAGCGACCCCCAGTCACGCGGGAAGGCGGCCAGGTGCGGCATACGACGCATCCGCCGCACCGATCCGGCGGTCCCGACCGGCACGAGCGACACAACTGTGGCGACGCCGTGCTCGGCCGCCTCGCGGATCGGCCGGGTCACCCGCTCGCGCACCAGGGCCATCGACCCATAGACCAGCGTGAGCCCGGCCAGGACCGACAACCGCCACACCCAGGCGGCGACCGCCCCGAACGCACCCTCGACACCCGTGGAAGGCTGGACATCGAGGAGCAGGTGGGACGGCACCTCCGGCAGGAGGAGCAGCAACCCGCCACCGACCGCCATGACGACGCCGGACCGCCGCGCCGAGACACCAACGGCACGGTCCTTGACCCGGAAGCGACCGCGCAGGTAGCGCAGCCATCCCCAGGTGACCAGGCCGCCACCGGCCATCGCCACGAACATCGTCAGGAGCGTCGACACGCGCTTCCTCCTCACTCACCGGACCCGCCACAGCACTGGCGGGACGTATGCCGGGCACCTCACCCCCCGACCCCGGCCCACCAGAGGGGCGGCGAGCCGTTGGACGAAGGGGACCCGGCATACGTCCCATTCTGCGCAACGACCGACCTTGGCGCATCGTCCCCGGTGAATGGCACGCTGGACCGATGGACCTCGACAGCGGTGCCGGCCTCCTGCACCGGCTCACCTCCTACGGCACGGACCGTGAATGGGACGTCCCCGCCGACGACCCGCGGGTCCGGCAGGACTTCGTCCCGATGGACAGGTCGGCCCGGCCACCGTTTCTCAAGGCGTATGCCGCGGACCTGCCGACCGTCGACCTCCCGCGCGACCTGCCCGACCCGGGCGTGCCGGCCACCGACGCGCTCGCGGGGGTCCCCGCGCGTGCCCAGCCGCTCGACGCGGCGCAGCTCGGCCGGCTCCTCTACCTGTGCGCGGGTGTGGTGCGACGACGGGAGGTTCGGGACGGGGTGACCTGGCTGTTCCGCGCGGCGGGGTCGGCCGGCGGACTGTTCCCGCTCGAGGTCTACGTGAGCGCTGTCGGTGTCGACGGCGTCCCGGACGGGGTCCACTGGTACGACGGCGAGCACCACCAGCTCCGCCTCGTCGGACCGCCGGCGGAGGGCGAAACCACGACGATCGTCGTCACCGGAGTCCCAGGGCGAACCGGCTGGAAGTACGCCGAGCGCGGCTGGCGGCACGTCCACTGGGACGCGGGAACAATGCTCTCCCAGCTCCTCGCTGCTGCAGCGAGCGCCGGTCTCGACCCGCGGCTGAGGACGCTGTTCCCCGACGCCCAGGTCTCACGCCTGGTCGGGGCCGACGGTGTTCGAGAGCTTCCCGTGGCCCTGGTGAGCCTCGGCGACGGCGCGCCGGCCATCACGGCGACCGGCGATGCGGCGCACGGAGAGCTCACGCCACTCGAGTTCCCGCTCGTCACGGCCGCCCAACGGGCCGGTGACCGTGACACGCTGGGCGACCCCTGGCCCGACGGCGACCCGCTGCCGGACGTGCCCGCGGCCGCTTCCGTGGATGAGGTGATCCTGCGTCGAGGCTCGCAGCGGCTCATGGACCGCTCCCGGACCCTGCCCCGAGCCGCCCTCGAGTGGCCGATGCGTGCGGCCCTCCGTGGGATCGACGTCCCCCACTGGGTCGTCGTCCACGGCGTCGACGGTGTCGAGCCGGGCGTCTACCGGTGGCCCGACCTCGCCACCCCGATCCGGACCGGTGACCTGCGCGACGAGCTCGACCGGATCTGCCTGGGCCAGACGCTCGGCGCCGACGCGGCATACGTCGTCATCGGCGCGACGAGCGCGGCACATCTGGACGACCGCTCCTACCGTGACGCCCAGCTCGCAGCCGGCATCGTCGAGGGGAGACTGCACCTCGCGGCCTACGCGTTGGGCGCGAGCGCGACGGGGATGACCTTCCTCGACACCGAGGTTCCGGGCCTGATCGGCCAAGGCCCCGACGACACGGTCACGTTGCTCTTCACCTGCGTCGGCGTCCCGGAGTACCGGTCACGCAAGGGAGGGCTCCCGGGCCGGCCGACGACGGTGGCGGGGAAGATGCGGGAGCGGTTCAGCTCCTGAGCCCGCGGGCGGCCGGGGTCACTCCCACTCGATGGTTCCCGGCGGCTTGCTCGTGACATCGAGGACGACCCGGTTGATCTCGCGGACCTCGTTGGTGATCCGGGTGGAGATCTTGGCGAGCACGTCGTAGGGGATGCGCGTCCAGTCGGCCGTCATGGCGTCCTCGGAGGACACCGGTCGCAGCACAACGGGGTGGCCGTAGGTGCGCCCGTCGCCCTGGACGCCGACCGAGCGGACGTCGGCGAGGAGCACGACGGGGCACTGCCAGATGTCGCGGTCCAGCGCGGCAGCCGTCAGCTCCTCGCGGGCGATCTCGTCGGCAGCGCGCAGGATGTCGAGCCGCTCGGCGGTCACCTCGCCGATGATCCGGATACCGAGGCCGGGGCCGGGGAACGGCTGGCGCCAGACGATCGCCTCCGGCACGTCCAGCTCGAGGCCGACCTGGCGGACCTCGTCCTTGAAGAGCGACCGGAGCGGCTCGACGAGCTTGAACTGGAGGTCGTCCGGGAGGCCGCCGACGTTGTGGTGCGACTTGATGTTCGCCGTGCCGGAGCCCCCACCGGACTCGACGACGTCCGGGTACAGAGTGCCCTGGACAAGCCACTTCACGGGATGGTCGGCAGCGCCGGAGTGCGAGCCGACGATGTCGCGCGCCGCCTGCTCGAAGACCCGGATGAACTCCCGGCCGATCGCCTTGCGCTTCTCCTCGGGGTCGGTGAGGCCGGCGAGCGCGGTGAGGAACCGATCCCGGGCGTCGACGACCACGAGGTCGACGCCGGTCGCCGCGACGAAGTCCTTCTCGACCTGCTCGGCCTCACCCGACCGGAGCAGGCCGTGGTCGACGAAGACGCAGGTCAGCTGGTCGCCGACGGCCCGCTGGACGAGGGCGGCCGCGACCGAGGAGTCGACCCCGCCGGACAGCCCGCAGATCACCCGGTCCTGGCCGACGGTCGTGCGCACCTCCTCGACGAGCGACTCGACGACGTTGGCGGCCGTCCACTCGGGGGCGATCCGGGCGCCCTTCCACAGGAAGTTCTCCAGGACCCGCTGCCCGAACGTCGAGTGCATGACCTCGGGGTGCCACTGGACGCCGTAGAGCCGACGCTCGTCGTCCTCGAAGGCGGCGATCTCGGCCCCGGCGGTCGAGGCGGTCACCCGAAGACCCTGGGGAGCGGACGACACCGAGTCGCCGTGGCTCATCCAGACCGACTGCTCCACCGGCTGGCCGGAGAAGAGCGTCGAGGCGGTGTCCGACAACGTCGCCGGGGTCGCTCCGAACTCGGACAGACCGGTTCGCGCCACCTCCCCGCCGAGCGCCTGCGCCATCGCCTGAAACCCGTAGCACATGCCGAAGACGGGGACACCGGCCTGCAGCAGGGCCGGGTCGAGCGAGGGCGCCCCGTCGGCATACACCGACGACGGACCACCGGAGAGGATGATCGCCGACGGGTCCTTCGCGAGCACGTCGGCGGCCGACATCGAGTGCGGGACGACCTCGCTGTAGACGTTGGCCTCGCGCACCCGGCGGGCGATGAGCTGGGCGTACTGGGCGCCGAAGTCGACGACGAGGACCGGCCGGCTGCTCGTGGCGGGCGGGCCGGACGGGTCGGACGTGCCGCGCACGGCGTCGGTGGTCACGCCGACAGGCTACCGGCGGGCGGACCTCAGCCGAGCAGCGCCTCGACCTGCCGGCTCATCCGCTGCTCCACCCAGAACGAGAGGAACGGCACGCACCCGGCGAGCATGATGAGGACCATCTTGCCCAGGCTCCAGCCGACCTTGAAGCCCAGGTTGGCGGTCGCCACGACGTAGACGATGAAGATGAAGCCGTGCGGCTGCGGCCACCAGTCGAGCGCATGGTTGTCGAAGGCGTACTTGAGGATCACCTGCAGGGTGAGCAGCAGCAGCCCGCACCCCACGACGATGGCCATCACCTTGAAGAAGGTCAGCGCCTTGCGGATCGTCTCGGGCGACCGCTGCTCGGTCCGGAGGCCGGGGGTCCGCTCCTGGGGCTCACCCGTGGCCGACGGGGACTGGTTGCTCTGCGTCACGTCGGCCATTGTCCACGAGCCAGTCCTCGCGAACCATCCTGCCCCACATCCACAGGGCGAAGAGGGCGAAGATCCACCACTGGAAGGCGTATGCCGCGTTCCTCCACTGCAGACCACCTCCCGTCGCCGACGGGGGCGGTATCCGGCTCAACCCCGACAACGGAACGGGCTGTCCCGCAACGGTTTCCGCCGTCGCGAAGGCGAACGCGTTGTAGAGCGACCCAGGCCACTCGTTGACCAGGACCGACAGGTCGACCGCCCCGACCTGTCCCGACGGCAGGGCGGGCAGAGTCGACGGAGACTCCCCCGGCGCGAGCGACCCGGTCAAGGACACCGACCCGGTCGGCGGCACCGGAGCATCGGCGGCGGACCGGACGAACCCCCGCACGACCGCCAGGGTCGCTCCGGTCGCGGGGTCGGTCAGCGAAGCGACCACCCAGAAGCCGGACGCCCCGTCCAGGCGCCGGTCCGCCACGAGAACCTGGCGCGAGGCGGCATACGAGCCGGTCATCGTCACCAGACGGCCGCTGCCGTCGGCGGGGAAGTCCGCATGGGGGGTGAGGTAGGAGGAGATCGGAACCGCCGGCCTGGACGCGCTGGCGGAGATGGCCGCCGCCGCGCCCTTGTCCTGCGCGACGTGCAGCTGCCAGAGCCCGAGCTCGGTGAACACCACCCCGATGACGACCACGAGCGCGAACAGGCCGAGCCACCGGGGCTTGAGGGCTGTCCGCAACACCGGTACAGGCTACGCGAGCGCCGAAATCCGTTTTCTTCCAAGGCCTCCCGGACCATACGGTGGACGAGCCATGCAGACGCTCATCGTCCCCGACGCCGGGGAGCCCGACACGCGCTCGGTCCATCACTACCTGTTGCGGATGGCCCGGCGGCAATGGCGCACACTCCTGCTCGGCGCGCTCCTCGGCATCACCTGGATGGTCTCCCTCGGGCTGCTCCCCTGGGCCATCGGGCACGGGATCGACGCCGTCACCCACCACGACACGCCTGCCCTGCTGCGGTGGGCGGGGATCCTGCTCTCCCTCGGCACCCTGTCGGCGCTCAGCGGCGGGATGCGGCACTGGATGGCCGTCCGCAACTGGCTGACGGCGGCCTTCCGCGCCTCCGGCCAGGTCCACGAGCACGCGCTGGCCGTCGGGCCCGCCCTCACCCGCGCGATGCCGAGCGGCGACGTCGTCGCAGCGTTCACCAATGACGTTATGCGGATCGGCGGCCTCTACGACGTGTTCGCCCGGTTCGCCGGCGCCATCGTCTCGTACACGGTCGTCGCGGTCATCCTGCTCTCGGCCAACGTGCCGATCGGCCTGCTCGTCCTCATCGGCGGGCCGCTGCTCCTCGGCTCGCTCGCCCTCATCGTCCGCCCGCTCCAGCGTCGCCAGGCCGCCCAGCGCGAGGAGTCCGGCCAGCTCACCACGCTCGGCGCCGACACGGTCGCCGGCCTGCGGGTGCTGCGCGGGATCGGCGGCGAGGACGCGTTCCTCCGCCGCTACGAAGCCCAGTCACAGACCGTCCGCCGCGTCGGCTGGCGGGTCGCGAACCTCCAGGCCGCCCTCGACTCCTCCCAGGTGCTCCTGCCGGGGATCTTCGTCATCCTCGTCGCGTGGAGCGGGGCCCGGGCCGTGGTCGCCGGCACCCTCACCCCGGGCCAGCTCGTCTCCTTCTACGGGTATGCCGCGTTCCTCACGACTCCCTTCTTCACGGTCATCGAGTTCGTCGACCGCTACGTGCGCGCCAGGATCGCCACCGGCAAGGTGCTGCGGATCCTCGAGGTCTCCCCGGACCACGCCGACCCCGAGACCCCATCCCGTATGCCGGGAGCCGACGTCTCCCTGCACGACCCGACGTCCGGGGTCACCATCGAGCCCGGGCTGCTGACGGCCGTCGTCAGCGCGGTCCCGGAGGAGAGCTCGGCCCTGCTCGACCGGCTCGGCCGGATCGCGCCGGACTCCGAGGACGCGTCGGTGACGCTGGGCGGCATACCGCTGACGTCCCTGCCGCTGGCCGAGGTGCGCCGACGGGTCGTCGTCTCCGAGTCGGACCCGCGCCTGTTCACCGGGCCGCTGCGCGCCGAGCTGCTCGGGGCGCAGACCGGCCCGGAGACCGATGAGGCGATCCTCCAGGTGCTGCAGACGGCGAGCGCGCTCGACGTCCTCGACGCGATCCCGGGCGGGCTCGAGGGCGAGGTCGAGGAGCGCGGCCGGTCGTTCTCCGGCGGCCAGCGCCAGCGTCTGGCCCTGTCCCGAGCCCTGCTCACCGATGCTCCCGTCCTCGCGCTCATCGAGCCGACGAGCGCTGTCGACGCCCACACCGAGGCCCGGGTCGCCGCTCGCCTCGCAGACCACCGGCGGGGTCGCACGACCGTCGTGGCGACCGCGAGCCCGCTCGTCCTCGACCACGCCGACCAGGTCGTGCTCCTCGTCGACGGACGTGAGGTCGACAGCGGCAGCCACGAGGACCTGATCAGCCGCAACGCGGCATACCGCGACATCGTCATCCGAGGGGAGGCCGACTGACATGCCGATGCAACCCGTGCAGCCGACGACCGACAAGACCCGCCGGACCCTGCCCGTCGCCGATGGAGCTGGAGTCCGCCGGCACACGACGGCGTTGCTCGGCGAGCACCGGCGCTACCTGACCCTCGTCCTCGGGCTGCACGCGCTCGCCGCACTTGCCGCCCTGGCGACTCCCTGGCTGATCGGCCGGCTCATCGACCTGGTCAGCGGCTCCTCGGGCCCCGGGCGGGCCACTCACCACGCGACGAGTGGCGACGTCGACCGGATCGTGCTGGCCCTCGTCGCAGCGGTCGTCGTGCAGACCGGCCTCACCTGGGGCGCGCGACGGGCGTCGTTCATCCTCGGCGAGACGCTCTTCGCCCAGCTCCGCGAGTCCTTCATCGGCCAGGCCGTCCGGCTGCCGCTGTCCACGATCGAGCGGGCCGGCACCGGCGACCTCGTCGCCCGGACCACCAACGACGTCGAGGCGCTCAGCCACGCCGCCAGGTTCGGCCTGCCCGCACTCATCATCGGGCTCGTCGCGACCGTGCTCACCGCGGCGACCGCCGTGGCCACCGCGCCACTCGCCTCGATCCCGATCCTCCTGTCATTGCTCGTCATCGTGCCCTCCACCCGTCGCTACCTGCGGATGGCGGTGCCCGGCTACCTGTGGGAGCGCGCGGCATACGCCGAGCTCAACGGCGTCGTGGCCGAGACGGTCGACGGTGCGCGGACGGTCGAGGCGCTCGGCCTGGCGCTGGCCCGGCAGCGCCGGTTCCGCGACGTCCTGCACGAGTGCAACGACGCCGAGAAGTACACGCTGCGGATCCGGCTCTGGTACTTCCCGATCTGCGAGTTCGCCTACCACCTGCCCATCGCCGGGAGCCTGGCGTGGGCGGGCTGGCTGGCCATGAACGGGCACGTCACGATCGGCGCTGCGACCGCCGTCGTCCTCTACTCGCGCCAGATCGCTGACCCCCTCGACGAGATCATCAGCTGGCTCGACGAGCTGCAGGTCAGCGCCGCGTCGCTCGCCCGGATCATCGGCGTCGGTGCGGTGCCGCCGGACCGTTCGGCGACCGGCGAGACCCCTGCCGGGACCCAGATCGACGTCTCGGACGTCCGGTACGCCTACCGGCCCGGGTTCGACGTGCTCAACGGGGTCTCGCTCGACCTGCGACCCGGGGAGCGGCTCGCCATCGTCGGGCCGTCCGGGGCGGGCAAGTCGACCCTGGGCCGGCTGATGGCCGGGATCGACGGGCCGCGGACGGGGGCGATCACCGTGGGTGGTGTACCTCTCGTCGACCTTGAGCTGCCCCGCCTGCGCGGGGAGGTGGCGCTCGTGACCCAGGAGCACCACGTCTTCGTCGGAACCCTGGCCGAGAACCTGCGCCTCGCCCGACCGGACGCCACGGACGAGGACCTGTATGCCGCGCTGTCGGCCGTCGACGCCGACGGGTGGGCCTCGGCCCTGCCGTCCGCGTTGGCCACCATCGTGGGTTCCGGTGGGCACGCCCTGTCCGAGCCGCAGGCCCAGCAGCTCGCCCTGGCCCGGCTCGTGCTCGCCGACCCGCACACGCTCGTCCTGGACGAGGCGACCTCGCTGCTCGACCCGCGCGCCGCCCGTCACCTCGAGCGGTCGCTGGCCGCAGTCGTCGAAGGGCGGACGGTGGTGGCGATCGCGCACCGGCTGCACACCGCGCACGACGCCGACCGGGTCGCCGTTGTCGAGGACGGGCTGGTCAGCGAGCTGGGCGCGCACGAGGAGCTGATGGCCCGCGGCGGCGCCTACGCCGACCTGTGGCGCTCCTGGACCCGCGACGCGGCGACCTCGCCGGGCCGGTGACCCGGTTGCCGCTGGTTGCCTCGGGCCGGTGAACAGGCAGTACCCACCGCCTGTCGATGAGCACGCGGCGGCTGCCGGGCACTGGTTGGAAAGTTTCTGAGCAAGGCCGTAACCCCGGCGCGAGGGGGTCGTTGTAGGGAGTGTGTGGCCGGGGTACCTCCCGGCTCGGAATCCCGGCCACACACACATCCCTGCCGGGGCGGTGGGGGGGTGTGCGGGGTTCCGGCGCAGGGCGCGTTGGGGCCCCGCACCCATGTGTCGACCCGTCGGCCTGTGGAAAGGGTCGACTCGAGCCAGCGTCGGCGGGCGGCCTGAGCACGAGCGCAAGCTCATGGCAGAGGCACTGCCTGTCGACAGGCCCTGCAGTGGTCAGACCTGCGCGGACTCGGCGTGGGTGAAGGCGCGGACTGCCGGCTTGACGGCCGGGACCGGGACGACCCGCTCGTATGCCGCGCCCTGGGCCGGACGGGTGTCCACCTCACCCTTGTTGGGCCACAGCGAGAAGGCTCGCTCGGCCTGGGCGGTAATCGACAGCGCCGGGTTGACGCCGAGGTTGGCCGAGATGGCCGACCCGTCGACGACCGAGATCCCCGCGTAGCCCCACACCCGATGGTAGGCGTCGATGACGCCCGTCGCCGGCGAGTCCGAGATGACCGCACCGCCGAGGAAGTGGGCGGTCAGCGGGACGTCGAAGATCTCGCCCCACGTGCCACCGGCATACGTCTTGACCCCGGTGCGCTCCGCGAGCCGGGTGGCCAGCTGCTTCATCGCCGCGTGGCCGGCTGCGATGTAGGTGGGGTTGGGCTGCCCGTGCCCCTGGCGCGAGGTGAGCCGGCCACGGCGCCGAGACACGACCAGGGAGTTGTCGAGCGACTGCATGACCAGCCCGATGACCGTGCGCTGGCTGAAGTTGCGCGTCGTCGGCAACAGGCGCACGAGGACCGCCGGGTCCTTGGCCAGCTCGGTGACGAAGCGCAGCGGCCGCGGCAGCCGACCGGGCGGCACGGCGATCGTCGTCAGCCCACCCATCAGGTCCGAACCCTTGCCGTAGCGCACGTTCTCCACGTGCGTGTCGGCATCGGGGTGGAACGACGTCGTGATGGCGACGCCCTTTGTGAGGTCGACGTCGGGCGGGACGTCCACCGTCATCGCGCCGAGCAGCGCCTCGGAGTTGGTCCGGGTCAAGTGGCCCAGCTTGCTTGACAGCAAAGGGAGCTCGCCCTCCTCGCGCATGGCGTGCAGCAAGGTCTGGGTCCCCCAGGTGCCGGCCGCCACGACGACGTACCGGGCGCTGACGACGCGGGGGTCCTTCTGGGTCCAGGCGCCACTGCGCTCGTGCCGGATCCGGTATGCCGGTCGCTCACCTTCTGCGGTCGGCAGGACTCCCAACCGGGTCACGGTCCGCAGCGGCTCGATCGTGACACCCAGCTTCTCGGCGAGCGAGAGGTAGTTCTTGACGAGGGTGTTCTTGGCGCCGACCCGGCAGCCGACCATGCAGTTGCCGCACTCGGTGCAGCCGGTGCGGGCCGGTCCCGCGCCGCCGAAGTAGGGGTCGTCGACCCGGGCACCCGGCATACCGAAGAAGACACCCACCGGGGTCCGACGGAACGTGTCGCCGACGCCGAGGTCATCGGCGGTCTGCGCCATGACCTGCTCGACCGGACCGTCGCACGCGTTGGTGACGACGCCGAGCATCGAGGACGCGGTCCGGTAGTGCGGGGCGAGCTCGGCCTGCCAGTCGGTGATGTGGCCCCACTGCGGGTCGGTGAAGAAGGGGCGCGGCGGGACGTAGAGGGTGTTGGCATAGTTGAGCGACCCGCCGCCCACGCCCGCCCCGGCGAGGATCATGACGTCGGGCAGCCGGTGGATCCGCTGGATCCCGAAGCAGCCCAGCCGCGGCGCCCACAGGAACTTGCGGACGTCCCAGTTGGTCTCGGGGAAGTCCTCGTCGGCCCACCGGCGCCCGGACTCCAGGACGAGGACGGAGTAGCCCTTCTCGGCGAGCCGGAGCGCGGCCACCGAGCCGCCGAACCCGGACCCGACGACCACGACGTCGTATGCCGGTTCGGCTGCGGCCTCGCTCACGCGGTGCCCAGGGCCCTGAGCACCCGCAACGAGGCAGTGAGCGCCGCCGCGAACACCCGGTCGCTCACCCCGCGCGGTGGGGCGATCGGCAGGAGGTGCTGAGCGGTGACGTTCTGGCTCTCGGTGTACTTCAGGATGCCCTCCGCGCCGTGGCGGCGGCCCATGCCCGACTGCTTCATCCCGCCCATTGGGGCGCCGACGCTCCCCCAGGCCGCGGCATACGGCTCGTTGATGTTGACCGTGCCGGTCTGGATCTGCGCGGCGATCTCCCGGCCGCGCGAGATGTCGCGGGTGTAGACGGCGGCGTTGAGGCCGTACTCGGTGTCGTTGGCCAGCCGGATCGCCTCCGCGTCGGAGGAGACCCGGTACAGGGAGACGACCGGTCCGAAGGTCTCCCCGTCACGACAGGTCATGGCCGAGGTGACGTCGGTGAGGACGGTGGGCTCGTAGACGTACGGGCCCAGGTCGGGTCGCGCCCGGCCGCCGGCGAGCACCCTGGCGCCGTGGGCTCGCGCGTCCTCGACGTGTGCGGTCACCCGTTCCAGCTGGGCCGCCGAGACCAGGCTGCCCATGTCGTAGCCGTACTCCAGAGCAGTGCCGATCTTCATCCTGCCCACTGCCGCAACGAACTTGGCCGTGAACTCGTCGGCGATCGCCTCGTGCAGGATGACCCGCTCGGCCGAGATGCACAGCTGGCCGGCGGAGGAGAAGCAGGCCCGGACGGCGCCCTCGACCGCCTTGCCGACGGGGGCGTCGGCGGCGACGTACATGGAGTTCTTGCCGCCGAGTTCGAGGCTGAACGCCACCAGCCGCTTGGCGGCGGCCTGGGCCACGGCCCGGCCGGTCGCCGTCGAGCCGGTGTAGCAGACGTAGTCGGCGAGGTCGACGACCGCCTGTCCGGTTGTCGGCCCGTCGCCGAGCACGACCTGGAAGACCCCCTCGGGCAGGCCGGCCTCGGTGAGCAGCTCGACGCCGAGCAGGGCCGAGAGGCTGGACTGGAGGTCGGGGCGCAGGACGACGGCGTTGCCGGCCATGAGCGCGGGCAGGGCGTCGGTGATCGACAGCGAGAGGGGGTAGTTCCACGGCGAGACGATGCCCACGACGCCCCGGGGCCGGTGGTGCTCGACGGACTGGGTGAGGACCGGGAACGCACCGAGGTGCCGCTGCGGCTTGAGGTACGCCGCGGCGCGGCGTCCGTAGTGGCGCGCGACGAGCGCGCAGTCGAGGACCTCCTCGAAGGCGTGCCGACGGGCCTTGCCGGACTCGAGCTGGACGATGTCGAGCAGCTCGACCTGGCGCGCGAGGACGAGGTCGTGGAAGCGCAGGAGGATCTGCTCTCGGTGCCCCATCGACGTCCGGGCCCACGCGCGCTGGGCCGAGCGGGCCGACTCGATGGCCACCTGCACGTCCGCCCGCGAGGACATCGGGAGCGACGCGAGCGGTGCCCCGGTCATCGGCGTGTGCGTGACGTAGGCCGCGGCCCTCGGCCCGCAGACGACGCGGGCGGTGAGCCGACGCGCCCGGGCCGGGTCCACGGCATACGTGGCGGTGGGGTCGAGCTCCGGATCAGCGATGATCGACGTCATTACTGAAGGGTAATCACCGAGACGAGGGGTGTCACGGGTTAGGTGACGGAGACCTCGGACGGACGAGCACGTCGTAGGCGTCGCCCTCGGCCACCGGTCCGAGGACCTCCCAGCCGCGGCGGCGGTACCAGTCGTATGCCGGGGCACTGCGGTCCGCGAGCAGCCACCCCGGGCCCTCGCCCACGAGCAGCCCGACGAGCGCGGCGCCGACTCCGCCACCCCGCGTCCCCGGGTCGACGGCGAGCTCGACGACCTCGACGCCCACGAGCCGGCCGGCCCAGGGCTTGGCGCGGAGGCGCTCGTACAGTCCGGCGAAGAGGGCCGGCGTGTGGGCCGTGTTGACGACCGAGTCCCACCCGAAGCAGGCACCGACGAGCTGGTCGGCGTCGTGCGCCGTCACGACCCGGAAGCCGGGAACCTCGGCAAACGCCGGCCAGCTCTCGAGCCGCCGGGCCATCTTGGCCGCGACGTCGGCGTAGGGCGGCTCGTCGAAGGCCCGGCACAGCAGCTCGAAGAACCCGGGCGGGGGTTCGGGAGGAGCCGCGTGCACGGCATACGAGATGGTCTGTGGCACGCGCGAGCTCGCGGGGTCAGCTGCGCTGGTAGGGGGCGACGACGATCTCGACGCGCTGGAACTCCTTGACGTCGGAGTAGCCGGTCGTCGCCATCGCGCGCTTCAGGGCACCGACGATGTTGGTCGTGCCGTCGGCGAGCCGGGACGGCCCGAAGAGGATCTCCTCCAGACCGGCCACGGCGCCGACCTCGACCCGGCCACCGCGGGGCAGCTCGGCGTGGTGGGCCTCCGGGCCCCAGTGGTGGCCACGGCCGGGTGCCTCGGTCGCGCGGGCCAGGGCAGCGCCGAGCATGACCGCGTCGGCGCCACAGGCCACGGCCTTGACGATGTCACCGCTCGTGCCGACCCCACCGTCGGCGATGACGTGGACGTAGCGGCCGCCGGACTCGTCGAGGTAGTCGCGTCGCGCGGCGGCGACGTCGGCGATCGCACTGGCCATGGGTGCGTGGACGCCCAGCGTGGTGCGCGTCGTGTGTGCCGCTCCCCCGCCGAAGCCGACCAGCACGCCGGCGGCACCGGTGCGCATGAGGTGGAGGGCTGCGGTGTAGGTCGCCGCGCCGCCGACGATCACCGGCACGTCGAGCTCGTAGATGAACCGCTTGAGGTTGAGCGGCTCGGCCCGGCCGGAGACGTGCTCGGCCGACACCGTCGTGCCACGGATGACGAACAGGTCGACGCCGGAGTCGACGACGGTCTTCCAGAACTGCTGGGTACGTTGCGGGGACAGTGCACCGGCGACGGTCACCCCTGCCGCACGCACCTCACGGATCCGCTCGGTGATCAGCTCGGGCCGGATCTCGGCGGCGTAGATCTCCTGCATCCGGGCCGTCGCGAGCGCCGGGTCGAGGGTGGCGATCTCGGCGAGCAGCGGCTCGGGGTCCTCGTAGCGGGTCCACAACCCCTCGAGGTCGAGGACCGGCAGGCCGCCCAGGTTGCCCAGCGCGATGGCGGTCGTCGGCGACATCACCGAGTCCATCGGGGCCGCGATGACCGGGATGTCGAAGTGGTAGGCATCGATCTGCCAGCCGACGGACACCTCCTCGGGGTCGCGGGTGCGGCGGCTCGGGACGACGGCGATGTCGTCGAAGGAGTAGGCCCGGCGGCCGCGCTTGCCACGGCCGATCTCGATCTCGGTCACCGGCCAACCCTACCGACGCGTGGAGGATGCTGGACCTCGTGCCCACCGGACCCCGAAATCACACTGCACTTCACAACGACCTCACCGACATCACCGGCCTGCAGGTCGGCCACACCACCCGCACCGAGCCCGGCTGGCTGACCGGATGCACCGTCGTCCTCCCCGATCGACCGGTGGTCTGCGGGGTCTCGGTGCGCGGCGGCGGACCGGGTACCCGGGAGACCGACCTGCTCGACCCGCGCAACCTCGTCGACCGGGTCGACGCCCTCGTCCTGTCCGGCGGCTCCGCGTTCGGGCTCGGCGTCGCGGACGGGGTGATGAAGCAGCTGTATGCCGCGGGGCGGGGTTGGCCGATGGGCGCACCCGGCGAGGTGGTCCCGATCGTCCCCGCCGCGATCCTCTTCGACCTCGGTCGGGGCGGGGAGTGGGCCAGCCATCCGGGCCCGGTCGACGGCGAGTTCGCCTGCGCAGCAGCCGGATCCGGCCCTGTCCCCCAAGGCACGGTGGGGGCCGGGACGGGAGCGAAGGCGGGCGGACTCAAGGGCGGGGTCGGCTCCGCGAGCGTCGTCCTGTCCTCCGGTGTCACCGTCGCCGCCCTCGTGGCGTGCAACGCGGTGGGCTCACCGATCGACCTGCGGACCGGTGAGATCCTCGGGGCACGGTTGGGCCTGGGTGACGAGTTCGCCGACCTGCCTGCCGTTCGGGCGGAGCGGTTGGCGGCCTTCCTCTCCGCGCGGGAGGCCGAGGTAGCCGCCTTCCGTCTTGCGTCTGCGGATTCGGGGGCGGGGACCCCCGAATCCGCAGACGCAAGGGTGGTGGTGGCGGGGCAGGCGACGACGATCGGGGTCGTTGCCACCGACGCCACGCTCACCAAGGCCGAGTGCGCCAAGCTCGCCGACATCGCCCACGACGGGATCGCACGCGCGGTCAACCCGGTCCACACGGCATACGACGGGGACACGCTCTTCGCGCTGGCGACCGGCGGGCGACCCGCCCCGGCCGGGCCGCTCGACATCGTCGAGCTCCAGGCCGCGGCCGCTGACTGCGTGAGCCGGGCCATCGCGCACGGCCTGCTGGCCGCCACGTCCGCAGCGGGTTTCCCGAGTTGGCGGGAGGCTCTGACCTGACGCGGTAGCGTCGCCGACATGGACCGCGCCGACGCCGCCCTGCAGGCTGCTGTGCGCCTCCCGACGATCGCCCACGCCGACCCCGCGCAGGTCGACGCGGCGCCGTTCGACGCCCTCCGCGCGGTCCTGCGAGCGCATTTCCCACTCGTCCACGAGCGCCTTGAGCTGACCCGGATCGACCGGCACGGGCTGCTCTTCCACTGGGTGGGGCGCACGGCCGAGCGGCCGGTCGTCCTCATGGCGCATCTGGACGTCGTGCCGGTCGACGACTCCGCGCCCTGGCGCCACCCGGCGTTCTCGGCCGACGTCGTCGACGGTGCCATGTGGGGCCGGGGCACCCTCGACGACAAGGGCAGCGTCGTGGCGATCTGCGAGGCCATCGAACGTCTGCTGGAGACGGGTTTCGTTCCTGCACAAGACATCTGGCTCTCCTTCGGCGCCGACGAGGAGGTGTCCGGTCGATGCGCGCCAGCAGCTGTCTCCGAGCTGCGAGACCGGGGTGTCAAGCCATGGTTCGTCCTCGACGAGGGTGGCGCGATCGCGGGCGAGGCGTTCCCCGGCGTGCTCCCACCAGTCGGCGTCGTGGGCGTGACCGAGAAGGGCACGACGACCCTCGTCCTCACCGCCGAGGGACGGGGCGGGCACGCCTCGACCCCGGCGAGGAACGGCCCCACGGTGCGGGTCGCTCGGGCCATCCTGCGGATCGAGAAGGCACCGTTCCCGGCAAGCGTCCCGGCCCCGACGGTCGAGCTGCTCCGACGCCTGGCCCCGCACGCACCCAAGGCGTTGGGTGCGCTGATGGCCAACGCCGGCCGCCTCGGACCGGCCGTCGCCCGGGCACTCATCGCGGCCGGGCCGGAGCCCGCGGCCATGACCCGAACGACGGTCGCCGTCACCACCTTGTCCGGCTCGCCGGCCGCCAACGTCATCGCCTCGTCGGCACGAGCCGGGCTCAACATCCGCGTCATGGTGGGTGACTCCGTCGACGGCGTCGTCGAGCACATCCGCAAGGCCATAAGGGACAGGGACATTCGCATCGACGTAGGGGACGCGAACGAGCCGAGCCCGGTGTCCCCCTGGGCCGGCGACCCGGCATACGACCTCATCGAGACGACCATCGCGGAAGTCTTCCCGGACGCGATCCCCTCCCCCTACGTGATGATGGCCGCCACCGACAGCCGGTTCTTCACCGCGATCTGCGAACGGGTCTACCGGTTCGCGCCGTTCCGGATGAGCAAGGAGCAGCGCGCGTCGATCCACTCCTACGACGAGCACATCCGGCTCGAAGACTTCCACACCGGGATCGACTGGTACCGGCGGCTGCTCGAGAAGGTGGCCTGACGTGTCGGTCTCCGCGGGGACCAGGCAGGCCGCCCGCAGCCTGGCCGCCATCGTCGGCTTCCTCGTCTGCGTCGAGGTCGCGAGCGGGGTCCTGCAGGGCTACTACACGCCGATCTACCCGCAGATCGCCCACCACCTCACCATCCCAGAGGGCGACGTCAACTGGTTCGAGGCGGCCCAGCTCATCGTGTCGGCGCTCTGCGTCCCGTTCCTCGCCCGCCTCGGCGATCTCGTGGGGCACAAGAAGGTGCTGCTCCTCTCGACGGCCGTCACCGCGCTCGGATCCTGGGTCCTCGTCGTCGCGCCGAGCTTCTGGACCTTCCTCGTCGGCTGGGCCGTGCAGGGTGCCTACGTGGTGTGGCTGCCCCTCGAGATCGCCATCATCCACCGGCGCACCCGCGACTCCGGGCGACAGGAGCTGCTCACGCGGCGCGGCGCCGCGGTGCTCGTCGGCGCCCTCGAGCTGGCCGTCATCGTCGGCGCCCTGACGAGCGGGACACTCGTCGACACCACCTCGATGGGAGCCGTCCTCCTGCTGCCGGCCATCGTCGTCACAGTGGTGTTCGTCGTCGTTCTCCTCGGCATCGAGGACGTCCCGGGTGAGTCGACCGGGGGCATCGACTGGCGGGGTCTGGGTCTGGTGACCCTCGTCCTCGGTCTGGTCATGGCGGGGCTCGTGGTCATCCGGCTCGACGGGGCAGGCAGCGTCCCGGGCTGGTTGCTGGTAGCCGGCGGGCTCGCGGCGGTAGTGCCGTTCTGGCGGTACGAGGCCCGGATCACCGCGCCGATCGTCGATGTCCGGCTCCTCGCCCGGCCGACCCAATGGCCGGTCCAGCTCACCGCGTTCCTCTTCGGCATCCCGGTGCTCGGCGGCCAGATCCCGCTGTCGACCTACGCCCAGGCCGACCCTGCCCAGCGCGGCTACGGCCTGGGGGCGTCGTCGTCGTTCGTCTCGACCCTGATCGGCGTCTACGTCATCACCCTCGCCGTCGGGGCGTTCACCCTGCCGCTGACCGCTCGCCTGCTCGGCGTCCGGCGAGCACTGATGGTGGCCTGCTGCCTCGTCGCCCTGGGTTATGCGCTCTGGCTGCCGTTCCACGACACGACCGCCCAGGCCCTGGTCAACATGGCGATCGCCGGCGTTGGGTCGGGCGCCCTCGTGGCGGCGCTGCCCGCCTCGGCCGCCGCGGCCGCGCCACCGGAGCGGACCGGCTTCGCCACCGGAATGACCAACGCGACCAAGACCGTCGGCGGCGCCATCGCCTCCGCCGTCTTCGCCATCGCGCTGAAGGCCACCGGCTCGATCGACGGGAGCGGCCAGACCCACGCTCCCCTGTCCGGCTATCTCACCGTGTGGGGCGTCTGTGCGACAGCCGCCGTGCTGGCCGCCGTCGCCCTGTTGGCCGCCCCCAAGGACGCCTTCACCAACCGCGGCTGAGCGAGCGGCCTACTGGCCCGCGCTGTAGTTGGGCGCGTCGACCATGCCCTGGATGTCGTGCGGGTGGCTCTCCTTGAGCGAGGCGGCGGTGATCCGCACGAAGCGGCCCTTGGCCCGCAGCTCAGGGATGGTGCGCGCTCCGACGTAGAACATCGACTGGCGCAGGCCACCGACCATCTGGTGAGCGACGGCGGCGAGCGGCCCACGGTAGGCGACCCGGCCCTCGACACCCTCAGGGACGATCTTGTCGTCGGAGGTGACCTCGGCCTGGAAATACCGGTCCTTGGAGTACGACTTCTTGCCACGGGAGGACATCGCACCGAGCGAACCCATGCCGCGGTAGGACTTGAACTGCTTCCCGTTGACGAAAATGAGATCGCCCGGGCTCTCTTCGCAGCCGGCGAGGAGCGAGCCGACCATGACCGACTCGGCGCCGGCCACAATCGCCTTGGCGATGTCTCCGGAATGCTGGAGCCCGCCGTCGGCGATCACTGGAACATCGGCCGATTTGCAGGCCAGCCACGCGTCGTAGACCGCGGTCACCTGCGGCGCCCCGACGCCGGTGACGATGCGGGTCGTGCAGATCGAGCCCGGCCCGACGCCGACCTTCACGGCATCTGCTCCGGCCTCGACGAAGGCAGCCGCGCCCTCGGTGGTGGCGATGTTGCCGCCGATGATCTGGACGTGCCGGGTCGCCGGGTCTGCCTTGAGGCGGCGCACCATGTCGAGCAGCAGAGCGACGTGACCGTGCGCGGTGTCTGCGACCAGGACGTCGACGCCGGCGTCGATGAGCGTCGTCGCCCGCTGCCAGGAGTCGCCGAAATAGCCGATGGCCGCGCCGACGAGGAGCCGGCCCTGGCCGTCCTTGCTCGCATTGGGGAACTGCTCGCTCTTGACGAAGTCCTTGACCGTGATCAGGCCCACGAGGTGCCCGGCGTCGTCGACGAGCGGCAGCCGCTCACGCTTGTGCTGACGAAGCAGGAGCGTTGCGTCCTCTCGGCTGATCCCCTCCGGGGCGGTGATCAGCGGCATCGGCGTCATGACCTCGGCGACCTTGGTCGTGGCCCACTCCGCGACCGGGGTGAAACGCAGGTCGCGGTTGGTGATGATACCGAGCAACTCGTTGTCGATGCCGACCACCGGCAGGCCGGAGACGCGGTACTCACCACATCGCTGGTCGAGGTCCTCGAGCGTGGCATCCGGGCCAATGGTCACCGGGTTGGAGATCATCCCGGTCTGGGTCCGTTTGACCAGGTCGACCTGGTAGGCCTGGTCCTCGATGGAGAGGTTCCGGTGCAGGATCCCGATGCCGCCCTGACGCGCCATCGCGATAGCCATCCGCGACTCGGTGACGGTGTCCATGGCGGCCGATACCAGCGGCGCCTGGAGCCGGATCTCCCGGGTCAGCCGAGTCGAGGTGTCCAGGTCGCTCGGCGCCAGCTCGCTGTAGCCGGGCAGGAGCAGCACGTCGTCGTAGGTGAGGCCGAGCTTGTCGAACGGGGTGCCGGACGAGGTGCCGAGATCCATTCACCGATTGTATGCCGGTGGGCTGGGTCTCCCGGACCGCGCCCGCTGTGAGTTGGGCCGCGTAGCACTCCGGGTCCGAATATTGGGAAAAGGAGCCCGAACAAACACTTTCTTGAACAATTCCTTACCAAATGCTTGCCCAATGCAAACCAACTCCCGCCTAAGTTTCATTTGTGTGCACCACAGGCGCCGCACGGTTGGTCCGTGTGGGCACTTTGAGATACGGCTAGGGAGGGACCAGTTGATGGCCGAGATCGCACGGCTCCCAGGACCGATGGCACACCGCTGGGAGTGGCAGCTTGAGGGCTTGTGTCGTCGATCCAACCCGGAGATGTTCTTCCACCCCGAGGGCGAGCGGGGCAATGCTCGCCGTTCGCGCGACTCTGCCGCCAAACAGGTATGCCTCGGCTGCCCGGTTGTGCGAGAATGTCGCAGTCACGCTTTGGCCGTCCGCGAACCCTACGGGGTGTGGGGGGCCATGACCGAGGACGAGCGCGAAGCGTTCTACGAGGGACGAACGCTCGTCGCTGACGCCAGCTGATCCCCCAGCAGCTGGCGGTCCTCACCAAGACGTCCCGGCTGCGGTCACCTGCCCCGACCGCAGCCGGGACTTCTTCTTGTCCGGCCCCACCCGAGAATGGGCCCGTCGTTCCGATCGGGCGGCGCGGTGTGAAGGTGCGGCAGCGCCGGTCGCGGCTGACTGGGTACCCGACCGGCTACCCGACCGGAGATGCTGTGACCACAACACCTTCGGTTCGGTAACCAGTTGGCGACCAACGTGCGTGTGGAGCGGACCCCGATGATCGCCCACGAGGGCCGCGGCGCCGGACTGGCGACGTCTCAGGTCGACTGGCGTCGGGACTGTTCGCTGGCCAGAGACACCTCGACGCGACCAGTGAGCGACAGTCGCCATTCCCGGCGTCGGGCCAGCGATCCCGTGGCACGACGAAGCGGGCGTAGGCCGGGTGAGTACCCGGCATACGCCCGCTCGGCGGAACTGGAAGGCGAGGGTCAGTGGCTGTGGCCGTGACCGCCGTGCGAGTGGCCGGCGTCGGCCTCCTCTTCCTTCTTGTCGACGACGAGGGTGTCGGTCGTGAGCACCATCGAGGCGATCGACGCGGCGTTGCGCAGCGCCGACCGGGTCACCTTGACCGGGTCGATGACCCCGGCCTTGATGAGGTCCTCGTAGTCGCCGGTCGCCGCGTTGAGGCCCTGGCCGAGCGGCAGCTCGGAGACCCGGGCGACGGCGACGTAGCCCTGCAGGCCGGCGTTCTCGGCGATCCACCGCAGCGGCTCGTTGGCGGCCTTGCGGACGATGGCCGCACCGGTCGCCTCGTCACCTTCGAGGTTGAGCGCGTCGATCGCGGAGACAGCGTGGATGAGGGCGGTGCCGCCACCGGCGACGATGCCCTCCTCGATGGCCGCGCGGGTCGCGGAGATGGCGTCCTCGATGCGGTGCTTCTTCTCCTTGAGCTCGACCTCGGTGTGCGCGCCGACCTTGATGACGCACACGCCGCCGGCGAGCTTGGCGAGGCGCTCCTGGAGCTTCTCGCGGTCCCAGTCGGAGTCGGTGCGCTCGATCTCGGCCTTGATCTGGTTGACCCGGCCGGTCACGTCCTCGTGGTCGCCGGCGCCGTCGATGATCGTCGTGCTGTCCTTGGTGACCACGACGCGACGGGCCTGGCCGAGGCTCTCGAGGGTGAGCTGGTCGAGCTTGAGGCCGACCTCCTCGGCGACGACCTGGCCACCGGTGAGGACAGCCATGTCCTGCAGCATCGCCTTGCGGCGGTCACCGAAGCCGGGGGCCTTGACCGCGACGACGTTGAAGGTGCCACGGATCTTGTTGACGACGAGGGTCGAGAGGGCCTCGCCGTCGACGTCCTCGGCGATGATGAGCAGCGGCTTGCCGGACTGGACGACCTTCTCCAGGAGCGGCAGGATGTCGGCGATGGCCGAGATCTTGCCCTGGTTGACCAGGATGTAGGCGTCCTCCAGGACGGCCTCCATGCGCTCGGGGTCGGAGACGAAGTAGGCCGAGATGTAGCCCTTGTCGAACTGCATGCCCTCGGTGAACTCCAGGTCGGTCGTCGTCGTCGAGGACTCCTCGACGGTGATGACGCCGTCCTTGCCGACCTTGTCGAACGCCTCGGCGATGATCCCGCCGATGGTCTCGTCCTGCGCGGAGAGCGACGCGACCTGGGCGATCTCGACCTTGCCGTCGACCTCACGGGCGTTGGCGAGGAGCTGGTCGTTGACCGCCTCGACGGCCTTGTCCATGCCGCGCTTCAGGCCGGACGGGGCAGCGCCCGCGGCGACGTTGCGCAGGCCCTCCTTGACCATGGCCTGGGCGAGGACGGTCGCGGTCGTCGTGCCGTCACCGGCGACGTCGTTGGTCTTGGTCGCGACCTCCTTGGCGAGCTGGGCGCCGAGGTTCTCGAAGGCGTCCTCGAGCTCGATCTCCTTGGCGATGGTCACGCCGTCGTTGGTGATCGTGGGGGCGCCCCACTTCTTGTCGATGACCACGTTGCGGCCCTTGGGGCCGAGGGTCACCTTGACGGCGTTGGCGAGCGCGTCAACGCCCCGCTCCAGCGCCTTGCGGGCGGAGTCGTTGAACTCCAGTTCCTTTGCCATGAAAGTCCTTTGGGTTAGTCAGGCCTGTTGCTCGTATGCCGGTGAGGCGCCTTCGACGAAGGTGCGCTCACCGGCATACGGGGTGTGAGATGTTGGTCAGCCGACCTTGGCGAGCACGTCGCGCGCCGACAGGATCAGGAACTCCTGGCCGCCGTGCTTGATCTCGGTGCCGCCGTACTTGCTGTAGATGACGCGGTCGCCGACAGCGATGTCGAGCGGGACGCGGTTGCCCTTGTCGTCGATGCGACCCGGACCGACCGCCAGGACCTCGCCCTCCTGGGGCTTCTCCTTGGCGGTGTCCGGGATGACGAGACCGGAAGCGGTCGTCTGCTCGGCCTCGAGCGACTTGACGACGATGCGGTCTTCGAGCGGCTGGATGGAAACCGACACGATGGGGACCTCCCCTTGTCTGGGATGTCGAAAGGTGGACAGATTGCGGTCGCCGTGGCGGCCCGCCGTCGCGGGGGTCGGACTGCCGTGGCGCTGGCACTCGCGCATGGTGAGTGCCAGTGAGAAATCTAGGCCGCGATTAGCACTCGGTCAACTTGAGTGCCAAATGCTCCGCCCGGCGGGGCTCGCTCGCCCGGCCGCCCCGGCGGGGGCATGGAAGGGTGAGTCCCGTGGATGTCTCGACCGTGCGCTGGCTGTCCTCCCCTCGGGGGTGGGCCGCGCTGCGTGACCTCCCGGCATACGACCCCGCCACCGAGCTGGCCACCCAGCAGCGGCTGCGGGCCGCCGGCCACCCCGCCGAGCAGGTCGCCGCCCTCCTCCTCCAGAGCCGGCTGCGGGCCCGGGCGCGGGACAAGTTCGCCGAGTTCGCGGACGGGATGCTCTTCACCCCCGACGGGCTGGAGCAGTCCACCCGGCTCGAGCTGAGCGCGAGCCACGCCGGCCGGTATGCCGCGGCGAGCCTGGCCACCGTGCACGACCTGGGCTGTGGGATCGGGTCCGATGCGATGGCCATGTCCGCGCTCGGCGTCACCGTGCTCGGCGTCGACAGCGACCCGGTGACGGCGGCGGTGGCCGACGCCAACCTGCGGCCGTGGCCCGACTCGAGGGCGCGGCCCGGCATCGCCCAGGACTTCGACCCACCCGCCGACCCGATCCACGCACGCGTCGGTGTCTGGCTCGACCCGGCCCGCCGCACCCCGGGCGTCGCCGACGTCGCCGGTCGCACGCGTCGGATCTTCCGCCTCGACGAGATGTCGCCGCCATGGTCCTACGTCCGGGCCGTCGCCACGTTCGTGCCGGCGGTCGGGGTCAAGCTGCCACCGTCGTTCCCGCACGACGAGGTGCCGCTCGGCTGCGAGGCGCAGTGGACGTCGTATGCCGGTGACCTCCTGGAGTGCGCGGTCTGGTGGGGCCCGCTCGTGCGTCGCGAGGGTCGCACTGCGCTGCTCCTCGGTCCGGGGCGGGCACCGGTCGAGGTCGACCAGACGATGGCCGAGGAGACCACCGGGCTGGCGCGTGCCCTCAGCGACCTCGGGCCCTGGCTCTACGAGCCCGACCACGCCGTGACCCGGGCCGGGCTGCTCGGCGCGGTGACCGCAGCGACCGGCGGTGTCGAGGTCGACTCGGGCCTGGGCTACGTGACCTCGGACCGGCACGCGGAGGTGGCCTTCGCCCGGAGGTATGCCGTCAAGGAGGTCATGCCGTTCAACGCCAAGGCGGTCCGGGCCTGGCTGCGCGCTCGCGGGATCACCGGGGTGACGATCAAGAAGCGCGGCATCCGGCTCGACGAGGACCAGCTTCGGCGCCAGCTCGGTGTCGGTCGCAAGGCCGGGTCCGGCGGACAGGTGACCTTGGTGCTGACCCGCGTGGGCGGTTCGCCGGCCGCGATCGTCGTCGAGCCGGCCTGACGTCCGCATGCCCGCAGCGCCCCCTCCCCCGCAACGTCTGGGGATCTGAGGGCTCCCCCCGCAGTGCTGCGCAGACGCTAGCGAGGAGGCTCGCCGCTACGTCTGCGCTCCGGCGCCGCCGGAGCCCTCATCGACGCAGACGCTGTGGGTCAGGTCAGCTCGGGGTCCGGCTGGGCTCCCGAATGCCGCACCGCGGCCGCCCCCGCCGCCAGAGCCTTGCGGAGCGCGACCTCGCGGTCGTCGTCGCGCGCCAGGGCGGCCGCGAGCACCCCGCAGAAGGCGTCGCCGGCCCCGGTCGTGTCGACGACCTCGTCGGCCGGCACGACCACGGCCGGCAGGGTCAGGCCGTCCCAGGTCGCCCCCTTGCTGCCGAACGTCACCAGCAGCGACCGGGGCACCGCGCCGGAGTCGGCGAGCAGCATCGCCTCGTGCTCGTTGACGACCACGGGGTCGGCGAGCGCCACGACGTCGGGCGGGAGCGCGGCATACGGGGCCATGTTGACGATGGCGCGGGCACCCCTGTCGTATGCCGTCCTGGCGGCGCGGGTGACGACCTCCAGGGGGACCTCGAGCTGGACGAGCAGGACGTCGTGGGCGCCGAGCTCCTCGAGTCGGGGATCGAGCTCGGCATGGGCGTTAGCGCCGGGGATGACGACGATCGAGTTCTCGGCCTCGTCGTCGACAACGATGAGGGCGTGACCGGTCGGCTGGCCCGCGACCGTGTGCACGCCGACGACTTCGATCCCCTTGTCGCGCAACCGCTTCAGGTAGGCACGGCCGCCGTCGTCGTCGCCGACGGCACCGAACATCGCGACCTCGGCGCCCGCCGCGGCAGCCGCCACCGCCTGGTTCGCACCCTTGCCTCCGGCGAGCCGGCGCAGGCCGTCGCCGAGCACCGTCTCCCCCGGCTTGGGGTGCCGCTCGACCTGGGTGACGAGGTCGACGTTCAGCGACCCGACGACGAAGACCCGGCCGCTCACTGGGCGGCCTCGGTGATCGTCCGGACCCACAGGTCGGCGACCCGCGGACCGTCGATGGTCAGGGCGACGTCGACCGTCGCCGCGGCGACACCGTGCGGGTCGTGGTTCATGTCACCGGCCCAGTCCCGGAGGTCGACGATGGTGCGGCCGCGGGTCCAGGTGCCCGCCAGCTCCACGCGAACCGGCAGCCGGCGGGTCCCGATCGCCTCCGGGTCGACGAGGTAGGCCACCGCTCCGGCATCGCCGATCGTGGCATCGTCGACGCCAAATCGTTTGTGGTAGAACGACATAAGCTCAGCCGCCAGGGTCGAGGCCGGCGTCGCAGCGGCCCGCAGGGCAGCCAGGTGGTCGACCGTCACCCGGGGCTCGGAGAACACGTCCAGCCCGTACATCGTGACGTCGACATCGTGCTCGGCACAGGCGTCGAGGACGAGCGCCGCGGCTTCGGGGTCGTGGAAGATGTTGAACTCCGCCGCTGCCGTCGCATTGCTCACGTGGGCGCCGCCACCCATGAAGACGATCCGACCCACGCGGGCGAACGATGCGGGGTACATCCGCGCGTAGAGCGCGATGTTGGTCATCGGCGCCAGCGGGACGAGGGTGATCGGGCTCCCTTGTGCCGCAGCGGAGTCCACCGAGTCGCGGAGCAGGTCGACGGCATGGCGAGGGTCCGGGGAGAGGCGAGGAGCCGGCATACCGAGATCGGCCATCCCATCCTGGCCGTGGACGTGCCGGGCGTCGATCGGCTGCTCGAGGAGCGGCCGGGCTGCTCCCACGCCGACCGGGACGTCGTGGCGGCCGGCCGCCTCCAGGACGGTCAGCGTGTTGCGGGTGACGTCGGCGACCGGGGCGTTGCCACCCACGCAGGTCACCGAGCGCAGGTCGAGGGCCGGGTGCAGCGAAGCGAGGAGCAGCGCGCAGGCGTCGTCGACTCCGGTGTCGACGTCGAGGTGGACGGGAAGGCGATCGGTCATGAGGGGTCTCCGGCGGCGAGGGTGAGCTTCTTGAGTAGGCGGTTGAGGGTGGACAGCTCGGTGCGGGTGAGAGCGGCGAAGATCGAGTCCTCGGAGTCACCGCGCATCCGCATTGCCTTCTGCCACAAGGCAAATCCTTGATCGGTCACCTCGACGTCGACGCGGCGGCGGTCGTCGTCGTCCCGGACCCGGCGCAGGTAGCCCTTGGCCTCGAGGGCGTCCAGACGTCCGGTCATCCCGGCCGGGGAGAGGCCGAGGTCGCGTGCGAGGTCGGTCGGCGACGCGTGGCCGGGGGTGTCCCGGATCATCAGGACATGGAGGGTGTCGTACTCGACGCCGAGGAGGCCGACCTCGGCGACAGCGGTCGTCTTGGTGCCCCGGAGGTGCTTGAGGAGGACGCCGATCCGCACCGTGGCCGCTTCGACGTCGTCGTCGAAGGCAATGGCGTCCCACCCGCGCCAGCGCTCGACGTGGCGGTCGGCATGGTCCTTCACCCGACGAACAATACGCCCAGAAAAACTTCGTTGACGAATGATTCGCCAGCGAATTACCGTGGTGTCATGGCATCCACGGACACCGAGCTCGCCGCACAGGCGGCGCGCCAGCGGGCGTGGCACTCGCGCAACTTCCGGCTGCTCGTCACCGGCGGGACGATCAACAACCTCGGCGGCCCGATCACCATGGTCGCGCTCGCCTTCGCGGTCCTCGACCTCGGTGGGTCGGCGACCCAGCTCGGACTCGTCGTCGGTTCCTACGCGCTCGCCGAGGTCGCGACGACCTTCTTCGGTGGCGTCCTCGGCGACCGGGTCCCCCGCGCCCTCATGATGCAGGGCGCGGCCGCGACGTCTGCCGTCATCCAGGGGGTCGTCGCGGCCAGCCTGATCGGCCACTGGTCCTCGATCCCGTTCCTCGGCGTCACCGGCGTGCTGAGCGGCGTCGTCTCGGCACTCAACGGGCCCAGCTCGTCCGCGATGACCCCGCTGACCGTCCCGGAGTCCGCCCTCTCCGCAGCCATCTCGATCCGTCGGATCGCCCAGAACGCGGCCCAGATCATCGGCTACGGGATCGCGGGAGTCCTCGTCGCGGCATACGGATCCGGCTTTGCCATCGCCATCGACGCCGTCACGTATGCCGTGGCCGCGCTCTGCTTCTCGCTGCTGCGGGTCCCGGCGCTCCCGCCGAGCCCGCGCGAGTCGATGCTGCGCGACCTGGGCACCGGGTTCCGCGAGGTGATGCGGCACACCTGGCTGTGGCTGCTCATCTCCCAGGCCCTCATCTACCACCTGTTCTTCGGCGGGGTGCAGGGCGTGCTGGGCCCGATCGTCGTCGGGGACCACTTCGGCCGGACGGTGTGGGGCTGGTCCCTGTCGGCGCTCATGGTCGGCTTCGTCGCCGGCGGACTGCTCACCCTGCGCTGGCGACCCCGGCACGCCCTCGTGGTCGGGACGCTCTGCCTGAGCCTGACCGCCGCGTTCCCGCTCGCGATCGCCTTCTCCCCCAACGCGGCCGGCATCCTCGTCGGCGCCTTCCTCCACGGGTTCGGCCTGGAGATCTTCAGCGTCTGGTGGGATCTGTCGATCCAGCAGAACGTGCCGGTGGACCGGCTGGCACGGGTCTACTCCTTCGACATCGTCGGGTCCTTCGTCATGCGGCCGGTCGGTATGGCCGTGACCGGCCCGCTCTCGACCCTCGTCGGGCAGCACACCTGGATCGTCCTTGTCGGCGCCATCATGGCCGGGTCGTCGCTCCTCGCGGCCACCCCGCGTGACGTTCGGTCGCTCGTGCGCCGCGACGAGACCTGACCTTGGGCCGGGTCGGCCGGGCCGGGCCGGGCCGACCGGGCCGGCCGGGCCCGCTGGGATACCGTCGTGCGGTGCTCCGCTCCCCCGTCCCGTGCCTCCTGCTCGTGGGCGCCAGCCTCGCGCTGACCGTGACGGTGACGGCCTGCTCGTCCGGGACGAGCTCACCGGCCTCCGCGGGCACGTCCTCGTCGTCGACCACCGCCTCGGCCCCCGCCGGGGCGTCGACCCACTCGACGGCCTCCGCGTCGCGTCCGCCGACGAGGACTGCGTCGGCCGCTCCGCCGGCTCCGGCACCGACGCTGACCTGTGCGAGCAAGGCAGTGGCGACGATGTCCGTGCCCGAACGCGCCGGGCAGCTGCTCTGGGCGGGCTTGGACACCAACGCTTCAATGACGAGCCTGGACAACATGGTGCGCAGCCAGCATCTGGGCGGGGTCGTCCTCCTCGGAGGCTGGAGCGGGTCGGGCAGGGTCGCTGCGGCGACCAAGCACCTCCAGTCGCTGACCGGGCGGGGAACGACCGCCGGCATGGGTCTCCTCGTGTCGGCCGACCAGGAGGGCGGGCAGGTCCAGCAGCTGCGCGGCGACGGGTTCACCCGGATGCCGTCGGCCCACATCCAGGACACCCTCAAGCCGACCCAGCTCACGGTGGCCGCAACCCTCTGGGCGCGGGAGATGGCGGCAGCCGGGGTCAACGTCAACCTCGCCCCCGTCGCGGACACCGTCCCGGCCAGCCTCGGTGCGGGCAACGGCCCCATCGGTCAGTACGGACGCGAGTTCTCCTCCGACCCGGTCGACAACGCCCGGATGGTCGCCGGCTTCGTGCGCGGCATGCACGCGGGTGGGGTCGCGGCGACGGTGAAGCACTTCCCCGGTCTGGGCCGGATCCGCAACAACACCGACTTCTCCGCCACCGGCATCACCGACTCGACGACCACCTCGACCGACCCCTACCTCGGGCCCTTCGCCGCGGGGATCGGTGCCGGGGCCGACATCGTGATGGTCGGCTCGGCGATCTACGCCAAGATCGACCCGGGCGTCAACGCCGTCTTCTCCCATCGCATCGTCACCGGCATCCTGCGCGACCGGCTCTCGTATGCCGGGGTCGTCGTGACCGATGACGTCGGGTCTGCCAAGGCCGTGTCCAGGACGCCAGTCGCCCAGCGGGCCACGAAGTTCGTGGCGGCCGGCGGCGACGTTGTTCTCACCGCGAACCCCGCACTGGTTCCCACCATGGCCGCTGCCCTCGTGGCCAAGGCCAAGGGCGACCCCGCGTTCAACGCGTTGGTGACGGCCGCCGCGACCCGGGTTGTGGCCCTCAAGGCGGAGCGCGGCCTGGCCCCCATGTGCCGCTGACCGGCCGGGGATGCCGAACCGGCCGCATTCCGCTACCCACATGCGCCCGTGACTACCTGACCCAATTGTTCCGGTAGTGACGGTGACTACCGGAACAATTGGGTCAGCCAGTGACGCGGCACGCGGCGGGCCCGGGGGTGGTGTGCGGGGTCGGGCGCGCTCAGGCCTGGATCTCGGTGACGGGCATCGAGGAGTCGGCAGGCAGGTCCAGACCAGAGGGCGTTCGGCCCCTCATGACCATCTGGGCTCCGAGCGCGGCCACCATCGCCCCGTTGTCCGTGCACAGCCCGGGCCGCGGCACGCGCAGCTCGACTCCCGCTGCCTCGCAACGAGACTGGGCCATCGCCCGCAGCCGCGAGTTGGCCGCGACGCCCCCGCCGATCTGCAGGTGGTCCACCCCGTGGGTGCGGCAGGCGTCTACGGCCTTGCGGGTGAGGACGTCGACGACCGCCTCCTGGAACGACGCGGCGACATCGGCCACCGACACGCTCTCGCCGGCCCGTTGACGGAGCTCGACCCACCGTGCCACGGCGGTCTTGAGGCCGGAGAAGGAGAAGTCGAAGCGGTGCCGTTCCAGGTCGCGCCCCGTCGTCAGACCGCGCGGGAAGTCGATGGTCACCTCACCGTCACGAGCCACCCGGTCGATGTGCGGGCCGCCCGGGAACGGCAGGCCGAGCACCCGGGCCACCTTGTCGAAGGCCTCTCCGGCGGCATCGTCGATGGTCGCCCCGAGCGGCTGGATGTCGGCGGTGACGTCGGGGACGAGGAGGAGCGAGGAGTGCCCACCGGAGACGAGGAGGGCCATCGTCGGCGACGGCAACGGCCCGTGCTCGACGATGTCGACCGCGACGTGCGAAGCCAGGTGGTTGACGCCGTACAGGGGCACACCGAGGCCGACCGAGAGCGCCTTGGCCGCGGCGACGCCGACCATGAGGGCACCCGCCAGACCGGGACCGGAGGTGACCGCCACCGCATCGAGGTCGGCCAGCCGGACGCCCGCCTCAGCACACGCCCGCTCGAGGGTCGGGACCATCGCCTCGAGATGGGCCCGGCTCGCGACCTCGGGCACGACGCCGCCGAAGCGCGCGTGCTCGTCGACCGAGCTCGCGATGGCGTCGACGAGCAGCGTCTCCCCCCGCACGATCCCCACCCCGGTCTCGTCGCAGGACGTCTCGATGCCGAGGACGAGCGGCTGGCCCGAGTCACTCATGACGTCACCACCAGAGCCTTGCGCATGACGAGTGCGTCGACATCCCCGGGTTGGTAGTAGCGACGACGGACGTTCAGGATCTCGAATCCCCTTCTCGCATAAAGGTTCTTGGCCGGCTCGTTGTCATCGCGCACCTCGAGCATGAGGTATGCCGCACCGCCGGCGACCGCTCGACCCTCCAGCTCCGCGACGAGTGCCGACCCCAGCCCGGAACCCCGGCCGCGCCGGGCCACAGCCACCGTCATGATGTCGGCGACCTCGCCACCATGGTCGAGACCGGCGTACCCGAGGATCCCTTGCACGTCGTCGACGACGACGTAGTCGCGACGCGGACGCCCGGCGAGCTCGCCCCACCAGGAGGCCGTCGTCCAGGCGTCGTCGGGGAACAGGTCCTGCTCCAACACCACGAGGGCCGGGATGTCCTGCCAGCGGAGCGGCCGGGTGACCAGGGTCGATATGGTCGGGGTCATGCCCCGCGCCATCCGTCGGGCACCGTCGACTTGGTGCTCACCGACGGGACCGCGTCGGGCCGGCGGAGGTAGAGCGCATCGACGGGCATCGGTGTGCCAGAACGGATCCGGCCCACCGCCACCTCGGCGAGGGCGCCCGCGGAGACGTCGTGCACGGGCAGCGGCGCCAGGAAGAGGTCGGGATAGAGGAGCGGCCCGCGGCCGAGGGTCGGCAGCGCCCGCACACCGTCCTCGAGATCCCCCGGCCGGTCCACCGCGGGCGCGGAGAGCCGTTCGACCCGACCCGAGCGCACGGCATACACCGCCCAGTAGACCTCCTTGCGACGCGCGTCGGTAGCCACGAGCAGGTCACCGGTCACCAGCCCGCTGCCCTGGTGGGCGAGGACGTCGAGGCTGGGCACCCCGTGGATCGGCCGGTCGAGCGCGAACCCGAGCGTGCGTGCCGTGACGAGCCCGACCCGGAGGCCGGTGAAGGGCCCAGGTCCGGTACCGACCGCGATGTCGGTGAGCTCGGCCGGTGCCACTGCGCCGGCAGCGAGAACCTCCTCGATGAGCGGTGCGAGATGCTCCGTGTGCCTGCGCGCGTCGGTCACCGCACGCTCGGCGCGCACGCCGGACCCGTCGTGCAACGCCACGGTGATGGCGCTGGTGGAGGTGTCGAGGGCGAGCAGCAGCACCCGGACAGGCTATCCGGCAGCGCGGGGAGGCCCTCGGCGCATAGGTTTGGCCTCATGAGTCTCGATCGCCCGGTGCACCCGGATCCCTACACCCTGCTGCCTGCGACAGCCTCGTTCGACGTGACGAGCAGCGACGTCATTGACGGCCAGCCCCTCAAGGACGACCAGGTCGCCGCACTCGGGAACACCTCTCCTGAGCTGTCCTGGTCGGGCGCGCCGGAGGGTACGAAGTCCTATGTCGTCACCTGTTTCGACCCTGACGCGCCGACCCCGAGCGGCTTCTGGCACTGGGTCCTCGTCGACCTGCCCGCCGACGTGACCTCGCTGCCTACCGGCTCCGGCGGCGGGGAGGCCACCTTGCCCGGCAGCGCGTTCATGTGCCGGAACGACGGAGGTGGTGCCGAGTTCATGGGCGCAGCGCCGCCCGAGGGAGACCAGGTGCACCGCTACTACTTCGTCGTCCACGCCGTCGGCGAGGAGTCGCTCGGGGTGGGGCCGGACGCCTCGGCTGCCGTGGTGTCGTTCAACCTCGCGTTCAAGACCCTCGGTCGGGCCATCATCACCGGCACCTACCAGCACTGAGGCGCGCAAACGGCGCACACCGTATGCCGCCTGCTCACCTCAGTCGGACAAGGCTGCCTCGACGCCGACCCAGCGGCGGCCGTGCCCTTCGAGGACGACCCGGCGCTCGGTCTCACCAGCCAGGGTGATCTCGACGTAGTCGTCGGCGAGGCCCTCGGCGAGCCCATGGCCCCACTCGACGACCGTCACACAGTCCTCGAGGGACTCATCGAGGTCGAGGGCGTCGAGCTCGTCCAGACCCCCCAACCGGTAGGCGTCGACATGGACCAGCGGCGGCCCGCCGACGAGTGAGGGATGGACCCGGGCGATGACGAAGGTCGGCGACGTGATCGGCCCACGAACCCCCAGCCCTTCTCCGATCCCCTGGGTGAGTGTCGTCTTGCCGGCACCGAGACCACCGGTGAGCACGACGAGGTCGCCGGCTCGCAGCGCTCGGCCCAGAGCCTGGCCCCATGCCCGGGTGTCCTCGGCAGTCGGCAACAGATGGGCGGACGGCATACGGCAGTCCTCAGTCGCGCGACGCAGGTCGCGGTATCGGGGCGGACTTGGCCGGCTTGGCCGTCGAGCCCTTGCGGCGCATCCGGGTGAGGTCGGTGAGAACCCGCTTGACGCGCGGCTTGCGCGAGACGGCAAGGTGGTCCGACACCGCCCGTTGCCCGCGCAGGGCCAGGTCGAGGAGCTGCTCGTTGACTACCTCGGGGTGCTCGAGCATGACGACGTGGCCGGCGTCCTTGATGACGACGTGCTCGGCACCGGGGATCAGCCGGACGATCTCGGCACTGTGCTCGGGCGGGGTGAGCAGGTCGCCCAGCCCGTTGAGGACGAGGCAGTCGATGCCTTTGAAGTGGCTGAGCGCGGCGCGCTCGTCGAGCGAGTCGAGGGCCGGCAGGAAGTCGCCCATGACCGAGAAGGGCGTCTGGAAGATCAGGTCGCCGACGAAGCGCACGGCCTCGGGCGACATGGGCGAGTCGAACGAGTACCGAGCCACCAGAACGTCTTCCACGCCACGACCGACCTTGCGGACCGCGTCGAGCCGGTGCTGGAAGCGACCCAGCCGGCTGAGCAGGCCCGGGCCGACCCGGCCGATGAGGCCACCGATCATCGGCCCGAAGCCGAGCGACACCATGGCCGAGCCGCCGGCGCTCGTCGCGACCAGTCCGACGGCGACGACCCGCTCGGTGACCAGCTCGGGGAACTGGCCGGCGAGTGACATCGTCGTCATGCCGCCCATGGAGTGGCCGACGAGGATGAGCGGGCCGTCCGGAGCGTGCTCGGCGATGACCCGACGCAGGTCGCGGCCGAGCTGGTCGATGGTGCAGTGCTCGGCGCCGGAGTGCCCGGATCGCCCGTGGCTGCGCTGGTCCCAGAGGACCAGCCGATAGCCGGCTCGGGCCAGGGCGCGACGTTGGAGCACCCAGCTGCGCAGGTTGAGACAGTAGCCATGGCTGAACACGATGGTCGGACGGCCGGCAGCGGCCTGCTCGGGCTCGTCGACCTCGACGTGGAGCGGGACGCCGTCGTCGGCGATGACGACTGCCTCGCGTCCGGCCGGGTAGTCGTAGGCGCTGCTCGGCAGCGTCCCGGTCTCCAGCTGCCCGCCACGGGTGGCACGCTCGGCGACGACCCCGACGGCGGCTGCGGCACCGGCCGCTGCGAGCCCGATTCCCAGGCCGGTCAAGGTCTGTCGCGCGGTCGCCACCGGTCAGTCCCTTTCGCCGAGCAGGATGCGGGGCAGTCGAGGCCCCATCCTCGTGACGATCTCGTAGTTGATGGTCCCCGTCGCCGCGGCCCAGTCCTGGGCGGTCGGCTCACCGTCGGCCTCGCGCCCGATGACGACGACCGGGTCACCCGCAGCACCGGCATACGAGGGTCCGAGATCGACGACGAACTGGTCCATGCAGACCCGTCCGCTGACCGTCGCACGCTGGCCGCCGACCTGGACCGGACCGACGTTGGTTGCGGCCCGCGGGATGCCGTCGGCGTAGCCCATCGGCACGAGCCCGATGACGGTCTCCCGGTCGGTCGTGTACTGGTGGCCGTAGCTCAGACCCGTGCCGGCGGGAACCCGCTTGACGAGGGCAAGGGCCGAGGTGACCCGCATCGCCTCGCGGAGCCCGTATGCCGTGGGGCCGCCGAGCTGCGGCACCGGGGACTGGCCGTAGACCGCCAGGCCGGGCCGGACGAGGTCGTAGTGGACGGCCGGGTTGGTCAGCGTGGCAGCGGAGTTGGCGAGATGGCGCACCACCGGGCGCAGGCCGGCGCGGTCGACGTCTCGCAGCGCATCCTCGAAGCGCTCCTGCTGCCTGCGCACCGTCGGATGCTGGGGCTCGTCGGCGTAGACGAAGTGCGACCACACGCCGATGACGTCGACCGACTCGTCGGCCTCGGCCGCAGCAGCGGCCCGGACCAGGTCGACCCAGTCCTGACCCACGGCTCCGTTGCGGGACAGACCGGTGTCCACCTTGAGATGCACCCGAGCCGGCTCACCGGTCTCGGCGGCTGCGCGGCATACGGCGTCCAGCGCCCAGGTCGAGGAGACGGTGACGTCGATGCCGGCCCGCAGGGCGGCCGTGAAGTCGGCTCCAGGAACGTACAGCCAGGTGAGGAGGGGCGTGTCGATGCCGGCCTCCCGGAGGGCGAGGGCCTCGTCGAGCTGGGCGACGCCGAGCCAGGTTGCACCGCCCGCGAGGGCGGCGCGCGCCGACGGCACCGCGCCATGGCCGTAGCCGTCGGCCTTGACCACAGCCATCACCTCGGCGGACCCCGCGAGGCGCTTGAGCTCGGCGGTGTTGTCGCGGATGGCCCCGAGGTCGATCTCGACGCAGGCCGACGTGCCCGCTGGGAGCGGGAACGGGCGCGCAAAGTCGGTGTCCATGATCGGCGTCGATCCTAGTCAGCGGGTCCGGCGCAGCAGCGCAGCCACGGCCGGGCCGACGGCGTGGGCGACGTCCAGGGCCCGCACCGGACCGCCCGGGTTCGCCCGCTCCGCGGCGACGCCATGGACGAGCGAGCCGAGGGCACCGGCCTCGTCCGGCGCGAGGCCGGCAGCGAGCAGCACCCCGCAGATCCCGGCGAGCACGTCACCGGCCCCGGCCGTCGCCAGCCACGGCGGGGCGTCTGCCTGGGACCACACGGGAGCCGCCGGGTCGGCGGGCACGACGAGGGTCGTCGACCCCTTGAGCAGGACCGTCGCCCCGGTCAGCTCGGCCAGCCGTCGGGCATGCTGGAGCGGCCCGGCCTCCACCTCCGCCCGTGCCACCGCATCGCGCTCACCACCGACGTCGAGCCGGGTGAGCAGCCGTGCGCACTCCCCCGCGTGGGGTGTGAGCAGCGTTGGGGCAGAACGGGTTCCGGTCACCAGGTCCAGACCACCCGCGTCGACGAGGACGGGCAGGTCCGAGGCCAGCGCCTCCCGCGCCGCATCGAGCTGCGCCTTGGCTCCGCGTGCCCGGGACTGTACGTCCAGACCGGGACCGATCACCCAGGCCTGAACCCGGCCGACACCGTGGACCGCCTCCGGGACGGCCGCCCGGACGAGCGCCTCGGGGGTCGACGTGCCGACGTAACGGACCATCCCGGCTCCCCCTGCGGCGGCGGCCGTGCAGACCAGGACGGCTGCCCCGGTGTAGGACTCGCCCCCGGCGATGACGCCGACGACCCCCCGGGAGTACTTGTCGTCGCCCGGCCCGGGCACCGGCCACAGCTCGGCGGCGTCGTCGTGGGTCAGCCGGCGGACGACCGGCGCGTCGTCGACCACCAGCCCGATGTCCACGACGGTGAGCAGGCCGACGGCCTGCTCGGTCGGAGGCAAGAGGTGGACCGGCTTGGCGACCGAGAAGGTCACGGTCTCGTCGGCGAAGACGCCCTCGGGGTCGAGGGTCCCGCCGGCCGGGTCCTGACCGGACGGGAGGTCCACGGACAGGACGTATGCCGTGTCACTGACGGCATCCAGCCACGCCCGACCCCACGCGGGCAGACCGGGGCGACCACCGATGCCGAGGATGCCGTCGAGGACCAGGTCGGCCTCAGCGACCACCGCGAGGGCGTCCCGCGAGTCTCCTTGCGCGACAACGACACCCGCATCGGCTGCGGCCTCGAGCGCGCCCTGATGTACGGCCCCGTGGTGGACGGCCGCGGCGTTGAACCCCGACTCCGCAAGCCGCGCCGCGGCATACAGGGCGTCAGCGCCGTTGTTGCCCGGCCCGACGAGCGCGACGACCGCGCGGCCGTCTCCCTCGACCAGTCGGGCGGTGGCGACCTCGACGAGCCCGGTGACGGCACGGGCCATCAGCTCGCCCGAGGGCAGGTCCGCGACCAGTGCGGCCTCGGCGTCGCGGACAGCTCCCACGGACCAGGCCAGCATCATGGTGGGAGCCTACGCGCGCGCCCCCTCGAGCCCGCCGCGCGCGATCACGTCGCGGTACCAGCGCGCCGAGTCCTTCGGGGTGCGCACCTGTGTCTCGAAGTCGACATGGACGATGCCGAACCGCTTCTCATAGCCCCAGGCCCACTCGAAGTTGTCCAGAAAGGACCAGACGTAGTAGCCGCGGACGTCCACTCCCTGGGCCACGGCGTCGGCGACGGCGCGCAGGTGGGCGTCGATGAACTCGATCCGCTCCGGGTCGTGCGACCCCCCGTCGGCGTCGACCACGTCGTGGCCCGACATGCCGTTCTCGGTCACGATGAGCGGAAGGCCGTGGTCGTCGTGGAGGCGGCCGAGCAGACGGGTCAGGCCGGAGGCCTCGATCGGCCAGCCCATGACCGTCCGCGGCCGTGGGACGTCGACGACGAAGGCCCGGTCGGTGCCGGCCCACGCCCGCTCGCCGCTCGCACCGACCCACGCCGGGTTGTAGTAGTTGACGCCGAGGAAGTCGACGGGCTGATGGATCGTCTCCAGGTCTCCGTCCCGCACGTAGGTCCAGTCGGTCAGGTGCCGGGTCCCGGTCAGGAGGTCGGCGGGATAGGACCCGCGCAGCATCGGGTCGAGGAAGATCCGGTTGGCCACCGCATCGACGTGGGCCGCCGCCGCCAGGTCCGCGTCGGAGTCGCTGGCCGGCTCGACCTGGTGGACGTTGAGGGTCACCGCCACCTCGGCGGTGGCCGGCAGCACCGCGCGCAGCGCGAGGACTCCCTTGCCGTGCGCCAGGTTGAGGTGGTGCGCTGCGGGGTAGGCGAGCCCGTCCTGGATCCGGCCGGGCGCGTGCTCACCGGTCGCGTACCCGAGGAAGGCGGCGCACTGCGGCTCGTTCAGGGTGAGGAAGGCAGGCACGACGTCTCCGAGGGCCTGTCCGACCACCGTGGCGTAGTCGGCGAACCGGTCGGTCACATCGCGCCCGAGCCAGCCGCTCCCGGCGCCCCCGTCGAGGTCCTGCGGCAGGTCCCAGTGGTAGAGCGTCGCCATCGGCCTGATGCCGCGCTCGAGCATGCCCTCGACGAGACGGCGGTAGAAGTCCAGGCCCTTCTGGTTCACGGTCCGTCCGTCGGGCATGACCCGCGGCCAGGCGATGGAGAACCGGTATGCCGCTATGCCCAGGTCCCGCATCAGGTCCAGGTCCTCGGGCCAGCGGTGGTAGTGGTCGCACGCGACGTCACCGGTGTCGTCACCGGCCACTCGACCGGGGGTGTGCGAGAAGGTGTCCCAGATGCTGGGGCGTCGGCCGTCCTCGGTGACGGCGCCCTCGATCTGGTAGGACGCCATGGCCGCGCCCCAGGTGAAACCGGTCGGAAGGCGGTGTGCGGTAGTCATCCCTTGACAGCTCCTTGCATGATTCCGCCGACGATCTGGCGGCCGAGGACGGCGAAGACGACGAGGACGGGCACCGTGCCGTAGAGGGTGCCGGCCATGATGACGGACTGCTGGGGGGCGTAGCCGGTCGCCAGGCTCTGGAAGGAGACCTGGACCGTGGGGTTCTGCGAGCTGAGCACGATGATCGGCCAGAAGAAGTCGTTCCAGGCGGTGAGGAAGGTCAGCATCGCCAGGACCGCCATGGCCGGGCGAGCCGCCGGGACGACGACCGAGAGGAAGAGCCGGGTCGGCGATGCGCCGTCGACCCAGCCGGCCTCGATCAGCTCGTCCGGAACCGCGGCCGCGATGTACTGGCGCATGAAGAACACCCCGAAGGCCGTGCACAGCGTGGGCAGGATGACGGCGGCGAGGTGTCCGGCGAGGCCGATCCGCGCCATCAGCATGTAGAGCGGGATGACGCCCATCTGGAGCGGCACCATCATCGTCCCGATGCACAGGGCGAGCAGCAGCCCCGAGCCGCGGAACCGCAGCTTGGCGAACGCGAACCCCGCCAGGGTGCACAGGGCCACGGTCCCGGCCGTCACGAGGGTGGCGACGATGACCGAGTTGACCAGTCCCTTGTTGAGGGGCGCGAGGGCCAGGGCAGCCTTGACGTTGGCGAAGAAGTCGGTTGTCGGCAGGAGCGGAGGTCGCGCCGCAGCCATCTCGGCGTTGGTGTGGGACGCCATGACGACCGTGTAGTAGAGCGGGAAGATCGACACGATGGCGACGACCGCCACGATGACATAGGTGAGCCGGGACCCGCCCTGCTGCGACCCGGGCCTCACAGCCGGACCTTCGGAGCGAGCGAGGAGAGCGTGCCCTGCCGGTCCCGGCGTCGCGCCAGGGTCGTGTTGACCAGGACCGCGACGACGATGACGAGGAACATCGTCCACGCGGTCGCCGAGGCCAGGCCGAGCCGGTCGTTGGTCCAGCCCTGCTGGTACATGAGCAGTCCGAGGGTCTGGTACTGCCCCTGGGTTCCGCCGTCGGGCATGCCGTTGTGGTAGAGCAACGGCTCACCGAACAGCTGGGCCGCACCGATGGTCGACACGACGATGGTGAACAGGATCGTCGGTCGCAACCCCGGCAGCGTCACGTGGCGGAACTGCTGCCACCGGTTCGCGCCGTCGACGAGCGCGGCGTCGTAGAGCTCGGTGTCGATCGACTGCATCCCGGCGAGGTAGATGAGGGCGTTGTAGCCGGTCCACCGCCACGTGACGATCGTCGAGACGGCGATCTGGGCCGGCCATCTGCTGCCCTGCCAGTCGACGGCCGGCAGGTGGACCAGGTGCAGCGCCCAGTTGACGAGCCCGAGCTTGCTGTCGAACAGCTCGAGGAAGATGACGGTCGCGGCGGCCAGGCTCGTGGCATACGGCATCAGGATGGCGACCCGAAAGAAGGTCCGGCCCCGGAGGCGGTAGTTGAGCAGGTGTGCAATGCCCAGGGCCATGCACAGCTGCGGGACGGTCGAGATGACGCCGATGGTCACGGTGTTGCGGAAGGCGTTCCAGAAGAAGGGGTTGGAGAACAGGTTCACGTAGTTGCCGAGGCCCAGCCAGGTCGACTGGTCGTACGTCGAGAGCCGGACCTCGTGCAGCGAGACCCAGGCCGTGTCCAGCCAGGGATAGATGCTGAAGGCGAGGAAGACGGCGAAGAAGGGCGCCACGTACGCGTAGGCGATCCGGCTGCCGGGCAGTCGGTGCGAGCGCTGGGCCCGCGTGGGCGGCGAGATGGTGGTCACGAGGAGCTCCTGGCTGGACGGGCGCGGCGAGACGGTGGGCCGCCGCTGCGGCGACGGTGGCCCACCGGCCCAGGGTCAGCCGGTGACCTGCTTGATGGCGGCCAGTGCGTCGGCGAAGGCCTTGTCCGGCGCCGTTCCCTTGGTCTCGACGTTGGTCAGCTGCGTCGTGAGGGCGTTCTGGATCTGGGTGTCGTAGAGCCCGATCGGCGGCACCTTCATCTTGCCGGCGATCGCACCGAACAGGGTCCCGACGGGTGCGTTGTCGAAGTAGGCGCTCGTGGCGCTGGCGACCGAGGAGTCAGCAGCCGCGTGTGAGTTCGACGGGAAGTGCCCGCCCTGCTTGGCCGAGGTCCACATGGTGACCTGCTGGTCCTTGGCCGACAGCCACTGGACGAGGGCGACGGCCGCGGCCTGGTTCTTGGCGGCCTTGGGGACACCCAGCCACGAGCCGCCCCAGTTGGTGGCGCCACCGGGCAGGACGGGCGCGATCGCCCACTTGCCGGCATACGTCGGACCGGCCTGGCCCTGGATGTAGCCCATCATCCAGGTCGGGCACGCGATCGTCGCGAAGGAGCCGCTGGAGAAGGCCTTGTTCCACGGCGGGGAGAACTGCTGGAGCCCGGCGGTGACCTTGGCAGCCGCCGCCTGGGTGGCGTAGCCCCACGCGGACTTGACGCCGTCGCTGTTCGCGACGTCGGTCTTGCCCGAGGCATCGGCATACGCCTCGGTGCCCTGGTAGACGGCGGTGGAGAAGATGCTTGCCGCGCTGTCGACGAAGCGCGAGTCCTTGGGCTTGGTGGCCGATGCCTCGTACTGCTTGCCGAAGGCGATGAAGTCCTCCCAGGTGCTCCACTTGGTGGCGAGGGTCGCCGGGTCCGAGGGGAGCCCTGCGGCGGCGAGGAGGTCCTTGCGGTAGCAGATCGCCTCCGGCCCGATGTCCGTGCCGAGCCCGACCGTCACCGAGCCCTCGGCGTTGCTGGCCTGCCCCCACTTCCACGGGAAGAACTCGGCCTTGTCGGCGGCGGCGTTGGGGACGCTGTTCCAGTTGACGAACTGGTTGGCGTGGTTCTGGACGACGTCGGCGACGAAGCCGATCTCGATCGCCTGAACGTCGTCCAGACCGGTGCCCGAGGCGAGCCGGGTCTTCAACCGGGTCCAGTAGTCGGCCGACTGCTCGACGACGTCCTCCTGGACGGTGATGTTGGGGCAGACCTTCTTGTAGGCGTCCCAGAGCCCGTTCTCCTTGAAGCCGAAGGTCCCGAAGAGCCCGACGGTGAGGGTGGTGGCGGCCTTGGTCCCGCAGGGACCGTCGCTCGTGGCACTGCTGCTCGTCGTGCCACCGCCCGAGGAGCTGCTGCACCCGGCGAGGATCAGGGCGCCGGCCGTCAGGGCGGCCATCGACGTAGCCGTGGTGCGACGCCGGCTGGGGGTTCGACGCATGGGGTCCTCCTTGACCTCGCGAACGGGGAGCACCGACTGTCGGACTCCCGGCTGGGAGCGCTCTCAACTCCTGCAAGAGAGTCCGTGAGAGCGCTCTCACAGATGAAGAGTGACTCCTCCGGGCGTCTCTGTCAAGAGTCAGGCCGTATGCCGCACGACGAGCTCGACGGGCAGGACCCGCCCGGCCGCCGGCGCAGCCCCCGCCATCCGGTCGAGGAGGAGCTGGGCCATACCGGCGCCCAGCTCGCCGATCGGCTGGCGGATCGTCGTCAACGGCGGCTCCTGGACCCGCGCGTCGGCGATGTCGTCGAAGCCCACGACGGCCACGTCGGCGGGCACCGAACGACCCGCCGCCCGGATGGCCCGGACAGCACCGATGGCCAGCAGGTCGGACGCCGCGAACACCGCGTCGATCTCCGGTCGCGCGCGCATCAGCCGGGTCATGGCGTCGAAGCCGCCGGCCTGGGTGAACTCGTCCTCGGTGACGAGCGAGGGGTCGTATGCCGTGCCCGCGGCCTCCAGCGCGGCCCGGTAGCCCGCCAGCCGGTCCTGGCCGGCACACATGTCCTGGGGGCCGGCGATGGTCGCGACGTGGTGACGCCCGAGGCCGATGAGGTACTCGGTCGCGAGACGCCCACCGCCCACGTTGTCGGCGTCGATGAACGACAGGCCATCCGACCCGTGGAGTGGCCTACCGCTGAGAACCGTTGGTACGCCGAGCTGTTCGAGCTGCAAGGGCAGCTCGTCGCGACTGTGCAAGGAGAGCAGGAGGACCCCGTCGACGTGCCCGCCCGCGGCATACGAGACGAACCGGCGATGGTCCTCGGGGCTGTTGGCGACGGTGAAGACGAGCTGGATGGAGTTGTCGGCCAGCACCTGGTGGGCGCTGCGCAGCATGCCGAGGAAGAACGGGTCGGCGAACATCCGCTCCTCGGTCTCGTCCACGAGGAAGGCCACCGACCCGGTGCGACCGGTGACGAGCGAGCGGGCCGCGAGGTTGGGGACGTAGCCCAGGTCGTGGGCGGCGGCTTCCACCTGCTCTTTGGCGTGGTCGCTGACGTTGGACTCGCCGCGCAGCACCCGGCTGGCCGTGGCTCGCGACACGCCGGCGCGCGCCGCCACCTCCTCCAGGGTCGGTGCCCCCCGGTGGCTCCGTGGCGGAGCGGGGCGAACGGTCACGGTCGTGAGTGTGCCACGCCGCCGCCCGACCCCGTGCGGGTCAGGCCCTGGGCAGGAGGACTCGTACGATGGCGCCGGTCTCCACCGGCAGGGCGACGACATCGCCGGCCACGGCGCGGGCCAGCCGCCGCGCGAGCGGGAGCCCGAGCCCGGCCCCGGGGTGCTCGGGGTCCGTGCCGCTGCTGCCTCGGAAGCCCGGCTCGAAGACCCGGTCTCGTTCGTCCGCGGGTATGCCGCAGCCGTCGTCGGCGACATCGACGGTCACCGGGCCGACGCCGGTGCCTGTTTCGGTCCCGACGGTCACGGTCACCCGGGTGGTGGCGAAGCGGGTTGCGTTGTCCAGAAGCGGCGCGAGAATCCTTTCCAGCAAAGCGGATTCGGCACTCACCGACAGTGAAGGACCCGCCACGTCGACCCGTATGCCGGGTCGGCTCGTCGGGCGCGCGACGACGACGTCGACGGCGGCTCGGACGTCGCTCACGCCGGGGAGGGTCGTCGCCTCGGCCCGGGCCGCGGTGAGCAGGGTCTCGATGATCTGGTCCATCTCCTCGGCGCTGGCGGCGATGGCGGCGTGTGCGGCCGCCGCGACCTCCGGGGGCCGTGGGCGACGGCGGAGCAGGTCGACCTCGGCGATGATCCGGGCGAGCGGGGTCCGCAGCTCGTGCGAGAGCTCGGCGGCGAGCAGCTGCTCGTGGCGCACCACGGCACTGATCCGGTCGAGCAGGTCGTCCAGGCTCGCCGCGAGGACGACCACCTCCTGATGCTCCTGCTGGCGCCCGAACCGCTCGGACAGGGCGTGGGCGCTCCACTCCGACGCCTGTCGTGCCATCGCGTCGACCGGACGCAGCGCCCGCGCCGCGGACCACCGAAGCGCGGGGTAGGCGCCGAGGAGGACGAGCACCGCCAGGGCTGTCGAGGCCCACCGCGCCGTCCGCACCGCAGAGGTCTCAGAGGTCACCGAGGCGGCGGCGACAGCGACGGCCACAACCCGCCCGCCGACCCGCACCGGGAGCGCGACGAAGTGGACGCCGTGCTCGGTGGACCGCTGGATGGTGCCGCCCATCCCCCGCCCGGCGACGACATCGGCGTGGTGCTGCACCGAGTCGCCGCCGCGACCGCGCTCGAGAGCCGTGCCCCCGGCATACAGCCAGGTGGTGGCGTCCAGGTCGGTGTCGGGCGAGGCCTCCTGGACCGAGACCTGGCCACTCGCGCTGACCTCCAGGGTCCCGGATGCGGCCTGCGCCCGGGCGAGGAGGGTGTCGTCGACGCTCGCGGCGAGTCGCCCCGCAAGCACCACGTTGAAGGTGACGGTCAGGACCACCACCCAGCCGGCGATGACGAGCAGGCCGACGAGGGACACCCTGCCGCGCAGCGTGGGACGCCGGTCCCGAGGCGTGTCAGCCAAGGCGGAAGCCCACACCCTTCATCGCATCGAGCGAGGCCCCGCTGGCCACCTCGACCAGCTTGCGACGCAGTCGGCTGACGTACTGGTCGAGGGTGTTGTCCGAGACGATCGCACCTTGCGGCCAGGCGGCGGCGATGAGCTGCGACCGTCGGACGACGGAGCCGGGAGAAGCCAGAAGGGTCGCCAACAAACGGAACTCGGTCGGAGACAAGTGCGAGGAACCGTTCGGTCCGGTCAGCTCATGGGTCGAGGGATCCAGCCGCAGGTCGCCGTGGACGGCCACCGCCGGTCCCACCGCTCGCTTGAGCAGGGCCTGCAGCCGGGCGACGAGCTCCGCGACGTGGAACGGCTTGGCGAGGTAGTCGTCGCCGCCCGCCGCGAACCCGGACAGCCGGTCGGTGAGGCCGCCCCGCGCCGTGAGGAAGAGCACGGGCACGTCGATGCCCCGGGCCCGCAGGGCGGTGCACACGTCACGGCCGTCGGAGTCGGGGAGGTTGATGTCCATGACGACCACATCGGCTCCGGCTCCGGTCATCGACCGCACCGCGCTCATGCCGTCGACCGCGACCGACACGTCGAAGCCCTCGTCGACAAGACCTCTCTTGAGGACGTCACGCAGGCCGTGGTCGTCCTCGACAACGAGGACCCGGTGGGCGGTCATGGCGTCGAGTATGCAGTGAGAGGTCACCGAGCCCCGAGCCCACCGCTCGCTCACTCAGGAAGAGTTCATAGCCGACACCGCAACCTGAGACCATGCCCAACACCACCCTCACCTCCACGCGTGCCGGCACCGGCACGACCATGCTCAACAAGGTTCCTGAGGTCACCCTCTGGTTCTGGGTCATCAAGATCCTGTGCACCACGGTCGGCGAGAGCTGCGCGGACTACCTCAACTCAACGCTCGGCTTCGGGCTGACGAACACGACTCTCGTGTTCGGTGCAGCCCTCGCGGTGGTCCTCGTCATCCAGTTCCGGCTCCGCGCCTACGTCCCCTCGGTGTACTGGCTCGCCGTCGTTCTCATCAGCGTCGTCGGGACACTGCTGACCGACAACCTGACCGACGCCCACGGGGTCCCGTTGTGGTTGAGCACGACGCTGTTCTCGGCGCTGCTCGTCGTCGTCTTCGGGACCTGGTTCGCCCGTGAGCGGACTCTGTCGATCCACTCGATCGTCACCACGCCGCGTGAGGCCTTCTACTGGCTGACCGTGCTCGTCACCTTCGCGCTCGGCACGGCCGCAGGCGACTGGACCCTCGACCTCACCGGCTGGGCACCCGGTGCCGCTGTCCTGCTGCCCGCGGGCCTCATCGCCCTGGTCGCGGTGGCTTGGAGGGCCGGGCTCAACGCGGTCCTCTGCTTCTGGCTCGCCTACGTCCTCACCCGCCCGCTCGGTGCCAACCTGGGCGACTTCCTCGGGTCGGCGCCGGCCGACGGTGGGCTCGGGCTGGGGACCCTCGGCACCAGCCTGCTGTTCCTCGGCACGATCGCCGTGGTCGTGGCGTACCTCAGCCGGACCCGGGTGGACCGGACCGAGGGCGTGCTCGACCACTGGCGAAGCTAGGCCTCGGCGATGACGACGGCCGATGCGATGCCGGCGTCGTGTGACATGGACACGTGCAAGGTCGCCACCCCGAGCTCGGCAGCCCGGGCGGCAACGGTGCCCGTCACGACGAGCCGAGGCTGCTGACCGCGCGGACGCTCCACCGTCGCGTCGGTCCAGTGCAGGCCCGCGGGGGCTCCCAGGGCCTTGGCGAGCGCCTCCTTGGCGGCGAACCGCGCGGCGAGCGAGGCGAGGGGCAGCGACTTCTCGCCGACGGTGAAGAGCCGGTCGCGCAGCGCCGGCGTGCGCTCCAGCGCCACGCCGAAGCGCGCCACGTCGACGACGTCGACTCCGACCCCGATGATCACGGCGTCACTCGACCGTCACGGACTTGGCCAGGTTACGGGGCTGGTCGACGTCGAGGCCCTTGGCTGTCGACAGGTGCAGGGCGAAGACCTGGAGCGGGACGATGGTGAGCAGTGGCTGGAGCAGGGGCGACGTGTGCGGCACCCGGATCACCTCGTCGGCGAACGGCACGACGTCCTCATCCCCCTCCTGTGCGATGACGAGGGTCCGCGCACCGCGGGCCCGGATCTCCTGGATGTTGGAGACGACCTTCTTGTGGAGCTCGTGCGGGGTGTCCGGGCCGGGCACGATGATGAACACCGGCTGACCGGCTTCGATGAGCGCGATCGGTCCGTGCTTCAGCTCGCCCGCGGCGAAGCCCTCGGCGTGGATGTAGGCGAGCTCCTTGAGCTTGAGGGCACCCTCCATCGCGACCGGGTAGCCGACGTTCCTTCCGAGGAAGAGAACTGAGCGGGTGTCGGCCATGAAGCGGGCGATCTCCTTGACCCGGTCCAGGTGGGTGAGCAGGTCGGCGATCTTGCCCGGGACGCCCTCCAGCTCCTTCATGACGGCCTGTGCGTCATCGGCATACGTGCCGCCGCGCAGCTGCGCCAGGTAGAGGCCCAGGATGTAGCAGGCGGTGATCTGGGCGAGGAACGCCTTGGTCGAGGCGACGGCAATCTCCGGGCCCGCGTGGGTGTAGAGGACGGCGTCGGACTCGCGCGGAATCGTCGAGCCGTGCGTGTTGCACACCGAGATCGTGAGGGCGCCGAGCTGGCGTGCGTGCTTGACCGCCATCAGGGTGTCCATGGTCTCGCCGGACTGGCTGATCGACACCACGAGGGTCCGTGGGCTGACGATCGGGTCGGAGTAGCGGAACTCGTGGGCGAGGCTCACCTCCACCGGGATCCGGGTCCAGTGCTCGATCGCGTACTTGGCCACCATGCCGGCATACGCCGCGGTGCCGCAGGCGACGACGACGATCCGGTCGACCGCGTCGAGCTGGTCCTCGGAGATCCGCAGCTCGTCCAGGACGAGCCGCCCGGTCTCGTCGGTGCGCCCGAGGAGGGTGTCGGCGACGGCCTGCGGCTGGTCGTTGATCTCCTTCTCCATGAAGGTCGGGTAGCCGCCCTTCTCGGCAGCGGCCGCGTCCCAGGTCACCTCGTATGCCGTGCCGTGCGCCGGTTCCCCGTCGAAGGTGATGACCTCGTGCCCGTCAGGGGTGATGGTGACGATCTGGTCCTGGCCGAGCTCCAGGGCGTGCCGGGTATGGCCGATGAAGGCGGCGACGTCGGAGCCGAGGAAGTTCTCGCCGTCGCCGAGGCCGACGACGAGCGGGCTGTTGCGGCGGGCACCGACGACGACGCCGGGCGCATCGGCGTGGACGGCGAGCAGCGTGAAGGCGCCTTCGAGCCGGTTGACGACACCGAGCATCGCCATGGTGAGGTCCTGGGTGCGCTCGAACTCGCGAGCCAGGAGCTGGGCGGCGACCTCGGTGTCGGTCTCGCTGCTGAAGGCGACCCGCTCGGCGAGCAGCTCCCTCTTCAGGGCGTGGAAGTTCTCGATGATCCCGTTGTGGATGAGGGCGAGCTTGCCGTCGACGCCGCCCCGGTGCGGGTGCGCGTTGGCGTCGGTCGGGCCTCCGTGCGTAGCCCACCGGGTGTGGCCGATGGCGGTCGAGGTGTCGGGCAGTGGGTGGGTGACCAGGGCCGACCGAAGGTTCTCCAGCTTGCCCGCACGCTTCTCGGTGGCGACGGTGTCGCGGGCCGTGTCGACGACGGCGATTCCGGCCGAGTCGTAGCCGCGGTACTCCAGCCGCGCCAGGCCCTCCATCACCACGTCCAGGGCCCGCCCATCGACGTTCGGCCCGACGTAGCCCACGATTCCACACATGCGCGTCAGCGTACTGGCCGGGCGTCGGCCGGCCGTGCCGCCACAGGTCCTCGCGCGGCATAGGCAAGGATCTCCCGCGGCATACGCAAGGATGTCGCGGGTGACGAGCAGCGACGCGCGCCTCCTGCCCTCGCCCTACGTCGAGCTGGACCGGGCCGACTGGGCGCGGTTGCGGCGCAACCAGCCGCTGTCGCTCGACGCCGACGACGTCACCCGGCTGCGCGGGCTGGGCGAGCGGCTCGACCTCGGCGAGGTCGAGGAGATCTACCTACCGCTCTCCCGGCTGCTCAACTTCTACGTCGGGGCTACCGAGGGTCTGCACCGGATCACCGGGAGCTTCCTCGGAGAGGCGCCCGCGAAGACGCCGTTCGTCATCGGTGTCGCGGGGTCGGTGGCCGTCGGCAAGTCCACCACCGCGCGCATCCTCAAGGAGCTGCTCTCCCGCTGGCCCGGTACGCCGCAGGTGGAGCTCGTGACGACCGACGGGTTCCTGCGCGACAACGCGGACCTGCAGCGACGAGACTTGTTGCAGCGCAAGGGTTTCCCGGAGTCCTACCACCGTCGCGCGCTGCTGCGCTTCGTCGCCGAGGTCAAGTCCGGCGCCGCCGAGGTGCGCGCCCCCGTCTACTCGCACCTCACCTACGACATCGTGCCCGGCGGGTCCACCGTGGTCCGTCGACCCGATGTCCTGATCGTCGAGGGCCTCAACGTCCTGCAGGTGCCCCGACGACGCAACGACGGCCGGGCCGACCTGTCGGTGAGCGACTTCTTCGACTTCTCGGTCTACGTCGACGCGCCCGTCGAGGACCTTCGCCGCTGGTACGTCGAGCGGTTCCTCCGCCTTCGGCAGACCGCCTTCGCCGACCCCGACTCCTACTTCCACCGGTATGCCGCGCTGACCGACGAGCAGGCCCGCGAGACCGCACTGCGGATCTGGACCGAGATCAACGAGCCCAACCTGCGCGAGAACATCCTGCCGACGCGGGACCGGGCCACCCTGGTGCTCACCAAGGGCGAGAACCACGCCGTGACGCGGATCCGCCTCCGCAAGCTCTGACCCCCCCCCCCCCC
>Ga0073909_10000037_pt1 | contig 50457 bp, 75 predicted proteins | sample Coa_R1_6_FD_66439 | JGI IMG/M metagenome (GOLD analysis project Ga0073909, IMG submission 66439) | Surface soil microbial communities from Centralia Pennsylvania, which are recovering from an underground coalmine fire. - Coalmine... | ecosystem: Environmental > Terrestrial > Soil > Unclassified... | reverse complement strand
GCGCGCACGCCATCGCGCGTCATGATGCGGACGTTTTTAAGAGTCGGGGTTGCCCACGGCATTACGGTTTAATCCCTTCCCACAGAATCGAATAGCGAAGCTCGATCTCAGGTAGCGGGCCGCGAAACATTCTGATCAGTGCATCGATTTGCTGCGGATCGTTGCGCGTGGCCTCGACAAAAAAATTGGTGCAGATACGCGCGTCAACGAACGGCTGGATCGCGAGCGAAATGTAGTTGATGACCCGCGTTAGCGTGGAGCCGCGCTGCGCATTCACGTCCTCGATCTTGGATCTCCGCAGCAACCACAGCTTCGATCCGATATCCCACCCGCCCCAAATTTCCTGCGCATCTATATTTCCCCACCAACCTTGACGGTCGGTTGAATCGGGATCGGGAAGGATGTCATCGCGATCCGCGAGCGCGTTGGTGCCGAGCGCGATGCACACCGCAGTCGCCAGCGCATAGCGATCATCGAGCGTGCCATCGTTGAGCAAGTTCCAATCGAGCGTGACCGAATATTTCGGGAACGTGAGATTTTGAACAAGCCTGATGTCTGGTGCTTGCGAGGCCACGCGTCACCCGATTCTTCCGTAGACGTTGATGGCTGGTCCGGCGAGCGTCAGCACTTTGGAAAACTGATCCTTGCCAGCTTCGCCGCCGCAGTAGTCCTTGTTGTCGGTGACGTGGTGATAGGTCTTTTTGTCCTCCAACAACGACTTGACCATTTTGCTCGCAATTAGCGCGGCATCCTTAGTAAGCGTCATGTGATACTTAGAATCCTTGCCAGCGTCCTTGACGGCTTTCTGACCGGTCGCCTTGCTCTGACCTTGCTGCTGGCCCGTACCGCCGCCGCTCCCGCCGCCGCCGTTCGCCGCTTGCGTGCCAGCCTGCGGCTGTTGTCCTTGCTGTTGCGGCGGTGATGCCTTGCCTGATCCTGGCGGCACGAGTTGCATCCGCACGGTCCTGCCCTCGGGCGCGGAGTGATACATGCCGTCGCCGGTCAGGTGCATTTGCGTGTCGTCAGCATTGGTGCGGAACATCGCAACGTCACCAGGCGACAACCCTTTGAGCCGGTGCCTGCGGTCATCAATCGGACCCGACGACGGTGCGCTGCGACTGCCGCCGTTGAACGACATCCAGCTTTCCGAGCTATCGGTGATGTTGCCTTGCTCATCCCTATCGGCTGGCATGTTGTGCGACGTGAAGCCGTAGTTTTGCGCGGCCTCGATGTCGCCCCTGGACTCGTTCACGCCCATGTCCGCGCTGCACGCCTGCATCAACTGCGAGTCATCGATCTTGTCGATGGTCGCGCGCGAGCCGCCCGCGTTGTAGGAACGATGCGATGTGTTTGATGGTGTAGCTCGGTGCATTGCTTTGCTTCTCACGCGCCGCCAGGTGGAATATCAAACGGCGGGATGACGACTGGCGGCGTTGTTGGTGGCGGCGTAGTTGGTGCAGTCGGATTGTTGCCGGTGTCGGTCGGCTTTAGTTGCTGGTTCGGTGGCGGCGCTTCTTTTGCTGGCTCTTTCGGGATACCAGGCTTGCCGACGTTGAGATTCAGATTGTCCTTGAGCAACCACGGGAGCACTAAATCGAGCGTGGTCTGCGTGCCGTTGCGGTCATCCTGCGTGAAGGTGGCGTTCTGGATTTTCATCGCGACGCCGTTGAGCATCGCCATCGGCGACTCCACGATGACGTTATCGCCGACGCGCCAGATGTCGGAACCGTCGCCCCATCTGACCCATCCCTGCACAACGACCGACGCGGTGATCGTATAGCCTTCATGCCACACCGCTTCGTTGTGCGCCCGCGCCTGCATTTCCGCTGGCGTCTTGACCGGCTGTTCGTTCATGACGATCAGAACGGATCTCGCGCAACCGGTGCCTCCCGCTACGCCTTGCTGTTGGCTGGCATCCTTGCCGTGATGCTGATCGTTCCCGCCCGACTGACCCTGCGTGCGATACTCGGTGTAGTTTTCGTCAACCGAGATCGTGCATTGCATCGACTTGATGTTGACGCCTTCGGTGAGTTGCCCGTTCACCGGCTTTGTGTGCGGCCCGATGATCAGGAAATTCCCAAACTGATCGGAGCCCATGACGATGCCGCGCGGACGCGCCAGGTTTTCCAGAACATCCCATATCTTTTTGCCAGCATCGATCTGCAACTTATCGAACGGCGTGGGATCTGGCGTGCCGACTACCTCGACTCCGTTTGGATATCCTTCAAACAGTTTCTTAGCGACTTGCACGAAATTCATGCCGTCGAAATTTCCGCTCTTGGTGTAAGCGCTCGACTTAGCCGCCCAGGTGGTCAGGCTCTTGCCCGACAATTGGACGACGTGGTTGCTCTTATCGTAAGCGGTCTGCCGCGTCAGGATGTGGCCCTTGATCGCTTGCTTCCCTGCGAGCGTGATCGTGCATGGATCGCACGGCTTGAATTGTAGTAGCTGCCAATTATCTGGCGGCCCGCGTTCCGCCGCCGTGAAGCGAAACAGTGAGAACGCGTCGGCCCAACGATGTTGCACCCACACAGTTTGCCAGTCGGTGAATTCGCCGCCGCCAACGATCAGCTTGGCGATTTCGTCGGGATTGTATGCCATCGATCATGCTGACAGTGCTTGCCCTTGCACCGGGCAAAATGCGGGATGCACGATTCGGTTTTCCGCGCGTACCTCATCGGCGCGGCTGGCGTCGTCATAGAGCTTGTAGGCGATCACCAGCGACGGGAGCGGTTCGAAAAATTGGAAATTGAGCAAGCGCGGTAGCGGTCGCGCCGTCACGACCAGATGGTTCGTCACCGACGCGTGCAGCGTGATCAGTATTTGATAGCCAGCCTGATCCATCGTGTCGGCGGCGATCTCCTCCGCTTCCGCGAACGGCTCGACCATGTTCTGCTTGACGTAATCAACCTCCTGCCGACTGGCGAAAACCATGTTGGCAACGATGATAGATTCCTCGGCCAAGCAAAGGATCATCAACACATCCGCAGTCACGAACCCGCCGACTGTCTTGGGAGTCTCGCGGCTAACGGATCGGCGAATAGCTTCCATTTCGTACAGCGTCGCCCCGGCCAGCCGCGCAAGCTCGAAACATTGTTTGAGCGGTTCGCCTAGCTGATCGTCGCGGAGCAACGGATAGGCAAACGCAATCGCGTCGCCGATAGCCGTGCGCGCGTCGGACCCTTCACGCCCCTTCGCGGAGATCGTGCCAGCGAGTTGCTTCAACGCGCGGACCACGATGGGCGCGGCTTCTACTGCGTCAGGCTTTTCCATTATTGCCCCGAGCCAATGCCGCCGACGATATCCTGCATGTCTTGGTTGGACGGATTCCACGCACCAGGCTCGCCGAATCCGTTGAGCTTGTTGGCGGCGCTATCGAGCGCGATTTGCGCGTTGATCAGCACTTGCGCCAGCGTGTTCTGATCGACTTGAACGGGCGGCAATCCCTTTTCGGCGAACGACATATCGAACGTGCAGTAGCCGCCGAGTCGATCCTCCTCGGTCAATCGGTAGCGCGAGCAAATCACCCACATCGCTGTTTTTGCAAACGGCAAGATCAGCAAGCCGGGTGCGTTGTCCTCCAACACCGCGAGCAACGCGTCGCGCGCCAGCCGATAGTCTCTGTTCTGCAAGATCGTGTTGGTCACCGGATAGCTGATGCAATAGCCGCGCACCGAAAACTCAACCGCCTTGCGGCCCATGTCCTCGCCGTAGGGCATGTCGCGCTTGGGAAATTCATGTTCGACGTTGCGTCTGCCGCCTTCGCGGGCGTTCGTTTGGCAGTAGAATTGCGCATTGCGAAACGACGCTGGCACGAACGAATTGCGCCACGGATTCTTGATGTCGAGAATGCTGCCGAGCTTGCCAGATACGCGCGGGTCCGGCCCGGTCGCTGGTGGCGGCGCAATGGTTGGGGGATCTGCCATTACATTCCTGCGGATTCGTTTTGCTTCAACGTCGTTTCGCGGCTGACCGAAATATTATCTTTCAGTGCTCCGGTGCCGCTCGCTTCGGTTCGCATTCCAACCGGCGCGTTTTTGAAATTGACCGACAACGACGTGTCGGCTTGTAGATTCGGGTTTTGCTGTTGCCCCATCGATCGATCAATTACTGATCGATTGTCCGCCACCTGAGTTTCGCCGCCGCTGCCGCCGCCGCCGCCGCCGCCATCAGAGTCGAACGGGTGCCCCATCCACACCGCTTCCTCGGGATCTACGCGGTCCCACGTGAATTGCGCATCGGTTGGAAAATGCTTTCCGCCCTTCACTTCATCAGGCACGTAGCCCATGCGCTCGGCGAGCGCCGCGTTGATATCGATCTCTCGTCCAGTGCGTTTGCCAGGACCAACATCAACTTGTTGCGCGTAATACGTTTTGCCGTCCGGTCCTTTCACCGCGAACCATGCGCCCTCTTGCTTGTCAGGACGCCCCGCCGTGATCGCGCTCGGCAACGCAATGCCGGGAACATTCAACGGTGTGCCGCTGTAGCCGGGAAGCGGGCGGCCCTGCTTGTCCATGTCGCCCTTATCAATCCAAGGATATTGCCCCTGGAAATTTCCGTAGAAGCTCGCGCGCCCGGTGCGCGACTCGCCGACTTTCATGGTGTCGCCGCTGATCGACAACTTTTTGTGCAGAGCCGCGTAATCGCGCAGCGGCATGACGGCTTCGGGATAATCCTTCCCGAGCGTCGTGAGCGTCGGCTTGCTGACAACGGTTCGTTTTCCGCCGCCGACGATGACCTCGGGTTCTCCCGCCTCACCTACTAGAGCGGTTGTCGGCTGCGTGACCCTGCCACCCTTGGCAAACGCTTGCGCAACGACTGGCCTGCCTTTGCCTAACAACACATCGAAACGGTCGTTGAGTTGTTTTAGTAGCTCGGTGTTATCAGCAATGAGCTTGGCGTGGTTCTCACCTTCGTCGCCGCCGCTGCCAGCGAAAAACTGTGCCTTGCCCGAAAATGTTGGGCCGCCAGGTACGGTGTACGGCGGCGGCTCACCTAATCGCTCCGGTGATCGAAATGACTTTTCTATCTCCTCTGGCAGAATCTTCGGCAACGGCTCCATCGGATATTCGCCAGGCATAACATCGGTCGGCTGGTTTCCGAGATCCTTCATCCAACCGGGGACCGTCACCCAACGGCTTATGATTTTGTCGATTGCTAGAACGGTGTTCAAGATCGCCCTGGTGGCAACCTCGGCCATTTCGACCATCACCATAAACGGACTACCAGGCCGCAGCCATTCGTCCTTGAACACTTCGCCGATTTGAACCCAATCCGATGAGATCCGAGTCATCTGCGCGGTGTAGACCGTCGCGTGTGCGGCCATGTCGTTCCAACGCCGCTGTTGCTCCTCGCTCACGACTTCGAATTTCTTGCTGACATTAACCAGCGACGGGTCCGCGCCGAGCTTCTGATAGAATTGCAATTGCCGATTGCGCGCTTCTATCTCTGATCCGGTTTCACGTAGCGCGTTCTGGAAAACATTCTCGCCAGCTTCGCGGATCAGGTTGAGCCGTTCCGTTGTTGATGTTGCCTTGGTCAATTGATCGATGAAATCCGCCATCGCATCGAAATTGATTTTGGCATTGCCCAACAAGTCTTGGCGTAGTCGGCTCGCGGGCCGCAGCATGTCAGAGATCGCGTTGCTCACGCCCTGCATCGTGCTCGCGGCTTGCGATGTGCTGATGCCGAATTGCTCCATGTGCTCGGCTGCACCGCGAAACTCCCCGTAGCTGATGCCAATCTGGCGCGCCGCGTTCGCCATCTGCACGATGCTATCGGACCACTGTTTTAATTCGTGCGCCTTAGCAATGAGTCCGCCAGTGATTGATCCGACATATCCGCCGATGGCGATCATCGCCTTGATCTGAGGCGGGAGCAACGCGCCCAACTCAGTAAACAACGTCGTCAGACTCTTCGCGTGCTCGCCTGTTACCTTGGCGTGTGTCGCCAGTTCCTTGAAGCCGCGTACCGCCGCTTGGCCTTGCCCCTGCCCAAGCTCCCCCATCCTGTTAAGCAATTGCCCCATCTGACCCGATGCCTGATCGGTCAGCGAGATCGTGATTTTTAATTCCTCAAATTCCGTTGCCATTAGTTGTGCCCGACACCTGACACTGTTTCCTCAACCGGGCCTTCGCGGGCGGGAACCATCTGTGATTGACGCTCGACCGGCTCGGGCTTGAGTAGTTTTGTTGATGACGTAGTGTCGCCGCCGCCGTAGCCGCCTTTGAAATTCACATCAACTTTTCCCTCGCCGGAAATCTTCTGCGTGATCTCCTTGCCTTGCTGCGTGTCTATCGTCTTGCGCGAGGTACGGTCATCAAACGCGCTCGGTGCACCAGGCACGCCGAACGGCAAATTCGGAATTTGAACCGGCCCGTGCGCCGGATCTTGCACCCCACTCGGATCACCTTTTTTCGGACCAGTCCATTCGATGTGCGGCGCATCCCAACTCGGATAGGGTTGCGACATGTTGTGATCGCGCAGCACTTTCGCCCATTCGTCCGGGTGATCCTGAATCCATTTTTTCATCGCCGGTGATAACTCGGCGGCGTCATCTATGTCCTGTGCAGCACCATACGAATGCGATGACCAGGCCGAGCCACGGCGCATTTTCCTGATGTTCTTGCTGCCGAGCTTTTTGATCGGCGCGCCGAGCTTCTTTACGTCGTCCCAAAAAGCCTTGATGTCTCCCGCCGCTTCGGGCGGCACGTCAATCGGTCCATAGGCCGTTGCGATTCGTTGTGTTTTGAATCTGTTCGGATCAACACCGCGACGTTGAAACACATTCCTTCCCTGCGGCGGCGCGTTCGGGTCCGAGCTAGCGGGGCCTGATGTGCCAGGAATCGTTATGCCGGTCGTCGCCAAGCCCGGAATATTTGCCGTTGCTGCGGGCGGCGCTGCGGCGGTTTCCTCTCCCGCTGGATGCGTGGCGTCGTATGCCGCTTTGTCCCTCTCTTGCTGCTCGCGCCATCTTCTCGATCTAGCGGCGTTTCCCCAATCGGCGTAGCCTTCGCCTGCTACGTTGATGCCGCCTTTGACGCCCTGAAAAACCTCCTTGTTCCACGTTCCCTGATCGGTACGCATGCCGATGACATCGCTGCCACCAGACACGCGCTCGGCGGCCCAATCATACGCTTGCAGGAGTCCTTTGTTTGGAGCGCCGAGCGCACCGAATCCCTTGCGCCCGGTTCGATTGCGCGGACCATAAAAACCGCTATCCAATTCTTTCAGGACATCGGTGGTCCCCTTGTAGACCATCCGATTGACCAGGGACTCCAACGTGGCTTGCGCCTGTTCTTTCGTTGAGCCCTCGTGCCCGAGCGTCGCGGCTACCTCGGCGCGCAATCTCGGATCGGCGGCGATCTTGGCGAAAATCGCGGCGCGCTGTTTCGCCAGGTAAGCGCTGCCGCCGTGCGACGCCGCCGCCGTCGCCCCTTCCGTTCCGCCACCGGCCTCACCTGGCCACGCCAGCGCGGGCTTGCCGACGTTATCGGACTTGAACGGGTCCATCGCATCAGGAACCGCGCCAGTCGGCCACGGCTTTGCGGGCGGCCCCACGTTTGTCTCGGGAACCGCGCTTTTCGGCCCCGTGGTGGTGCCGTCGTCAGTTTTGCCGTCGCTGGTGCCGGTGCCGGTGCCGCCGCCGCCATCGGTGCCGCCGCCGCCCAACATGTCGCCGCCGCCGCCGAGCCCGCGTCCTTTGTACGGGCCTATCTCCAACAGCGTGTAGATGTTGTCGTTGAGTTGAGTTAATTGTTTGGTGTTCTCATCAACAACATCAGTTTGCTTTTCGTTGCGGCGATCCTCGATGTTGGTTGAGCGAGTCCAGTTCTCCCAAAATTTTCCGCTGCCTGCGTTGTTGCCGCTACCAGCAAAATGCGTGGCCTGCGTCGCCGGGGCTGTACCGCTATAGCCTCTCAGCAATTGGCTACTCTGCCCGATGTCGAGCGAGTTTGGCATCGTGCCGCCGCCACCAGCCAACCGGTTGCGCGTTTCCCGTTCTGACTCGCTGCCACGCTGCCCTTGCAAATAACGACGCAAGTAGGCTTGCCCAATCGGCTGCAATGGTCCGGGCAACATTGCCGAGCCCGCTTGCGCCGCGCCTTGCTTGGCACCTGAAAGCGCCGCCTGACCAGCCTCAGACTCGCCAATCTTGCTGATGATATCCGTCACCCACTTGGGCGGCGTCGTCATCCGGCTCCACGCCTTATCGATGGCGATGGTCGTTTCCAAGATCGCGTGCGTGCCTGCCTCGGCGAGATCCATCAGGATCATGAACGGACTGCCCGGACGCAACCACTGATCCTTGAAGATGTCGTTGATCTTCCCCCAATCGCCCGCGATCCGCACCGTCATCGCGTTGTAGTTCTTGGCGTGCTCCGACATTTCATTCCAGCGCTGCGCCTGCGCCTTCGTCATGTTCTCCAACTCTTTCGGCACGTTCGCAAACTGCGCCGGGAGCCCGATTGTTTGGAACAACATTTGCCTGCGGTTGTTCGCTTCGATGTGCGAGCCGGTTTCCGCAAGCGCGTGGATGTAGACGTTGTTGCCAGCCTCACGCGCGACGTTAAGTCGATCAACCTGAGTTGTCGCGGTTGTTAGATCCTCGATGAATTTCGACATCCCGGCTTCATCGGACCAGGCGTGCGACATAAGCGTGACGCGGATCTGACTGGCGGGCCGCAGCATGTCGGCGATGGCGTGGTTCAATCCGGCGACGGCGGTTGCAGCCTCGCCAGTGCTGATTCCGTATTGCTCCATCTGTTCCGAGACGTTCCGAAATTCAGCGTAGCTGACTCCCATCATCTGCGCGGCGTTGGTCATGTGCACGATTTGCTCTGACCACTCTTTCAGCTTTTGCGCTTGCTCATATAGCTCGGTGCCGACAACGGCGACGCGGGTGCCGAATGCGAGCATCGCGTTTCCTGCAACGCCGAGCCCCTTTGTCATTTCCCCGATTTGACTGCCGAGTCCTTTGATCGCTTCGCCAGCGTCCTTCGCGAGATCCTTTAATTTGTCCATGCCAGAGGCAGGCTTGCCCCCGCCCAATTGCTCTAGCTGTTGGCGCAACCGTTCGATTCCAGTCGATGCGTTATCGACCAGCGTTACCGTCAGTTTTAATTCCTCAAACTCTGATGGCATCAGGTCACTCGGAATCGGCTTCGGCTTCCGCGCGCATGATGCGGGCGAGTTGCCCCGTTCGCATCAGGTGCAGACGCACGTCGCTTAACGGCATGTTGAGGAAATATTCGGGGGCCTGGTGATACCAGCGGGCGAGCCGGTAGCAGTCCAGAATGATATCTTCGTCCGCGCCTACCAAGACCGAAGATCGGGAAGAAAAAAACCGCGCAACCTGTAGGCACACGAATTCCAGTCTCGCGGGTCCATGTTCTCAAGCAACGGCGGGAGAATTCCGCAGAGAGCGGCCATGATGAAAGTCATCTTGCGCTCCTCAATCAGAACGTCGCCTTCCTGATTGATCCGGCATGGGTTGCCGTAGCGGTTGATATCGCCGCCCCGTGGCTCGCGGAACGACAACTCGGTGACGTGGTTGCCGTTGTTGTCGCGCACATTTTTCGAGTACCTGAGAGTCACGATGATCGGCCACGTCTCGGCCAATGGCGTGTCGTCGTCTTTCTCCGCAGGCGATGGCGCGATCTCAGGCTGCGGCATTTTCCGCATAGCTTCCTGGCCGACGATCTCAGCCGGTTGGTCCTCAATGAACCCTTCGCGTCGTGGCGTATCGTTCATGGTTATGCTTCCTTAGTGTTGTTGTTGATCGCTTTAGAGCGTGATTTCCTCGCACGTGATTCCTTCCCAACGCACGCGCACTTGACCGTCGCGGGTGTTGGCTTCGAAGCCGCCTTTGCACACCGCTGCGGTCAACGTGTATTGCATGTTGTTGGCGAGTTGCGCGACAACGGTCACGTTGGTTTCCGACTCCAAGTCATCCAACGAGAGCCCTGGAACCGTCGATATGTCTGCTTCGATGTAGGGGACGCGCGGCAATTCCTGATCCTGATCTTCGCAGCGAGACGCTACCCTTCGCTGCCGTCCTTGCCAAAGGACTGCTGCACATTCCTGTGCAGAGGAGACTATATCATCACCCCTTTCGGGGGCCGGGGGCTTCGGGCCGCTTGGCCCTACGGGCTTTCGCCCTAGTCGTTACACCTTCACCAACTTGTTGTTGATGCTTGGCTCGGGATTGGCGGTTCTCGCCGTTCCCCGAATTCACCCGGTTTGTTCAATACCGATTGCTCGATAAGGGGGCCTGCTTAGATTGACCCGTGGACTCCATCCTGGCCAGCGAGCATGTTGCGCTCGACTGCGGATGGAGAGACGGTGAAATTGCCGCGCAAGGCGAGCATGTTCCCGTCGATTTTCAGAAAAGCAATTCCAGCTATTCTCTGCGCCATGATTCATTCTCCTGATGCTTGGTTGGAACGCGACCGAGCGGCGCGAACGCCGCCCGGTTATTTGTTGTTGATGGTTACAGTCCAGACGCCGCGTTGAACGGGGCGGGCGACTGACCGATGATCTCGGTGTCCACGCCTCTGTCGTACTGGAGTCTAAATTGATTCAAAACGGCAAAAATCCGAAGCTGATTTATGATGTCTGGCGGGTACAGCACATTGCACCGGTTCGGATTGTTTGGATCGCGCTCCACCAACAAGTGCGCTTTGAATTGCTGCGTGTTCTCGACCAGGCCGTTGAATTCATCCTGGCGATATTCAGCAACAAGTTCGGCTTTGATGATGCCGGGAGTAACAATTGCTTGGCCCGGACCAAACCGAGTCCCATCATCCGCAAGTTTGCTGCGCGGGAATTTGCTGGTGATCGCTTGACGCTGATTCCGCATCAGCTTCGCCAGCGTCGCGAGCGTGGTCACCAACTCGTAGGCATCGTCCGTGTTTCCGTAAAGGTTGAGTTGGTAGGTGGTTTGCTCTCTGGCGATCATCGGCTGGTTGTCTGATCCGCCTTTCTGAATCGCGAGCCCGGTTGAGGCCAGCGAATTCAACTCCACGAAATCAAAGCGCTGATGATGCGGAGCCAGCTTGATCAGATTGAGCGAGAGCGCTTGCAGCGGACGTGCCGGATCGTTGATCAGCGCCCGTTGAGCTTTCGCACAGTACGCCGCTGCCCATTCGAACGCAGGCGACGGGCTGTGTTGCTCGAACGCCATGATCGAGATCACGCCGCTGTTGTTCGTCTCGCCGAACAGCAACAAGTCGGCGTAGGTGCCACGCTTGGCCCCAAAGTAATGGCCGAAAAGCTGGCGCGCCCAGCCCCAACGCCCCGTGTCGGTGAATCCGAATTCTTGATCGAATTCAAACAGCGTGTTGGAGTCGGACCACGGCGAGCAAACGTACTCATACGGCTCGTCGCCCATATTCAGGATCGCGTTGTTGATGTTCGGCGTACCGACGCCGCCAGTCAGGAAGCCGGTCCCCGGCAACAAGATGCCGAGCCCAACCGGAGTTTGCTGACCGCCGCGACTGCCGTAGTAGTTCAACGACACCTGAATTTCGTTGCCGCCGACGCCCTTCCAATTACAGGTCATCGTCACGACGCCGGTCGCCGCCGTCGCCGACACCGCAATGTTGTCGGTGTTGTTGATCTCCTCGGCGATGGCATCTGCGATGTCGTCAACCGTGTCGGTCGATAGAATGTTGACCGGCACATACTCGCCGCCGACATACAGGTGCAGCGTTCCAGCATTCGACGGCGGCGCGGTGATCGTGAGAGCCGCAGTCGCAGCGGTTCCGCTCGTTGGCTGGATGATTCCGCAACCCCAAACCTCGTTGGCGAAATTATTTCCGTAGAAGGCTTTGAACATCCGCGCCAACTCGCTGCCTTCGCCGAACCACTGATTCGCCTGCGCTTGCGAGCCAATCGGAATCGGTACGTCGGGCACGGCAAGTCCGCCGCCCGGATTGTTCGCCCAGGTCAGCGTGAACGTCGCATTCAAGCCGTTGCCGCTGGTATCGACTTGCGCCTGCGGACCAGTCGGCGGAATGACGGCGCTGCCTCCGTCGATGATCGACACCGTAGCAATCGCATCGACGGTGATCGTTTCGACTTTCAGCACAACGCCATTGTCGAGCGTCACCGTGTCATCGACCGCATAGCCGGTGCCAGGTGTCGCGATGGCGGCGGCGGTCGCCGTGTTGATCGGCCCGAGCATCGTTCCAAACAAAAGCGCTCGGAGATTGATGGACGGTAGGCCCGCCATCGAGGGATCGACTTCGACCCAATACAGCGGGACTTTGATGTTCTGCGGGATGTTGGCAAAACTGATAGGCATGGTGGTCGTTCCTTTTCGTGATGTTGTTGATCAGACGTGCGCCATCGTCCGCCAAGCATCACGCTAGGCGGCAAGAGTCGGATCGACTCTCGACTTGAAGCGGAGTTAAGCGCTAGGCGGGTGCTTGGCTGCGCGGACGACCGCTGAGATTGGTCGCCTCAGATTTGCTGATCGGTGCGTCAGCTTTTGGTGCTTCCTGTTTTTTCGCTTCGATCTTCACGCTGCCGTCGCGCAGACGCCGTTGCGTGAATCGGTCGTTCGGCCATTCGATGCTGCCCTTTGACCGAAACTTGGTGCCGTTCGGGTGTTTCAACACGCCGCGCAATGCTTCACTCGCTGGCACGATGCGGAGTCCGCCGCCGTGCTCGGCGCGCGTGTCTTTCAGAATTTGCAAGCGCCGCTGCCGACGCTTGTTGCGCATGTGCTCGGGGGCCTTTTCCTGCGGCCCGCGATTCACGGTGCTTCGAACATCAACCATTGTCATCGTCCTTTTCGGTTTGAGTCGCGTCTTGGCCTGCTAGTTCCTGATCGAGCGGTGCCGCTTCAAACAGATAGTGCGCCTTGACTTGTGGCCGCTGATCCATTTCGGCTTGCGTGTCGCCAGCTTTGACGCCGGTTGACACGTCGATCTCCAACAAGTCATCGGTGACAATCGGCGGCCAGTAAGTGCGGAACGTGCACGAGATCTCGTAACGCAATTCGGCGATAGGCGTTTGCTGGTTGGCTTGCGGATTGCCGAACACCGGGCGGCGCATGCCGCGCACCAGTCCCTCGATGCGCGTATCGTCCGGGTTGGTGGAGTGCAGCATGTTCATGATGCCTGCATCGGTCCAGAGGCGATTCATGATCCGCCACCAGGCGGCGTCGATGGTTTGCGCTGCCAGGTCCATATCGTTGCTGGCGATCATGACCGAGAAGCCGATTTTCAGTGTGTGGATGAAACGCGGCTCGGCTGCGTTCGCGTCGCCGTCCGGCAACATCGTCTCATCAACAATATAGACGCCGAGATATGGCAAGTGCTCGACCAGCACCACGTTCATCGGAGTCTTGCGTCTCGTGTAGCCAGCAAAAAACGGATCGCCATCGAGCGCATCGAAAAATACGTTCTGGATCACCCATCCGTAGCTTTGCGTTTCGGTGATGGTTGCTTTCGGTGCGAGCATTAGATGTCCTGCCCGATGAGCAAGCGTTGCTTGGTGATCTCCTCGACCTTGCGCAGCGTCAGCGTGCTTTGTCCGCCGCCGTTGCTCCAATAATCAACGATCACCCATTCGCCCTGATCGACACCGTTGCAGTCGCGCGGGATGGCGACGTGATCGCCCTGCCTCGGCGTGATCGCAAATTCCGCATCGCGGATATCGAGGATCGTTCGTTGATCGGAATAGATCGTGTTGTTTTCCGCCAGCACGTTGACCGTCGTGGTGTCGAAGATTCCGCGCTCGGTGTAGGACGGCGAGCCAGGTGACGACACCAGCGGAAAGAACACCGCATCGACGGCAAACGTGTCGAACGCTGGCAGATAGACCAGTGTTGAAAAGTTTATGCCTTGACCTGCCATCGGAGCACTCGGTTCATCAGCGCAGCCATGCGAACGCAAAGCATGTCCAACAACTCGCTGCGCAAGATCGGTCGGTGATGTGCGGCTGCGCCGCTGGCGCGCGGCGTCAATTGAACGACGGTCGGCTTACCCCGCTGGTGACGCAGCAAGTCCCGCGCCATCGATACGCGCGAGCGTGGCCAGATCTCAGTCGAAACGGTTACGTCGTCCTCTTGCTTGGTGTTCGGAATTTTCCGGTGCATGTCTTGCTTCTGCCACTCGGTCAACTCCTCGGCGATTTGCTCTTTCCCGAGCTTTTCGACTTGTTGAAGCATGCTCGCAAACGTGGCGGCGATTTGCTGCGCGCCGTCGATGTGGATGTTGAGCACGTCACACCCAAAATCGCATGTAGTGATAGAGCATGTCCTTGACGGTCTGCCCTGCGGTCGCGAGCGGCGTTGAGCCCTGTTGTTTCATCAGCACGTTAGGGTCGAAAAACATCACGCGCGCATCCTTGTGGCTGATGCTGCGGATGCCTGATGTGAGTTGGCGCTGGTTCCAGATGCGCCACGACCGGATCAGAATTTCGCACGAGGCTTTCAGCGCTGGCGGGCATTCGTCCGGCAAGTCATAGCCGCCCGTATAGGTCACGCTGATAGGTTCGGACTGACCACCAAACAAACTGAGCTTGCCGGAATGCTCCTCTAGCTCCCAACCGGGATCGTTGGTTGGATAGGCGAGCGACGGCGTTGAGTTAGTGCGCGGGCAATAGACCGACTCGATGTCGTCCGTCTTGACCGGCCAGTGCGACAAGTAGACTCGTGGTGAGTCAAGTTCGCGCCACGTCTCCTGCACTTTCTCTTTCGCAAAGCTATGCCCGTCGAGATTGCTGCGATTGCATTGCACGGCGATGATGTCGGACATCATCGTGATTTGCTTCGCCAACTCCTCATCCTGCGTCGTGTCGGTGTCAGCGATGCCGAGCGCCGCCTTGATCTCCTCCAACGTCATGAAATCGATTGACGTTGCAGGCGTGATGACTTTGATAATCGAATCCATCAGCGCGTCTCGATTTGGAATTGCTCAAACAAGTCGCGGAGATTGAGCGGCAACGCCTCGGTGCCGTCCGACATCACGGGCGCGACGGTGTAGTTTTCGCGGTCGATCTTCCACGCCAGGATTGTAGGACCAGGCTCGCCACGGTCGCCGCGCTCGCCGCGTTCACCGGGCGGCCCTTTGATTCCTGGCTTGCCTTGCGCGCCGCCGAAGATTTGCCAGTCGGGACCGGGACACGGGCCGGGGTTGGCCTTGCGTGCAATAAAGCTCGCGTTGTCACGCGTGACGACATCGAGCGCCGAATAGATCTCCTCGGCATTCCACGTTCCGCATAGCGTCGGCGCGGCTCCGTTCGCTCCGTCGAGTCCTCGGAAGGCGAGGCCAATCCAATCGGCGTGCGGCGGCGCGCTCGCGGTGTCGCATCGCGCTTGCCACATCGAGCCCTCGTGCACGACCACATCGGCGGCGTAGTGCACCTTCCCAGGCTCGTAAGTCTTGGCGATTGGTAGCTTGCCAACCGGACCTTGCGGCCCCGGCTCACCACGCTCACCGCGTTCGCCCGGTGCGCCGTCCTTGCCGACGATTCCGGGGATGCCCTGCGGCCCCTGCGGACCAGGCTCACCGCGCGCGCCGGGATCTCCGCGCGAACCGTCCTTGCCGTCGAGCCCATCCTTGCCGCGTATCCCAGGCAAGCCGCGCTCGCCACGGTCGCCCTTCACGCCCTGCGGACCCTGGACGCCCTGCGCCCCGGCCACGCCTACCTCGCCGCGCTCGCCGATGTAGCCGCGCTCACCCTGCGGCCCCGCTGGACCGATTTCCCCGGCTGGCCCCTGGTCACCCTGCGGCCCAGGCGCGCCATCGCTCCCACGGTCGCCCTGCGGCCCCGGCAACCCCATCGGACCCGGCTCCCCTGGATCGCCGCGCATGCCTACCGGACCCGGCTCGCCACGCTCACCCGCCGCGCCACGCTCACCGCGCATTCCGGTTTTGCCGGGGATGCCCTGCAAGCCCGCCTCGCCACGCTCACCGGCTGGCCCAGGCGCGCCGTCCTTGCCGTCCGCGCCGTCGTGCAAGTCCGCGAGCCGCACCTTGATCATGTCCGCAAGCTCGGTGCGCTGCGCGAGCGCTAGCGACTGCATGTCGGTCATCGTGCGCGCAACGTCGTCAGAAAAAACGCGGATGTCAGGTGCCGGACCAGGCTCACCGGGCGGCCCCTGCAACCCAGGCGGCCCCGGTTCGCCTTGCGGCCCCGGATCGCCGCGCTCGCCGATGGTGCCCTGCAAGCCTGCCGGACCCGGCTCGCCTTGCGCGCCAGGTTGTCCGTTGTGCACGTTGGCAAGCCGCAGGGCGACTTGATCCGCGATCTCGGCGCGGAGTTGCAGCATTTCGTTGCGCATGTCGGCGATAGCGCGCGCCGCTTCCGACTGGATCAGCAAGCGCTCGCGCTGCCAGGTGTTGCGCTCCTCGGCAATCACGTGCGCCAGCGACTCGCGGAAGATCTCAGCTAGATAATCGACGCCCGACTCTATCGGCGGCTGCAAGGAGGTTTCGGACTTCCCGTTGGATGTCATCGCGGTTGCCTTTCGGCGCTGGTGCGGGCGGCGCGGCTGGTGGCGCTTCCGGCGACGGTGTTGGCGGTGTGATTCCGGGCGGCGTGCCCTTCGGCGGAATGTTCGCCGCTGCGCTTAACGGGACGACTTGTTGTTGGACTCTCGGCTCGTCGCCGAACTTAACCTCATCGAGCCCTTCCATCGCGCGCGCTTCGTTGGGCGCATAGATGCCGCCTTGGACACCGCGCGCCAGTGATTCAATGCGGTCCTTGTGCGCTGATCGCAGCAAGGCTCCGGTATCAAACTCAACGTATTCGTCGGGCGGTCCTCGGAGGTTGAACAGGACACCGAACGCTTCCTCGATATGGTTGAGCGCGAAGCCGAGCCCCGATGCTATCCAACTTTGCATCAGGGTTTCAACCGATGAGTACGGTGTGCCGCCGATGCCGAGAATTTGCAGCGGGACGCGGAACGCTAGCGCGATGTTCTCCTTGCTCATCTTGGCGATGTCGGCGATGGCCGACTCGCGGCCCGACGCGCCCGAGCCCCACGGGTTTACTTTCAAGCCAGCGGTCAGGATCGGCGTGCCGCCCTGGCGCAAGCCCTTCGATTGCTCATCCCAACGGTCGCGCAATTGCTGCACTTGTTCCTTGTCCAGCACGAGATCCGTTGAGAGCACGGCGGATGGCCGCGCCTCGTTCATGTAGAATTTCATCTGTTGATTGGTGATCGCCGCGCCCAGGCCGATGTCCTGCATCGCTGCATCGAGCGGTGACGTTCCCAACAGCGGGCGCGGCCATTGCCGGTTGATGTTGAGCCGGATGTGCAGCACGTCGCGCATCGGCACCATGAACATCGGCGAGCTTTCGCCAAACACGCGATTGGCGATCACGTCGTTGCCAGCGAGTTGATAGAACACGTCCCCGGTTTCCGCGACCAGCGGGCGGCACATGTCCGGGTTCATCATGTGCAATTCGTCAACCTCGTAACGGTCGTTGCGCAGCGCGAGCGCATAGGCGTTGCCGTTGAGGTACAGCCCCCGAGTCATGTTCATCATGAAATCGGAGATCGACTGGTAATCGTTCGGATAGCGCAGAATGCGGGAGAGCGCCGAGTTGGCAATGCGCGTGCGTCCGCCTTTGTTGTTGGATTTCCAATGATCGCCAGGGCACATCGCAATCGTTTGCGCGTATGCCGACACGCATGCCTCAACAATTGCTGATGAGCTTGTTCCGAAAACCGGATCAAAGCCCATCTGCCACCAGTTGAAATAATCGCCCACGCCAGCCGGAAGCCAACCGCCCGAGATCGGCAATTGCCACGGGCCGGGATGGGAATCCCCCTCACCCTTGCGGATGAGGGGGCTAAGAATGCGCGCTAGAAAGCGGTTCATTCTATCGCTGCGGCGGCTTCTGTTGCGTCGCTTGTGGGGTTGCTTGGCGAGTCTGATAGCCGCCGCCCGCTGGCTTGTTGGCTTCGCTTTCCTTGCGGCGTTTGTCCTGTTGCGCCTTCAATTCCTCGGCGCGCTTTTTGTCGGCTTCGACGTTCGGATCTGGCCCGCTGCCGTCATCCTCCTTGTCTTTCACGGGCGCGCCGAGCGACGCCATGTCGTTCTCCTCTTGAGTTGGCGTCGGCTTGCCTTTCGCCAGCTTGTCGCGCTGCTCTTGTTGCTTTTGGCGGATGTCTTGATCCTCCGAGAGTTGCCGTTTGGCGGCGTCCTCGCGATGGGCTTGGTTTTGGTCAGGCATTGCTTTTAGCTCCGGGTTTGAGGGACCGCGCGGCTTCTAAACCGCGCGGCACTCACATCAACGCGTTTGAGCCGCGTTGGTTTACCAAGTGACGCCGGTCACCGCAGCCACGACGCCCGGACGACGGATCGTCCAGTTGAGCGGCATGATCAGCCGCAGCGCCAGCGAGTCGGTCTGCCAGAGCGAGCGAACCGGATCGGCGGGAGCACCAGCAACAATCGGAAGCGGTGCCGTATCCTCCATGTGCAGGGTGGCTTGGTCGCTCAATTCGAAGCGCGGCCCTTCACCCGTGACGCTCACGAAATCCGCCGAGTCAACGGCAATGACTTCGCCGAGCGGAACGGTGCCCGAGTCGATGATCGGCCAGCCTTGCAGTTGACCGCGAGAAACTTCGTCTCGGAACGGGAACGCGCTCATCCCAGGCATGGCCGTCAGCATGATTGAATTAACTTGCTGCGGGTTCATCAGCCAAACCGGGGTTCTGATGTGCCCCTGCGTCGCACTCAGCAACGCGCCGGACACGTTCTTGATGTCTCCAACAAGTGCGTTGAAGCCGCCACCAGCCGTAGGCGTCAGAGGCGTGACACCGTTGAGCAAACCAGGCGGACGGATCACGGTCGCCGGGTTGGCGTCGAGCAACACCGAGTCGAGCGCAACCGCCGTGTCCTCTTGGATCGCTTGACGCAGCAAGCCCTCGATTGCTGGAATCGAGTGCTCATCGATTTCGCGGGTCCAAGTGGTGATCACGGCCATTTTCTTGGGCGTCAGGGTTTGTGACGTGAATTGCCCCTGGCGAACAGGAATCGGCGCGCCTTCACCGACGAACGATCCGGCGATTGTGGGCGTGCGCGAACGCGTCGGGATGATGATGCGTCCGGCCCGACCAAACGAGAGCCCGAGCCCGTATCCAGAGAGACGCGGGAACACCGACTTGGGCATCAAGGTTTCCATGAACGACGTGACGACTTGTTGGACAAGCTCGGCGGCCCATCCCACAACGGTCGTCATGGCCGGATTGCTCGCGGCCCGCTGCGCCCAATTCAGAAACACCTTGGTCGCTTCGTCGTCGCCGTAGATCTCCTTGCGCATGTCATCGATGCTGCGCCGATGCACGTGAGCGAACATGGCAACCGTGCCGGCGCGCACCACGTATTCGAGCGGATCGAGTTTCTTGTTGGGCATCGTGAACGGGCGGCGAGTGCTGCTGCCGTCGTCACGCTGTTCCGGCTGGCGGCGTGCTGGCGGGTTGTCTTGCGCCGTCACGTTCGCAATGTGCTTCTCCGAATCAATCAACATCGCAAGCGTGCGCTCCTCCTGCACGATCTTGTTGTTGAATTCATTCGTCTTGTTGATTTGCTCGTCGGTGACATCGCTATCATCGACGCTATTCAAGTGTTCCGCCAGCGCTTCGCGCAAGGCGACGATGTTGGCTTGCTTGTCAGCAATCCGTTGAGTGAGGGGAGTCATGATGGTTTTCTTTCCATCGGGAGTGCGAGGGGCAGGCTTGCCGGTGACGATGGCCCGCTTGGTCAGGTGTCCCTTGCCAGTCTTGGCGAACACCAGGCTTTGCGTTTCATCGGAGATCTTCAAAGACTTGGCGACGGAAAGCGCGTTCGGGTTTGCTGGTACTGCTACCAGCGAACACTCGACCAACTCCTGCTTGGAGTAGCGCAAGCCGCCGAATGGGTCTTTTGCGTTGAGCGGGACAAAATCAATCGGTTTGAAGCCGACCGACACCGCGCGCAGGATGCCCGCATCCACCAGCGCACGTATCTCATCGATGCGCGGGCTCGTGCCTTTCGGCGCAAGCTCCAAGTGTCCGCGCAACTCACCGTCCTTGTTGGTCGCGACGTTGCGCCACAAGCCAATCGGAAAATCGGACTTGTGACCAAACAAAGCGATGGGGTTTTTCTTGAATTGCTTGAGATCCCAACCGGCTGACTCGATGATGTCGCCCATGCGATCAGGGCTCTCATCGCTCAGAATGAATTCGGTGCCGTCGAGCTTGCCAGCGTGAGTCTTGTGAACCACGCCATCCTTCGGCGAGCGCTGTTGCCATGCGATCCGGCAACTATCCTCATCGCCGCTTTCCAAGCAATCGTCTAGGAATTCATCGAAGGTGTCGTAATCGTCTGGATCAGGAAGGTCGCCGTTGTCGTCATCGCGGATGATTGTTGTTTGATGCTTGCCCATGTCGATCTCCTTGTCCTTGTTGCGCCAGATATCGAGGCAGATTGCGACTGCCTGATCCTGATCACGCTTGCCGTCGCCCATCATTTCGGGAACGCACCGGGCGCTGAATTCACTTTGGCTTTCGCCTTTGCGCGGCTTCATGGGCATGGGCGTCGCCCTCCGCTACGTTTGAATAGCAACCGCGAACGCCCGGTCACCAGTTTGAATGACCGGATGGTTGCGCGTGCCTGATCTAATTTTCAGAAATTGCACCGCGCCTATCCAATTGGCGTCGAGCACGATGCCAACACCAGGCGGAACATTCGGCAACGTCACTTCCTGGCCATACTGATTGAACAAATCGTTGTAGCCATTGCCGTCCGACGAAAATTGAAACGTCATGTTTGCTGGCGTCCAGTCGGGCGCTGGCATGGTAATGCGGACCAAGGTGCCGCCCGTGCAATCGATGCCATCCGACAACGACTGGCCCGCGAGAATTGTTGGGCCGTTCAACACCGTGATTGTGTGTTGTCCTGCGGTTGGCATGTCGCCTTGGCCCAAAATCTTATCCACCATGACGCTCACCCCTTCGGTTTCTTGACGTGCTCCATCAGCGAGTCGATTTGCTCCGGGCGCAGCCCGAGATCGAGCGCAACCTGGCGGCTCACCGCGTAAGCGGCCTCGGTGTCGCCGTCGTCTAGGATTGCGTTGTGCAAATTTGCATCGGAGCGCCGTCCGCCTTTGCCGGGATAGAAAAACTCTTTAGCCGGTTCATCAGGCGGCGGCTTTTTGGCTTGGCTTTTTCCCGACGTAGGCATTGAACCGGTCCATTGTTTGTTTGTCGCCCAGGTCGATCTCGCCCCACCAGTCAGCATCGATCAGCAATTTCTTGCCCCACTTGCTATCGGCAATCGCCCATAGCGCTTTCGGGTTGTCGTTGTTGAGCAAGTCGCGCAGCGAGTCGGCGTCCTCGGCGCTCATTTCGCCGCCGTCGCTGTTGCGCTCCGGTTCGCCTGTCGGCAATTCGTCGTTTTCTTGCGCCCACTTGTATTTGTCGCGGTCGCGCATGCTGTCGAAATATTCGGCGGCTGACTCGCTTGCTTGATCGTCAACCCATGACGGCGGATCAACGTCGCTGCGATTGCTCTCGGCTTCCTCGTTGAATTTCTCAGTCAACACTGAAACAATTTCGTCGCGCTGTTCGTCGTTCAACTCAGGCGTCTTGTCCTCATCGATGGTGATCTCAGGATCGCCTCGGCCTTCACCGTACTGATCCTTGTAATCCATGCTGATCGCACCGATTAGTTTTTCGGTGTCGATCATTTCCGAAACTTTGACTTGCTGCTCTAGCGGCTTCTGACCAAACAACTCGCCTTGGCGTTCCTCTCTCACCGTGACGGTTGTCGTCTCATCTTTCAGAACGTCCTCAACCCACTTGCTCTTTTTGCCGAACGGAGTGGCGCTGAATTGATGGACTAGATCTATCTTGGCCTCGTGCAAATCGCCGCCCTGGTCGCGCCAATTCTCAACGTCGTTGCTATGGATCTCATCGCGGTTCTGTTCGATCCACGCGTCGCGGATGTGATCTTGCTGAGACGATGACATGTCGTCCCAGGATTCCGCGGTGTAGCCGTCGCCAAGCTCGCCGTGCTCTAGGTCATCGATCTTGCCAGCGAGATAGGTGCGCAGCGTGCGCCAGCTTTGCCGCGTTGGAACGTAGCCGTAGCGCGCCCAGGCGTGGCCGCCGATGTCGATGTTGGCGTGAACCTCAACCTTGTGCAGCCCGAGTTGTTGATAGGTCGCGATGTTGCCAGCTAGCATCTGCTTGCCGACACCGTGACCTTGCGCGCTATCCTCTAGTTTGAAATATGCGCTCTCGGCTTTGTGCTCATCGAAATCGATGTGGCGCGTGTATTCGCCGAGCTTGTCGCCATCCTCATCCAGAATGTAGCCGCGCATTTCGATCTTATCGTCATCGTCGTCATACTTCATCGTCATCGTGCCCTTGAGCCCGCCCAGGAATTTCTGTTTGAAATCCTCCGGTGCGTCGCGCACGGTGTCGTTCCAGCGCTCAATAAACTTTTTGCTTTTCTCCTCGTGTTCGGCGCGCGTGCTTGAGTCGAGCATGATGCCCGCCTTGCCGAAATCATCGATCTTGAATTTGCCTTTCTCTTTCGGCGGCGGCTTCATGTCAGCCGCGATCTCGCCTTGCAGCGCTGCCGCTGGCGCGGCTCCCGCGCTCCCACCTGATCCGCCAGATCCGCCGCCCTCAGTCCACTTGCCAGTCTCATCGCGCGGCTCGTTGGGATCAAACTTGAACGCCAAGCGAATGGCTTGCCGTTTGATCTCCTGCCAGCGCTGTTGATTAGATCCAATATTCATCAGCAAACACTTTGCCAACCGGGATCATGAATTCCTTCGGCGCTTCGCTGGCTGGTTTCTTGCCCTTGCCGCCCGTGAATTTCTCGGCTTCCGCGATGAGCTTGGTGATCGAAATGTTGACGCGCGCCACCTTCACGTTCTTGTCGCCCTTCAACTTGTTGTCCTTCGCGTCCTGGCCTAACTGACCGGCCCAGGTGTGGTGACCGTCCAGAATGTAATCGTCCTTCGAAATAACGATCCGCTTGTAGAAGCCTTCCTTTTTGATCCGCTTCATCGAGGCCGCGACTTTCGCGCCGCTGATCTCATCTTGCGTCGCGCGCAGATGCCGCGCTTGCTCCTTTTCCTTTTCGACTTTGTAGCCCTGGCTTTTCAAATATTTGATGAACGCGCCGGTTTGCTTGGCCGGGATCACCGGCATTTCCACGCGCGGAATTCCTTTGCTCTCGGCGCAAAACAGGTTGGTGCCGCTGATGCTCACGTTGCAGAGATTGAACACGGGCGCAGTCTCGCCTTGCTCGGCCATTTTCGCGGCGGTCTTGCCGAGCAACTTGATCAGCGTCGAGACTTGCTTGGGCTGACTCAGTTCCACCTTGCGATCTTCAAACAAAGCGCGCTGCGCATCGTAAACGTCTTTTGTTTGAATGACGCCGTGCTCATCGACGTAAGCGCCCTTCGAATAGCCTTCGCCCGGATGCTTGCCCTTGCCGCCAGGTTTGCCGCCGCTCGGTTTGTCGCTGCCGCCGCTACCGCCGCTACCGCCGCCATCGGTCCACTTGCCGGATTCGTCGCGCGGTTCGTTCTCATCGTATTTGACGTTGCGCTCGGCGCGTGCGCGCACGACTGCCCATCGCTGTGCAGGCGATAGCAGGCTTTCCGCCCGCTCGCGGATGGTCCGCCAGTCGTCCATGTCCTGCTAAACCTTGGCGTTGAACCATTGCGGAAGGTCGATCTCAAAACCGCCTTCGCATTGGCGAACCTCGATGTCCTCTTTCTCGGCGGCGTCGTGGCCGAGCATCGGCACAAAGCCGAAGCGCAACGACACGCATCCAGAGAAAACCGCGACCAGCGAGCCCTCGCCGTTAGTGGATTTGATCAGCCGCGCCTTGCCGCTATCGTCGCCGTCGCCCACCAACAACACGAACCGGTCGCCCTTTTTGATGCTCATTCCCTCGGTGAAATATTTCGGGATCGAGATCAGCAATTTCGGATCTCGTTGCTTGGCACCGGTTTTGTATTTGAGGCGTCGGTAGCTCAGACTGCCCTTGGTCTTATAGGCCGCAGCTTGCTTGCCGAGAATTGTTGGTAGCACTGTGAAGGGCATTGCACCCTCCAACTTGTTTGATGATGCCCGCGCCCGAACATCGGACGCGGGCCATTGCACTCGGGTAGCTTACTTAGGTTGCGGCCTGCCCGTGTAGTCAATCGGCGGCCAAACCTCGGGACCACCAACTTCTACGCAAATAAATTTCCAGCCGAATTCGGGCACGAAACACAGAACCCAAAACTTGCCTTGGGCACCGGGAGCAACGGGCGGCCAAATAGTCCCCGCAGGAGGAGACGGCAATTGACCGGGTTGCCCGCCGTCGCCAGTCGCAGGCGGCACCGGAGCAATCGGATGACTCGGCGTCGGTCCCGGCCAGATGCCAGGAGGCGGACGCGGAATCGCAATCGGATGGCTCGGCCTTCCGGCCCAACCACCACCAGGCAAGCCCTGATCAGGATGCAAGCCGCCACCCGGTAAGCCTTGATCCGGGTAATAGCCGCCACCTGGCAAGCCCTGATCGGGATGAGCGCCGCCACCCGGCAAGCCCTGGTCAGGATGTTCACCACCCCAACCTGGCAAGCCCTGATCGGGATGCTCGCCGCCTACGCCAAAGCCCGGATCGACGGGACGACCGGGACGCCTATCGCTAACTCTCAACCATCCAGATACGAACGGCATGCGGAACCTCTCTTTTTGTTTGAACCGTGGGAAAAACTAGACGCGTGACGCTAGCGCCGCAACATTGCAGCGATACGACGCTCATTTCAAGTGCCGCTTTACGCTATAGCGTCGCTGTACCAGTGGATAATCATCCCGCCAGAAATTCCGGCAACGCCAGTCGTTGTTGATATCGTACCGTCAGCGCCGCGCGACAAGCCCCGTGCGCCACCAACACCCGGCACGTTGATCGTTGCCCATCCGCCGCTTTGCCCGGTGTGATTGATGTCGCCGCCCGTTGCCGTGCCGCCGACGCTGCCAGGTACGGGCGAGCCGATGCCGAGTCCAGTGCCGTGCGATCCGCCCGCAGTCAGCGTGGCGATTGTTTGCGTGCCGCTCGCCAGGATCGTGTCGCCGCCGTTGCTGCCAGGATTCGGATATGCCGGTGCGGGCGGCCCCGCGCCACGCGTGAACATCAACGTCTTGCCAGGTGTGAGCCCGGTCAGAAACTTTTCCAGATATCCGCCGCTGCCCGTGCCAGCCGACGCCCAAATTTCGCCGCTGCCGCCAGTTTGCGCCGCACCGGTCGAACCGCTCGCGCCATACATGCGTATCCAGGCGCGCGTCGCAAACGGCGGAATTGTTATTGTTGTTGTTCCGGTCGCCATGTAAGCGGTGACCGCGATCAGGCCGCCGCTTTTTTCTTTCAGCGGTGACTTGTCGTCCTGCGTGAACCGGGTTTCCTCCCAATTCCCGTTTTCGTCGCTTTGATATTCGCCGAAGCATCTGGCGGTGATGATGCGATCAACGCCGCCGAGTAGCGTGAGGTACGGCGGATTATTTTGCAGCGTGATCGTTTGGCCGGGATCGGGCTGGTACGTGATGCGCTTGGTGACGATGTAGGGTTGCCCGTACTCCCCGACCATGCCCGGATAGGCGACACCGAAATTCCTGATAGGTCCGCTGCCGCCAATAAAGACTCGGTTTGAGTCAACTACGTCATCAGGCGGCGGCGCGATTTGCATGTCGAGCGCAGCGGGCAACGCGATCTCTGGCGCGTCGCCCATTGCGAACGTGATCGCCGCTAGATTGAACGGCTCATCGGTCGATTGCGATATGTCGCGCGGAGCCTCTTGGCCGACTAGCTCGGGCTTTTCCATTCCGCGCGCTCACTGGTTTGATCAGCCTCTAATCGGCGGGCCGAACACGTTCCAGCCGAGTAGCGCGAACAGAATGAAATGCAACAACGCGCCGCCACCAGCCGCATAAATGCCGCCGATGAAGCCGCCGAACACGGCAAGGATGAACAGCAACCACAACAACATGATGATCCAGAAAATCAGCCCTCGTGTCATGGGTATGTCCTCCGGTTCAGTAGGCGACATCTTTTCCTGATCCAACGAAATACATGACGATCAGGATGATGATGATCACCACGAGAATGATCGCCGCGTTTCGTGTGCCGGTGTCCATCGCTATGGAACGACGGCGGTTGCAGCGCTGGTCGCTGGCGTCACGCCTATGGCGTTGTGAGCGGTCACGGTGCACGTCAACGCGAACGTCTTATCGGCTGTGACGACCGTGTAGCTGGCGACTGTAGCGCCGGAAATGTTGGTGCCGCCGCGTTTCCACTGATAGGTGTAAGTGTTGGCGAACGACCACGCGCCAGGGTTACAGGCCATCACAGATCCGACCGCTGGCGGGTTAGCTCCGGTGATGACGGGCGGCGAGTTGTTGACCGGTGCGGGGTACAGCCACGGCGGCGTGTTCGGATCGAGCGGCGAACCGTCAGCTTGTTTGTTCTTGACGGTTCGGCCAAGCGTGGCCTCATCGTTCTCGTGTTGCGTCCCTGTTGGAAACCAATTTGTCGCCATCGGAAGCCTCCCGCTCTAAACACTGATCAAGCATGTTGATCGCTTGGCACGCGCCACAAACAAACTGATAGCCGCTGTTGGCAATTATCTGATCGACGTTCGCATCAGTCATTCGGTGCGGACGCTCATCGTCGCCAACACGTCCGCACTTTTGGCACCGCACTAGAATTGCCATCAGGCTATCATTGCGTCGATGTCTACCGGCTTGCTGCGGCGATTGATCGCGAGATTGAGCGCCATCGCGAGAGCAACAATCGCGTCGATGCGTCCGTTGCTGCGGCCCTTGTCGAATTTGCGTCCGCCCGCTGCGTCGCGCGAGACAACCGCGTTCGCTGCGCACCAGGCGAGCACCGGATGCCCGCCGTGCCGCAGATTGCGTTGAGCAACAAGTCGCTCAACAACATCGACCGCAGCGGTCATGTCCTTGAAGCCCTGGCCCATCGGCTCTAGCGGAACGCGACACCCGATAGCGTCAAGCTCGCGCTGTACCTCGGCCATGCGCCAGCGGTCGAACGCCAGCGACTCGATTTTCGTGATGCCGTTGATCTCGGCGATCTTGTGCGCAATCGCCTTTGGATCGGTCGAGTGACCGGCCATGATCAGGTCGCCGCTGCGTACCCAGGAATCGTAGGGCGCGCGGTCAACGTCGCCGCGCTCTTTCGGGTTACCTGGCAACCAACAAATCGGCTTGGCGTGATAGACGCCTTTCGGATCTCCCCACACGATCACCAGCGCGGTCAGATCCTTGGTCGATCCGAGATCGAGCCCCGCGTACACCCGCGCGCCTGCCGGGATCTCGGCCTTGTCGGCGCATTCGTTCCATTGCCGTTGATCCACGAATCGCGCCTCTGCCGCTACTCGTTGGTTCAAGATCAAATTTCGGAACGCGTTTTCCTGCGCTGGCATGCGCTGCGCTTGCTTGGCCAAGCGCTTCACGTCATCGAGCGAACGAAAGTCGTTGAGCGCCGGGTTGGCAATCTCCCAGGTCGCTTTTTTCCACGGGTCCGCATCGGGCGGCGCGGCGTACAGCGTCAGATGAAACGCCGTATCCGAAACTTGCTTGTGATTGATCTTGAGCCCGTAGTCGATCAGTTGCGACATCGGTGCAAAATCGTCCGCAGCTTGTGTGCTGATGACCAGCAACAGCGGTTCCTTGCGCGCGCCCATCGCACTGTCCATAGCATCGTACAACGCGCGCCCGCTCGCCTGCCCAAGCTCATCATAAACAACAAACGACGGGTTTAGCCCCATCTTGGTTTTTGCTTCCGCAGTCAGCGCCGCATAGGTCGAGCCGTTGTGCACATCCTGAATTTCCTTGCGGAAGCGAATGATGTTGGTGCGTGACGAAAGCCAGGTGTGCATGTCGATCAGCGCGACCATTTCGGCGAAAATCTTGCCAGCTTGGAAGCGATCATTGGCGCACGAATAAACCTCGCCGCGAAACTCACTTTCTGGTCCGCACAGGTGGCAGAGCGCCAGCGCCGCCGCGAGTTGGGTTTTTCCGTTTTTGCGGCCCATCGACATAATCGCCGTGCGGACCATGCGCTTGTTGTTCTTGTCGGTCGCGTAGACCGCTTCGATGAATTTTTTCTGCCAGTCGCGCAGTTTGAGCTTTTTGTGAGAATCCGGCCCCGACGTGACGCTCAACGATTGGCAGAACGCGATCACCTTCCCCGCACGCGTCAGCCCAGGTGCTTCCCACGGTAGCGACCAGTTACGTGTTTGCTCCGCTTCCTCGCCGCGCTCGGCTAGCGTCTTAGCTCCTATGCCACGTAGGCCCATCTTTCAGCTTTCTTGCTTCGATCTCAGCAACGCGCTTGCGGATGTCTACCTTGGCGTTCGCCATCGCCCGGTCGAATGCGTCATCGCACCATCGGCACGTCGCCGCGTGAGGCGCGACATCCCATCCGCACACTCGACACACGTTCTCGCTCATCAGCGCACCGGCATGAACACGAGAAAGAACGCCAACGCTAGGAACATGATCGCCGATAGTGCGAGCACCAGCAGCATGCGCTCCCACCAGCGCATCAGAGAATTAGCCCGGTACGCTCCGCAGCGCCGGGTCCGCTGTTAATGAAAGCGAGATCAGCGTCCACAGCAAACAACCGCCTCACCCTCGGAGCTTGTTCGTTGACCAGGGCACCATCCCCGAATCGGTATGCGTTGGACCCCTGCCCTATGGAGCCCCCCAGGCTCGGGCCACTTGTGCACATGGCCCCGAATTCCCTCAGATCCAGGCTAACGAAAGCGGTACAACCTGGCGGTAACCCACTATGACGGGCCATAGCAGGCCATGCTACGGAACGCGTTCCTGCTTTAACCCTCTGTTTTTATTGCGCTATTCGCGCTTTGTCTGGTCGAATTACCCCCTAATATATCAAGGGCTTAGGGGTGCGACAGGATCACCCCAATAGGAAGCTCGCTAGTGCGTTTATTCTAAATCGAGCCGAAAACCGAAGGGGAGGGGCGGCCAGCCCATCAGTGCCCGTTTGTAGCTCATTGCAGGGGGCCGGGGGGGGCCTCGGCCAAAATCCAGGCGTTAAAAAAGTCCAGCGCGGCGGCGCAAAAAATTCTACATACTATGCTTAATTTAGCAAAAAATACTCCCAAAACCATCCCAGGTTGCAGGATTGTGGAGCCGGTTGAAACCATACCCTGGTACGTCAAGAATTTCCGGTGGTGCCAGGATAGGCGTAACTTTTCGCCGTTGCGAGTGTGGAGAGGCGGCGGTAGTTTCCGGTCATCCCCCATTGCGGGCCGGATAGGGTCAGTTTTGACCGGGCGGCGAATTATGGCAATGCGATCACAGACTTGGAACGAACGCCGACGATTAAGGCGGGCGCTGGAACGGGCTGACATCCGGGCGGCGAAAGCGGCTGGCACCTACACCGAGCCATTGTCGACCAAACCGCGCTTGCGCCGAGTGCCGCCGCGCGTGGCCCAGGTCGCGCTGCGGCTCATCTGGCCGGACTGGATCGCGCGGGCCTAGCGTCGGTCGCGAATGGTCGCGAATTAATTTGCGACCACGCCTAACCTGGCACGCCTTGCGGCCCGGTCGCTCCCTTGTCGCCAATCGGCCCCTTGTCGCCGGTCGGGCCTTTGTCGCCTTGACCACCAGCCACGCCGGTCGTGCCTTGAGCACCTTGCGCCCCTGGTGGTCCCTGCGGGCCAGGTGGTCCGGGCTCTAGGCTGAGTGGTTTGATCTCGGCTTTCTTGCCGGTGCCTCCCGCCGCCTTGTCGTTCTCAGCTTGCGTCGGCGTCGGTGTGAGATCGTCGTGCTTGGGATCGGGCATGTGTGATCCGTTGTAGCTGAGTTGTTGTAGGAGCGGCACGAGGCCAGCGATGTGGAGAGCGCGTCGCCGATTACGCTGGCGTGCCGGGTGGTCCTTGCGGTCCCTGATCACCCGTTGGTCCCTTGTCGCCAGGTGGTCCCTTGTCGCCGGTCACGCCCTTTGGTCCGGGCGCGCCTTGTGCTCCGGGCAAGCCCTGCGGTCCCTGATCGCCGGGAGGCCCAGGTGGTCCGGGGATTCCTGCAACGGGCGGGCCGCTCCCGTCGTCCTCTTTGTCCTTGACGTGTTCGCCTATCGCAGCGAGATCGTTTTCTTCCTGCGTCGGTGTCGGCTTGACTACTGGATCAGCCATCGGCGTTTCCTTTCACGAGAGTCAGCGAGGGGCGCGTGCGATTTGCTGGATGGTTGGGATCGACTGGCCAGCCATCGAGGCCGACATCCGGGCGGAAGCCGTGAAGCTCGGCCATGCGTTTGATGCGGTTGTGGCAGTCGGCGCAGAGTGTTTGAAGCTCGCCCAGGAAAAACAGGTTCACGTCGCCGTTGTGCGGGATGACGTGATCGACGTGCTCGCCGGGGGTGTTGATGCCGCGTTGTTTGCAGAAGCGGCAGAGCGGTTCGATTTGGCGTTGATGCCGACGCAGTTTTTTCCAGCGATTAGTGTTGTAAAGGTGCTGGTGTTGCGTCGGCTCGGACATTCAACAGCCCTAGCAGCATCGCCTTGGCGTGTTCTTTCGCCCTGGCGCGGTTGAACATGTCGGATCGGGATTCGTCGGGCAGCACGACGCGCCACATGCCGGACCATTTTTCGTCCGGCTCTAAGCGAACGCGCGGGCGCTTGCTGCGGTTGTTGGGCCGCAGTTCGTCGCCGTGCCATTTGAGATCGATACCTGACCAGGGCATGCGCGGGAGAATGCTTGAAGGGAAGGGAAACCGCAAGGCACTCGCTAATCTCTAATCGATGCGCGGGAGGCCAAGCCCACTTAGCGGAGCAACCTTGCGTCCCCTCGGGTCCGGGCATCGCCTACCGGACCAAACAAAAACGCGCTGCGCGCAAGCCTCGCCCGAATTGCGGGAGAAACTTTCACGATCAGAGATACTTGTTTAGGGTTTGGCCTCGGCGCGATTTGTAGCGCTTAATTCGTTCTGGCGTCAATATCTGGTGTCGGGGCGATGTCGGCCCTGTGGAAATCGACCGGGACTTTCCGCCCCAGGAGATCCAACAAAACCCGCTCGCGGTCCTTGCCCGACATCCCGTGATAGAGCCCGATGTGACCCTCGAAAGAGCCACGTAGGACGCGTACTTGTTGCCCGATGCGCAACCCCTTCGGCGGCGGCAGTCGCACGATGCCTCCGCGTTCCTTCGCCTTGATGATTTCCACGATGCTGTCTCGCACTTGCGCGGGCTGGTCACCCGCCGTTAGCAGTTGGATCACGCCGATGGTTTGATTGATCTGCCACCAGCGCAATTCGATTCGCACGAACAGATAGCCGGGAAAGAGCGGAACCACCCGCTTGTGCGCTAGCCGGATCTTCGGCAAGTAGGTCGTGAACCCCTGGTCAGTCAGGAACCGAGCGGCTGTTCCTTCGCGTCGCGTCTCCGTCTGTGCCACGGACCAGAATGCCATCCCGCTATTCCCTGCATGTGAGCACAAGCACCATCGCCGAAATCGCTAGAATGACCGGCGTTAGAACCCATTCCAAGATGACCACCTGATACACCGAGAGCGCTAGCAGGACAAACACAACCGCAAAGCACGTCGCGCGTCTGGTCGATTGCCGCATTCACTTTGCCCACGGCGGGCGCGGCGGTAGGTTGGACTCGTGCACGACTAGGCCGGTCCAGGGCACCGTCCGCTCGGTCGTTGGTCGCGCCTGCGGTCCAGGGAAATCCTCATCACCTTCAAAACGCCATCCCTCGACGTGCTCGCGCAATTGTTTGATCTGCGCCAGCACGTCACGGTAACGGCCATCATCGTTGAAATCGATCAGATAGCCGTCATACCAGGCGAGGCATTTTGCGAGTTGACAACAGAGTGCCGGAAAGCTCGGCACTCGCGTCTCATCAATCTGCGGATTGAAATCGATCATTCGTTTGTTCCTTTGCTTGCTCGCCGAGCGCTTTAATTGACCGCTCGCGCCAGTCGCGTAAGTCGAGCGGCATTATCCCGCCTTCGAAATAGTTGATGATCTCCGTCAGCAATTCGCGCAGCCGCCCCGCCTCCCGCCGCTCTTGTAGTTGTTGCTTGCCAATATCTTTCAGCACTGTGCGCTCTGGATCATAAGCTATCGCAGCGCGAGCCGCGATGAATGCGTTTGTCTCTCTGTCAGCCTCCCGCACAACACCCCTCAACAACTCGCGCAGCCGTGTGTTATCGGCAAACTCATCGCGCCAGCGGCCTTCCCAATAACGGTTGGCACCTTCGCTGCGCAGCGCTTCTTTCAGTTGCTCGTTCTCGGCGCGCATCCGCTCGTTTGCGTCAATGACTTCCGCGACCGTCATTTCCGAGTTCTGCAATAAGCCGTGCAGCCGCGCGTTCTCGGCTTGCATAGCTTTCGTCGCTTCAAAATCTTGGCCGCACCAACGACAGCATACGGGTTCAGGCATCGCCCTACTCCTGCACAAAACAACTATCGCTAAACGAGTCTCTCACACCATCAAGCGTGATAACCCATTGTGCTGGACAAAACTTGATGGTCGCGACGCGCGCTCTCGTACTGAGATACGGGCAATCCTTGAGTATCGCCCGAACAGGCGTAACCAATTGACCAACAACAAACGGTGCGCAGTTATCGTCGCTCATGCTTTTGCTTCCTTGTTCAACAACTCGACGGCGCGCTCGAAATCATACGGCTTGATCTCAACGTCATCGACAAACCACAAGGTCTTGCCGGGATCTTTCCGACTGCCGCGCGACCAGACAATTTTCAAGCGCGGATGCTCGACGCAATAGCGATGCTGCGAGGCCGCGCCCTTCGCGCCGTCCAGAAACATCAGCGAGCGGATGGTGCATTTTTTGAGATCGTCAACGGTGATCATGATGGCAGATAGTCCCGCAAGATCGCATACATGATTTCAAGCTCCCGTTCGGCTTTCGATTGTTTCATCTTGCCTTCCGCTATGTATCGAGCGTAGACGCGCGTGCGCAATTCGATCTCACGTTGCAGGCACGCGATCTTTTCGTCCTTCGACACTCCAAACAATTGCGTCACCGCTTCCCTCCAACCCATATCCGCGCGCGCCTGATCTCCTCGCCAGGTCGCTTTTCCATCCGCGCCATCAGCAACCCCCACACGACGCGCCGCACGTGAAAGCCGTTGCGCTTTTGCTCGCCGAGCGCCCAGGCTTTCGCGTTGCGCGCTTGGCGTAGCTCATCACGGCGGCTCTTGGGCTCGGTCATAAATGATGTGGCCTTCATCGTTCTCACGCCACGGCAACGTCCCCGGCTGGCCTTTCTCGCCCGCGAGGCTCAACAGCCAACCCTCTGCCGTATAGGTCGCAGCCTCGGTCGCGGTCAGCTTCAAGTAGCCGGTCGTGCCGCAATGGCAGCATGGTTGCCGAAGCGGCGGCTCATCAGGAAATTCAGCGTTCACCACGAACAGGTAGCGCTCGCCTTTGCAGCACGGGCATGTGACCTTGGTCATAGATACAACGTCTCCGGTTCCTTGCCGTTGTTGTAGGTGACTCGCACTCGGTTGTCGCTCATCACTGTGAGCGTGGCCGCGATTTGAGCGCCAGTCCGGTGACACTCAAAAACATAGTAACGCCCGCGCTTGTAAACGAACGCCTTGTGAAATTTCGGATCGTAATGCGCAGCGATGTGCAAGTGCTTCGCCGCCAAGCCAACGGCGTCCGCTAGTTGGTTCGCCACGATGGGATCGTTGATTGGACGCCCAAGCACTCCCAGGATCTCGACGTAGAACGGCGGCGTTCGAAAATCACGCGGTAGCACTCCCCAATCCTGCGGCAGCATTCCCGGCTCGCTAACGATCTCGGCGGGGATTTCAACCTCGCCCATTCTTATCGTCGCTTTCTTGCCCCGTTTCATTTGTAGAGCACCGCGCGCACCGCGCAGTCCTTCGCTTCCAACAACTTGCGCATCGCAACCGTGCGCTCGGGATTGCGCGGAAGCGTTTCAACGATGTGCCTTGCCAGTGCACCGAACGGCGCAGACACACTTTGAAGGTGCTGCGGCAGATGCGCGTACTCGAAAAATTGCAGCATCGGCTCTTGTAGATCGATGATGCTGGTCGTGGTCGTGCTAGTCGGTTCTACAGATGCCATCATAGATCTCCTCACCTTGAGTTGCAGTAGGAACACAAGCCAGACAGGTCAAGCATGTCGAGCGTAACATTCTCAACGCCGCCGTTTTCTCGGATTGCCTGTTCAACGATCTCTATTAGTTGATCGTCATCAACACCAAACGAATCAAAACAGGTTTGGCACTCAACGTCGCCGATGCTGCGCACCAGATGATGCTTGCGACACAAAACCTCTAGGTCGCCGTCGCGCTCGGCCCCGAGCGAATTGTAGTGCAGATGGTGAACCTCAAGCCGCGTGGTTTCAGTGCAGCGCTGCCCGTGCCACCATTTTCCGCCGCCGCTGATGCACTCGCGGAATTCGCATTGCCCTTCGGCAAGCACGATGCGCCGCGCTCGCCTATCCTGCCAGTGTACGGACCTGAGATATTTTTGATATTCGATTTGCCGCGCACTGGTCATGACGCATCGATCTCCTGGCTTGTCAGTGTTCGCACCATCGTCGCCGTCAATCCGCGCCGCTGGATCTCCGCGCGCAACTCATCTGGCGTCATCCCTTTGGCCCAGGCGACTTTGGGCGCAAAGCGGTGAACACGCTCATCCTCATCGAACACAACACCGGCAACGAAATCGCTCCCCGTGATCCTGATCAGCATTTTCCCCTCCAACCTGGCGCGGAAGCGCGCGTTCTCCTGTTGCATCGTCGCGATAGCTTTCTGCGCCCATTCATCTGGCATGCCGGTCAAACGCATGATCGCCAATTCGTTGGATCGAATCAGCGTCTCCAACAACTCAGGGCTCGGCTTGTAGCCGGTGAGATCCAGCGGCTTCATCGCTGCGCTTCCCTGATCGCTATCAAGACTTCCGCTACACTCGGCAAAAATATTTTTGTTTGAACCAATTTACGACACGCACACTCTAATTGATCAGGGGTAGGTTTTGCTTCCAACACTTCCGACGCCAACCATCTAACGTATTTTTCTGGATCGGCTGGTGTCTGAGTGAAAGCACTCAACATATTTGCCAGGATCGTACAAATCTCCCGCCGATATTCCCTGCTCATCGACATTGCCAGCAACCTTTCGGCCAGTGGATCGGGCGCAGGAACACGGGCGCAGCGTGTGAGCGGAATAGCGCGGTCGGGGTGAGCCACCAGCGTCGCATCATTGGAACCGCCCATTGCGCAGCGGCTTGGTTAATCTTTCCTCCTCTGGATCGTTGCTCGGAACGAACCAGTAAACCTCGCCGTTGATCAACAAATACTCGCGCGGCCATAGCTTCGGGTCGAGTAGCCGCCGCAACTCTCGCAGCTTGTCGTTCTCACTCATCTTCCTTTTTTCCTTCGCCACAACGCGACGGGTCCGCTGCCGCTCTCTATAGGGGGAAGGGACTCCTCCCCGTGGCGCGGGCGCTTGCGCGCCACAGCGCAAGGGGAGTGGCGCGCCCTTTGCGCCAGTCCCTTCCCCTATAGGGGCGGACAGGCTTGTGGCGCACCTGTTTTGCGCCAGTCGTGCGCCAATACTGCGCCACAAGAATAAAGACACTGGCGCAGATCCAACAGAATCTGTTGCTAAGTTATTGAGCACGCTAGCTTAATCCTCAAAATTGTAGAACTTGGCGCATTCAGCGTGCAGCCACACGCCTCGGATCAGTTTTTCGGTGCCGTCCGGCTCCCCGTTGCACTGTGCGCAGCGGTGTTTTTCGGTCGCGTTCTCGGCGGCTTTTTTGAGCTTGCGGCGTTGCTCTTTCTCGATGGTTTTTAGGATCAGTCCGCGCGTTTTTTCGAGTGCCTTTAGTTGAGACTCGATTTGTTTTTGCTCAGTGCGAAGCGGGCCGAATTCCTCAGACAATGCGTCCAGCTTCGGGAACAGCGGCGCGCGTAAGCCAACACCAGAAAAATCGAATCCTGTTACATCGATGCGCTCGCCAGTTTGTTCACCATCGCGATAGACCGGCGTAATTCGATGGTGATGTGTCACCTTAATGCGATCCTCGATATCCTCTTTTGCTTGCCAGTATGGCCGCAGCATTTTTTTAATTCCATCGATGCCCTCTTTCGCGGATCGGATTGCACCATTCACTTGTTGTAGTTGTTCGTTGGCGTTCATCGTTCCTTTTCCTGTGCTGTGTAGTAAGCCTCGGCGCATCCCATGTGTAGCGTTTCAGTTTGGCCGCCTATCTCTCGGTTGTCCTTGATCTTGAGCACTACGCCGTTTTTCCCGCTTGTGTCCTGGCACCAGATGCAAACAGATCCAGCCGGTGCGTTGCCGCTTGATATAAAGCGCGCTGGCTTCGACGGCTTGTCATCGTTGGGGACCAGCTTTAATTCTGGTTCTGCGGGCGCGACGTAGTTCTCTGAATGTAGGAATGAGCGGCGTTTGCGCTGGCGTGGTGACTTGTAGGTGTCGTCAATCACGATATTCTTTTCGAGCCATTGTTTGAGAATTTTCTTGGCGCGATCCTCCACCTTGATCTTGAATTCAGTCATCAGCAACTTCCCGGCCCAACGCGAAGAATCGTCGGCGTCTTTTTTGTAGCAATAGAATTCACCTGTGCGGACTCCATTTTTGTCGAGCAATCCATCGTCTAACTTGCCGAGAAATCGGTTGATATCATCCTCGGAAATGCCGTCCATCAATCCTAGCGGCGACCAAGGCTCTAATGCGCCAACCTCATCAGGCGGAAGGCCGCCAGCCGAGTTGTTGAGTATGATCGTGCGCTTAACGAACCACTTTGCGAACGGACTCTTGCGATTGAGATTGGCCTTGGCGTCGTCATAGCGCAGATAATCAACGCGCTTGTCGTCCGTAATTCCCATCAAGTCGCCTTCGGCACGCGTCATCGGAAACAGCGTAGAGACGATGCGGGCTATCCCAATGAGTGCGCTAGCGCCCCGCGCAGCATCGACATCACCAGCCATGCCGGTCGCGTATTTCTTGGTGTGATGCACCAGGCAAATAGCGGTGTTAGTTCGGCGCGCTACCTCGCGCCAGAGAATTCCGGCCCACTTTAATTCTGAGTTTGAATTCTCATCACCCTCGAATGTTTCGGCGAACGGATCAACAAATACGATATCGATGGCGTTTTCGATGATCGTGTTGACTAGTTGCTCTAGGCGCGGAGTACGCACGAGAGTTTTGGAGCGAGCATCGAATTTTGCCAGCACCACGCTTATAGTATCGTCAGCTATCTTGAACCGTGTTGCGATCTCATCTTGTGAGTCAGCTAATCCCATCACGGTAACCGCCGCTGCAAGGCGGCGCGTCATTTCCATAACGTCATCCTCGGAATTAACGACCAGCACCTTGAGCACGCCGCGCGGACGCCAGTTCGCCCACGGCTGACCTACTGTAGACGTGAGCCCTATTTGCAGAGTCAATAAACTCTTGCCTGATCCTGATGGCGCGACCAGGACAGTGATATGCCGACGCATCAGGAATCCGGGGATCGCCCAATCGCGCGGAGGGATCTTGCTTTCATCAATCGGGAACGGCGAGACAATCGGGATTGTCGTTGGTTCCTTGGCTTTAGCTTTAGCCTCGGACGCCTTGCCCTTGCCGTTCGTGCGTGGTTGCTCGGCTTCCTCAAACGCGCGAGCAAATACTGACTGCACCCAATCGGCGTCGAAGCCGCGCGATTCCGCGATATCGTAAAGCGCGTCGAGCGCGTCGCTGCGGTCGATCCCTTTCCACTTGCTGATAACCTCGCTCACCGCGTTCTCAAACACCTTGAGCCGCATCGCCTCATCGGGCGCGAGCGAAAGCATGCGCGAGATCGAAGCGAGCGCTTCGCGATAGACCGGGGCGATGTCCGGCTCTAGTTGCTCGGACTCGTCAACAGGTGGCTCGGCTTCATCGACCATCGTAACGAATTCCAAAAGCGCGCGCGAGCGTCACCGCTGCACGTGGCCAGCCTTTTTCGATTAGGTCGCGCTCACGCTTGCGCACCAGATACAGGCATTCGGTCTGCCACTGGAGTCGGGTTTCCGGCGAGTATCCCGGCCATCTATCCTGTTCAATTTTGTGGGCTGGATAATCCGGCAGCTTCGGGCGCGTGAAACTCAGGTAGGCACCGAGCCCCAGGCGATAGCGCATCAGGAACATGCGCCATGACGAACCAGGCGGAACGGCGATGCCGCACACGAATTGGCGCGTCGAGGCGTCATAGCAAAAATGTTTTTCGGATAGCGCGATGAAGGTGCGGGCATCTTCTAACAATGCCACGCGCCAGTCGTGCGGTTCGGCAACGGCCATAAACCTGGCCAAGTGCACGTTCGCGTCGTGCCACTCGGGGAACAACAAGTCGCACGGGATATCCCAATCGCGTTCGTAATCGATGACCCGTTTGACCGGTTGGATCGCGGTGTCAGGCTTGACGATCTCGGGCGGCGGCTGGCGCTTCGCGACCACGAGATTCTGCGGCGGCTTCGCCTCTGCGGCTTTTAGCTCGGCGAGCGCTTCCGCTTTTCGTTGCTCGGCTTCGGCCTGACTTTTTTTCAGGCGGCGCAGCGTGCGCTTGGCTTCCGCCTTCGCCGCGCGCCAACGCAGGATGCGCTCGCCTTCCGCAGCGTTCCACAGCACGTCGCTCTCGGCGAGCCGCGCCCTGGTGCGCAACCGCTGAATCAACTCCCAATGCTCTTGCGCTTTTTCGGCGGCGGTCTTGTAGGTCGAGGGCTTGCGCGGTCTATAGTGCGCCGGTCGCTCGTAATAGTGATAGGGAAGCGCGTCGCCAGTGCCAGCGGTGCCGCTCGGCATTTCCAAGTGCAGGCTTTGCTGGCTCCCGAGAAAACCTAGCTCGCGGATCTCGTTGACCGCATCAACGGTGTCGCCATAAATGTCATCCCATCCGAATAACCCCGGCGATCCGAATGGACGCCAAATCGGAGTCTTGGCGATCTTGTATTGCGTGACGCGAAATCCGCGTTCGTAAGGATCGTTGGCTTCGGCCATAGCCACGCTTCCGAGTTTTTGTTTGTTGGTAGTCAGGGAACAATTTTGTGCACCCTTAGTATCCTGATTGCATCGTCAAGCGAGTCGGTCCACTCATACAAGTGACCTTGCGCGCGGACTCCATCGCGGAAGATTTTCTGGTCGTCATTCAAGACGCGCCCACGGGCTTTCAACTCAAGGAAAAGGTTGGGCGCGGGAACAGGGAACAGAAATTGTAAGTCGGCGACGCCTCGTCGTACACCCATCGACTTGAGTTTTGCAGCGATTCTTTTGTCACGCTCCTCGCCGTTCGGCGTATGCCACCAGATGATGCCAGGTTTGCATTGCCAGCGCAGGCGAGACACCACCGCTTGATGAATCTGCAATTCATCGGGCTCCGGTAGCGCGTTGAACGGTTTTTTCCCGCGCCGCTTTAAGAGTTCAAGCTGGACCGGCTCACTTGCCACGAGTTTTTTCCTTCGGCGGCTCCCATCGCTTCAGATTCTCCCGGAGCGAACCATGCACGGCCATCGTCATCTGCCGCGCGCTCTCGATCAGCGCGACGCGCGGATCTTGCAAAGCCTCGATCATTTCGACGCCGGTCAGTCGGCGCAGCCGCATGTCGTCCTTGAACCGCATCAGCAAGCCGCACGTCAGGCAGATGGTCACGTCACCAGGCTCGGGGCTCGCGTTGGCGATCACGTCGCTGGCGCAGTCAAGCTCGGAGCCGCAGCCAGGGCACGCTGACGGCGGCACTCGCGTCTCTTTTCTAACCCGTGCGTTACGTTTTTCGCCCATTGAAAATGCTCGCATATTTGCCACGGCTTTTGCCAGATAGCGCCGTAGCCAGCCTATTCCTAGATACATATAAGGGCTCTAAGTCCCTGATTTCTTTCGATAAGTTTTCCTGCGGCGGGCCGCAGTTTCGGCCCGCAATTCTGCCAGCGATTTTGTCCCGCTGGCAACCGCCATAAGCTCGTATGCGCGGCGCACCGACACCGGGCACTGGCGCTGCACGAGATCGGCCCAATCGTCGCGGGTGTGGGCGTGCCGCAGGAATCCAAGGTGCGCGCCAGCGTCGCGGTAGCAGGCCGCTTTCAGCCCTGGCTTGTCGGTGATGTGCGCGAGTTTAAGCATGAAGCGAATCGCCTTGACGTTGTTCCAGTCGGAGTCCTCGGACATCTTGCGAATCTCGCGTGAGCCACTTGACGACGGGCGATGAGCGTGGCGAGCGCAGCTTGTTGAACACCAGCCACACGAAATCCTGCGTTCCGCCGCCAGGTTCGTTGCCAGCCGCGATCCACTTACCAGGCGGCATCGATGGGCGCGGCGAGATCAGATAGATCGTTTCGAGCGGCATCGAGCGCAGCCACTTGGCGGCTGGCAGTCGCCGCAGCAAGCAAATCATCGCCACCTTGTAGTCGGCCATCCTCAACGCGCGCTCGCAGAATTCCTCGACGTGATCGAACGGCGGATTGCAAACGACCGACTCGATAGATGCGGCAGTCGGACAATGGCCGTTGAGAAAATCCCACTTGTAGAAGCGCGTTTTGGTGAGCCCAAGCTGGCGACGGTGCAGCCGGTCAACGATGTCGCTTCCCGCCGCGCGATAGCCCGCATCGATGGCGGATCGCAGGATCGTCCCCCATCCGCACGACGGGTCATAGATCAGCGTGTGAGGCGGCCCGAGATCGTCAACCTCAAAAAGACGCGCGGACACCCACGACGGCTCGACATAATGCCCGTGCCGTTCCTTGGCGAAGATGTGTGCCCGCCGCGCCTTCATGATCAGTTGAGCGGAGCACTTGCGCTCTCGCCGCTACTCTTGGCGGACTTGCTGCTCGACTTGTCAGCGCGCGTGGTCGCGGCTTGCCAGAGCGGCAAGTCGTTCGGGTCATCGTTGACCTGTAGGATGGTCTGAATAACCTCCCGCTCCTCAACCTCGTGCTTCGCCAATTCTGATTCCAGACTGGCGCGCTTGGCGCGGAGCTTGACGGCGGCGCGAACGGCTTTTGCCGGGAGTCCTTTGCGCGAGCCCTCATCGATGATCGCGTTGACGCGCTCATTGATCTTGCCGCACTTGTTCATATACTGACCGCGCGCGGTTTCCTTTTCATCGTTGAGCGCTTCGATTCTTTTGATGACGGACTGGACGACGCTCGGGGTGAATTCGAGCGCGTCGTTGTCTTTCCCGCTGTTGCTTTCTTTCCGCTTTGCCATTTGCTTTCCTTGGTTTCGTTGGTGTTGGCGTGGGCGTTTGCCCGGTTACGCCGCGTGGCAGATGAAAGTCGGGCCGCAATTCCTCGCGCGGAATGCCGGTGATACGCTCGACATCCACGACGCGCTCTAACGGGACCATCGTCCACTGGTGCACCGCTTGCGCATACACCCCGATTTCATGGGCGATTTTCGAGAGCATCCCGTGCTCTTTACGCAACCGGTCCATCACGGCTCGCGCCGCCGCATTGGTCGATCTCGGCATGCTCTTTAAGCTCCGCTGGAAACCGGAGGCTATGGCTAAGGTGCCGAACCGTCAAGATTCTTAGGATTGTCCCCTATATCCACAGCTTGCGGGCCAAGTGTTTCCAGCCTGCCTTGACACGCGAAGCGAACGGGCCGAGCTTTCATGTTCTGATTCGGGGAACGAATGCCAGTCGAACGCATCGCCATTACGGATAGAGAGTCGTGGCTTGAGTTGCGTCGCGGTGACATCACGGCGAGCGACGTGGCGATTGTTTGCGGCGAAGGTGCCTACGCATCGATGGCGGAATTGTACGCGGACAAAAAAGGTCTGCGCCCGCCACTTGTTGATAGCGGCGTGCTGCGGCGCGGACGTTGGGGCGAAGCCTCAGTGTTTGAAGCATTGCTTGACGAAAACCCCGGATGGGAAATCCGCCGCGCCAAGATCTACCTGAGAGATCCCGAGCTACGTTTAGGCGCGACGCCGGACGGCTTCGCCATCGCACCTGATCGCCCAGGCGTCGGCATCGTCCAGGCCAAAACCGTCTCACGCTACATTTTCCGGCACACGTGGATGGTCGATTCCGATGAGGATCTAAAGTATGGCGACGCCAGCATTCCAGAGTCGTATCGACTCCAGACGATGACGGAGGCAATGCTAGCGGACGCGCAATGGGCGTGCCTCGCCGTGCTGATCAACAGCGAATGGGATTGGTCGTTCCGGTTGTTTGATGTTGAGCGTGATCCAGAGGTTGAGGATCGCGTCAAATATAACGTGCTGAAATTCTGGCACGACTATCTTGACCCTGGCATCATGCCGCCGTTCGATCCGCAACGCGATGAGCGGTTGGTGAAATTGCTGTATCCGAAAGACACCGGCACCACGATTGATCTCACGCGCGACAACCGCGCGCTCGCGCTGACCGAAGATCTCGTGTTGAAGCAAGACGGCGTGAAGCGGCTCGGAAAAGAGATCGAGAAAATTAAAACCGAGCTACAGGGAAAGATCGGCGACAACACGTTCGCGGATCTCGCGGATGGCAGGCGGCTATCGTGGCGCACGCAGAATCGCAAGGGCTTCACGGTCAAGCCGTCGAGCCCGCGCGTGTTCCGAGTCCTCAAAGCGCCAAAAAATATCGAGCCATGAACATGGAATCCTGGCTGCATCACGCAATGGAACCGCGATTGTCGATACCGCCCGAACTGCTACGGTCAGACAACACGCTGTCTGTGCGCCCTGCGGTCATTCTGGCATTATTCAGAGAACAGCCGTGTTTCAGGCACGTATCAAATAAAGAAATGCGGCACGAGATATATCAGCATTGCAGTTTTGTTAGATACGATTTCAAGTATTTGTTGTTGGACCTTGATGAGCCGGAACGGCGGCAAGCCGTGCATCGGCACAATTTGTGGGTAGAGTCGCAGCGCCAATGGTTTGCAGGCGGAAAGCCGGTGCCGCCGTATCCGTGGCCGGAAGCCAAGAAACCGTTGCTCAATTACGCGCGCATCGAGGCTGCGGCTATTTGCTTGGAACCGCGCTGCCCGTTCTGTCACGGCGACATAAAAAGTTGGTTTCCAGTAGCGGCCCTATTCGATCAACGAGTGTGTTTTTGTGCTGACTGTCGGGTAGAAGCTGGCAAGAGGCAGAGAGAAACTGAATTCCGGCGCAAGTGCGCCGCATTACGTGAGTCTCAACAACTAATAGGAGAGCTAAGTGAGCGGATCAATGGACGACACAACCGCGTTGCGCGACAAACTTCTCAAACTGTGGGCATCGTTCGAGAAAGGCGAGCTATCAGCGACGGAAGCAAGGGTGCACATCGGCTTCGCTCGCGCGGTCATCGAGAGTCTGAAAGCTGAAATCGCCGCCGCGCATCTTGGTGGCGGCACGATTTCGGCACTCAGCGTTAATCGGAGAACGCCGTTGGCACTGACAAAGCAACAACAGCGCCGACACTGAGCTATGACGCACATCAGCAAAGCCAAGCCCGAGATCGACCACGCAACCGGCATTCCGGTCGCGACGCTGTTCACGGCGTACAAGTGTGAGCATTGCGATTACGTGCATATCGTTCTGCGCGACGCCAACGGCAATCCGTTCGCAGCCGCCGTGCTGCTCGATGAAATGATTCTTGGAGTTGTTGATGTTCTCAACAACAAGATCACAAGCTGGCCATCGCCAGCGGCAAATAGCGACTGCAACGTGAAAAGGAATAAGCCATGAACGAGATCGAACGTAGAGCCCTGGACGAAATGTCGAACGCCGACGCGCAACCGAACCAGCCCGCGCCTCCGCACGGGCACTCGCTGGTGCGGCCTACCTCGGGAGTTGCCGAGCGCATCGTCGGAGCGCAGCCGGTCGCCGTGCGCCGGGACTTGCCGCGCATTCGCCAGGAGATCAAGGAAATCGCCGCGATGGCGGGGCCGGATTGGTTTTACAGATTTCCAGTCAGGTCGCAGAGCGGCGGCCAGGATTGGATCGAAGGACCGTCGATCAAATTGGCGAACAACGTGGCCCGGATCTACGGCAACAACAGCAACGAGGTTCGCGAGGTTGATGTTGGTGACGCGTGGGTTTTCTACGCCAGGTTCACCGACATCGAAACTGGTTTCAGTATGGAACGCGCCTACCATCAGCGCAAATCGCAAACGTCGCTCAAGACAAAGGATCGCGAGCGGCAGATGGACATCAGTTATCAAATCGGCCAGAGCAAAGCGATCAGGAACGCCATCGTCAACGCGTTGGGCGTTTACTGCGATTTTGCTTTCGATGAGGCGCGCAACTCGATTGTCGAGAAAATCGGCAAGGATCTAAAGGGCTGGATCGAGCGCACGATTGAACGGCTCAAAGCGATGCCCGTGGATATCAAACGAGTCGAGCGTGTCATCGGGCGTGCGTCGAAGGATTGGCTCGCGCCAGATGTCGCGCGCGTGGTCGCGCTCGGTCAAGCGGTGCGCGACGGCATGGCGACGGTCGATGAATGCTTTCCGCCTGATCAGGAAATCGTTACGGATCAGGACAATAAGGCTGACGCTAAGACCGAATCAGGAACGGCGACCGAATCAGGAACGGCCCAGGAGAGCGGAACGGCGGCGGCGGAATCAAGCGAAAAAACACAAACCGCCGCCGCCACTCCTCAACAACAAGACGGATTGTTTGTCGATCCGATTCGCGCCGCCACGCAGCGCGGCAAGGATGATCACGCAGCGGGCCAGCAACGCCGAGCGGTGCCGCCAGAGTATCGCGACAAGCCAGCGCTCTCTGCGGCATGGCAGGCCGGATGGAGTGATGCGGACAAAGCTAAGTAAGTGATCAGCAACACCGGAAAGGAAAATCATGAGCAACGATGGTGACCGAATGGAAAACATGGAACGGGTGATGTCAGGAGAGGAATCCGGCAAGCCGGAACCGCGCTCGCTGATCCCAACAAACAATCGGTTATTGCCGCGCGCCGCCGCGATCATGGCGAGCACCGCTGATCTATCACAGAAGATCGAAGCGCTGCGCGACAAGATACGCGGAGTCCTACCAGTGGCCAGACCGACTGTCGTCAAACTTTCAGACACCGCGAAGGGAGATCCCCAAGGGATGCCGAGCACCTTTGACGCGACCGAGCGGACACTAGCGGCATGCCACAAGACGCTGGCAGAATTGCACGAAATGTTCTGAGTTGCGGAACCTGCCCACCCCGGACACGCCTTGAGCTAGACCGGCGATAGTGGGGCGTCACCAGGGAAAGCAAGGGGGCCTCGCCAGCGACCGTTGTTGACGGCGGTAGGCGAGGCTCCCGCGTTACAAGTTGATGGATGATATGTGGCTCACCAACACCATTCTAAAAACCGGCGTCGCCGATATCTTGGTTCAGGTCGATGACGCGACGGATCACCGCGTCATGACGCGCCAGGAAGCGAAGCGCTTCATCGAGGAGTTGGCGTTTGAGCTAGAGGTTCGCATCGATTGGATCGATGAGGCGATCAAACAATCGGAGCAACAACAAGATGAGCGAGAAAGATCCGAAAAAGCCAATTGCTGAGAGGCAGGCGTTGCCGCAGCGGCGGCATTCAATAAACTTTACGGAAATGTTTTGGGGGCAACCGTGGCACATAACGTGCGGCTTCTATGCGGATCACGTGAGCGTCGGCGAGGTTTTCGTCAACGCCGCGCGCACACCTGGCACGGATCTGGACGCTATGGCGCGCGACGGCGCAATCCTTTTCAGCTTGGCGCTACAGTACGGCATTCCGCTCGATGTGATCCGGGGCGCGCTCACCCGCAACCCTGCGGGCGGACCATCAACAATCGTCGGGCTGATCGCGGATCGCATCGCTAACATCGGACCAAAAATATGAGCACCGCGCCGCTGGTTGGATACCCCGACGACTACTGGACTCGGACGGTTTGCAAGATGGGGCAGGGCGCAGCGACTTGCCGCTATCTGACGATGCACCCGGAAGGCTGGTCGTGCGAAAAACACAGCGGCTTGCGCACGCACTTGGATATGCGGGTCAAGCAAAACAGCATCCGCGCTCGGGGCGATAACTGCGAAGGAAAGAGAGCGCGATGATGCCACGCTGGATCAGGTTCTATCGCTACATGCGGCGGCTCGGCGGCTCGCGGCGTGAGGCAATCACATGGGCGCTGGCAAACCTATGGGCTCGGCGAACCACGCACCAGCCAGCCACCAACGTCGTGACCGGTGAGCCAGGTCCGCCAATCGATTTTGGAGATAAGCCGCGATGAGGATCATTCGTGCCGTGATGGTCGCGTTTATAATTCTCAGCGTGTTCGGCTGCGTCGGGGCCTATCGGCTAGAGCAACCGCTTGGCCCGATGAAAGGTGACAAGCTCCCGGTATGTGACGCGAACAGAAAATGCGAGCGAACATGAACGCGATCTATTTGTTGTTGGTGCTGTTGTGCGCAGGATGCAGCGCTGATTACGTGCGCGAGCACGAGACACCAGGCACGCGCAACGGCGTCGTCACCGACTTGCACAAGTATTGCTTGGAATTCCCGAAGGACGCAGCGTGCCAGGGGAAGGAAAGCAAGTGAGGAAAAAGCGGGAGCCTCTAGCGCTGCGGCCTTTCACGCATGATCCGCGATGCAACAAGTGCGGGAGCGCTGTACGAATCGCGTATCGAGCCGGGTCTAAAACCTCCTTGTTCGACTGCGAGCATATTTTGCTTAACTGCGATGCTTGCGGATTTGCTGATGCGATGATGTGTGCCGGAACAAACGAGACAGGACAACCAACAATGAGTTGAGCTTACGCATCGGCCTAAGTCGCCCCAGGTGTGCCAGCGATGACCAAGCCACACCTGGCTCGCAACCCGATGCGTGAGGCGCGGCGGTTAGTGTTCCGACAAGACCACTTGTGAGGCCGCCGCGCACTTAATTTCGTGGGGGATGAAAATGCCGGTGACGGATGCTGATCGGATTTTTGCCCGCAACCACGCAGACACGCGCCAGAAATTTCATGACGCCAGGAACGATTACGACAAAAAGATATCGACCACGCTTTCAGGCGCGGAGGTTCACTATCGCGGTTTGTTGGGGGAGTGCGAATTTGTGCGCGTGTTCGGCGGAAGCGTGGATGTCAGCTTGCGCCCGAATGGCGACGGCAAGAGAGACTTTATGGTGAAACTGATCGACCGGTTCGGACGGCGAATTGAGGTTCCGATTGATGTCAAGGTGTCGAGCTACAACGGCGGCGATCCGTTTCTGCGCGTGCCTTGCGCCGACATCGCGCGATTCAAGCCGACGATCTATATCGACGGACACTATCACGACGATGACGACGACGTGTATCTGCGCGGCTGGCAATGGGGACAATTCCTGATAGCTCGGAATCAGGTGATGACGTTTTCGAGCCGGGGCACGCCGAATTTTCTGTGCCCGTGTCAACTCTGCCGGAAGATCGATGAGCTAATCGAGCGCGCGAAAGCGGCGGCGGATGTGCGCTGGAATGATCGATGGTTTTTTTGAGCTTCGACACTGTAAGTCGCCCCGCGTCGTCTTTCGTTCCCCGATGGGCGCGCGGCTCGCAAGTGTTGGAGGGGCGCGGCGGGAGAAAAGGTGTTTCGATCACCCTTCATCCCGTCGCGCCAACAATTCTCGAAGGGAGAGGAAACGATGGGCGACGCAAAACCGTTCCGAGTCCAACTCAGCCGCAAACCAACCTGGCGACTGCCGCCTAACAGCGTGAAGGTGGATCGCTCAACGCGATGGGGGAATCCGTTCATCGTCGGTCAGCACGGGACGCGCGCCGAATGCGTCGGGAATTTTGAGCGGTTGATGGCTGGAATGATCTGCGTCACCAACGGGCCGCATCCCAAGATCCAGCGCGACTACTACAACATGGTCCTGCGTGACCGTCATCAGCTTGTCGGAAAAAACCTGGCTTGCTGGTGCGCAATCGAGGAGGGCGGCAAGCCCGTGCCGTGTCACGCCGACGTGTTGCTGCGCGTCGCGGCCAATGCAGCAAAGGACAAGCGAGTAGTGAAATGATCGATTATCGCGTGCTCGGGACGCCAGTCAAAAACACCGAGACTTGTTCGAAATGCGCGGGCGCGATTCCTGATGAACACGTGCCGCTGATCTTGTGGGCGGACGGTCGCAATTTGATGTGGGTGTTCTGCGAAAATTGCGAGGAGGGAATGTTCGCGATGCTGGAATTCAACAAGCCGCGTCCGGTCCCCAGGTAGTATATCTTGCGATATAGTTTCCAGTCGCGCTTGAACCGTGTTAGAAGCATTAAGGAGTCAGAGCTATGCACGCAAATATCAAGCTGGCGGCCAAGGACGGCAAGCTAGTAGAGCAACCCAAGAGCAAGGCCGTGCTTTTGCGCGGCGTGAAAAAATTAAAGGTGTTGCTCGCCCAGGCTGATCAAGCGAACGCGCGGGCGGAAGCGCTCGGTGGCAAGCGCGAAGCTGAGTTGGCGACTGCGAAGCAACGCACTGTTGAGGCTGGCGGCGTGCTCATAGGGATACGCAATGATCATCGTGAGGCGAAGAAAGCTGGAACGATCAAACAAACATGGGCGGCGTTTGTGAAAAACGAATGCGGATTGAGTCGAGAGCGGGCAGATGGATTGATCCGTATTGCTGGCGGCACGACGACAGTCGAGAAAGAACGCGAGCGTAGAAAACAGAGCGTGCGGAAATCGCGAGCAAAACGGGTACTACAAAGCGGCGGTAGTACCCATTCCGCAGATGATGATGAGGGTGATTTCGAGGCTGACATCAAAGCCGAAAACTATCTGACCGCTTTTATGCTCCGCGCTGATCAGGCGGTTCAATTCGCCGTCTACTCTGGCCCTATCACAAAAGATGTTGTCGCAGCCGCGCGTCGAGCGGCGACGGCTTGGACTAAACTGACGCAACAACTAGAGGAAAAACTATGAAAAAGAAAACACCAACACGTTCGTTCCCACGGCACCCCTTTCGTTTCAGGATTGAAGGGGATGAGGGAGAGACAAAAATTTTCACCGCATGGGCGAAGATCAGATTTACAAGAAAACCGGTAACGCTGACGTTGACCGCCGCCGATGTTCGCAAGTCGATTGCTGCAAAAGGTATCGGCAACACTCAGACATGTTCGATGGCCATGTGTGCGAAGCGACTTGCTGATGAATTCGATCATCCTGTTGAGGGCTACATCGACTGGCAATATCGCACGGCTCAAGTCGTTTCCAGAATTGATAGGGAAACCGGCCTGCCTTCGGAGTGCGTTCCTTACGTTCATAACAATGGCGTGGCGCACCTGAATGACACCAAGGGAGGCCAGAAAAAACTACTCAAGATTCTGGAACGCGATGGGCCGATGAAAATCAAATTGATCCCGCGCAAGCCGCGTCACGGCGAAGCCAAGCGCGGCGCGCCAGAGGGACGCAGGGATGGATCGCGCACACCGCGCCCGATTGCATCGCAAGGTGCCAAGCTGCGGTTTGCGATGGCGAAGCTCGGCGGCGCAATCTGAATCGACGCCGGGTGTAAGGAAACAAGAGCCCCCGCGTGGGGCTCTTTTTTTGTCTGATTTTTCAGCGGTTTTGAGCGGTTGCATTTTCTACCGTTCGGTTGTGCTCCGCTACCACGTATTTCGCTCAAGCCCCCACGCTCATCGCTATCCCATACCGTGATACCACAAGATCGGGCCTAAGACCTTGATATTGCAGGGCTTAATAAACTTCCAGTTAGACTTGAAAAAAGCCACGTACATCGCTACATTAAGCCCATAGGAAATGCAGGACCGGTAGGTGCCTGCCACGGGTCACCTGGGACCAAGGGCATCGAAATCCAGGGCGGACGCCGAGAGGCGCGAGTGATGTGTGCGACGGAGAGCCCGTCGCAGGGGCGGCAACGCCCCGGATCGGAAACGGTCAGGTGATCTCGCGAGGGTAGGCAACCGGCAAGCGGTTTCAAAGGTCCAACGTGGCCGAACGACGCTCAAAGGTCCAACGTGGCCGATGGTTATAGAGCGTGCGCCGCAAAGCGAATAAATCCACTCCCGCATGGGGTGGTGAGCGATGGCGAGGTAACAAGCCGAGAATTCATGTTTGAATTCGTCCGGTTGTGAATGCGTCTACTCCCCCAACTACAACAATTACCGGTTCGGCCCGTTCGCGGGCCGCATCGGAGAGTCATCGTGTTCGCCGCCTACGGGCGAAAGATGCGGCGTGTCGCCGGTCGCGAGCACGATGGCTCCCCCATGCAAAGTAAAGAGCCGAAGCAAGCTCAACGCATTGCGCCGAGTGACAGGCGACGCAACAAACCAACGCATAAGGGACGCAGCAATCCCAACGCACCGCGCGATTGTCAGAGTCGCGCGGCAAACCTCTAGCATTCAATCGAACCGCCTTCGCCGTCCCGGCTGTAAACGGGATGGCCGTTGTTACAGCGGCGTAAATAAGCGCGGTTCGATTGAGTGCTTTCCATACCGGTTTAGCTCAGTGGCAGAGCGGCGGCTTCCAACTCC